>Ga0209382_10007815_pt1 | contig 13535 bp, 3 predicted proteins | sample SoiMetdeltSBSDD5_FD_187599 | JGI IMG/M metagenome (GOLD analysis project Ga0209382, IMG submission 187599) | Bulk soil microbial communities from a Populus tree surrounding site in Tennessee, USA - Soil MetaG P. deltoides SBSDD5 (SPAdes) (version 2) | ecosystem: Environmental > Terrestrial >... | reverse complement strand
GAATGAACTTCCCCTGCGTAATGAGGTAGGTCTTGCAGGTTTCATAGATCATCTCGGAGATTTCGAGCATCGACCGGTGGACGGGCAATCTCTTCAACTGCATGTAAATGACCAACCCGAAGACCATTCCCAGGAAGGAAACGAGCAGGCCGATCAAAAGCAGCGAGTGGCCGTCAACCCCCATAAAAGAGACCTTCGAGAGATCGGGCAATACCAGGCTGGATTCGCCGCCTCTGTGCGGGGCGCCCTCGCCTTGCGGCTGTTGAGCCAATGCCGACGCGGCATTGACGGCGACGATGGCCAAACCTGCCGCGACCGTCGTGGCGACGCGGCGTAAACGGGTGATTGAGGAAAAAGTGTGTCTTTTTATATAGAGCAACATGATGAGGCTGATGCTCAATGTAATTAGTAGCATATGCTGGCGCTTCCTTATTCAGTTTGGAATTTTGTCTTAACGACAAGCGCAGGATTATAGACAAAGTGAATTAAGTTGCAAAGTCGTAAAACTCGGATTTACAGGCATTTCGCGCGCCAGATATTCAGTTCTCTGGTCAGACAAAGATTTGGGGAATCACAGCCAACGCCGGCAATATCCGGGACGGCGCGCGTTCAAAGGCTGAGAGCGAACTCATGTGAAGATACGGTACCGCGCGCAGAGTGTGACGGACTTTAGTCTCTCCGCCCACACTTCACACTACGGACAGACTAAAGTCCGCCCCACTCTACGCGCGCGGCGCTGTTCGTGCTAAAGTCTAAATCGTTTCACAAAATTGGGACACGGCACGATACCGCGCTGGAACAGTACCGCGCGCGTAAGCAGGCGGTCGCCCACGCGCGCGGCCGCTCGCTTACGCGCGCGGCGCTGTTTCGTGCTAAAGTCTGAACACTACGGCGCGCACGTAAGTAAGCGCCCCCTACGCGCCTTGTCATTAACCGACATTTCTTGAATTGGCGCGTATCCGCGCAGTACTGTGATGAATCTCGAGGGGAAGAAAAAGATGCATCGATGCGGGAAGACAATTGTTTCAATGATTGCGCTGTTCTCTTTGATTTCGGCGATCGCGCTGGCGCAAAGCGGGCGCGGGCGACAGCCCTCTCAGCCCGCGCCGAAACCCACTCCGAAACCGAATATGCCGTCGACCGGCGTGATCGGGATCCCCGACGGCGGCAAGTTAGTGGATCGAGACCCCGACGTCACGATTTCGCGATACAAATTGAGAAACGGTTTGACCGTGATCTTACGCGAGCGTCATTCATCGCCGCTGGTGGCCGTGAATGTCAGCGTCAAAGCTGGGTTGATAAACGACCCTGATGATCTGGTCGGCATGTCCAGACTGACCCGGTATATGGTTTTGAAAGGCACGGCCAAACGTCCGGGCGCGGCGGTTGACCGCGACGTGGCAAGGCTCGGCGGAATTTTGAGTTCCGAAACCGGCTACGACCTGACTTCCTTCAGCCTGATCGCGCCTTCCGAAAGTTATCAGGCGGTGGTCGAATTGCTCGCCGACCTGATCCAGAATCCGGCCTTCAAACCCGAAGACGTGAAGGGGGCAGCGCAATTGGCGCTGCTCGAAAGCAGGCGCGAGCAGGACGAAGCCGACAGAGCGGCGATTGAGAGGCTGTTCGCGACGGCCTTCACGGCTAATCGTCTGAAGCGCGGTTCCGCCGTCTCCGACGCTTTTCCGTCGCAGGCGACGCGCGATCAGGCGATGGCCTTTTATCAGAACTTTTACCACCCGGCCAACACCGTGGTAACAATCGTCGGCGACATATTCGCGCTAACGGCGCTCGGGCAGATCCAAGTCAATTTCGGCGATTTCAAAAAAGCCACAGCCAATCAATCAAAACAGTCGGAACAACAGTCGGCGCAACAGCCGGCGCCGGCGTCAGGCGCGCCCAAAACAACCGCTGCAAATTCAAAACCAACCTCGACGCCCGCAGACAGCAAATCCGCGAATCAGGCCGCTAACCAACCTGCTGACAAGGCCGCCAATCAGCCTTCCGGCCAATCCGCAATCCCAACGCCGCAATCCGCAATCATCGATGAACCTCCGCAGGAGAAGTTGCGTTACGGCAATTCGCGCGCCGACATGGGCGAGAGCCTGGTGACGATCGGTTATCACACTCCCGCGCTCAAGGCCGATAAAGAGGCGGCGACGCTGCAACTGATCGCCGCAGTTCTGGGATTGGGGCAGGGGTCGCGTTTGTGGCAGGGGATGCGCGAGGGGAATTCTTCGCGCGACAAGGCCGGGGTGGTTTTTGAGATCGAAGCGAATCAACTCTCGCTGCCCGGCGCCGGGATGTTCGTCACGCGGATGCGCGTCGATCCGAGCCGGATCGACCGCGCCGAAGCCGAATTTTTCCGCGAGATAGAGCGGTTCCGCCGCGAGCTTGTCGGCGAGGCCGAATTGGAGCGCGCCCGCGTGATGCTGGAAAAGGATTATCTCGACACCGTCTCGCGCTACGAAGCCGAGGCCGCGACGCTGGCGCGATATCAGATTCGATCCGGCGACCACAAATTGTTCGACAAAATCCTCAAGCAAATCCGCGCCGTCACCGCGCAGGAGATTCAGCAGGCGGCGGCGAAATACCTGACGCTGGCCAACGCTTCGGTCCACGAATATGAGTCGGCGAAGGCCATCTCTCGCGCGTTCACGCCGGAAAAATTCACAGAACTGATGCTGACCTTCGAATCGAGGGCGGGGCAGCCGGTCAGGCCGGAAGAGGTCAAACCGGCAGTCGCCTTGAAAGCCTTCCAGCAGGGCGAAGAGCGCGGGCAGGCCAACGAGGGGCAGAACGTGGTCATCGCCAGCGTGCCTTTGCCGATCCGGGACTTTTCCGTGCTGCGCGGGCCTCGGGCCTACGTGCGCGAGGACAAGGCGTATCCGAAGATTTCTGTCGGAGTCTATTTTCAGGGCGGGCGCCTGATCGAAGACAAGGCCACGAGTGGGATGACGGAGCTGATGCTGCGCTCGATGATGAAGAGCACGACGACGCGGAAGTTCGACCTGATCGCGCACGAACTCGAGAGCTACGGCGGAAAGATTCAGATCGTCAACGAGCCGGACTTCTTCGGCTTCACGCTCGACGTGTTGTCGCGCAACGCCGAGAATGCGGTCAAGCTGTTGCTTGACGTGATCGAAAACCCGTTCTTCGACAAAACCGAGGTCGCGCGCGAGCGCGAGGCCGTGATCGCGGATCAGGCGAGGGTGCGCGACGACAACCGCCAATATTCGATCGAGTTGATGTGGGATTCGCTCTATCCGGGTCACCCATACGGGCTGCCGCGATTCGGGCTGCCCGAGGCCGTGAAAGGGGTCAATGAAGAGAAGCTGGAAGCCTGGCACACGAAGACGGTCAAGAAGCAGTTCCCGCTCGTAATCATCGTCGGCGACACCGACGGGTCGTCTCTCGTCTCCAGAATCTTCTCCGAAGGGCTGAAGCGCAACGAACTCGACAAGTCCATTAAAGCCAACCTGCCGAACTCTTACGCGACGCCCGACGACAAGATTGAACAGCGGTCGCGCCAGTCCTCGACCCTGGCGACCGGTTTCCGCTTGCCCCAGCTTCCGCCGGAGAAGCAGAACGATCAGTTGGCGCTGGCCATGCTTGGGACGATAGCGTCTTCGGGAAAATTGATCGAAGAGCTGCGCGACAAACAGAACTTGACCGACGGCGTCTTCCTGATCTCCGACCAACGCCTGGCGTCGGGCGTCTTCCTGGCTCAGATGGCGACGCTGCCCGAAAACGAACAGCGCGCGCGCGCGGCGCTCGAAGCCGCTCTTGAGGGACTAGCCGCCGCGCAACCTTCCGACGACGATTTCGAACAGGGCCGCAACGCCGAGATCGGGCGCTACGCCATCGCGCTGGAGGATCACAACGCGAGGACGCTCGAATACGCGCGAGCCGTCATCTTCGGACGCAAGCCCGCCGACGTCGAAGCGCAGCCCGACCTGATCCGTGCGGTCAAAAAGGCGGACATCAAACGCATCGCCGAGAGCGTGGTGAAATCGGGCCAGGCCGGGCACGGCGTCGTGCGCGGCGGCGCGGCGGCGGCGCAATCAACCCGGAACTAAGTTGAAGCGCTGGACCTTGCCCGGCGCCGTGCGCGGCGCCCCTTACAAAAAATCTGGCGCTAACGGATTTTGTGGCGCCGGCATGTAAGGCTGACGTGACGGTTGCTAAATAATTGAAAATACACAATCGCATTTTCGATGAGGCAAGTAGAGCCGACTTTGGCTGTGATCATCATTTCGGGCGCCAGACAGAAAGATGTGAGACAGAAAAATAAGAATTGCCATTTTTCTGTCTCACATCTTTCTGTCTGGCGCCCTCGAGTGGCCAAAACGATGATCAATGCCACCGCCTTTGGGCGCAACTGTAAAGCCTTTGTTTTAAGTTTACCCACGAACCGGCCACAAAATCCGTTAGCGCCAGCAAAATAAAGCGGGACACGCGCTCCCGCCTCCGCCCTAAGGCGATATATCATCTGCTGACTGGCGGCTAGTCCCGGGCACGGCGCGACAATATGGGCTTGACCTGTGCTCATTTGAATGATAAATGACCATACGATCTGCCGAAAAACCAAGAATAAATGTGCCTTGCTTGACTGGCCTTATTGACTAAAAAGATCGTGTCATCCTAATCGCAAACATTCCACCGTCATCCGTCGGGGCAGCGATTCCCGTCGTGCCGAGCGTTGAATTCGTTACCGTTCCTCAAATACTAAAAAGGGAAGGTCGAAGTAGACGCCAAGCGCATTGAGCACGGCGGATCAAGCCCGCGCGCGCGGCTGATTCGGGGAAGCGTGTAAGAAGCTAAACCGGCATTCTGCTTATTACTAGGTTTATTCATTGCAGAAACACGCGCTTTCCCAAATCAACTTTGCAACAACGGCGATGTAGGAGGAAAAAATGCGAAAGAGTTTTCACCTTAGCCTTTCTTTGGCCTTTGCGCTGCTGTGCTGTTTGGCAGCCGGGGCTTCCGCGCAAACCAGTGGTGAGATCACCGGCCTTGTGACCGATTCATCGGGCGCGGCGGTGTCGGGCGCCAACGTGACTGTCACGAACAAGGCGACCGGCGCTACACGCAAAGTCGCCACCAATAATGAAGGGCTTTATGCCTTTCCCTCTTTGCTGCCCGGCGTCTACGAATTGAAAGTCGAGCAAGGGGGCTTCAAAACTGCGAGGCTCGATAACATCACACTTGAAGTCCAGCAGACGGCGCGGCTGGACGTGACGATGGAGCTCGGCGCGGTCGGTGAGACCGTGACGATTACCAGCGCCGGCGCGCTGCTCAACGCCGAAAACCTGACCGTCGGGACGGTGATTGAAAACAAGCGCATCGTGGATTTGCCGCTCAACGGGCGGAACTTCCTGCAACTCGTCTCCACCGCGCCGAACGTCAGCTTCGGCTTCGGCCAGGCGGGGCAAGCCGGTTCGCGCCAGGGCGGCACGCGCGCCAATCAACAGATCGCCGTCGCCGGCCAACGCAGCTACTTCAACCGCTTCACGATTGACGGCGTGGAGAACACCGACGTGAACTTCAACACGCCGATCATCCTGCCTTCGATTGACGCCTTGCAGGAGTTCAAGGTGCAGACGGGCGTCTTCCCGGCGGAGTTCGGGCGCGCTTCGACGCAGATCAACATCTCGACCAAATCCGGCACTCGCGACTATCACGGCACGCTCTTCGAGTTTCTGCGCAATGACGTGCTGGATGCGCGCACTTACGACTTCACCGGCGTGCGCGCAAAGGACTCGCCGAAGGAGCCGTTCAAATGGAATCAATACGGCTTCACGCTCGGCGGCCCGGTCTGGCTGCCGAAGAAGCTCTTCGGGCCGATCGGCTATGAGAACCGGGAGCGCGCCTTCTTTATGACCAACTGGGAAGGCTATCGGGATCGCAAGGTTTTGCGAGGCCGCTACAACTTGCCCGCTGCGGCGATGTACACCGGCGATTTCCGGAAGCTGCTCGATCCGGCTTTCACCGGCAATGCGAATTCGGGCAAGCAAATGATCTCGAATGGCGCGCCGGTCGTAGACGCGCTGGGCCGTCCGGTAATCGTCGGGCAGATTTACGATCCGGCGACGCGGCGTCAAGTCAACGGGCGTTGGGTGGCCGACCCCTTCCCTGGCAACATCATTCCGGAGGCCCGCATTGCGCCGCTCTCCAAGAAGCTGTTGGAGTTCTATCCCCTGCCGACGCTCAATCCGAATTCGCTCGGCACGAACCACGAACAGTTAAATCGCCGCTTGATTGATAAAGACCAGTTCATCGCGCGCGGCGATTTTATCGAAAGCGAGAAATCCACATGGGCGGGCCGCTACAGCTGGGGCGGTGAAGCCCAACTCGATCCCGGCCTGAAATTGAACGGGACCAAACTGGTCACGACCGTGCGGCAGGTGATGGTCTCGAATACGCGCACGCTCTCTTCCAACAAAGTGAACGAAGCGCGCTTCGGCTACAACTACTTCTACAACAGCCTGGGCCGCGAGTTGGCCGAGGCGCGCGACGTCGTCTCAGAGTTGGCGATTCCCGGCATCACGTCCGGGCCGCCCGTTTCGTGGGGCATTCCGAGCATCGCAATTCAAGGCTTCACCGGCTTTGGCGATGATTCGGAAGGCCCGTATGTGAACAACAACCACACCTACCAGTTGGTGGACAACTTCAGCTGGACGGTGGGTAACAAGACCTTCCGCTTCGGCGGCGAGTTACGTTGGGATCAGTACAATCAGATCGGCAATCAATTCGCGCGCGGCGCGTTGCTGTATGAAGCGAATGCGACGATGCAAAATGGCATTGCCAACAACGCGGTGATTGGCGGCGCGCAAGGCTACGGCTTCGCCGATTACCTGCTCGGCTACTGCAAACGCTGCGAAGTCGCCGTCGCGTTGGCGACCGCCGATTTCCACGCCTTCAGCCAGTACTACTACGTGGACTACAACTGGAAGCTGACGCCGAAGCTGACGATCAACGCGGGCTTGCGCTACGAATACACGCCACCGTGGCTGGATAACTCGGGCAAGCTCGTCAACATCTTTGTGCCGAATATGGACACCACGCCGAACGTGGCCGACCTGAGCCGCCATCCGGTCTTTGTGCGCATCGGCAGCGGCGATTTTTACGAAGGCACGGCGTTGCGCTTCAACCCGGCGATTCAAGTCGCGCGTGACGGACGGCTGGGCGAACGCCTGGTGCGCGCGGATCACAACGATTTTGCGCCGCGGCTGGGCGTGGCGTGGAATCCGACCTCGAAATGGACGGCGCGCTTTGGCGGCGGCGTCTTCTATTCGCAAGACACGGGCAATCCGCGCTTCGACATGGCGCGCAATTTGTCGGGACGCCGCCGCGACGAAGCGACGCCCGATTTGATTGACCTGACCTGGGCCGCGCCCTTCCGCAATCTGGGCGGCACGGTGCAGATCAACAATCCGTACGTGCTCGGCAATATCAACGCGCGTCGCACTCCTTACTCAATCCAATACTTGCTCAACGTCCAGCGCGAACTGGGGAACAACATGCTGATCGAATTTGGCTATCTCGGTTCGGTCAGCCGCAAGCTGGAATCGCTGCGCGCTTTCAACGAATCCATTCCGGGCGTGACCGGCTCGGTGCTTTCGCGAGCGCCCTATCCCGAATTCGGGCGCATACAGGAAGTGGATGGCAGCGGCAAAGCCAATTACAACGGCTTCAGCGTGAAGGTCGAGCAACGCTTGAGCAGAGGCTTGAGCGTCGTCTCAGGCTACACCTTCTCGAAGTCCATTGATAACGCAAGCGCGATTCGCAACCACGGCGGCGACACGCTCTTCCCGCAAAACAGCTACAACCTGGCGGCGGAGCGCGCGCTGTCGAGTTTCCACGTCAAACATCGCGCGGTGAATTCCGTGTTGTATCAACTGCCTGTGGGCAAAGGTCGCCGCTTCCTCAATCACGGCGGCCTGGCCAATCTGTTGATCGGCGGCTGGGAGCTGGGCACGCTGCTCAACATTCAATCGGGCTTCCCGTTAACGATGGTCAGCGGGCGCGACCAATCGAATACCGGCGCGGGCTTTGACCGCCCGAACCAGATTGCCGGCGGCTCGACCGAATTGCCCGGCGATCAACGCAACGCGAGCAAATGGTTCAACACCTCGCTCTTCACGTTGCAACCGCTGGGCACGTTCGGGAACGTGGGCCGGAACACCATCATCGGGCCGGGCCTCGTGCAATGGGATGCGTCGCTTTTGAAGACCTTCAACTTCACCGAGCGCTTCGGGCTGCAATTCCGCTTCGAGGCGTTCAACGCGGCGAACCACCTGAATCTGGGCAACCCGGACTCCAGCGTGACCAGCTCCAATTTCGGGCCGAATTGCAACTCGCGCACCAATATGCGCGAGTTGCAATTCGGCGCGAAGATCTTCTTTTAGCCCGACTTTGTCCGTTCTGAGATCGGCGCGAGCGCCGATCTCAGAACGGACAAATCGGCAGCCCGCCCGGCCGGCGCCCCTCCTATTCTTCGCGCAGAGTATTTGCCGGATCTATCCTTGCAACCCTCAGGGTAGGCGCGATTGTCGCGAGAAGTGTGACAGCAGAGACCGTCAGCGCTACGACCAGGATGGTCGGCGCATCATACACGCCTACACCGTAGAGAACGCTACGCAAAGCACGGAGCGCGCCCGCGCAGAGGATCAGTCCCAGAATCAGTCCCAGGGCCGACGCGCCCACTCCCGATCTGCCGATGTGGACCATCGCCATTCGACTCGTCGAACCCAGGGCGATGCGGATGCCGATCTCGCGCGTCCGCTGCGTTACCATGTTCGCTACCAGCGCGAAGATGCCCACCGCGCTCAGCAATAAGGCGAGCGATGACATTGCAGTCAGCAGCGCGACCTGGACCCTTTGTGTCGCGAGCGTCGCAGCCATCAGGTCGTTCATACGGTAAAAGCCGGAAAAAGGAAGGTCGGGATCGGCGCTCGCCAGAGCGCGCTGCATCCGGACAGTCAAACCTTCCAGTGGGCCGGCGGCGCGAACAATCCAGCTTGGCTGAAAGAAACCGTGGACCAGCGAGAGAAATTTGGCATCGACGATCTGGGCGGCAGGGAGATAGATCGTCTCCTCGCTCGTTAAGGGAGCCGCGCCTGCGTTCAGTCCGGCGGCGGAGGACAGGACTGTGTCTCCTACGACGCCTACGATCAACATATTCTTGTTGAGATATCGTCCTACCGGATCGGCGCCATGGAAGAACTTGCGTGCGAATGTCCGGTTGACGATCACAACTTCCTGCGCCTCCGGGCTGTCGGCGTCGGTGAATGCTCGGCCCGCGATCACTGGAATCTGCAAGGTATCGAAATAGCCGGGGGTGACATACACCGCATTTGTGGTCATCGACTGTCCAGCCTCTTTGCCGTCGCTGATGGTTACGCCATTGAGCAGGGCGCGCTCATACGGCAGGGTCAATCCGACGGCGGCGTTTTGCACGCCGGTAATTTCTCGCATGGCCCCGAGGCTCTCATTGAGCAACTTCCGGAAGGCTGCCGGGTCGTGGTATCGGGCATCGTCCAGAGACGCCTTGGCGGTGATCACACCGGTCGGGTTGAAACCGGGAGGCAAGGTTTCAAGGTGGATGAGCGTCCGGATGAGCAGTCCGGCGGAGGCCAGCAGCACGACTGTCAGCGCAACCTCCCCGGCAATCAACCATTGCCGGAGGCGAACGCCGCCGGCGCCGATTATCCCACGGTTAGGTATGGAGGACCGCAGGTCGACTTTTCTCGTCGCAAGCGCAGGCAGCATGCCGAATAACACGCAGGTCAGCAGAGAGAGCGAAAGCGTGAATCCCAGGACGCGAGCGTCGAGAGGAACGGTCGCAACGGGCAGAAAATGTTCAGGCAGGAGCAGCAACAGCCCGCGCAGCGCTATGAAACCCACTGCTATCCCCGCGCCTCCTCCCGCCAGCGCAAGCAGCAGGTTTTCGACCCAAAGCTGTCTCTGAATCCGCCATTGTGAGGCGCCCAGCGCCAGTCGTGTGACGATCTCGCCTTTGCGGCGCAATACACGAACCAGAGTCAGCCCGGCCAGGTTCGCGCAAGCAATGAACAGAATGAATCCCGCCGCCAACATAAGCGCCAGCGCCTGAGGCCGGAGACTATTCGTTTCGGCTTTTTGCAGGGGCACAAAGTAATATGCTATTTGCCCGCCTGGCCCGCTGGAATTGCTCCTCGCGAAACGTTGGGCGCGGAGTGACCGGGTCAATGCGCGATTGATCTCGACATCCGCCTGACGCCAGGTCACCCCGTCGCGCAGCCGTATGATCGCCGCAAAGTTAGTCGCCTGGCCCTCGCCCTCACGGCTCGGCTGAAGGGCTGTATAGATATCGGCGTTTAATGGGGTGGTCGCGTTCTCGGGCAGCACGCCGATGATCGTGTGCGGCTCGCCCTTCAGCAGAACGGCTTGTCCCGGGACATTCGGGTTCCCGTCAAATGCAGTTCGCCACAAAGCGTAGCTCAGGATGGCTGCCCTGGGACCGTGCGGACGATCCTCATCCTCCGAAAAATTGCGTCCGATGATCGGACGGAGGTCTAACACGTCGAAATAATGCGCCGAGACTCGTCCGGCGCGAAGATATTGCACGTAAGAACCAGCCCGAAGGTTGGCGCCGGAGGTCCTCATACCGGAAACAGCTGAGATCAGAGAAGGCGCGTTGTCGCGTAGGAGTTCCCATTGTTCCCCGTCAATAGTTCTTCGCTTATCGGAAGACTCAGGCCCGGTAATCCGGGCGTAGATCGTTCCCATGCGCTCAGGTTGAGCGTAAGGAAGATCTTTCAGCAGGAGCGCGTTGACAATCGAAAAGATCGCCGTGTTGGCCCCGATCGAAAGCGCCAGGGTAACGACTATCGTACAGGTGAAGCCCGGGTTCTTGATCATCATGCGCAGGCCGTAGCGCAAATCCTGCGCGAGTGTTTCCAGAAATCTAAAACTCCACATATCGCGACTCACCTCCCTCAGTAAGGTTTGATTGCCGAATTGCCGCCGCGCCTCATACCGCGCTTCCTCCGGCGATGTTCCCGCGGCGAGATTTTCTTCCGCCTTCATCTCGAGGTGGAACCGCATCTCCTCTTCCAGTTCGCGGTCGAATCGATTTCGCCGCGCGTAGAAGAGCAGCCTGCGCCAGAGTTGTGATAGCTTGTCGAACAAGGGCGCCCTATTCGTTTCGCAAAACCACTAGCGGATCGACATTCGCAGCGCGACGCGCGGGAACAAAACATGCCAGGGCCGCCACCACCAGGAGAATGAGAGATACGACGGCGACAGTCGGCAGATAGTTGGGTTGGAAGCCGTAGAGCAGCGTGGTCACCAGGCGCGCCGCGATGGCCGACAGGACCAGACCAATGCCGAGCCCGGCGAGCGTCAACGCCAGGCCGCGCCTGCAGAAGGAGAGCAAGATGTCGCCGGAAGTCGCGCCTAAAGCCATGCGCACCCCGATTTCGTTAGCGCGTTGCGTCACCGCGTAGGAGAGCACTCCGTACAATCCGAGCGACGCGAGCGACAACGCGAGCAGCGCGAACGCGCCGAGCAGCGTGGTATTCTGCGACGGTACGGACAACTGGCGAGCCACGATCTCCTCGATGGTTTGAACGCGCGCGACCGGCTGGTTCTTATCGACGGACCAGATCGCTTGCCGAACCGCCGCTACAATCGACGCCGACTCGACCGACGTGCGAACAACGAAGCCGCTAGGCTGGTCCACGCTCTGGTCCGCCTGTTCATGCAAGCGATAAACCGTGGGTTTCAGTTCCTCCGCCACGCCGCGATCGCGAATTTCCTTCACGACGCCGACTATCGTGTACCAGTAAGCCTTGTCGCCCCAACCTCCGAACTGGAATCGCGCGCCCAGCGGGGAACGTCCGGGATAGTTGCGATTCGCAAAAGATTCGTTGACGACGGCCATCGGCGATACCGACTTCTGGTCGGAGGCGTCGAAGAAGCGGCCTTCGCGCAGTCGCGCGCCGACTGTGGCGAAGTAATCGCGGCTCACGACACGCGAGAGCGCGACCTGTTCGCTGGCCTCGTCGTTGGTCTGGCCCGCGAGAAGATAAAAAGTCGCCTGGTCGATTACCGTCAGTGGAATTCGTGAAATCGCGGCGGCGCTGATTACGCCGGGAATCGCCCGGACCTTTTCCAACTCAGCGTTGACAAAGGCCACTCGCTTGTCGAAGTCGGGGTATCGAAACAGCGGAGTCACAAAGGTCAGTAATCTGGCGCCTTGGATTCCGAGATCGATGCGCCGCAGGTGTTGGAAGGTCTGTAGCAGCAAACTACCGGTAGTCAGCAGCGCAACGGCGAGCGCCGTCTCGATGACGATGAGCGAGTGTTGGAACCAGTGGCTGCGCGCGCCGGAACTGCCGCGGCCGCCGTCGCGCAGTCCTTCCTGTAATGAGACCCGTGACGCGGCGAGAGCCGGCGTAAGTCCGAACGTCAATCCGGCTGCGACGGCTACGCCCGCCGAAAAACCCAGCACACGCCAGTCGAGAGCCAGCCGCACGGCAGCCATTGTCTCCGGCGTCAGTGTTTCCAGAAACCTCATTATCGGTAATGCGAGCGCGAGGCCGGCTATGGCGCCGAATCCCGCGAGCGCCAGGCTTTCGATCAGAAACTGCCTGATCAGTCTGCCGCGTCCCGCGCCTAGCGCCCCGCGAATGGCCACCTCGCGGCGGCGCGCCGCGCCGCGCGACATCAGCAAATTCGCCAGATTGACGCACGCGATCAGCAGGACCGCCGCCGACGCGCATAACAGCGCGATCAGCGACGCCCGTGTCTTGCCGGCCAAATCCTCGCGCAATGACGTCACGACTGCCGTGCGCGAAGGTTTGAGATGCGCCGTTACACGCCGGTTCAACGCCGCCATCGATTCTCTGGCCTGTTGCGGCGTCACTCCGGGTTTGAGACGCGCGACGCAGTGGACATCATGCCAGTAGAAGTCCCTTAGCATCCGGGCGGAAAATGAAGTCGGAATCCAAATGTCGATATCGCGCGAGGGCATGAAGTAGAATTCGCGCGGCATCACGCCGATCACTTCGTACGGACTATCGTTCAGCATAATCTTGCGGCCCAACACATCGGGCGACGCGCCGAAGCGCCGCTGCCACAGGGCATGGCTGATCACGGCTACCCGCGCGCCTTGCGTGTCTTCATCCTCAGTGAATACGCGTCCGAGCAGCGGCTGTACGCCAAGGACAGTCCACAGATTCGCGGTGACTTTACGGCCCGGCAATTCTTCGGGATCGCCGTCGCTCGAGATCGTCACATCTTCGGGTTGGGTTGCCGCAATGTCGGTGAAAACGGTGTTGTGGCGCCGCCACTCATGCCATTCGGCGGGCGTGGAAAAGAACTTCGATTCTCCGATCTGGCCCGTGTCGTCCCAGATCATGACGAGGCGGCCGGCGTCGGAATAGGGCAACGGACGAATCAGCACCGCATCGACTGCGCTGAACATTGCGGTATTGGCGCCGATGCCGAGCGCGAGCGTGAGCACGGCCACCGCGGCGAATCCCGGGTTC
>Ga0209382_10007814_pt1 | contig 13537 bp, 8 predicted proteins | sample SoiMetdeltSBSDD5_FD_187599 | JGI IMG/M metagenome (GOLD analysis project Ga0209382, IMG submission 187599) | Bulk soil microbial communities from a Populus tree surrounding site in Tennessee, USA - Soil MetaG P. deltoides SBSDD5 (SPAdes) (version 2) | ecosystem: Environmental > Terrestrial >... | reverse complement strand
TCGAGCGCTCCGCGGAAGACGCCGGGGAAGGCGAGCACGTTGTTGATCTGGTTCGGATAGTCGGAGCGGCCGGTGGCCATCACGCGCACGTACGGGGCGGCCTCCTCGGGGCGCACCTCCGGGTTCGGGTTCGCCATCGCGAACACGAACGGGTCCTCGTTCATCCGCGCCAGGTCCGACGCGTCGATGATCCCCGGGCCGCTCAGCCCGACGAACAGGTCCGTGCCCTCGATCACTTCGCGCGGGGGGCCGTCGCGCCGGGCCGTGTTGGTGTTCTCGGCGAGCCATCGCTTGGGAGCGTTCATCGACCCGGCAGCGTAATCGTCGCGATCGGTGTGGATTGCGCCAAAACGGTCGCAGGCCACGATCGAGGTCACGCCGGCGTCCATCAGGATCTTGGCGACCGCGACCCCGGCGGCGCCGGCGCCCACCATCAGCACCTGGAGCCCCTCCATCGTCCGGCCGGTCAGGCGGCAGGCGTTGATGAGCGCGGCCAGGGTCACGATCGCCGTACCGTGCTGGTCGTCGTGGAACACCGGGATGTCGAGCGCCTCCTGGAGCCGCTGCTCGATCTCGAAGCAGCGCGGCGAGGAGATGTCCTCGAGGTTGATGCCGCCGAAGGTGGGCGACATCCGGATCACGGTCTCCACGATCTCGTCGGGGTCCTTCGTGTTCAGGCAGATCGGGAAGGCGTCCACGTCGGCGAACTCCTTGAAGAGCATCGCCTTGCCCTCCATCACGGGCATTGCAGCCTCGGGGCCGATGTCGCCGAGCCCGAGCACGGCCGAGCCGTCGGACACCACGGCCACCGTGTTCGCCTTAATCGTGTACTTGAAGGCCTTCTGACGGTTCTCGGCGATCGCCGAGCAGACGCGCGCGACGCCCGGCGTGTAGGCCATCGAGAGGTCGTCGCGCGACTTGACCGGCATGTTCAGCCCCGTGTGGATCTTGCCGCGCCGGTGGACCTCGAAGGTGCGGTCGGTGATCTCCACAACCTCGGCGCCCCGCACGGCCGTGACCGCCGAGATCACCTTGCCGCGGTGGTCGACGCTCGAGCACTCGACCGTGATCGCGCGCAGCGTTCGCTCCGCCTTCGTCGCCACCCGGTCGACGGCCACGATGGAGCCCCCCGCGCGGGTGATCGCGGCGGTGACCTTGCCGAGTACCCCGCGGGACTTCGCCGGGAGGGCCACACGGAGGGTGAGCGAGAACTGTGCGGAGGGGGTAGCCAAGCGGTCGATGATACGGGCGGCCCCTGGGTAGGGTTGGCCTGTGGCCGACGACTCCCCGCGCGAGCTCTTCCTGATCGACGGCAACAGCCTCGTCTACCGCGCCTTCTTCGCTCTGCCCGAGTCGATCTCGACCTCGAAGGGCCAGCCCACGAACGCGATCTTCGGCTTCGCGTCGATGCTCGTGAAGATCATCTCCGAGTACGGCAGCCGGCCGACGCTCGTGGTCTGGGACGCCGGCATGTCCGGGCGCGAGGAGGTCTACGACGAGTACAAGGCGGGCCGGCGCGAGCGCCCCGACCTGCTCTCCGAGCAGTGGCCGTACATGCAGCCGCTGGTGGAGGCGTTCGGCTACCAGAACGTGAAGGTGCCGGGCTTCGAGGCCGATGACGTGATCGCCACGCTCGCCGGCCGGGCGCGCGCCGAGGGGCTCGAGGTGATGGTGGTGACCGGCGACCGCGACCTGTTCCAGCTCGTGGAGCCGGGCGTGCGGGTGATGGCCACCGGGCGGGGCATCACCGACACCAAGATCTACGACACCGACGCGGTGGTCGACCGCTACGGCATCCGCCCCGAGCTGGTGCCCGACTTCGTGGGCCTGAAGGGCGACACCTCGGACAACATCCCGGGCGTGCCGGGCATCGGCGAGAAGACCGCCAGCCAGCTGCTGCAGGAGTGGGGAGACCTCGAGGGGGTGCTCACCAACATCGACTCGATCTCCGGGGCCAAGCGCAAGCAGAACCTCACCGAGCACGCCGAGGACGCGCGCATCTCGAAGCAGCTGGCGACCGCCGTGCGCGACGTGGAGGTGGACATCGACCTCGACGGCCTCGCGGAGGGGGAGCCGGATCGCTCGCTCCTGCGCGAGACGTTCCGCGAGTTCGAGCTGCGCGCGCCGCTCGAGCGCCTGGAGGAGGCGCTCGGGGAGGACGGCGCGGCGCCCGCGGAGCGCGTCGACCGGCTCGTTCGCGTGGCTGCGCGGGAGGTCCCGCTCGCGGAGCTCGGGGCGCTGGAGGGCGAGCTGGTGTCGGTGGCCGCGCTGCGGCCGGGTGAGGAGCCCGACGAGGCCGCCCCGCCACCTCCGGTCCCGGACCCTGAGCTCGAGCTCGAGCTCGGCGAGGACGCCGCGGTGGAGGCGGTGAGCGCCGAGGAGCCGGTCGCGCCTGCGGCCTCGGAGCAGGGGTCGTTCGACTTCGACGCCGCCCGGCGCGGCCCGCTCAGCGTGGCTGCGTGGGCGGGCGACGAGGTGCTGGTGGCCGAGGCCGAGACGCTGGCCGCCTTCACGCTCGCGCGCGGCGAGCGCCCGCTCGTCGCCCACGACTGGAAGACGATCGCGATGGCCGACGAGCCCTCGGCCGCGCCGCGGCTCGAGCACGACACGATGGTGGCCGCCTACCTGATCGATCCGGCGCGACGCGGCTACCCGCTCGACGAGCTGGCCGCCGAGGTGGGCCTCGGCGCCGAGGTCGAGGGAGCGGACGGCAGCGCGGCGCGCGCCGTGCTCACCAGGGAGATCGCCGAACGCCAGCGCGCGCGGCTCGAGGAGGACGGCCTGACGAGCCTGTTCCACGACATCGAGCTTCCGCTCGTGGACGTGCTCGTCGAGATGGAGCGAGAGGGCGTACGGCTCGACGTGGCGCGGCTGCGCGAGATCAGCGGGCGCTTCAATGCGCGCGCCACCGAGCTGGAGCGGAGGGTCTGGGAGCTGGCGGGAGAGGAGTTCACGATCGGCTCCCCTCAGCAGCTCGCGCCGATCCTGTTCGAGAAGCTCGGCCTCTCGCGCAAGCGGCGCGGCAAGACCGGCTACTCGACGGACGCCCGAGTGCTACAGGCGATCCGGCACGAGCACGAGATCGTGCCCGCGATTGAGGAGTGGCGCGAGGTCACGAAGCTGAAGTCGACCTACCTGGACGCGTTCCCCGAGCTGATCGGCGACGACGGCCGCCTGCACACCACCTTCAACCAGACGGCCACCGCCACCGGACGCCTGTCGAGCACCGACCCGAACCTGCAGAACATCCCGATCCGCACCGAGCAGGGCCGCGAGATCCGCGCCTGCTTCGTCGCCGAGGAGGGCTGCCGGCTGATCTCGGCCGACTACTCGCAGGTCGAGCTGCGCCTGCTCGCGCACATCGCCGACGAGCCGGTGCTCAAGGAGATCTTCCGCCGCGGCGAGGACGTGCACACCGCGACCGCCCAGGCGATCCTCGGGGGGCAGACCGACCCCGGCACGCGCTCGAAGGCGAAGATGGTCAACTACGGGATCGTCTACGGCCTCTCTGCCTACGGCCTGGCCGACCGCCTGCAGATCCCGCAGGACGAGGCGCAGGAGTTCATCGACGCCTATCTCGAGCGCTTCCCGAAGGTCAAGGCATTCATCGACGAGACCATCGAGGGCGCTCGCACGGAGGGCCACGTGACCACGCTCTTCGGCCGCATCCGGCGCGTGCCGGAGCTGCGCTCGCGCCAGTTCCAGACCCGCTCGCTCGGCGAGCGCCTGGCGGTGAACATGGTCATCCAGGGCACGGCGGCGGACATCATCAAGGTGGCGATGGTGCGCTGCCGGGACCGGCTCCGCTCGGCGGAGCTCGATACCCGGCTCGTGCTCCAGATCCACGACGAGCTCCTCTTCGAGGGGCCGGACGGCGAGGTCGAGCAGGCCTCCGAGATCGTGCGCCGCGAGATGGCCGACGCCTTTGCGATGGACCCTCCGCTCGACGTGGACGTGGGCGCCGGCGGCAACTGGCTCGAGGCCAAGTAGCTCAGCGCTCGTCGTCCTCGCCGTCTTCGTGCGCGGCCTCGAGCGCGGCCGGGGCCCAGAGCATGTGGCGCACCACAGGTGGTCGCTCGCCGCGGTGGAGCGAGCGGACCCGCTCCTCGACCTCGAGGTCGGCGACGGTGAAGCGGCCGTGTTGGCGCAGGTGCTCCTGCCAGGAGTCCACCACGAAGGTCTCGAGGTAGCGGTTCGTGCGCTCGAGGTCGGCGAACAGGCTCCAGCGGTAGGCGCCGTCGCGGCGCCGGACGCGACCCATCTCGTCCATGGCGGCCACGAAGCGCTCCGCGTCCGCGGCGTCGACCTCGTACTCGACGGTGATCAGCACGGGACCGTCCTCCGGGCGCGGCTCGAGGTCCACGGACGGGTCCGGCCAGCGGCCGGCGGGCGAGAGGTCGGCGCTCTCGGCGGGCGCGAGCGGCAGCCCGCGCCCGAGCACCACGCCGCCCACGATCCCCACCGCGGCGCAGGAGAGGGCGAGCCGCACGTCAGCGGCGCCGGTCAGGAGGCCCCAGGCGAGGCTGCCGACCGCCAGGCCGCCCTGCATCACGAGCTGGAACACGGCGAGCGTGCGAGCGCGCACCCAGCGCGGCGCCACGTGCTGCGCCGAGGTGTTGAGCGACGAGAGGACGAGGAGCCAGCAGGCGCCGGTGGGCAGCAGCGTGAGCGCCACGAGCTCCGGCTCGGGCAGGTACGCGAGGCCCACGAGGCCGGCCGCCAGGCCGAGGCTCGCGAGCGCGATCAAGCGGTCGAAGCTGAGCCGGCGCCGCAGCGCCGGGCGCAGCAGCGCGCCGCCGATCGCGCCGCTGCCCACGCAAGCCATCAGCAGGCCGAAGCTCCCGTCCGACAGCCCGAGGCGCCCGAGCGCCACCACCGGCAACAGCGCCCACAGGGCGCTCGCCGAAACCGAGAACATCACGCCCCGCATGAGCACCGTTCGCACCGGGCCCGAGAAGCGCACGAAGCGCACGCCGGCGCGCATCGCGGGGGCGAGGCGCTCGCCGGAGGCACGTGCGGGGCCCGGCGGGCGCACCGCCACAAGCACGAGTCCCACGATCACGACCAGGAAGGCGGCCTCGATCGCGAACAGCGCGCCGGCGCTCGCGAGGGCGATCACGAGGCCGGCGAGCGCGGGGCCGGCCGCGCGCGCCAGGTTGATCGCCACCCCGTTGAGCGCCACCGCGGACGACAGCTCCTCCCGCGGCACGAGGTCCTGCGTGAACGACTGGTAGATCACGAAGGTGGTGGCCATCCCGGCCCCCAGCGCGAACGTGAGCCCGAGAGCGAGCCCGGGCGTGACCACGTCGGTGAGCGTGAGCGCGGCGAGCACCGCCACCGACAGCAGCATCCAGGTCTGCGACACGATGGCGAAGCGCCTGCGGTCCACGATGTCGGCCAGCGAGCCGGTGAGGAGCGCGAGCAGAACGGCCGGCAGGCTGTTTGCGGTCTGGACGAGGGCGATCAGGGTGGGGGAGTCCGACAGCGCGGCGATCACCGTCACGGCGCCGACGGTGTTCATCCAGATCACGAGCTGGGACCCGGCGAGCGCGGTCCAGGCAGCGCGGAAGCCGCGCCGCCGGAGCGGCGCGAGCGCGGACCCGGACGCGGGGTCGGCTCGGGCGCTGTCGAGGGCGGTGTCTGTCACGTGGTCGGAAGTGGCTGCAAACGTATGCATAATGATCGCTGAAGTGGCGGCCTCGAATGCCAGGGCGAGCTCGGCGGTGACGCTTCGCGACGTCGCGCGGGTGGCGGGCGTGCACCCGGCGACCGTCTCGCGCGCGCTCAACGAGGAGACGCGCATGCTCGTGAACGAGGAGACCGCCCGCCGCGTGCTGAAGGCGGCCGAGGCGCTCGACTACCGCCCGAACCCGATCGCGCGCGGGCTCAAGACCAACCGCTCCTACACGATCGGCGTGCTGATCCCCGACCTCACGAACCCGCTCTTCCCGCCGATCCTGCGCGGCATCGAGGACGGGCTCGAGACGGCGAGCTACACGCCGCTCGTGGCGAACACCGACAACGACCCCGAGCGCGAGCTGCTCGACTCGCAGACGATGCGGGCCCGGCAGGTCGACGGGATCGTGGCCGCCACCGCCCGCCGCGACCACCGTCTGCACGACGCGCTCCTCGAGGCCGGCATCGAGCTCGTGCTGGTCAACCGGCGCCAGGCCGAGCTGCCCGTGAGCTCAGCGACCGCGGACGACCGCATGGGAATGCGGCTGGCGGTGGAGCACCTGATCTCGCTCGGGCACGAGCGGATCGCCCATATCGCGGGGCCGCTCGACTACTCCACGGGGCTCGACCGCCACGAGGGCTTCCACGAGACGATGCGCGCGGCCGGCCTCGAGCCGGATCCCGAGCTCGTGTGCGTCGCGGAGGCGTTCACCGAGGCGGAGGGAGCGCGGCTGTGCGCGCAGCTCGTGGACCGCGGTCGCGAATTCACGGCCGTGGCGGCCGCTAACGACCTGCTCGCGCTCGGCTGCTACGACGTCTTCGCCGACCACGGCCTGCGCTGCCCGCAGGAGATCTCGGTCGTGGGCTTCAACGACATGCCGTTCGCGGACCGCTTCCACCCCCCGCTCACCACGATCCACATCCCGCACTACGAGATCGGCGCGGCCGCCGCCGAGCTGATGCTCGAGCGGCTGCAGGACCCGGACGCCGAGCCGCGGGACGTGCGACTCGAGCCGAGCCTGGTGGTGCGCGGGTCGACGGCGCCGCCGGCCCGTTGAACGTCCCGGACTGGTTGCTATGGCGCATACTCCGGGACGTTCGTTGTCCTTGACAAGCCTGACGCGGCGCCGGTAGCCTGCACACGATTGCAGCAAACGTTTGCAGTAGCTCTGGACGGGGCATGCTGCGTAGAAGACGGTGGAGCCCGCCCCGGCTGAGCTGCCGCGCCCCGGGGGGTAGAGGGAGGTCACATGCGGAAGCTTCGATCGCTTGTTCTTGCCACGCTGGCGGTGACCGCGCTCGCGGCTGCCGGTTGCGGGGGTGACGACGACAGCGGCGGTGGCGGCGAGGCCGGCGGCGAGCCGGTCAAGATCGGCGCATCGCTGCCCCTCACGGGTGAGTTCTCGGAGCCGGGCAAGGCCGCCAAGCAGGGCTATGAGGTCTGGGAGTCGATGGTCAACGAGAGCGGTGGCCTTATCGACGGGCGCAAGGTCCAGATGGTGATCAAGGACGACGGGAGCAACCAGAACACCATCGTCGCGGACTACAACGCGCTCATCAGCAAGGACAAGGTCGACCTGCTGCTCGGCACCTTCTCCTCGCTGCTCAATCTGCCGGCCTCGGCTGTCGCCGAGCGCAACCGGATGCTGTACGTGGAGCCCGCCGGCGGCGCCCCGGAGCTCTTCGACCGCGGCTTCAAGTACCTGTTCTTCGCCCAGCAGGCGACCGCGGACAAGCAGGGTGAGGTGTGGGCGAACTACATCGCCGACCTGCCCGAGAACGAGCGTCCCAAGACGGCCGCCTACCCGACGCTCGACGACCCGTTCGCGCAGCCGACCTCGGAGGGGATCGAGGAGATCTTCACCAAGGCGGGCATCGAGACCGTCTACCGCGAGACCTACACGATCGACAACCCGAACCTCGACGGCATCGCGAGCGCGATCAAGGCGAGGAACCCGGATGTGGTCGTGAACGGGGCCACTTTCGAGGACGGCGTGGGCCTGGTACGCGCGCTGCGAAAGGCCGACTTCACGCCGAAGATCTTCTACCAGACGACCGCGCCGTCGCTGGGCGACCAGTACTCGAAGGCGATCGGCGCGGACACGACCGAGGGCATCTTCTACGCGGTGAGCCACTCCAAGGAGGCCTCCACGCCGGGCAACGAGGAGTTCGTGGCCAAGTACCGCGAGATGTTCGGCGGCACGGAGGTGCCGGAGGACGCCGCGGACGCGTACGCCACCGCGCAGGTGCTCCAAGCAGCCGTGGAGGGAGTCGGCACGATCGACCGCGAACGCCAGCTCGAGCTGGCCGACTGGCTGCGCGAGAACGAGGTGGACACGATCCTCGGCCCGCTGTCCTGGGACGAGGCCGGGCGCCCGACCGGCGAGTTCCTCGTCGGCCAGTGGCAGAGCGGCGTGCCCGAGATCGTGCTCCCGGAGGAGGCGGCCACCTCGGACAAGATCCTGCCGGGGTGGACTCCCGAAGGCGCGGGTAACTAAGGGGGAGAGGGGGCTCGTGCGGAGCTCCGCCAGGGGCTCCGCACGGGTCACGTCCCGCGAGACACTCGACCAGTGACCGAGTTCCTCCAAGCGCTCATCCTCGGCCTCCTGATCGGTGGCGTCTACGCGCTGCTCGCCGCAGGCCTCACGCTGATCTTCGGCGTGATGAACGTGATCAACATCGCGCACGGCGCGTTCCTGATCCTCGCCGCGTTCATCACCTGGTCGCTCTGGCGGGCGACGGGCGTCGACCCGCTCGCAGCCATCGTGGTGCTCACGCCGGTGATGTTCGCGTTCGGCTGGCTGCTCTACAACGCCACGATCCGGCCGATCCGCAAGGCGCCGCCTGCGGCGTCGGTGCTGCTCACCTTCGGCATCGCGCTGCTGCTCGAGGGAATCATGGGAGCGGTCTGGGGCAACACCTCGCACTCCGTGCGGCCGAGCTACTTCACGCAGAGCTTCCAGATCGGGGAGATCTTCCTGCCGAAGGCCCAGGTCTTCGGCGGGCTCGTGGCGATCGTGGTCCTGATCTCGCTCTACCTGGTGCTCACCCGCAGCTGGCTGGGACGCGCCATCCGCGCGAGCGCGGTGAACCCCCAGGGGGCGGAGCTCGTGGGCGTGAACGTGGCCTCGGTGGCCGCGCTGACCTTCGCGATCGGCGTGGCGAGCGCCGGGGCCGGCGGCGCGATCGCGAGCGTGCTCTATCCGTTCCTGCCCGGCTCCCACTACCAGTGGATCGCGCGGCTGCTGGGCATCATCGTGCTCGGCGGCATGGGCAGCCTCCCGGGCGCCGTGATCGGCGCGCTCTGCCTGGGCGTGGCCGAGCTGATGACGGTGACCTACATCGGTCCCGAATGGGCGACCGGGGTGCCCTACCTGTTCGTGTTCATCGTGCTGCTCCTGAGGCCGCAGGGCCTCCTCGGTACGCGCCTGCGCCAGGACGTGGCGACGGCATGACGGACGCCGGCGGCCAGGCCGCGGTCGGCGGAACGCTCGCCGGCGGGGGCGCCTCCCCCTCGCGCGAGCGGTCGCTGCGCTCGCCGTGGACGCTCGTGATCGCGGCGGCGGTGGCGATCGTCGCGCTGTTCCCGGTCTTCTCCGACGACCTCTACTACCAGAACCTCATCATCCTCTCGATGGTCTTCGCCGTCGGGGCGGTGGGGCTGAACGTGATCACCGGCTACGCGGGTTACATCTCGCTCGGCCAGGGGGCGTTCATCGGGCTCGGCGCCTACACGGTGGGCATCTGCGTAGGCGACATCGGCGGCTCGCCCTGGGTCTGGGTCCCCGTGGCCGGCCTGCTCTCGAGCCTGGTGGCGGCGCTGCTCGGCGTGGTCGCCATGCGCGCCCGCGGCCACTCGTTCGTGATCATGACGATCGCGTTCCTGTTCCTGATGCAGCTCCTGGCCACGAACTGGGACTCGCTCACGAACGGCACGGGAGGCATCACGCTGCCGATTCCGACCTGGAGCGTGGAGTACCAGTACTGGCCCTTCTACTACTCGCTGATGGGCCTGCTCGCCGTCTCGCTCATCGGCAGCTGGTGGATCAGGCGCAACAAGTTCGGGATGGGTCTGATCGCGATCAGGGAGGACGAGGACAAGGCCGCCACCGTCGGGGTGAGCACGCCCACCTACAAGATCCTCGCGTTCGCCGCGAGCGCCGTCTTCGTGGGTATGGCGGGCGGCGTATACGGCTACTACATCAGCTTCATCGACCCGCTCGGGATGTTCAACATCCTGCTGAGCGTCCAGATCGTCCTGTCGCTGCTGCTCGGCGGCCGGGCCACGCTCTGGGGGCCGGTGCTCGGCGCCTTCATCATCGAGTGGCTCAACGAGACCACCAACAACGAGCTCGGCGGCGGCAACACCCGGCTCGTGATCTTCGGCGGCCTGCTCGTAGCCGTGGTGATGTTCCTCCCGCGCGGGATCATCCCGACCATCGACGGCTGGCTCGAGCGCCGCAGAACGCGCGGCAAGGCCGGGCTGGCCGGCGAGCGGCTCAGCGGGATCGACCTGCATGCGCGCGAGGCGCCGCCGGCCAAGGAGCTCGCCCCCGACGCCCCTGCGCTGCTCGAGGTCAAGGGGCTCGAGCGGACCTTCGGCGGCGTGCGGGCCGTGGACGGCGCGTCATTCACGGTGCCGGAGGGCTCGATCACCGCACTGATCGGTCCGAACGGGTCGGGCAAGACCACCATCTTCAACCTCGTGGGCGGCACGATGGCGCCCCAGCAGGGCGAGGTCTGGTTCGACGGGCAGCGCATCGACGGCAAGCCGCCCTGGAAGCGCGCCCACCTGGGCCTCGGGCGCACCTTCCAGATCACGCGCCTGTTCCGCGAGATGACCGTGCTCGAGAACGTGGTGGCGCCGCTGCGGGACTTCCATCTCGGCCTGCTCGGCGCCGGCGCCGTGTCGGGACCCGAGGCGAGCCGCGCGGAGGAGCTGCTCGAGTTCGTGGGCATGCGCAAGTACCGCGACGTGCGGGCCGCCGAGCTCTCCTACGGCCAGATGAAGCTCGTCGAGCTCGCGCAGATCCTGATGCTGGACCCCAAGCTGATCATGCTCGACGAGCCCGCCGGCGGCATCAACCCCACGCTGATCGAGCGGATCGGCGAGATGATCCGCGAGCTGAACGCAGGCGGCAAGACGTTCCTGATCGTCGAGCACAACATGCCGTTCGTGCTCGGCCTCTGCAACCCGGTGCTGGTGCTCGCGCGCGGGCAGGCGATCGCACGCGGCACCCCGGAGGAGATCCAGCGCGACCCGAAGGTCCTCGACGCCTACCTGGGCGAGGACTTCCGCCTCGAGGAGCCGGTGAGGACGTGAGCGCTCGGGGAGCCACGCGATGCTGAAGGTGAGCGGGATCTACGCCGGCTACGGCGGAGGCGACGTGCTCCAGGGCGTCGACATCGACGTGCCCACCGGCTCCGTGTGCTGCATCGTCGGCCCGAACGGCGCGGGCAAGTCGACCGTCCTTCGCGCGGTGAGCGGGCTGCTCCGCTGCCGGCAGGGAGACATCGAGCTCGAGGGCAAGCCGCTGAACGGCCTGCACCCCTCGGAGATCCTCGCCATGGGGGTGTCGCAGGTCCCGCAGTCCGGTGCGCTCTTCCCGGCGCTCACCGTCAAGGAGAACGTGCTGATGGGCGCATACATCCAGCGCCGCGACAAGAAGCTCCTGCAGAAGCGCTACGACTCGGTTGCCGAGCTGTTCCCGGTGGTGAGCGAGCGCGCCGACGACCGCGCCGGCAACCTGTCGGGCGGTCAGCGCCGGATGGTCGAGTTCGCGCGCTCGCTGATGCTCGAGCCCAAGCTCGTGCTGCTCGACGAGCCCTCGCTGGGGCTCGACCCGAAGGCGCTCGCGCACGTGCGCGACTCGGTGCAGGTGATGATGGACGCCGGCAAGACGATCCTGCTCGTTGAGCAGAACGTGCGCTTCGGGCTGCGGCTGGCGCGCCAGGGCGTGGTGATGGAGAGCGGCCGCGTGCTGCTCACCGGCGAGGCAGGCGCGGTGCTCGACAACCCGGAAATGGCCGCCCTGTACTTCGGCGGGACCGTCGAGCGGGCGGAGGACCAGAAGGACGAGCCCGTGGCACGGGCGTGAACGGAGTCCTGTGGGCGACCGCCTCGGGAGTGGGCTTCGGGGTCTTCCAGAGCGTCAACCGGTGGGCGATCCGGGGGATCGAGGATCCCTACGTCTCGACCTTCATCCAGCTGGCGGTGGCCACCACGACGCTGGTGGCGGCCTCGCTCGTCTCCGAGGACCTGAGCCAGCTCGCCGACGCGAGCACCGAGGCGATCGTGCTCTTCGCCATCGCGGGAATCGTCCACTTCGTGCTCGGCTGGGTGCTCCTGAACGTGAGCCAGGCGCGCATCGGCGCGTCGCGCACGGCGCCGCTCATCACGCTCACCCCGCTCTTCGGCGTGCTGCTGGCCGTGGTCACGCTCGGCGAGCTGCCGAGCGCCGCGGTGCTGGTCGCGATCGTGCCGATCATGGCCGGCGCCTGGATCCTGGCGAGCCGCGGCGGAGGGGACTTCGCGATCGAGCGCGACTCGGCCTTCGCGTTCGCCACGGCGTTCATGTGGGCCCTGAGCGCGGTGCTCACCGTGGATGCGCTCGAGGGACTCGACTCGCCGCTCTTGGGGGTCACGCTCGGGCTGCTCGCGGCGACCATCACGCTCGGCGGCATGCTGGTGGCACGCGACTCGCTTGGGGCGATCCGCATGATCGCTCGCGACACGCTGACCCTCAAGCTGATCGCCGCCCTCGTGGTCGCGTTCGCCACCTGGTTCCGGCTGCTGGCCCTCGGGGACACCGACGTTGCCGTGGTGCTGGCCGTGAACCTCGTGGCCGTGCCGGTCACGCTGCTGCTCGCCCCGCTCATGGTGGGGCGTCACCTCGAGCAGGCGGACGCCCGCGTCTGGCTCGGTGGGCTGCTCGTGATCGTCGGCGTGCTCGCGCTGATCGGGATCGAGGGCTGAATCGGTGACCGTCGACGTTCACGCGCACGTGATCGTGCCGGAGATCACCCGCGAGATGGGCAGGGGCGAAGCCTGGCGGCCGCACGTGCACCGGGACGAGGAGGGCGCCCAGGTCGTGGAGCTGGGCGGCCGCGAGATCAGGGCGGCGATCGCGGAGTTCGTGGACGTCGACGGGATCCTCGCTGCGCAGCACGAGGCCGGGGTCGAGCGCGTGCTCCTCTGTCCCTGGGTGCCGCTGCTCTACTACGACGCCGACCCGGACGAGGGGCTCCGGCGCGCTCGCATCCAGAACGAGGCCCTGGCCGCGCTCGTCCGAGAGCGCCCCGAGCGGGTGGCCGCCCTCGGCGCGCTGCCGCTCCAGGACCCCGAGCTCGCGGCCGGCGAGCTACGCGCCCTGATGCAGGAGGGAGCGCTGCGCGGCGTCGAGGTGGCCGCCAGCGTGCGCGGCGTGTTCCTCGGCGACGACGGCTTCGAGCCCTTCTGGGCGGCGGCCGAGGAGACCGGCGCGCTCGTGTTCGTGCATCCGACCACCCGCGGCTTCGGGTCGCCGGCCTTCCAGAGCTACTACCTCTGGAACACGGTGGGCAACCCGCTCGAGACCACCACCACGGCCGCGCACATGGTCATGGCCGGAGTGATGGAGCGCCACCCCGGGCTGCGTGTGCTGCTGGCCCACGGCGGCGGCGCCCTGCCGGCGCTGCGCGGGCGGCTGCGCCACGCCCACGGCTTCCAGCCCGAGGCTCGCGCGCGCCTGCGCGCGTCGCCGGAGGACTCGATCCGGCGCTTCTACTTCGACACCCTGACGCACGACGAGGAGTTGCTGCGCGCGCTGATCGACTTCGCGGGCGCCGACCACGTGCTGCTCGGCTCCGACTACCCCTTCGA
>Ga0209382_10007813_pt1 | contig 13537 bp, 14 predicted proteins | sample SoiMetdeltSBSDD5_FD_187599 | JGI IMG/M metagenome (GOLD analysis project Ga0209382, IMG submission 187599) | Bulk soil microbial communities from a Populus tree surrounding site in Tennessee, USA - Soil MetaG P. deltoides SBSDD5 (SPAdes) (version 2) | ecosystem: Environmental > Terrestrial >... | reverse complement strand
TGCGGCGGTCCATCTCGGGGCTGCTGATCTCTCGCGAGACCTTCCGCCGCCACCTGGAGGACGCCCACCGCGCCGGCTACCAGCTCTCGTCCCTGGAGGACGCGCTGGACGTGATCGCTGGGCGCCGGCGCGCCGCGCGCGACCTCTGCGTGGTCACCTTCGACGACGGGTACCGGGACGTGTACCGGCACGCGTTCCCCGTCCTGAAGTCGATGGGCGTGCCCGCGACCATGTACCTGCCGTCCGACTTCGTGGGCACGGACCGGCGCTTCAACCACGACCGGCTCTACCACCTCGCCGGGCTGGCGATGCGCGCCGGCATCCTTCCTGAGGTCGCTCGGCCACTGCTGGGGCCGGTGGTGGCGGGGCGGACGTCGCTCTCTGCGGCGCTGGACGGCTGGCTGGGCGAGCACCGCACCTCGGAGCTGACGGCGCTGATCGACGCGATGGAGAAGGGCCTGGGCGGCCTCGACCTCTTCGGGGAGTCGCTGCGGCCGGAGGCGGGGGACGTGATCTCCTGGGACGAGGCGCGGGCCATGCAGCGCGCTGGCATCTCCTTCGGAGCGCACACGCTGGGGCACTGCGTGCTGACGGTGGAGAGCGAGGACGTGGTGGAGCGGGAGGTGCGCGGGTCGAAGGAGGCGATCGAGCGCGAGCTGGGCACGCCCGTCCGCGACTTCGCCTACTGCAACGGCTGGTACTCGGACCTGGTGGTGCGGGTGCTGGTCCGCTGCGGCTTCCGCTCCGCCGTGACCACCGAGGACCTCCCCAACGTCGCCGGCGGGGACCCGTTCACGCTCAAGCGGAAGGTGCTGTGGGAGAACTTCAGCCTCGGGCTGGACGGCCGGTATTCCTCGCCGCTCACCGCCTGTCAGCTGGACGACGTGTTCGGCGTGCTGGGCGCCACCCGCCCCGTGCCGGGGCGGCGACCGCACCGCATCGAGGGAGCCCGGCTGGAGGGCGCCTAGCGATGCCACAGACCGAGGAGCCTGGGTCCGGATCGTTCCTGGGCCGGGCGGGACCGCTGGTGCTGGCGCGGCTGGGGACCGCCCTGTTGACCATCTCCATCCCGCTGGTGCTGGCGCGCTGCATGGCGCTCCGCGAGTACGGGACCTACAAGCAGCTCTTCCTCATCTCTCAGACGCTCTCGTACATCCTGCCGTTCGGGATGGCGCAGGCGCTGTACTTCTTCATCCCGCGAACCGACCAGCGCCGCCCGTACTTCGTCCAGTCCATCGCCTTCCTCACCTTCACCGGTGTGATGGCGGCGCTGGTGCTGTTCGCGCTGGAGGGCACCATCGGAAGGGCCTTCTCCAACCCGGACCTGGCCAGCTACCGCTGGGAGCAGGCCGTTTACGTCGTCTGCTTCATGGCGTCGTACACGCTGGAGATCTCGCTCACCACGCAGGGGCGGACGCGCCAGTCAGCGGTGGCGTACCTGGTGTCGGACACCCTGCGCGCACTGGCGATGGTGGTGCCGGTGCTGCTGGGGTTCGGGTTGAAGGGGCTGATGGTGGCCGCCGCCGCCTTCGCCACGCTCCGCTACCTGGTGGCCTGGACGGTGATGCTGCGCTCGGGGACGGGGCCGCGGTTCGACCGCCGACTGTTCATGTCCCAGCTGATCTACGCGGTCCCGTTCGGGGCGGCGATGCTGGTGGCGATCCCCCAGCAGTACGCGCACCAGTACATGGTGTCCGGGTCGGTGTCGCCGGAGCTGTTCGCCATCTACGCGGTGGGGTGCTTCCAGTTCCCGGTGGTGGACCTGCTCTACACGCCCACCAGCGAGGTGCTGATGGTCCGGCTGGGCGAGCTGGACAAGCAGGGCCGCGGCGCCGAGGGGGTGGCCGCGTTCCGCGAGGCGACCTCCAAGCTGGCGCTGGCGTTCTTCCCGCTCGCCGCCTTCCTCTTCGCCGCCGCGCCGGACCTGATCGAGGCGATGTTCGGCGCGCGCTTCGCCGAGGCCGCGCCGCTGTTCCGGGTGAGCGTGCTGGGCGTGGTGCTGGCCATCATGCCCATGGACGGCGTGCTGCGCGCCCGCGACCAGACGCGCTACCTGTTCGGCGCCTACCTGGCCAAGGCGGCGATCACGGTGCCGCTGGTGTGGATCGGCGTGCGGCGGTTCGGGATGCTGGGCGGCATCGCCTCCTGGGCGCTGGCGGAGGCCTTCGGCAAGGCGTTGCTGCTGGCGCGGATGCCGAAGGCGCTGGGCGTCCCGTTCCGCCGCTGCGTGCCGTGGCGGCAGCTGGGGAAGGCGTCCATCTCCGCGGCGGCGGCGGCGGCGGGCGTGGCGGTGGTGCGAGCGCTGGCGCAACCCGCCTACGCCGTGCTGCCGCCGGGCTTCCTCGGGCGAGCGCTCGCGCTGGCGGCCGGGGGGCTGCTCTTCGGTGTCAGCTACCTGGCAGTGCTCCGGCTGTCCGGGGTGCGGCCACTCAGCGTGCTGGCGAGCTTCCGGGGAGGGGCGGCCACCCGCGCCTAGCCGCCGCGGGCGCGCATCCCTACGTTCGCTCGATGGCGGGAGGAGTGGATGGGCGTGGATGTGATGACCTGGTACCGGGCCGGCCGTCGGCTCCACCGGATGGGAGTGCCGGTGCTGCCCCGACTGGCCGGGAAGATCATCTATTTCCTCCACTCCAGCCACATTCCCTGCGAAGCGGAGATCGGCGAAGGCACGTACCTCGGGTACGGCGGGATCGGGGTCGTCATCCACCACGCGTCGAAGATCGGCCGGCACTGCCTGATCTCCCAGCAGGTGACCATCGGCGGGAGGAGCGGGATCCCGGGCGCGCCGGTGATCGGCAACTACGTCCGGATCGGGGCGGGGGCGAAGATCCTGGGGCGGGTGCGGATCGGCGACTTCGCGGTGATCGGCGCCAACGCGGTGGTGGTGAAGGACGTGGCGGAGGGAGCGGTGGTGGCGGGCGTGCCGGCGCGGGAGATCCGGAGGGACCCGGATCCGGCAACGACCTGGGAGCGGGAGATGGGCCGGCCACCGCCGGAGCTGCGGGTGCCTGGAGCGCCGGGGCTCGTGGCGGCGAGGGGAAAGGGTGAGGGGCAGCGTGAGGGGGCAGGAGGTCTGAAGTGATGAAGGTGCTTCTGGTGGGAGACTTTCCGCCGCCGCACGGAGGTGTCGCGGTCCACGTGGAGCAGCTCTGGCGCTCCTTCAGCGCCGCGGGCGTGACGGTGCGGGTGCTGGACATCGGCCATGGCCCTCGCGACAAGTCGCCGGAGGTGATCGCCGCGCGCGGACCGGGAGAGCTGGCGTCGCTGCTGGCGCGCTTCTCCTCGGATGGCTGGCTGATCCACCTGCACACCAGCGGGAACAACCCCAAGTCGTTCCTGGTGGCGGCGGCGGCCGGCGTGGCGCTGCGACCGTCGCCGGGGAGGGTGATCACGCTGCACTCCGGGCTGCTGCCCAGGTTCCTGGAGGAGAACTACGGCCACCGCGTCCTCGCCCACGCCGCCCTGCGCGGGTACGCGCGGATCGTGGCGGTGTCCGGGGCGGTGCGGGACGCGGTGCTCTCGCTGGACATCCCGCCGCACCGGGTGGTGGTGCACCCGGCGTTCTGCGCCTCGCAGGTGGTGGGGGGCGACGCGCCGCCGCAGGTGCTGAGGATGTTCCAGCGGCGGACGCCGGTGCTGGCGTACGTGCACCACCCGTCCAGGGTGTACGGGCGGCAGCTACTGTTCGGCGCGCTGGCGAAGCTGCGCTCGCGCGAGCCTCACCTGGGGTTGGCGATGTTCGGGGTGGAGACGGGCTCGCCCGAGGTGCGGGCGGACGCGAAGAGCGCCGGGGTGGAGGACCTGATCGAGGACCTGGGGGAGCTGCAGCACCCGGAGGCGCTGGCGGTGATGGAGCACGCCTCCGCCTTCGTGCGCCCCACGCTGGCGGACGGGGACGCGCTCACCGTGCGGGAGGCGCTGGCCCTGGGGACGCCCTGCGTGGCCAGCGACGTCACCGCGCGGCCGGAGGGGACCATCGTCTTCCGCACCGGGGACGCGGACGACCTCGCCGACAAGCTGCACGAGGCGTTCACCGGACCGCGGCGCGTGGTGCGCGGGCCAGACGCGGCGAAGTTCCTGCTCCAGCTCTACCAGACGCTGGTGGAGGACGGCGCGCGCGCCGGAGAGCGCCCGCGGGTGGCCCAGGCGCCGGACCTTCACGCGTAGTGGCGAGAGCCGCGGCTTGGATGGGGTACCCCTGCGTGATAGCCAGGGAGCCCCATGGCCCCTCGATTCGCGAAGTGCGCCCTGCTGGTCGTAGTCCTCCTGGCGTGTGTCGGTCCCAAGGGGGACCAGGGTGAACAGGGTGCCCAGGGTGAACGGGGCCCCCAGGGGGACTTCACCGGCGTCTTCAACGGCCCCACCACCTTCAACGGCCAGAGCACGATCAACGGCAACGCCGGCGTGAACGGCAACATCACCGTGACCAGCGCCGGCGGCAGGCTGGGCGCTGGTGTCCCGGCCGCCGATAGCCGGCTGCACGTGGCGGGAACCGGCACGGTCGCGGGGACAGGCTCGGTGAGCTCCTCCGCGGGGACGACCGCGCTCTCCGGCGTCGGGACCGACTTCAACGGCGAGGTGACCGTCGGCTCGGTCATCGCGCTGACCGGGACGTGCACCGGGAACGGTCAGGCGCGCCTGGTGGCGAGCGTGGGAGATGGCACCACGCTGGACGTCAGCGTTCCCTGGACCACCAACGTGATCAACTGCTCGTTCGAGGTCACCCGGCCGGTGGTCAAGGTCGGGACCACCGCCACGTCAGCCGACGTCGTCGTCAACGGACAGGGGTCGGTGGGGATCGGCACCGCCACGCCGGCGGCGAAGCTCGACGTCCGGGGCCGGGTGTCGGCGCTCAATATCGGCGTGTATTGCGGCGTCACCGCGACTTCCTACACGAGCGCGGCGGTGGGCGGATACGTGGGCGCGAAGCAGAAATGCGAGACCGCGTGCAGGCACCCGAACGCGCACATGTGCACCACCCACGAGGTCATCATGAGCCGGCAGCTGGGTCTGAGCGTGGCCAACGGTGGAGGGTGGATCTCCGGCATGTATGACGGCTCCGGGAGCACCGTGGGCGATGACGACTGCAATGACTGGGCAGGGAGCCCCACCGAATTCGCCGGTGTCTGGGGATTTGCTGGCGCTTCAGGCCAGGATCTCAACTTCGTTGCGTGCACGTCGACATATCCGATCGCCTGCTGCTTGTGACCATCGCCTCCAGCGCATGCCGCCCCACCCATCCGCCCGGTTCGTTCCCCTCGCCTTCACCCGGTTTCCGCCCGGCCAGATGCTGGAGCGCGCCCGCGCGCACTACCAGGAGCTGAACCGGCGCCGCAGCGTCCGCCAGTTCTCGCCGGAGCCGGTGGACCGGGAGCTGATCGAGCTGGCCATCCGGTCGGCCGGAACGGCCCCGTCCGGCGCCCACCGGCAGCCGTGGACCTTCGTGGCGGTAGCGGACCCCGAGGTCAAGCGGCAGATCCGCGAGGCCGCCGAGGAGGAGGAGCGGCGCTTCTACCGCGAGCGGATCACCCCCGAGTGGCGGGAGGCCCTGGAGCCCCTGGGCACGGACGAGGTGAAGGAGCACATCACCACCGCCCCCTGGCTGGTGGTGCTGTTCAAGCACCGGTTCGAGGTGCTCCCGGACGGCCGCCGCCTCAAGAGCTACTACGTGGACGAGAGCGTGGGGATCGCCGCCGGCCTGTTCATCGGCGCGGTCCACCACATGGGACTGGCCACGCTCCCCCACACCCCCAGCCCCATGGGGTTCCTCTCCAAGGTGCTGGGGCGGCCCGAGAACGAGACCCCGATCCTGCTGATGCCGATCGGCTACCCGGCCAGCGACGCACGGGTGCCCGACCTCCAGCGCAAGCCGCTCGACGTCATCGCGCGCTTCATCCCTCCCGCGCGGGACCCTCACTCGTAGGCGCGCGCCGCCTCGAGGACCTCCGTCACCACCGCGTCCACGTCCTCCGGCCGGGTGCGGTGGTTGGTGAGGCAGGCGCGCGGTTCGCTCAGAGGTCGCGCTTCACCAGCCGGAAGGTGAGCACGCTCAGCCGATTGGCCGCCGTGGTGCCGGGGGGCTCCTCCACCAGCACGTCGTTGCTGGCAACCAGCGGGTTGATCGCGTTCATGACCTTCCCGCGCGCCATCAACCCATCCTTCATCCCCAGGCGCGTGACGAGGTCCGGCAGGGAGATCGTGTCCTGACGCGCGAGCTGGGCGCGGATCTCCTCCTGGAGCTTCGCGTTCTGCTTCGCCTGGCGCGCCAGGTAGACGCCGAGGCCGAGGGCCACCGCGACACCGCCCGCGATCGCGAGGATCTGGTCCATCTGGATGCTCCTCGGGTGGAGATGCGAGGCAGCTCTTATCAGGCTCGCCCGGAGAGCGCGCGCTCCAGCTCGGCGGCGAGCCGCGCGCAGCGCAGGTACTGGTGGGGCCGGAGCCTGGGCGCTGCGGCGGCGGCGCGCAGGGTCTCCAGCACCGCCGCGGTCCGCTGGCGGGGGATCCTGGCGCGGAGCTCCACGTGCAGCGCCGCTTCCGTATCCGGGGCGGTGATCGGCACGCCCGCGCGCTCGCTCATCATGTGGCGGAGGCGCGCGACCAGCGCCCGGCTCCACGCGCGCGCGGCGGGTGAGCCACGCCATCGACGCGACGTACTCCAGGACAGACCGGTGCCGCTCCACCGGCTCCGGGCGCGGCGGGCCCAGGCGGGTGGCGCGCGAGAGCACGTAGGCGAGGGTGGCGAAGAGGAGCTGGCCCGCGATGGCCAGCAGCGCGGGCGGGTAGCCCTGAGAGGCGGCGCGGGTGTGGTGGTGCTCGTCGAAGCCCATCGGCCCGGCGGCCGCGAACGCCTCCCAGAGCGCCAGGTTGTCCGCGGCCTCCAGGCGGCGGTTCTCCGCCACGTCGGCGCTGGCGAAGACCCAGATCTCCCCGCGGCCGGCGCTCCAGGTGAGCGCGATGGCGCCTCCCGCCCGTCCGGCCGCCGGCACGGCCTCGCGGGTGGTGGAGGCGATCGCGCCGCCGGCCCCGACGCGGAGCTGGCGGACGTCGGGTGCGCCCAGGGGAGGCGCCCACACCGTGACGGTCGTCCCCAGCACGTCGGCCAGCCGGGTGGTGAGCTCGTCGGGCCGGAGGCCGCCAGAGGGATAGAGCTGGAGCCAGCGCGCCATCGCCGGCTGGGCGAGGTCGAAGGGGCGGGGGGCCAGGTACACCAGGCGCCCGCCGCTCTCGACGAAGGCACGGAGGACGGCCACCTCGTCGCGGTCGATCTCGCGCTCGGTGGGGGCGGCGATCACCACCGTGTGGAGCCCGGCGGGGGCCGAGGCGAAGCGCGCGTCGATGCGGCGGACGTCGAAACCGCGCTCCTGCAGGAGGAGGAACAGCGCCTTCAACCCCGCCGCGCCGGGATTGTCGATGGACGGGACGGGCGAGGAGGCCGGCGCGCTCTGGTTGGCCAGGCCGAGCCCGGCCGCGATGGCCACCAGCGCGCCGTAGGCGATCCACAGCCGCGCGCCCTTCATGAGAGCGCTCCGGAGCCACGTCGCGCGCGGAGCTTCGACTGGACGCCCGGAACGCGCGCAGGTGATTGGCGCCGTGCGCCCTGGATCAGGGCCGCGAACACGTCGCTCACGCGGGCTCCTCCCGCAGGTTGGCCGCCAGCCGCGCCACGTCGTCCAGGAAGCGCCTCGCCTCGGGCGGGGCGGGGCGCTCCAGCGAGTAGTAGGTCCGGTCGTACCAGCCGAGGAGCCCGCGGACCCGCGTGGTGAGCTCCGGCGCCGCGCCTCTCCCTGCGACCTCCTCCGCCACCTCCCTGTTGGTCCTCACCCGGTCCGGCCGCGCCAGCGCCCGGCGCTCCAGCGACGAGAGGAGCGCCAGCAACCCCTCGCGGATCGCCCCGCGCGGATCCGCGTCCAGGATCGTCCCCGCGCGCGCCAGGTGGGTCTCGGGGGCCTCCAGCTTTTCGCCCAGCCCGGCCACGCCGGGGACCTCCGTCTTCGCGCGCCGCTCCCGCCGCACGGTCGCCAGCCGGAAGGCCACCCCCAGCACCACCGCGATGGCCAGCGCCAGCACCAGCACCCGCGTCCCGCGCGAGAACGACTCCGCCCCGGTGGTCTCGAACAGCGTCTCCAGCCACGCGGTCAGCCACGCCGCCAGCCGCACCAGCCCGCTGGAGTCAGGCGCCCTCGCCTGGGCGAACTCCGGCCGCCCGAGGATCTCCGCCAGGTGCTCCCGGTCCCCCGGCCGGATCGCCTCTCGCCCCGAGGCCTGCGCGCGATCGCAGAACGCCTCCAGCCGATCCGCCAGCGCCACCGCCGCCTCAGAGGCCGGCCCCTCCAGCTCCAGCCCCGCCGCCAGGGGCGCCTCGCAGCGCCGCTCCAGCGCCCCGGCGATGTCGGCGAAGTGCGCGTCGCCGCTCGCCGCCTGGAGCAGCGCCGCGCGCTCCGCCGCCACGTCATCGCACGGATTCACGCCCGCGCCCGCGGTCCCCGCCCATCCCAGCGCGAGGGCCGCGACCAGGCCGCGCCCACGTCTGCCTCCTCGCTGCGCGCGCGCGTCACCCAAGCCGGTCCATTCTCTTCGCCGGCCGGCGCGAGCTCCAGCGCCGCCTTGGGTCAGCTCCCGGAGGGGAACGCCCCCATGCCGCTCCCGGCTCCCTCCCGCTCCAGCGCCAGCTCCAGGTCCAGCCCCTCTCGCCGCACGCGCATGTCCGCGTAGAAGAGCCCGGCGAAGGCGATGTAGAGCGGTGAGAAGAGGGACTGCACCAGGACCTGGAACAGCTCCGCCGGCACCAGAAGCGCCTGGGGGACCGCGTCCGGCGTGGCGTGGGCGGGGTCGAACAGGTTCCCGTAGATCGCCTGCACCACCAGCGCCGGCAGCCCGGACACCATCATCACCGTGAACACCAGCAGCGCCACCACGGTGATCAGCACCGTGGCGCGGACCTTCACCCAGCCCAGCAAGCCGCTCCCCACGCGCCCGGAGATGAGCGCCCCCGAGCGCCGGATGGCCTGCAGCCCGCCGACCTCCTCCACCGCCAGCACCTGGCACGTGAGCAGGAAGCGCAGCACGCACCACAGCATCGCCGCCACCATCCCGAAGATCGCCAGCAGGGCGCCGGCCACCGCCAGCACCCCGGTGACCGCCGGTCCCGGGACGAGGACGAAGAGGAGCCCGATCAGCCCCGCGCCCGGCAGCATCAGCACCATCGTCGCCGCCACCGCGTACAGCGACGCGACGGCGAACGCCCCGGTGCTGGCGGCGGTGCGGCGGAGGGCGCGGCGCAGGCTCCCCTCGACCGTGACCGGCCGCCCCAGCCACGCGCCCACCGCGTAGTCCGACGCGGCCACCCAGCCCTGCCAGTTCACCCAGGCGTAGACGGGGAAGAAGGCGCCGGCCAGCGCCAGCCAGGCCGGGAGCTGCTCCCACACGATGCCCGGGTCCGCCGCCAGCGCCGAGCTCATCTTCTCGCCGCCCAGGAACACCGGCGCCCACCGCGCCATGCCCAGCAGCAGCCCCTTGGTCAGCGCGTACAGCACCAGCGAGAACCCGAGGTGGAGCTTGAAGAACGCGACCACGTGCTTCCGCCACAGGCTGGTCGAGCGATCCACCAGCTCGCCCATCTCCAGCGGCCGCAGGTCGTCTCCAGCGTCGCTCATCGGGCCGCGGAGCATAGGGCAGCCAGCAGCGCCGCGGCGGCGCCCGCCGGGTCGCCCGCCCGCATCACCGCGCCGATGACCGCCGCGCCCGCCGCGCCGCGCACCGCGGCCGCGTTCTCCGGGCCCACGCCGCCCAGCGCGAAGGCGGGGCAGGCGAGCAGGGCGCGGAGCTCGTCGAACCCCTCCGGTCCCAGCGGCGTCCGCGCGTCGCCGGGCTTGGAGCCGGGCGCGAACACCGGGCTCACCAGCGCCAGGTCCGCCCCCACCGCGGCCCACGCCTCCTCCCTCGAATGGACGGCCGCGCTCACCAGCCGCCCGGGCGGGAGGAGCGGGCGGACGTCCGCCGCCGGCGGCGCGGAGGCGGGCAGGTGGAGGTCCGCGTCCACCAGCAGCGCGACGTCCAGCCGGCCGTTCACGAACAGGCGCCGGCCGGGGTGCCGGGCCACCACCTCCCGCAGCGCGCGCGCCTCCTCCAGGAACGCGCGCCCGGTGGCCTCCGGGTGCCGGTGCTGCACCGCCACCTCGGGCGAGACCGCCAGCGCCGCGCCGGCGGCGAAGAGCACGCGGTCGCGCCCGAGCGCCCAGTCGGTGATCACGATCAGCCGCGGCAGCGCGACCATCCCACCACCGTCAGTCGATCATCCCCTCGAGAGGGCTGGAGGCGGACGCGTATGCCTTGCGCGGGATGCGCCCGGCGAGGAACGCCTCCCGACCGGCCTCCACGGCCAGCCTCATGGCGCGGGCCATCCGCACCGGATCGCGCGCCAGCGCCACCGCGGTGTTCATCAGCACCCCGTCCGACCCCAGCTCCATGGCGATCGACGCGTCCGAGGCGGTGCCCACGCCGGCGTCCACGATCACCGGCACCTTGGCGATCTCCCGGATGAGCCGGATGTTGTGCGGGTTGCGGATCCCCAGCCCGGAGCCGATGGGCGCCGCCAGCGGCATCACCGCCACGCAGCCGATGTCCTGCAGCTTGCGCGCGGTGATCACGTCGTCGGTGGTGTAGGGCAGGACGGTGAACCCCTCCTTCACCAGCACCTTGGCCGCCTTCAGCGTCTCCTCCACGTCCGGGAAGAGCGTCTTCTCGTCGCCCAGCACCTCCAGCTTCACCCACTTGCTCATCCCCAGCTCCTCGGCCAGGTGGCAGGTGCGGATGGCGTCCTCGGCGGTGTAGCAGCCGGCGGTGTTGGGCAGGAGCTTCATCTTCCCGGTGTCGATCCAGTGCATCATCGACGCCTCGCCCCTGGCGGAGAGGTCCAGCCGGCGCACCGCCACCGTGACCATCTCCGCGCCGGACGCCTCGTGGCAGCGCTTCATCACGTCGAAGCTGGTGTACTTCCCGGTGCCGATGATCAGCCGCGACCCGAAGGTGTGGCCGGCGATGGTCAGTGGCGTGTCCGCGATCGATGCGCTCATGTCTCGTCCCTCACCCTCCTACCCTCCGCCGACGAAGGTGACGATCTCCACCTGGTCGCCGTCCGCCAGCCGGCGGGCCTCGTGCTGGGCGCGGCGGACCACCGCGGTGTTCACCTCCACCGCGACGCGCCCGACCGTCACCTCCAGCGTGGCGAGCAGCTGGGCCACGGTCGTCCCCTCGGGCACCTCGCGCGCTTCGCCGTTCACCGTCACCGTCACCGTCACCGCGCTCCATATAGCGGGCGGTGGCGGCAATCGCCAGCCATGGCGGTAGAGTGGGGCTGATGGTGGACGCTCGCTCGCATGGAGCGGTGCTGCTGGCGCTGGCGGTGATGGCCGCCCCGGTGACGGCGCGCGCGCAAGACCGCGGTGGCCCGGAGCTGATCCCGCCCCACCGGTGGGGGTACGTGGCCGGCGGGGCGCTGGGGCTGGCCGGCGCCGGGTTCGGCTTCCTCGCCCGCTCCGAGGCGCTGCGCGCCACCACGCTCACCTCCGCCCGCGACAGCGGCGCGGCCATGAGCCTGGCGCGCGACCACGCGGCGACCGCCAACCTCTGCTACGCGATGGCCGGCGCCGCCGCGCTCTACGCGCTGGTGCTGGAGCTGCTGCCGCGGGGGCCGGCGGCGGACGCGGCATCGCTCGCCTTCCGGTTTTGAGCCCGCGCCCCACCATCGCCGCGACCGCCCTGGGCGCCCTGGCCGCCGCCGCGGCCGGCTGCTTCATCGACGAGCGCCCCTTCGCGCCGGAGGCCTGCGGCCCGGGCCGGACCTGCCCCGCGTATTACACCTGCGTGGACTCGGCCGCGGAGGGGCCCATCTGCCGCGCCGCCTATCCGCCCAGCAAGCCCGACGCCGCGCCCTCGCCGCCGGGGCCGTTCCGCGACTACTGCCACGACGCCTGGCCGCTGTTCGAGGCGTACTGCGTGGAGTGCCACGGCCCGGACCAGCAGTTGGGGGTAATCCCCTTCCGGATCGACCTCTACGAGTCCGACGCGGGCTTCCTGGGCGCGCGGCTGCTGGCGCCGGTGATCCGCAACGAGGTGTTCACCTTCCGCACCATGCCGCCCCAGACCGCGACCGCCTTCCCGTCGAACGGCGAGCGGATCACCATCGCGCAGTGGGTGGACGCGGGCGCGCCGTTCTGCGCTCCGGACGCCGGGGCGCCGGATGGAGGCGACGGTGGTGGGTAGGCGCGCATGCGCCCTGGCGGCGCTGGCGGCGGCCGCCTGCCTCGTCCCGGTCCAGGACCAGGCGGGCCAGTCGTGCGTGCGCGCCGAGGACTGCCCGCCGCCTTTGACCTGCGTGCCGCTGCGCATGCTCCCGGGCCGGAGCTGCGAGTACCTGCCGGGGCCCATCACCAGCTCCGGGGACGGCGCGCTGGACGGCGGCGGCGGGACCTTCTGCCGCGAGGTGAAGCCGATCTTCCACGCCTACTGCGAGACGTGCCACGGCGAGCTCAGGGTGGAGGGCGACCTCCGGCTGGACCTCTACGCCGCGGACGGCGGGCCGGTCCCGGGCGCGCTGGACCGGGCGGACCGGATCAAATTCCGCACCTACGACACGCGGAGCATGCCGCCCGCCAACTCGCTCGCGTACCCGGGCGACGCCGAGCGCCTCGCCGTGGCGCGCTGGGTGGTGGGCGGGGCGGTGGAGTGCGACGACGCCGGCACGCCCTGAAGGGCCTCGACGCTGGCGGGGACGGGGTGACGGCAGGTGAACACTCGGGTGTTGAATGCGGCAAGCAGGTGCATGCGCAGGTGCATACATTGACCGGGTTCACGGAGGTCTGGATGTCCGCTCGCCCGGCAAGCCCGAGGGACTCCTCCGAGTTCCCGGACCATGTCGACCTCGCCAGCCCGACCGCCCTCCAGGGGTTCCTGGAAGCGGCGCCGGACGCGATCGTCGTCGTGGACCTCAGCGGGCGCATCGTGATCGTCAACGCGCTCACCGAGAAGATGTTCGACTACGCGCGCGGGGAGCTCCTCGGCCAGCCGATAGAGCTCCTGGTGCCCGACCGCTTCCGGGGCGGGCACGTCGGCTACCGGACGAGCTACTTCCAGGAGCCCCGCACCAGGCCCATGGGAGAGGGGCGCGAGCTTTCGGGCCGGCGCAAGGACGGGAGCGAGTTCTCCCTCGAGATCAGCCTCAGCCCGCTCCACACCGACAAGGGGCTCCTGGTCATCAGCATCGTCCGGGACACCACGCAGCGCCGGCAGGTCGAGGCCAAGTTTCGCGGCTTCCTCGAGGCCGCTCCCGACGCCATCGTGATCGTCAACCGCGACGGGCGGATCGTGCTCCTGAACTCCCAGGCGGAGAAGCTGTTCGGGTACAGCCGGACCGAGCTGCTGGGCCAGCCCGTGGAGACGCTGGTCCCGGAGCGCTACCGCGCGCGCCACCCCGGGTACCGGCGCAGCTTCTTCGCGGACCCCAGGGTGCGGCCCATGGGGTCGGGGCTGGAGCTGT
>Ga0209382_10007812_pt1 | contig 13538 bp, 9 predicted proteins | sample SoiMetdeltSBSDD5_FD_187599 | JGI IMG/M metagenome (GOLD analysis project Ga0209382, IMG submission 187599) | Bulk soil microbial communities from a Populus tree surrounding site in Tennessee, USA - Soil MetaG P. deltoides SBSDD5 (SPAdes) (version 2) | ecosystem: Environmental > Terrestrial >... | reverse complement strand
GCTGCCCGAGGCGCAGCTCGATCGCTTCCTGTTCAAGATCGAAATCGGGTATCCATCCGCTGACCAAGAGGCGGCGGTCGTGGTGCGGGCGACCGCGGGACAGGCCGGCGACGAGCTGCCGCTGGCCGAGGTGACGGCGCGTCTCGACGGTGCCGCGGTGGCAGGCCTGCAGCGGATCGCGGCGGCGCAGCGGGTCGACGATCAGGTCATCGACTACGCGGTGCGCATCGTCCGCGCCACCCGCGACGCCGCCGGGCTGGCGATTGGCAGCGGGTCGCGCGGCGCCATCGCGCTGGTCCGGGGCGGCCGCGCCATTGCGCTGCTCGACGGACGGGGCTACGTGACGCCCGACGACATCAAGCGGGTCGCGCTGCCGGCGCTGCGCCACCGCGTCGCGCTGTCGCCTGACGCCCTGCTCGAGGGGCGTACCGCCAACGATCTGCTCAGCGAAATCATCGACGGCATCGCGGCGCCGCGGATGTAGCGGTGATGATGCTTCGCGTGCTCCCGGGCCGAACCGCCATCTGGCTGCTGGCCACAGCCGCCGCCGCGGTACTCGCGGTGTCGATCGTTGGTGTCCCCGCCGGCGGCGCGGGATGGTTGGCGGGGAGCGCGCTCGTCACGCTGATCGCGGCTGCGGTCGTCGATGTCGCGCGGACGCGGGCGGCGTGGCTCGCCTCGGGGATGGCGATGAGTCGACGGCTTCCGGCGGCGTTCGCGATTGGCGCACGGCGGCAGGTGCAGCTGCAGATCGATGCCGCCGCCGGGCCGGACTGGCACTGCGCGGTCTACGATCACACGGATCCCACCATCGACGCGGACGGCCTGCCGCTGTCGTTGACGCTCGCGGCTGGGACGCGCGTCGAGGCGACCTACGCGGTCGTGCCGACGCAGCGCGGAGAGGTGGCGTTCGCGCCGGCCGATGTCCGCGTGCGTTCGCGGTGGGGCCTGTGCGAGCTGCGCGAGCGGCTCGGCGTCAGCGAGCGTAGGCGGGTCTATCCGGACTTCGGTCAAGTCGCGCGCTACGCGTGGCTGGCCGGCGATCGGCGCCTGCAGGAGATCGGGATCAAGACCTATCAGCAGCGCGGCAGCGGCACCGACTTCAAGCAGCTGTCCGAGTACCGGGTCGGCGATGCGGTGCGCCACATCGACTGGAAGGCGACCCAGCGCATGGGCAAGCCGATCGTGCGCGAGTTCCAGGACGAACGCGATCAGTGTGTCATGCTGCTCGTCGACTGCGGGCGCCGCATGCGGGCCGACGATCGCCAGGGACGCATCGGGACCACCCACTTCGACCAGGTGCTGAACGCCATCATGCTGCTGTCGTACGTCGCGCTGAAACAGGGCGACGCCGTCGGGGCGATGACCTTCGGCACCCCTGCCGGGCAGGAGCGATCGGTGATGCCGCGCAAGGGGGCGCAATCGCTCAACGCGCTGATGGCCGAGCTGTTCGACGTCCAGCCGACGCCGACGCACTCGGACTATCTGGCGGCCGCCCAGGATCTGCTGCGCCGCCAGCACAAGCGATCGCTGATCATCGTGATCACGAATTTCCGCGACGAGGACAGCGCCGAGCTGCGCCAGGCGCTGCGGCTGCTGCGATCGCGGCACCTGGTCCTGCTCGCCAGCCTGCGCGAACGGATCGTCGGCGAGCTGATCGCCCAGCCGCTCACCAGCGGCGACGCCGCGCTCGACGTGGCCTCGGCCCACCTCTACGAGCAGTCGCGCCGCGACGCCTTCAATCGCCTGGCGGCGCGCGATGCCTTGATGGTCGACGCCGAGCCGGAACGCCTCGGCATCGAGCTCGTCAACCGCTACCACGCGGTCAAACGCTCCGGCCTGTTCTGATCGGAGCGCGCGGTCCCATTTGACACGCCGGCGGTCGTGGCCATACCATCGGTTGTATGTCTACAGTAGACAATCTATCTGAGAGGCTCGAGTTCCTGCAGGGCACGCTCGAGGTGCTGATCCTTCGCAGCCTGTCGCTCGGTGCCAACCACGCCTACGGCATCTCGCAGTTCCTCAAGCAGGAATCGGGACAGGAGTTCGCGGTCGATAACGGCTCGCTCTATCCCGCCCTGCAGCGGCTGTTGCAGCGCAAGTGGATTGACGGGCAGTGGAAGACGTCGCCGAACGGCCGGCGCGCGCGCTACTACCGGTTGACGGCGGCTGGCCGCAAGCAGCTGGTGACCGCGACCTCGAAATGGGAGCGGTTCGTTCAGGCCATGAGCAAGGTCCTGGCGTCGGCGCGGTGACCCGATGCTTTCAATCTGGTCGCGACTGCGCGCACTGTTTCACCGCCGGTCACTCGAGGTCGATCTGCGCGACGAAATCGCCGCGCACCTCCAGCTGGACATCGACGAGCTGATCGAGCAGGGCATGTCGCCGGAAGCGGCGCGTTCGGCCGCGCTGCGGCAATTCGGCAGCCGCACCGCCGTGCGCGAATCGGCGCATGACGCCTGGCGTCTCGGCCGGCTCGAATCCTTCGTTCAGGATCTTCGCTACGCCGCGCGGCTGCTGCGCCGCTCGCCCGGGTTCTCGGGCGCCGCCGTCGCGATTGTCGCGCTCGGCATCGGCGCCACCGCCGCCACCTTCACGCTGCTCGATCACGTGCTGTTGCGGCCGCTGCCGTTCGCGCGGCCCGATCGCTTGGTGCTCCTGCACGAGACGCGGCTCGCGCAGGGGGTGGCGAGAACACCGACATCGCTGCCGAACTTCCTCGACTGGAAGGCGGCGGCGAGCAGCTTCGACGCCATGGGCGCCTATATCGGGATCCTCTTCCCGGTCAATTTCTCGGGACGCGGCGAGCCGCGGCGTCTCGACAGCGCCCAAATGAGCGGCGACGTGTTCGAGGTGCTCGGCGTGGCGCCGCTGGCAGGGCGGCCGCTCACGCCCGCCGACGACCGCCCCGGTGCGCCCGACGTCGTGCTCGTGTCCGAGCGGCTCGCGAACGCCGTGTTTGGCGGCGCCGCGGCCGCCGTCGGCCAGACGCTGAGCCTCGACAACCAACCCGCGACCGTGGTCGGGGTGATGCCGCGACGGTTCGCGTTTCCCGCCCGCGACGCCGACGTCTGGCGGCCGCTGAAGCTCACCCCGCCGATGCTGGCGGCGCGTGCCAATCATTTTCTCTACGTCGTCGGCCGCCTTCGTCCGGGCACCTCGATCGCGCACGCCCGGGCCGACATGGCGGTGATCGGCGAGCAATTGCAGCGCAGTTACCCGAAGGAGAACACCGGCACCGCGATCGCGGTGGCCGACCTACGCGACTTGCTCTCGCCGCAAGCGCGCGGACTGGTGGTCGCGATCTTCGTATCGTCCCTGTGCCTGTTGCTGATCGCCTGCACGAACCTGGCGAATCTCCTGGTCGCGCGCGCGGTCGTTCGGCGGCACGAGCTGGCCATTCGCATGGCGCTTGGCGCCGACAAGCCGCGCGTCGTCCGCCAGCTGCTCACCGAGCACGCCTTGTTGGTGGTCGTGGGGGGGACCTTGGGGCTGGGAGCGGCCACCATCAGCGTTCCACTGCTGGCCCGTCTCGTGCCTTCGACGCTTCCGATCGGCACCCCGCTCGCCGTCGATTGGCGAGCGGTGGCGTTTTCCGCGGCGCTGGTCGTGATGACGACATTGATCTTCGGGCTGACGCCGGCGATGCGGTCGTGGCGCACCGCCGATGTGCAGGCGTTGCGAGCGCGGGCCACACCTGGCGGGGCCCAGTGGGGCCGCTCGGCGCTGGTCCTGGCCGAGGTCGCGGGGTCGGTGGTGCTGCTGGTTGCGGCTGCGCTGCTGGTCAAGTCGTTGTGGCGCGTGCAAGCCATCGATCCTGGGTTTCGCGCCGATGGCGTGCTCAGCCTTCGAACGGCGCTGCCGATGCCGAAGTACGCGCGCCCGGAATCACGGCAAGCGTTCTACCAACGGGTGCTCGACGGCGCGCGAGCAATGCCGGGGGTGACCGCGGCCGCCTATACGAGCTATCAGCCGATGGAGTTCGCGAGCGGCAGGATGCCGGTGACGTCGCCCGGCTTCGCCGACGATCCGCTGACGGCGCCGGAGGCGGTCATTCATTTCATCACACCGCGATTCTTCGAAACGCTCGGTGTGCCGCTTCGTTCCGGCCGCGACGTCACCGATCGAGACGAGGGGCAGGCGGCGTTCGTGGCGATCGTGAGCGAGCGCCTGGCCCAACGGCTGTGGCCCGGCCGGGATCCCATCGGACAGCGGATCTTTGTCGCCCGCGCCGAACGAACCGTGGTCGGCGTGGCGGCCGACATCGCCGTGCGGCGGCTCGAGGATGCCAGTGACCCTCAGGTCTACTTTCCCGCGGCGCAACTCGGGCCGCTGTCTCCGTTCTACGCGCCCAAGGACTTGCTGGTGCGCGCCAGCGGCGACCTCGACGCGCTCGGGCTGTCGTTGGAGCGGCTCGTCCATGCGGTCGATCCCAATCAGGCAGTCACCGAGGTCAGGCCGATGACCGCAATCGTGGCCGCGCAAACCGCGCCGCGCCGCGACCAGGCGACGATCCTCACGGTGTTCGCGGCGCTCGCCTTCGCGCTGGCGATGGTCGGCCTGCATGGCGTGCTGTCGTATGCGGTGGCCAGCCGAACGCAGGAAATCGGTGTTCGCGTCGCGCTCGGTGCCGAGCGTTCGGCGATCCTTGCGCTGTTCCTTCGGCAGGGTCTGGTTCTCGGCGCCCTGGGCGTCGCCATCGCCGTGCCGCTCGCATACGCCACGGCGCAGGCGATGGGCGCGTTGCTCTTCGGCGTGCAGCCAGGCGATCCGGTCAGCTACGGGATGTCGGTGCTGGCGGCGCTGGGGATGACGCTGGTCAGCAGCGCGCACCCGGCAATGCGCGCGGCGCGAATCGATCCCGCGACGACGATCAGGAACGAGTCTTGACCGGGAGATAGCTGCGGTGAAGTAGACATCGGAGGTTTACGGAGATAACGGGTTGAACCCGTTTCCTCCGCACTCTCCGTTCTAGTCGGACGTTGCGCCCCACTCATCGAAGCCCAATTCCTTCAGCCGCACCAGCAGCCGGTCGACATCCTCCGCCGAGGGGTTTTCGAGCGGCGGCCGCGCCGGCCCGACTGGTACGCCCAGCCGCGACACCAGTGCCTTTGCCGTCCCCATGTAGCCGGTCGCGGCGATCGCGTCGACCATCGCGATCGATCGCGATTGCAGGCGCCGCGCGTCCTCCAGGTCGCCTCGTTCGAACGCCTTGCGCAGCGATACGTACAGCCTCGGGGCGAAGTTATACGTGGACCCGACCGCGCCACGCGCGCCGGTGGCCAGCCCACCGAGTAACGCTTCGTCGATGCCCCAGGGCAGATCGTAGCGGCCGCCGGCGACCGTCAACGCCCGGCGGTAGGCGACGAGATCGGGATTGGTGAACTTGACGCCGGCGAGGTTGGGGATGCGGCCGGTCGCCAGCGTGAGAAAGCGATCGATCGGCAGCGACACGCCGGTCAATGACGGAATGTCGTAGTAATAGAACGGCAACGACGGCGCGGCGGCCGCGATGGCGCCGCACCACTCGACCAGCGCCTCGACGTTCGCCGGCTTGAAGTACGAGGGCGCCAGCGCGCTCGTGGCGCTGAAGCCCAGCGACTCAGCGCGACGCGCAAGTGTCTTGGCGTCCTCGAGGGCATTGCTGCCGGTGTGCGCGATGACCGCCACTCGATGCGTCCGCCCAGCCGGCGCCCACGCATCATAGAGCGCGAGCCGCTCGTCGCACGTCAGCGAATGACACTCGCCGGTCGTGCCGGTGATGAATACGGTCGTGATGCTATTCGCCGCCAGGAACGCTGCCTGGGCGGGCACCACCTCCGGCGCAATCGACCCATCGTCGTGAAGAGGGGTGAAGACAGCGGCTACGAACTCGTGAAGCATTGCTTGAATCGTCCCTCTTCAATCATCAAATCGTCAATTCTCTGGCTCGGTCTGCCGTGGCCGGATCAAGAGGACCAGGACGATCGAGACGATCGCCGCGCTCGCGAACACCGAGAAGATGCCGAACAGCGGCACCTGCCGATCGCGCAGGATGCCGAAGCCCCAATCGGCGAACCCGCCGCAGCTGATGCTCACCAGGTTCATGACGCCGTAGCCGGTCGCGCGCAGCTCCGGTCGCGTGACCTGACAGAGGATCGGCATGTTGTTCGAATCGAAGAATCCCCAGCCGAGCCCGAACAGGATCAGGAACGCCACCGCCACCCACAGCAGGCCGGTTGACGGAGCGTAGCCGACGCCAAACATCGCCGGCACAATCAGCGACATCCCCAAGGCGCTGACGTAGATGCGTCCGCGCGCGCTGCGGCGCATCCAGCGATCGGCCAGCCAGCCGCCAAGGATGGCGCCGACGATCGCGGCCGACTGCCAGTAAATCGTGGCCGAAACGCCGGCCAGGCCCTGCCCGATGCCGAACTCCGCCTTGAGAATGGCCGGCATCCAGTCACGCACGATCCATCCGGCCAATGCCGGAAGGGTGAAGTAGAGCACCAGGAGGATGAACGATCCGTTGGTCGCGAGGTCGCGCGCGGACGCCGCGGGCGAGAGTCGCGCCATCGGTGCTTCGTCTCGCGTCGGGTTGCGCAGCAGCAGAAAGAGCGGGATGGCGTAGACCATGCCCGCCAGACCGCAGACGCCGAAGGCACCGCGCCATCCGAGTGCCGGCGAGTCGGCGGCATAGCCCGCGAAGCCGCCGACGATCACGCCGACGTAGATGCCCATCTGGTGCAAACCGACGGCGCGTGAACGGGTCGGGCCGGTATGGAAGTCGGCAATCAGCGCCAGCGCCGCGGGAATGTAGAAGGCTTCACTGATTCCCATCAACGCGCGGGTGATGAGCAGCTGCTCGTAGTTCTGGACGTGCCCGGTCATCCACGTTACCGCCGACCACACCAGCAGGCTGACGGCGATGACGTGCCGACGGCTGTAACGATCCGCCAGATAGCCGCCAATCGGGCTCAGGCAGGCATACACCCATTTGAACAGCGCCAGGATTGCGCCCCAGTTCGCCTCCCGCCCGATGTCCGGCAGATCCCGCATCACGGAAAACTTCATCGCCGCCAGCATCTGGCGATCGAGATAGTTGAGCAGCGCCACCGGGATCAGGAGCCCGACGACGACCCACGCGTAGGAGTGCGGGAACCGGGGCGATGTCATGCGGTCATCGCGCGACGCGATCCTTGCCGTCGCTCAACCACTCGAGCGAGAAGCGCGTAAAGGTGATCCGTTCGTAGGGGAAGGCGGTTCCCCGTTCGTAGAGCAGGCCGATCGACTGATCGGGGAGGACGACGAGGCTCGAGTAGGCGGCCGGTCCTTCGTGAATCACCCGCCCGATCGGCCAGCTCGCGCCTTCGTCGTGGCTGAGCCGCACCGTCATGCGCTCGCGTCGTGGTGCCGCTGGATTCGCGAACAGCAGCCGATTGCGATCGTCGGCCGGCTTCCGCGTCAATCGAATCAGGCTTGCCTGCGCGGGGGGTTCGACGAGCGATCGGTCGGCGGCCGCCTTCGACAGCGTCCGGCCGCCGTCGCCGCTGGTGGCGATCAGCCGGAAGTTTTCGGGTCGCGGAGGATGGTTCCGCATGTTCAGCAGCAACCGGCCATCCGCCAGCTCCGCGATCTGGCTCTCGTTCGTGCCCTCATCCGCGGTGGCGCCGAGCCGCCAGCTGACACCGCGGTCGTCGCTCAATATGAGATGCGATCGATGTGCGCCGGTCGCCTCCTCGGCGTGGTTCGCCGGAATCACGAATCGGCCGTTCGACGTCTGGATGCCGATGCCTGGCCCGGTGGCATACCAGGTCCAGCCTGCGGGCTTGACGCTCGACGTGATCTCGATCGGCGCTGTCCACGTCACGCCATCGTCGGTGGTCTTCATCACCCAGACCGTGCGCGTGCCCTCGCTGGTGCCGTTGATGATGTCCTTTTCGCGATCGGTGCCGCGGTTGTGCGTGGAGAGCAGCCAGATGGCCCCGGACTCTCGATCGACGACCGGACACGGGTTGCCGAACGTGTTCGGGCCGTTATCGCCGATGACCGTCATCGGTGACCACGATGCCCCGCGGTCGAGGCTTCGCCTGAGCACCAGATCGATATCGCCGGCATCGGCCGCGCCGGCGCGCCGCGCTTCGGCAAACGCGAGCAAGGCACCCGATTTGGCGATGATGACCGACGGAATGCGGTAGGTGTGATAGCCGTGTTCGCCGGCGACGAACACGTCGGTCGTCGTTGGCTCTTCGCTCGGTGATGCCGGCGGGAGCAGCATTGCCCCACCGAGCAGCAGTGACAGGATCCCGACCCGCATCCGCCCTTCAGCCTACATCGACGCGAGGGTTTTTGGTGAAACCCGACCCTGAAGATTCGGCGAGGAAGACTTCGGGATTGTCACAAATCTTCAATTCGAGGCGAAGCCTATTCCTGTCTGAGCGCGACGATCGGATCGACTCGCGATGCGCGCAGCGCCGGCCAGGCGCTGGCTGCGATGCCGACCGCGAACAAGGTGCCGGCGGCGCTCAGGAGCACGATGCCGTTCCGCACTCCCTGACCGCCGATCAACGACGTGACGAATTGGCTGCTCATGAGCGCGAACGGCACACCCACGACCAGGCCCAAGGCGACGAGCAGCAGCGCATCACGCATCACGCTCCAGATGACGCGGGAGCGTGGGGCGCCAAGCGCCATGCGGATCCCGAACTCGGGAACACGCCGCGACACCGCATACGACAGCATGCCGAACAAGCCGAATCCTGCAAGACCGAGCGCGAGTATCCCGAAACCCGACGCGAGCATGAGGATCAATCGCTCGCGGCTGAGGCTCATGTTGACGCGATCGTCGACGGTGGTGATGCCTTCAATCGGCAGCGCGGGCGCGGCGCGGGCGATCGCGGCGCGCACCGCCGCCGCCATCAGCGACGGGTCGCCCTGAGTCCTGACCTCCATTTGCCGCGGCGTGGCAACCGGAATCTGGAGCGTCGCGTAGAAGGCGGCCGGCATCGGTGCCTCTTTGATGTTCAGCGTGCGCGCATCGTCTACTACGCCGACAATTTCCGTGTCGGGTGTCGGGTCGCCGAAGCGTTTGCCGACTGCCTGTCCATCGCGGAAATAGCGCTCGGCGACGGTGCGATTCACCACCGCGACCTTGCGGGTCGTCGCCGTATCGCGCTCGTCGATGGGTCGCCCGGCGAGCACACGCATCCCGACCGTGGAGAAGTAATCGGGCGATACCGCGTTGACGAGGAACGCGATCTCTTCCTTGGGCCCCGCCTGGTAGCCGTCGATGACCTTTCCACTCTCCACCGACCGGCAGCTCGCCTGGAGACCACACATCGCGAGGGCCGTGGATGTGACGCCAGGGAGCGCTCGCACTTCATCGACGGCGCGCCGCAGCATCTCGACCGTCGCCTCGCGCGACGTGCCCGTGAGCCGGGGATCGATCGCCACCGAGAGCAGATGCTGGCGGTCGAAGCCGAGATTGACGTTGAGGACGGCAGTGAAGCTGCGGGCGATCAGGCCGGTGGCGGCGGCGAGCACCAGCGACACGGCCACCTGTGCGACCACGAGGAGCCGGGCCGGTCGGGCCGACGAACCGGCGGAGTTCCCGCGAGCGGCGGCGTTGAGCGCGCCGACGATATCGACCCGCGTCGCGCGCCAGGCAGGCAGCACCCCGAAGAGAATGACCGATGCCGTGGCGACGACCGCGGTGAAGGCGAGGACGCGGACGTCGAGCTGCGGCGTGAATGGCGCCGGACCAGCCACCGACGCGGTTGCCGTCCGCACGAGGAAGTCGCCAGCCCATCGGCCCAGCATGAGCGCGGCCGCCGTCGATACCATGACGAGGATGGCGCTTTCGACCAGCAGCTGATGGAGCAGACGGCTGCGTCGTGCTCCGAGAGACATCCGCAGCGCCATTTCGCGCTGGACCGACTTCGCGCGCGCGAGCAGAAGGTTGGCGATGTTCAAGCACGCGGTCAGCAGCACCAGCGCCGCCATGACGCCGAGCGCGAGGAGCGGAGTCGTGAACTGCTGTCGAAGATTCGAGAAACCACGGCCGAACGGCTCGAGGGTCAGAGCAGGCCGGTCGGGCCGGTTGAGGCTCGCGGCGAGAGCCGCGAGCACCGGCTCGTGCCGTGATCGATCGGCCCGCACCACGAATTCGAGCCAGGAGATCGTTTCCTGCGAGCGCCACGGCTTCGTGGTCTCGGCATCGTAGGCGCTGTAGTTCTGCGAATACCTGACGGCATGCTGCATCCCGAGCGCGACCCAGATGTCGACCGGCGCCTCGAGCCAGACACCTGAGAATCCTGGAGCGGCGACGCCGACGATGGTGAACGTGGAACCGTTGATCGTCAGCGGCGTGCCAAGAGCGCCGCCGCTGCCGCCGAGCCGCCGTTGCCAGAAGGCATGGCTGACGATTGCCGATGGGACCGAAGGGGAATCGTCGCGATCGGCCGCGAACGACCGGCCAAGGACCGGCCGCGAGCCGAGCAGCTCGAAGAAGTTCGACGAGACCAGCTGGAGCGCCGTGCGCTCGGCTTCCCCTGCGTCGCCGCGGCGCGTATAGACGCGGGCGACGCGGCTCATCGCGGCGACGCCGACGCCATCGGGCACCGACTGGCGCAGGCGATCGAACATCGGTCCCGAGAATCGAAGCGGTGACCCACGAACCACGAACAGACGATCGGCCTGGGGCAGCGGCAGGCTTTTGATCACGACCGCGTTCAACAGCGAGAAGATGGCGGTGTTCACGCCGATGCCGAGCGCGAGCGTCAGCACAATCGTCGCGGTGACGAGCGCGTGCTTGCGCAGCATCCGAAGGGCGTAACGGACATCCTGGAGAATCATGCGCGCATGCTCCTTGGGGGCTTCGGCGGCGATGCCGGCGATGGCTTCGGCCCAGAGGCGGGCGCGATCCCGCCGGCTGGAGGCGTCGCGGTACCGATCGATGAAGACGAGCGTCAACTCGCGGCCGTAGTCGTCGCGGAATGCCGCCGGGTAGAGCGACAGGAACTTCTCGAAGGCCTTGATGCTCCGCGAGGATCGGCGGCTCGCCACGGGTGAACTCTAACATAAATAGCTATAGCAGAAAATGGAGTAGTGGTTCAACCGTTTGCGAAGAAACCGGAGGTTTACGGAGAGAACGTCTCTTCTCCGTTCTGTCTTCGTTGCCTCCGTGGCTCGTGTTGATCCCGTTCTCTCCGTCCACTCCGTTAGCGAGCTTGGCGAGCGTCACCGAAGACTATTCAGCAAGCATCGATTACGTCACCCGCCGCCGGCGGCGCGGGTCATCGCGTCGAGCGCGTAGCTGAGCAAACCGGCGGCATCCAGCAGATAGGACTCGGCGTTCCCGACTCGCCCACCCGCGTCGCCGGTCGCGCCAATGTATCCATCCGTGATGCGGGAGAAGAATCGATCGGGCCAGCTCGGATGCGCGCTTTGATCGGACGTATCGAATTCCTCCATGTCGCGCCAGACCCGAACGCCGTTGTCGTCGATGGGGACCTTGAACCGCGCCACGCGCTTGCCGGGAATGTCGACGATGTGCTCGGCGTAATGAAGAAAGGTGACGGTGTCGTGATCGCAGCCGAGGAGCAGCACCTTCCCGCCCTCGGTCACGAATCGATCGAGAACGGAGCCGTGGCCGAACGCGTAATCCCATGGCTGCGACGACACCAGGTAGGCCGCGCGCCGGCCCCAGACAACGAAGCGGGCGACGTGACTGTTGACGATCGAGCCGGGGTAGGTACGGAACAGCTCGACCAGTGCGCCATTGTCGCGAGCGGCGCGCGCCGTCCGGGCATCGAACGGCGGCAACTTGTCGAGAATCTCGCGTTCCTGATCGGCGGTGAGGTGGCCCCGGCCGACCTCGTCATAGAACTCCGGGCAGCTGGCGTACATGAGCAGCGTGCCGGCGTCGGTGAGCGTGTCCTTGAGCGCCAGATGAATCTGATCAGGTCCACCGGCGATGGCGCCGACGGCGCGAATCGAGGCGTGCAGCATGATCGTGTCGCCGGCCGTCACGCCCAGCCGTCGGAATCCATGGGACAGATCGTCTCTCGAGTACATGTTCGAAGTGTATGGCGGCTTGTAAAATGCCAGTCGATGACGTTAGCTGTCCCGCGCCCTCGAATCCTGCGGAGGCGCTCCAAGCTCCACGGCTTCGGCGTGTTCGCGGCTGAGCCGATCACGAAGAACACGCGAATCATCGACTATGCCGGCGAGCTGGTGCGCAATTCGGAAAGCGTCGAGCGTGAGGAGCGCTACCTGCGCGCCGGCTGCATCTGGGTGTTTCGCGTCAACCGGTTCTGGAGCCGCGATGCCGCGGTCGGCGGGAACATCGCGCGCTTCATCAATCACGCGTGTCGACCGAACTGCTGGTGGGAAATCGTCGATCGGACGATCTGGATCCGCGCGTCCCGCCTGATTCGCCCCGGAGAAGAGCTGACCTACGACTACGCGACCATCGGCGAACGCACGATTCCGTGCCGATGCCGGCCAGGCTGTACGACCCGCCTGTGACGGTTACTCCCGTTTGAGCGCGGCCAGCGGATCGACGCTCGTCGCGCGTCGTGCCGGCCCATAGCACGCCGCCGCACCCACGGCCGTGAACACGACGGCGGTTCCTGCGACCACCAGTGGGTCGAGCGGTGGCACGCCGAAGAGGAAGCTCCCGAGCACCCCAGCGGCACCGCCGCCGAGGACAACCCCGAGGACGGCACCCGCCAACGCGAGCAGCGCGCCCTGTCGCAGCACCATGGCCAGGATCGACCTGCGGCTGGCGCCGAGCGCCATGCGAATGCCGAATTCGCGTGTTCGCCGGCTGACCGTGAACGACGCGATCCCGTAAATGCCGATCGCCGCCAGGACAGCGCTGGCCAGGCCAAGGCTTGAGGTCACCGAGGCGACAATCCGCTGCGGCAGCAGCCCGATCGCAATCGAGCCGCTCAGAGTATCGGTGGTGACGATCGGCAGGTTGGGATTCATCGCCGTCACCAGCGCACGGATATCGGCGGCAACCGATCGGCCGCCGGCGCCGCGCGCGACGATGGTCATCGTCCAAGTGAGGCCCGATCGATCCTGCTCGAGAGGGAAGTAGATCGTCGACTGGGCCACGCCGTCGATCACGGTGCTCGACCGAACGTCGCGCGCCACGCCGACGACGAGCAGGAGCTGCTTGCCGTGAGGCGTGGTGTTTTCGAGGTGCTGTCCGATGGCGGATTGCCCTGGCCAATAGTGGCGGGCCGCGGCTTCCCCAACAATCACCACCGGCGCCGTTCCGGCGCGATCGGACGCCGAAAAGTCCCTGCCGGCGACGATCGGAATGCGCATGGTCTTGAAGTAATCGGGCGCGACGATATTGCCGTCGGGCTCGAACTCGTCGAGTCCCTCCCAGACCGGCGCGCCAGGCACTCCGACGCCGACGCCCATGGTTTCGAATCCGCCTGGCAGGGCGCGAGCGACGGCCGCGCTGTCGATGCCCGGCAGCTGTCGCACACGGTCCAGCACCGATCGCCAGAAAGGCAACCGGGCCTCGCCGTTCCCGCCAGCCA
>Ga0209382_10007810_pt1 | contig 13542 bp, 8 predicted proteins | sample SoiMetdeltSBSDD5_FD_187599 | JGI IMG/M metagenome (GOLD analysis project Ga0209382, IMG submission 187599) | Bulk soil microbial communities from a Populus tree surrounding site in Tennessee, USA - Soil MetaG P. deltoides SBSDD5 (SPAdes) (version 2) | ecosystem: Environmental > Terrestrial >... | reverse complement strand
CAGCGGAACTCCAAGGTAGCGGGTTGTCTTTGCGGGACAAGCCTTTCTACCGGAGTTCCGCTCCATTTTGTACAGACCTTGACAGCCAGCCCAAATTCTTATCTACACGGCCTTGCAACTAGCCGGGGTCATCCGGCGCTCAGCAGAACTGGAGGTTAACGGCCGGCTGGCTGGCTTGACCGTACCAGCCCGGCCGCCACTCGGGCGGGCATGCCATAGTCGCGCATCGTCAGTGGCCCACGTAAGGGGCGTGGGCGGGAGAGAGCCGGTCTCCAGCGACGGCGTCGGGCGGGACCGCCACTACGATTCGCGACAGGACATCGGCGTCGAGGTGAATGCCCGCGGCAAGACCATTTTCTTCTACATAGGACAACCGCCTGGTCCCAGGGATGACAACAATGTCCTCGCCTTGGGCAAGCAACCATGCCAGGGCAAGTTGCGCCGGCGTGCACCCGACCTCGGCGGCGATGTTGCGCAAGCGTGCCACCAGTTCGAGGTTACGCTCCAGGTTACCCTCGGCCGTTCTCGGTTCGCGATGTGAATCGGGTACATCGGCCGGTACGGAGAACTTGCCGGTGAGCAGGCCGCCGCCGACCGGCGAGTATGCCACGACGCCGACGCCCAGCTCACGGCAGACCGGCAACACCGATGCCTCGATGTGGCGGCTGAATATCGAGTACTCGACCTGTAATGCCGCAATCGGATGCACGGCGTGGGCACGCCGGATCGTCTCCACGGCGACTTCGGAAAGGCCGATGTGGCGGATCTTCCCCTCGGCGACGAGGCGGGCCAGCTCCTCGATCGTCGGCTCGATCGGCATGGAAGGGTTACGGCGGTGGACATAGAACAGATCGATCACGTCGGTTCCCAAGCGCCGCAACGACTCCTCGCATGAGGCTCGGGCCCACTCCGGACCGGAGTCGATGCGCACTCCTTCGGCGCCGCGGATTATGCCGAACTTCGTCGCCAGGAAGACCTCATCGCGACGCCCGGCGATGGCCCGGCCCACCAATGTTTCGTTATGGCCCCGACCGTACGAGGCAGAGGTGTCCAAATGCGACAGCCCTAGGTCGAGAGCACCCCGGATAGTCGCCATCGACTCTGCCTCGTCGGCGGGGCCGTACGCCCCACTCATGCCCATGCAGCCCAGTCCGATCGCGGAGACCACAGGGCCGTCGGTGCCCAGATGACGTCGAGAACTCATGCAAACGCCTCCAGTAAACCTAAGCACTCGACTACTCGTAGGGTCGTCAGCGCAATTGACTGTACTTATTGCGCACAGGCTGCACCTGGCGCTGGTGCGCGACCTGGTCGCACAGCGATCGTGGATGCCGCCCCAGATTCTTCAGCTGCAGGAGGTGCGCAAGCAGCGGTAGGCGGCAGGTAATCGAGAGCCGCAACAGCGTCAGGTTCGCCGCTGCTGATATGCCTCCTCCCCAGACGCTGTGGCACCTATGCGGATCGAGAACCCATTGGCAGCTGGCTCACACCACGAGGCCTCATTGGCAAGAAGATCCTCTGCCTCATCCCGCGGGATCTTGAAGAGCTCGCCGTAAGGTTCCTCACAGCGATAGAGATCCACCCGACCACGCTGCAGTCCTGCCACGACTGTCACGGCCGCTTGACTTAGATCTACCTCGGAATCCTGCGGTCGCAGCGATCGTAACTGCCAGCGCAGATGCGAGACCTGAAAGTGCGGCTGAAGCACTAAGCACCAAGTCTCGCCACGCTTGCCCCCGCTTGCTGCCATCGGGCGATCAGTACGCCGAGCGAAGATGACTGAAGGACTACATGGAAGGGAACGGCTGGGCGGTCCCACCACTCTCCCTCGTCGATAGCTTGCGCGTACGTCTCACTCGCGTTGACGATAGATCTAATGAAGGCTTCTAGCTCGACCTGAGGCTCCTCAACCAGCACCTCTCCGGCATCAAGAACCACGATCACGATACCTGAACCCCGTGGCAGCCAGTCCATGTCCGCTAGGCATTCGTTGAGTGCTGGCCAGTTCTCCCCAAAATAGTATGGAAACTGAAGGGCTGCGGCGATCTCGTCGAACAGTCCCTGGACCGTCCGCATTTTTCGACCACGCACCACTCGCACAGTCAAACCAGCATCAAGCCAGCCCAAAGCTACCTCAGCTGTAGTCTTCGCATCAGATTCGAAGACGAAGAGCCTGGGCTCGGCTGAGACCTTCATCAAGGGCAACGGATTGGTCATTGAAATCGAGTAAAAGTCTTGTAATGGTCGTTGGTGTAGTAGGCCGACCCATCGCTGCCGGTCACCAGCCGCTCGCCTCCTCGATTAGTACCCTTTACGTAGGGGTTAACATCCCATTCGCGATATGTAATTGCACTGCCGTTCGCCGCCTGGTCTGGCAAGTATTCCCCGTTCTTACCACTATTATTGAAGGTCTTCCCCCCCTTGTATCCGCGCATCGGGGCGCCCTTAGTTGATACGTGTAGCCACGTTTCCCAAGCATTCTGAGGCACGGCACCCATCTGCGGCCTGTGTTTGCCTAAGGCAGACGCAATGGAGCTGGGTCTGAAGAGCAGTCTACCGAGGGCTCTCACGCCGAGGGCGACTTCGCCGATACCGACGGCGAACAGGGCGACGTCGAGAATGAGAAGAGCGACTCTGGCGTCCCGCCTGTCGGCATCGGTGAGAGGCTTGGTGGGGCATTCTTGATGCGTGTTACAGACCTGGAATTTGTAGCCACTTCCGGCGAGGCAGTGCGGGTCGGAGGTGAACCCGCAGCCCACGCGCACCATCGAGTTGTAGGTCTCTTCGTGATCGTATAGGCCAGATTTCTCCACGGCACGGCGCTCGGCGTCACACGCGCCCGGGTTCAGGCGACACTCCGGGTGGTTTTTGAGGTAGTCCAGGTAGACCCTGCGGATAGCAAGGGCCATCCGGTATTGCACATCGTCTTGCCGCTTAGCCTCGCCCCAGGAAATACCCCCGCCGCCCCCGGACGAGCCCCCGCCGCCCCCGGAGCCCCCGGACGAGCCCCCGCCGCCCCCGGACGAGCCGTTCCCTCCCGGGTTCGGGTCGAGGATGACCCTTCCGTTCTCGTCGGTGCCACCCTCGTCAATCAGGCCGGTGGGGTCGCTGTAGGTGGTGGGGTTGTTGTGGGCGTAGGCGTATCCGTGCATTTGTTGGGGGTCGGTGTGGTCGATGATGGGGTCTATGGAGAGGAACCGGCCGATGTCGGTGTCGTATTGACGTGCTCCAATATTTGTGAGTCCGGTGGATGGGTCGTTGGTGCCGCCGATGAAGCCCTTGTCGTCGGGCCAGGTGCCGTTCTGGGCGCGTTGTTGCCCGAAGGGGGTGTAGCGGCGTTCGGTGAGGATTTGGTTGGTGGCGCTGATGGCCAGTTCGGAGGTGCCGTGGTGGTCGCCGGCGAGGAACTGCACCCCGGTGGCGGTGCGCATGGCGATGGTTTGACCGAGGTAGGTGTAGTAGCGGGTGGTTTTGGCGGTAGCGGCGCCGTTGTCCAGGCGCAGTTCCATGTTGGGTAGGTAGAGGGTGGTGCCGCCGGGGTCGCGGCGGATGAGCCGGTTACCGTCGGCGTCGTAGAGGAACGAGGTCGTCTTGCTACCCTCGGTGATCTTTTCGATGCGTCCTTCGATGTTCCAGTCCAGGGTTTGGGCTTTGCTGCCGAGGGTGCGGCCGGTGGTTTTGCCGGTGTTGTCGTAGGTGAAGCTGTCCGTGCGTGCGCCGGCACCACCGCTTTGGGTCAGGCCGGTCAGGGTGTGCGGCTGGGGTTGGGTGGCCGCCGGGTAGGTGTAGGTGCGGGTTGTGTCGGCGGCGCCGGCCACGCCGTGGAGGGTTTCGCTGGTGCGGTTGCCGGTGTCGTCGTAGCCGTAGGTGTGCCAGTAGGGTGCGACTCCGCCGATGAGGGCGGGGGTCGGGGTGGTGGCGCAGTCGGCGACGCCTTGGGTCCACGCCTCGCTCAGGCGTAGCAGTTTGTCGTAGGTGAAGCATTGGGTGTCGGTGCCCGACCGTGAGACGTCGGAGATGCTGGTGATGTTGCCGGCGTCGTCGTATTTGTAGCTGGCGTCACGGTCCACGCCCGGGATGTTTTGCCGTTCGACCCGTGAGGTGGCCAGGCGTTGCGTGCCGTACTCGTAGCCGTTGGTGACCCAGGCTTTGGGCCCGCCGGTGGATAGCTCGAGCTGGGTGAGCTTGCCGTTGAACGAGTAAAGAGTGTTGGTGACGTAGCCGCCGAGCCTGACCAGGCGGCCGAGGTCGTCGGTGTCGTAGGTGTGCGTGAGCACCTCGGTGCTCAGGTCCCCGGCGGCGGGCAACGTGCTGCTTTGCGCCAGCCCGTCGGAGCGGAAGTCGGTGCCGTACCGGTAGGTGCCCCCAAGCGCGCCCTCGGTGGCCGGGATGATGACCGAGGTGCGGATCGGCCGGTAAAGGTTGTCGTATATGTCGACCCGCATGGTGTATGGCTGCCCGTTGACATGCCGGGTGGCGGAAGTGAGCTGCCCCTTGCGGACCGTGTCATACAGCCGGGAGGTCAGCAGCGGCCCGGTCGCTGACCCTTCACGGGTCTCGACTTCCCGCCGCAGCGGGTCGTACTTGTGGAAGGTGGTCTTGTCGCGGGCGTCCTTGCTCGTGATAAGCAGGTCCCGGTCGTCGTAGGTGTAGGTGGTGGTGTTGGTGTCCGGGTCTTGCTGTTCAATCTTGCGGCCACGCAGGTCGTATTTGTACCGCCACAGGTTACCGCTGGTGTCGGTGACCGTCTCAAGCTGCCCGGCAGGTAGGTAGGTGTACCTGGTGGACACATAGTCGCCGGTAGGCGTGGCGGCTTTGTACTGGCGCAGCTCCACGACACGGCCACGAGCGTCGACGATGGTGGTGGCAGGCGTGCCACCCGCCGGTGGGGTGACGGTGGTACGGTCCCCGGCATATTCGTAGCTGGTGTGCCACTTCTCCTGGGTAGCGCCGTCTCTAGCAGCGATCAACTGCTCCACGGTGACCCGGTTCAAGCCGTCGTAGGTGTACGCGGTTTGGGTTTCTACATTGCCCTCATCGGCGTCGAACAGGGCCGGCACCGCGGCACCGGTGCTGTAGTAGGTGTCGTAGACGCTGGCGGTGTTACCACGGGAATCGTAGAACGTGTCCGTGATCAACCGGCCGCCGTTCGGGCCAGGCGCCTGCGTCTGCCGGGGGCGCAGCCACCCGTCGAACAGCTGGAACGCCTCCCTCTTCTGCCCACCCTGAGCGTTGAGTTCCTTGACCCCGACCGCGACAATCGCACCATCGCTGACCTGGTAGCTGTACTCCAGATTCGGGGTCTGACTCAGGGTGCGGTTGGGCAGCCACACCTTACGCAGCCGGCCCAACGCGTCATACTGCAGCTTGGTCTGGAACTGGCTCGGGTCGCTCTTGTTGGTCGGCTGCCCGAACGCCGGATCCACCGCGGTGACCGTCACCAGCGAGGTGGCGGAGTTACCGGGGACTACCGGAGGGCTGGTCGTGGTGGTCGCAGTATTCAGGCCGTTGGTGTCGGTGTAGGACGTGGTGGCAGTGTTGCCTGCCGCGTCGGTTACCGTTTTGACCCGACCGTAGGAGTCATACGTCATGGATGCCACATTGATGTAGTCGGCGCTGACACCGTTGTGCGCGCTGGCCTCCCGAGTCAGGGTGACGTTGCCGGCCGTCGGTGCGGCACCCCACGCGCCGCCGTCGTAGCTGGTGCGGGAGTTGGAGACCAGCTGCGTGGCCCGGTCCGGGTTGGTGACACCACAGTTGACCGAGACGGTGTCAACCTCGGAGACGAAGTTCAGCTTCCAGTCACCGACATCCTGCGCATAGCTGGTGCGGATGCACAAGTCATCACTCGTGGTCGCGACATCACCGCGGTAGTCGACCTTTTCGACCAGACCCGTCGTAGCGTTGAAAGTGTTGACCGTTTCAGTTTCCCGCCAGGCGCCACCGGAGATCAGCGTCCAGGTGTGTGTCTTCTGCGTGCCGGTCAGGTTAGCGGTGGTGACACCCCACGACCTGGTCCGCTCGGCCGTCTGCGCCATCCACGGCGTGTTCACCGTCTTGTCCAGCGCGGCGCCGCCAGGCCGGTCATAGACCGTGGTTTTCAGTTCGAAACCGGTCCATGCCTCCTTATCCACATGACTGCCGCCTTCACCATCGGCGACCTCGACCGTCTTGGTCCCCCCGCTTGGGCTGGCCCGGTCACCGTCCATTCCGCGCAGGAAGAGGGTTTCCCGCTGAGTCAACATCCCGCTCATCCCACCGGTCTTGACCTGCACCTGGCCGTAACCACGCCACTGGCTCCACGTCTTGTACTTCTCCTTGGTCAGGCCATCATCGGTGTCGTAATGCCACGCGGCACCGCCGAGATACTCGTAGTTGGTGACCATGTCCGGAGTTTCCGGAGCGCCGCCGGTCCGGTCGGTCTGAATCACCTGCACCGTGACGTACTTGTGGAACCAGTCCCGGATTGGATCCTCCCGCCCCGGCGGCGTCCAATACACCGGGAAACACCGCTTCGTATTGGTCTGCGGCGTCGGCAGATCAGACAGCACACACTCCGGCACGGAGTAGTTCACATCGATCTGGCCACCGGACTCATCCATGATCGAACCCACCCGATACCGCAGGAACGGCGGAATATCATCACTGACCTCATCAACCCGGTTCGGCATCGCCTGCCCATAGGTGAACGTCACCGGCGGCAACTGCACCGAAGTAGACGCGGCCAACCCCGTATGCTGCACCGAATCCAGCAGCAACTGCCCATCAGCATCCGCGTCGCCCCACCGGTGCGCCAACGACCACGACTCCACATCGCGGTGGTTGCCAGCACCATCCAGCACCTGCGTGGTGGCTTTGGTCAGACGCTTACGAGACCAGAACGTCGGCGAAACCGAACCCCGGTCGTTGATTCCACACTCGTCACCAGACCCGCAGTTCAGATCCCACGGCACATCCCGCCACTTGTCCGCATCAGTGTCGATTTTCGTTGGGTCACAGTCGAACGTGGCATCGGGGATACAACGCTCCGACTCGCTGAACACCACACGAGCAGGCGCCTTGACGAACATCGCGGCCGAGTGCAACCCGTACTCGATACGATCCAGCCACCCACCACGCACATACTTGGTCTCATCAGCCGGTTTGAGGTTACGACCGTAATAGTTGATCTCCTGCTTGTAGTAGTGCGCCAACGCGCTACCACGCGGATCCACAACATAATCGAGATTCCACCGCCACGCCTGATCACACCACGAGAAAGCGAAACTTCCAGACGTATGGCATGGCTCGCCCGCGTCATCGCCGAACACCGGCACCGTCCACACCGACTTGGTCTCCGCCTTGCCATCTTCCCAACCCGGCAGCCGGTTGTAGCCGAAGTAGTAACGAACCCCGTCATTGGTGGTCACCCGCCAATACTCGTTGTCGTCATCACCATTGCCACGCCCCGACGAGGTAAGCCTCTCAAACTTGGTGCCGTCATCGTCCTTCAACCGCCACGACCCGTCGTCGGCTTTGACCAGCTCACCGCCCCTGCCGTTCCAGGTCACCGTCGCGTTGTCATACCCCCAGCACAAATCCCCCGGCTTGTTACCCCACTCATCGGCCGGCGCCCCATCATCCGCACATGCCTTATAGCGCCGCTCGATGAACCCCGGCGACAGGTCGAACCCATCACCCACCCACGACGCCTGATTGTTGGTATTCGACATCCGGCCGTCCACCGCACCCGACGAGTAACCCAACTGCAACCGCGGCGCCAGCCCACCCGGCACCGGCGGCACCCGCAACGGATACGACCAACCAAAATCGCCGCTCTGCTCACCCACCTGCCACTGCGCGGAAGCCGACAGGTCGCTGGCCCCATAGTCGCCCTGATCACTCGAATCGCCCGCCTGCGCCGCCAACACCACCATTTCGGAAGCGCCCACCGGGCCGGTGATCGTCGCCGTCAACGTCTTCGACTTCAGCTCGTTGCGGGCTGACCCAACCGGCGTCGCAACCCGGCACTCGGCCTTCTTCGGAGTGGTGACCGCGCACGCGGGCAGCCGCATCAGACGCAGCCGGTTACCGTAGGCACCTCCAAACCCGTTGGCGAACCCCGAATAATCCAATCGCACCGCTAAACCATCAAAAGAAGACTCAACCGGAGTCATGGTGACAATGACGCCATCAACACCGGCATTACGGGTGGCGGCACGATCCAGCACCGCCACCCGCACCCGGCCACCGCCCGCGGAACTCTGCTTCCCCACCGGCGTAGTCCCCACCGACACCGACAGATCACCAGCCCGCACCGGCAGCGGCTCATCAGACCGGCCAGCCGCCACACCCGGCACAACCACCTCCACCGACCCCGGTTTCGGCCACACCACCGGCGGCAGCGGCTTGCCAGGTGGATCGGTTTTACGCGGCTTCACCGAAACCGGCCCACCTTTGACGACCCGGCCAGACTCGACAACCCCCGAAGCGCCCTCCTGACCCACAGTCGGGCTGGCAAACGCCACATCACTGAGCAACCCAGCCGCAACCACCACCGCGATACCCGCCGCAATCCCCCGCACCACCAACCCGTGCGCCGGCCGGCCTCCATACCGTGTGCTCATCCGCTCCACTTCCTTCACACACCACCGCCGGAAACCGGCACCAACCAAACAGCAACAAGCAACCCGTAGGCGGGGTCAACAGTTGAGATCGACCGGGCACTCAGCGCCCATTGACAAACAAACTCACCTTGGCGAGAGAGGCGTCATACCCCACCGCCACGTAATCCCAGGAGCTCCCGGTCGACTGGAACCCGGCCGGTCGCAATTGCTCAGTCGCGATGAAGGACCCAGACGGCGTCATCTCCACCGTCCGGACCTCTGACATCATCGACCCAACCACCACCGGCCGCTTCGTCCTCTTCGCCTCGGCAGGCGCTTCGGCCACGGTCGCCTTCGACCCACCATTCGCCGACGGACCGGCAGCCTGGATCCTCACCGGAGCAGGCACCTCGGCAGCTGCCAGCAGCGACGCAGCCTCCGACACTGTCGCAACGACGCAACGCCAACCACGCCCCGAACGCACAAGGCGCCCTGCATGGGCCCCTCCTGGGCACATGCCATACCGGTGAACCACCCAGATCCTCCTCTGAAGCCGAATGATCACGCGAAGCTTCGCCTACGCCGCTCTCCGAGCGCTCTCCTGTAGCTCTCCACCACTCGGGCACGGTGGTCACGTCAACGTGATCGCCGTACCAATCGTCGGCGGCAATCCGGTCAGGCCGATCCGGCAACGCTTCGACGAAGCAATCGGGTAACTCCCCTGCCCGTTCAGGAGTAAGGTGTGGCTGACGACGCTTGGCAGCACCGCCAGCCCAGACAGCGCGTCCAGACTGCGTTGGAAGACGGCGACCTCGCCGACAACAAGGCGGTACCTCTAACCCGCGGCGAACCAAAGGACCCATGACACTACAGGCAACCATCGGGCCGGGCGCGGAGTTCGACCGGCAGGTCAACAACCTGATCGAGCTCGACTATCCGACGATGGCGGGGCTCGCCCCAGAGCAGTTCCACGACTTGGTAGCACCGCTGCGCGACCTGGCGGCGAGCATCCGGGATTTCCAGTATGAGCCGGAGAACGGCCGAGTGTCATTCCTGCTCGTGGTCACCCGGCAGGTCGTGCCGATCGAGCAGGCGATGCCGCGCACCACCCTGCACGGAGAACGCACGCCAGGCTTCGTCGACAAGTCCTTCGAACCCGGTGCCCTGGAGCGATTCGTCGCCATCAAACAGATCCAGCTTCCGGACCGGCGTGTCTACCTGCTGTTCGACGTCGAACGCGGGGAGGAGTTCTGCGGCGCTGTGCCCGTCGATGCCATGAATGTCATCGCCACGAGGGGACGGACTCTCCTCACTATCGAGGAAGGGATCGCGCTGATCACGCACTTTCCGGAACTACTGGTCAAGAACAAGTGCTTCTCTCTCGGCGGCTCCCGTAGCGGCGATCGCCGCGTTCCAGCCCTGTGGATCAGCCAGAACGCCCCAAAACTCGGCTGGTGCTGGGAACGCAATCCTCACACCTGGCTCGGTATGGCCTCCGCTGGCGAACGCCAAGCAACCGCGTGAGGCCGGCACAGTGGCGCCACGCCAGCGCCACTGTGACCATGACGAGCCGTCCGACGGGTACGTCTTACGTGACAGCAGTACGGCTGCAAGCGGTGAGATGTTCGGTCAAGAGGTGAAGACGGCGGACATCGCCAATCGGTTACGGTTACGTGTGGTGTAACTCGGTCAATGTCCGCCGCTGCCGCTGGCAGGCTGTTGTGCTGGACCTTCCTATGGTGATCTTCTCCAGATGGCTGGAGTGGAGGAACCGTTCGTAAGGCGTTGCTGGTTGCCGGCGATGACGTTGCCGTCGGCGTTGATGGCACGGCCGGAGGGCTGGCCCGCGGCGTCGTTGGGGAGATCGATGATGCGGCCGTCGGGGGTGATGAGCACGCTGGGGCCGAGGCCGCCGCGGGTGGACAGGAGGGCTCCGTTGGCGGAGACGGCTACGGCGGTGCTGGCGGCATCGGGGAAGTAGGTCAGCTCGCCGGTGCGCAGGTTCCACCGGGCCGCCATCCAGTGAGCTTCGTTTTCGGCGGCCACCCAGCCGCTGGCCCAATCGCCGCTGATATCAAAGACCTTTCCGCCCGGCCGGCCAGGGTTCTCGGCGAGGCGGCGGGACTTGCCGTCCGGGTCGACGACGACCGGGTGTTCGCCGTCGCCCAAGCTGCCGCCGACGGTGCCGTCGTCGCCGATGGCCCAGGCGTCATCGATGCCGAGGACGCGGACGGCGCTGGGAGAGCTTGCGGGCCAAACTACTGGGCCCAACCGTTCGGACCAGCCGAGGATGTCGCCGCGATCATTGATGTCACGCGCCACGTATTTCCCGTTTTTCTCGCCGCCGACTGGGGCCGGCAGTGCGGTGGCGAAACCATCGTGGTAGAGCCAGGCGAAGGTGCCGCTTTTGCCCTCGGCGTTACCGATGACGGCGCCTGAGGCGTTGACGTCGACGGGACGCATGTTCAGGACGTTGTCGACTGGCAGGGGCAGGGGCACCGGGACCAGGTTGTCCCAGAGGATAGCGGCGCCATGGGAGGCCATCGGGGAGCCGACGATATAACGGCCCGAGGAGTCCATCGACGTGACCATGATCGGGTCGGCGCCGCGCGTGGGGAGGGGGGTGACAGTCCAACTGAAGACGACAGGGAAAGGCGCGGGTGACCGCGTGGGCGGCAGGGTAGGCGACAGCGTTGAGGATGGGCGGGCAAGGGGGCCGGAATCGGGGCCGGGGCGGGCGAGGGTGAAACCGCCAGCAGTGGCGGCCACGACGGCGACCGCAGCGGCGGCGGTGACCGCGTTGCGGCGGCGGCGGATGGCCTTGCGACCCAGGACGATGGCGCGTTCGGTGGTGATTTGGGTGGGTGGGACGGGGATCTCGCGCAGCGCGGTGGTGATCTCGTTGGGGTCGGGGCTCATGCTTGACTCCTCGATGGAAGCAGGGTGCGCATCTTCTCTAGGGCGCGTGAGGTCTGCGATTTGACGTTGCCGGTGGAGCAGCGCATGGCGGCCGCGGTCTCCTCGATGGAAAGGTCGTAGAGGAAACGCAGGACAAGGACCGCTCGCTGGCCTTTGGGGAGCTTGCGCAGGGCTGTGTGTACCAAATTGCGGTCTTCAAAGGCCAATGCCTGAGGGGCGGGCCTGTCGCGGGCCCAGCCCAGTAGCACCCGCGACCATGCCAGCCGTTTCTCGTCGAGGAACTGGTGCATCAGCATCCGGTGTACGTAGGCGTCGGTGTTGTCGGCCGCGCGGGCCTTGGGCCAGTGGACGTACAGCGCGGTGACCGTGGACTGAACGATGTCGTCGGCGCGGTGTGCGTCGCCCGTGAGCAGGTATGCGGCGCGGTGCAGTACGGGCAAGCGCGCGGTGACGTACTCGGAGTACTCCCGCTCCTGCGCAGCCTTCATGGAATCTCCTTGGTTGCCGGGCACAGTCTGCCAACCGAGTGACGGGCCCGGGTGCCGAAGAAGTTGCGTCAGCCCTTCAGGCTGCTAGAGATTGAGGTTGCTCCTATGGTGTGGGTCGAGGCTGAGCCCCGGCGGACGTATCGAACTGATCCTCCCCCAGCCGTGACGCCATTCCCGACTCCCGGTGTGCCGGCTCACGCGGCGGCCCGACCAGTTCACTGCTTCGCTCGTTGGCGGGCGCGATAGGTGCGGGTCTTCTGTCGGTTACCGCAGACGCCCATAGAGCACCATGCGTGTTCCGGTTCGCGATGAACATCGGCGCTGCCCTGGGCGGCGTCATCGGCGGTGTGCTGGCCAGCACCTCCTATGTGGAGCTCTTCCTGGGCAATGCCGCCGCGTGCCTGCTGTTCGGCGTGGTCGTGGCGGTGCTGCTGCGGGACGCGCCCCAGCCGCGGTCCGACCAGGAGGACGCGGCCACGCAGGCGGAGCGGACCGTGGGGTACCGGCAGGCGCTCGCCGACCGCACCCTGGTGCGATTCCTGCTGATGACCGTGGTCGCCGAGTTCGTCTACATCCAGTCCACCGTCGGCCTGCCCCTGCACGTCAGCGACGTGGGCCTGAGCGCACGCGACTTCGGTCTCCTCATCGGGCTCAACGGTCTGCTGGTATTGGTGCTGGAGCTGCCGATCACCGGCGCGGTCTCCCGGTACCGGCCGCATTACGTACTGGCCATCGGCAACCTCCTCATCGGGGTCGGTCTCGCGCTGACCGGGATCACGACCGGCATGGTCCTGCTGTCGGCGACGGTTCTGATGTGGACGCTCGGCGAGATGATGTCCAGCTCCGTCGCCAACGCCTACCTGGGAAGTCTGGCTCCGCCGCGGATGGTCGGGCGCTACCAGGGGTTGTACGGAGCCGCGTACACGATCGGTGCGGGCGCCGGACCGCTCATCGGCGGCGCCCTGTACGCGATCGAACCATGGGCGCTGTGGGCCCTTGTCGGCGCGGCCGGGCTGCTGTCCGCCCAGCTCTGTCTGCCGCGCCGCCGCGCGGCGTCCACAGTAGACGAATCGGATTCCTGACCTGGGGTGGAACGATGGACGACGCGACGTCACCAGCCGCCGGCGTACACGAGACCTTCGCCGCCTACGTGGCCGACTACGCCCGGCTGCAACCCGCCGGCCCGGCCGCGCTCGGCGACGCCGGGTCCTGGACCCAGCTCAACGAGTGGGACCTGACCGACGTGGAACAGCCGGTACTGCCAGACGGATTCCGGTTCCGCACAGCCGACGAGGCCGGGCCGAAAGCCGTGGTCCAGGCCCATCTGGACGCCTAGGGCTCCCTCGACATACACCGCCGAGAGCTAGCAGGGCGCCCGGCAGACGGCGGCGGCGCGCGGGCTGTAATACATTCCGGGAGCTCATCTGCTGATCGCGCTGTCCACGTCCTCGAAGAGCGCATATGGCGTCGTGCGTCCGGCCCTGTCCGCCAGTCTGTGCCAATAGCGTCGGCCGCAGGCCCACGTGGCGGCGATGGCGTGCGACAGGGAA
>Ga0209382_10007809_pt1 | contig 13542 bp, 11 predicted proteins | sample SoiMetdeltSBSDD5_FD_187599 | JGI IMG/M metagenome (GOLD analysis project Ga0209382, IMG submission 187599) | Bulk soil microbial communities from a Populus tree surrounding site in Tennessee, USA - Soil MetaG P. deltoides SBSDD5 (SPAdes) (version 2) | ecosystem: Environmental > Terrestrial >... | reverse complement strand
TGCTTCACAACCGCGCACGCCAACGCGTGCGATTGACTTCAGTGAAAAACGGCGCGCTGAAAACGCTCGCTGCTACTCGGAACGAGCTCGACGCCTGGAGACGTGGCCAGCGACTGGCAAGAGTGCCGCGCGCTGCCGGGCGCGCCGCACCTGTCGAAGATACACGTCGTGCGCACGATCAACAAGAGGGGGTCAGGCCACGAACGTGTCGCTCGTTCACAGCGATTCGACATTTTTGAATGAGCAGGCGCAAATGCACCTAAGTGATAGACAGCAATGGGCCGTCACTGCCAAAACACCCGTGCAATCGCTTCTGACGATTGTCGGTGCGAAGGACCTGGCGCGTGTCGGTGCAACTCGTCTGACGCTTGTCGGTGCGATCGAGCTAACGCTCGTCGGTGTGATTCTCATCACGCGAGACGTCGGGACAGGAATGTGCGACGGAATCGATCGCGATACAGAGTTGTCGTCCTCGTCCGTGAACCCGAGAACTCGAAGAACCCCATTGAACAACAACCTTCGGAACCAACTGAACCCTCTGAACCCATGGAACCGTCTGACGGAATGCCAATTGCTATCGCCGTTTCCAACGGCCCTGAGGCCGAGTCGCAAAACCCAAAACGGCCACGTCGCCTCTCAACTAGCTGGTAGCTCGTAGCTGGTAGTCAAGCTCGTAGCTGGTAGTCAAGCTCGTAGCTGGTAGCCATTTCCTACCAGCTACCGCCTACCAGCTTCATCGAAGGGAGAAGACGTGTGACACGTTCGTCGATCGTTCTGGCGGCACTCCTGGCAGTCCCGCCGACCGCAGGCGCGCAGCAACAGGTCGCCAGCGCGCCGCCGCAAACGGCCAGCGCTCCACAACCCACACAGACCGCCGCACCCGGCGCCGCACAGATTCAGCCGGCACCGAAGCCACCGTTTCCCAATCGCGCGAACACCGTCTTGCCGGCATGGCTGCGGGTTCGCGGTGAGTTTCGTGAGCGCCTCGAAGGTTTTGAGAACAGCGGCTTCGTCCCCGAGCGCGACGATGCGTACGCGCTGAGCCGCGTGCGTTTGAGTGCGACGGTTACCGCGTCGAAGTCGCTGTCGTTTCAGGCCCACGTGCAGGACGCGCGCGTCGCCAAGAAAGAGGTCGGGCCGACGGCCGCGCCATTCCGCGGTCCGTTCGATCTGAGATTGACATTCGCCGACGTCGGTGACGTCAAGGCACCGGTCGCCGCGCGTCTCGGACGACAGGAGCTGGCGTTCGGCGAGCAGCGTCTGCTCGGACATCTCGCCTGGGTAAACACCGGACGCTCGTGGGACGCCGCGCGGATGATCCTGCGCGCGAAAGGGTGGCAGGCAGACGTCTTCGGCGCGTCACTCGTGCGCAGCCTGCCCGACGAATTCGACAAGAGCGGCAACGGCAATCGACTGGCCGGGGTGTACGCAACGTCCTCCAAAGTGATTCCGCAGGCCGCCGTCGAACCATATGTGTTCTGGCGGCGCGACGTGAATCTGCGGAGCGAGCTGGGCACGGTCGGCACACTCTCGCAGACAACGGTGGGCACGCGTGTCGCCGGCAAGCTGCCGGCGCGGCTCGATTACGGCATCGAGATGGCGCTCCAGCGCGGCGGGCTGGTCGCCGACTCGTTGAATGCCTGGGCCGGACACTGGCAGATTCGCGAGTCACTGCCCGGCGCGGGGGCCATCAGGCTCACGTCCGAATACAACTTCGCGACCGGCGACGACAACCCGACCGACGGCCTGCGCCAGACGTTCGACCAGCTCTATCCGACCGGACACGACAAGCTCGGACTCGCCGATCAGGTCGGCTGGCGCAACATCCACCACCTGCGCGAGGGATTCGAGTTCTCGCCATTCAAGGCGACGCCGATCTCGCTGAACTATCACTCCTGGTGGCTGGCTGAAAAGACCGACGGGCTCTATGCGGCGAGCGGGACGCTGATCGCGCGCGTGGCCGGCGGTGCCGCCAGCTCACATGTCGGCCAGGAGCTCGATCTGCAGATCACCCGGCCGCTCACGCCGCAGCTGCAGCTTGCGGCTGGTTATGCGCACATGTTCACGGGTGCCTTCCTCGAGCAGGCAACACCCGGTGCTTCTTACAGCTATCCATATGTGATGGTGACCTATGTCTTCCTCGCCGACAAATAACGTGACCGGTACATCCCGACGACAGTTCCTAACCGCGACGGCGACAACAGCCGGAGCACTTCTCGCCGGCTTGCCGTCCGGTTGGGTCGGCAGTGTTTACGCAGACGACGCGCCGGAAACGAAAACGATCCGTTTCGGCATCATCGCGCTCACCGACTGCGCGCCGATCGTGATGGCGCACGAGCTGGGCTACTTCAAGAAGTTCGGCATCGAGTCGGTGATCTCGAAGGAAGCCTCGTGGGCCGTCATCCGCGACAAGCTCTCGCTCGGCGAGAACCAGGCCACGCACATGCTGATCGGCATGCCGCTGGCGTCGACGATGGGGCTGGCGGGATCGCCGGTGAAGCCGATGGTGATTCCCTGGCTCCTCAATCGCAACGGTCAGGCGATCACGCTGAACAACAAGCTGAAGACGGCCGGCGTCCGTAAGCCCGCCGACGTCAAGCCCCTCGCCGACAAAGCCAAGGCCTCGGGCGAGCCGCTCGCGTTCGCGATGACGTTCCCGACCGGCACGCATGCGATGTGGATGCGCTACTGGCTCGCCGCTGGCGGCGTGCACCCGGACAAGGACATCAGCCTCATCACGATTCCACCGCCACAGATGGTCGCCAATATGAAAGTGGACAAGATGGACGGCTTCTGCGTCGGCGAGCCGTGGAACAACCGGGCCATCGAAGACGGCATCGGCTTCACGGTCATCACCACGCAACAGATGTGGAAGGACCACCCCGAGAAGGTGTGCGCGTTCACCGAGGAGTTCGCCACGAAGAACCCGAAGACGGTGAAGGCGATTCTCAAGGCGCTGCACCTGGCCAGCGTCGATCTCGACAAGATGGAGAACCGGCCGAAGTTCGCCGAGATCATTGCCCGCCCCGCCTACATCAATTGCCCGCCGGCGATCATCCTCGAGCGGCTGATGGGCAAGTACGAGTATGGCGACGGACGCGTCGAGCAGGATCCGTTCTACATGATCTACTCGAATCGGAACTGCAACTATCCGCATCAGATCTACGCCCAGTGGTGGCTCACGCAGTTCCGGCGGTGGGGCATGACCAAAGGGGCGCCCGACTACGCCGGCATTCCGAAGAAGGTCATGCGGCCGGACATGTATCTCGAAGCGATGAAGGAGCTCGGCGTCGCGGTGAAAGTCGCCGAGGACCAGAAGATCACGTTGTTCGACGGCGTCTATGACGGCAAGGATCCTGAAAAGTACGCGCGCTCTTTCATGATCAACAGTCTCGCGGGAACTACAACGTAGGGAGGATTCTTTTTGGCGAAACGAATCGTGAACATGCTCCTGCCACTCTGCGGCATCGGCATGGCGGTCCTCGTATGGTGGGCCGCCAGCCGCCTCGTCTCGGACCTGCCGTCGCCGTTTCGAACCTGGGAGGAGAGCAAGGTCTACATCCTCGAGCCGCTCACCTACCGCGGGGAGACGGATCAGGGCATCGTGCTGCTTGCCTACTACAGCCTGCTGCGCGTCGCGCGCGGATTCTTGCTCGGCATCGCCATCGCCACTCCGATCGGATTCCTGCTTGGCGTCTCGCCAACGCTGACGCGGATGTTCGATCCGATCATGCAGGTACTGCGGCCGATCTCGCCGCTGGCCTGGCTGCCGCTCGGTCTCGTGCTCTTCCAGAAGTCAGAGCCGGCGGCGCTCTTCGCGATCGCCGTCTGCTCGATGTGGCCGACGGTGATCAACACGATGATGGGCGTACGCGCGATCCCGCAGGACTACTGGAACGTCGCCAAGGTGCTGCGGCTGTCGAAGTTCACCACATTCACCAAGATCATCGTCCCGGCGACGCTGCCCTACATGTTCACTGGCTATCGCCTCAGCCTCGGCATCGCCTGGCTGGTCATCGTCGCCAGCGAGATGCTGACCGGCACGCCCGGCGTCGGCGGCTTCCTCTGGCAGGAATACAACAGCCTGGTCTACGCCCACATCCTGCTCGCCATCATCACCATCGGCGTCGTCGGATTCGTGCTGGACCGACTGATGGGCGTGGCCGAGTCGAAGCTGCGCACGATCTAACCGTAGACCGTAGACCGGAGACCGGAGACCGTAGCCCGTGGCATACATCGAGGTTCGAGATCTCGCGAAATCGTTTCCTGCTGCCAAGGGAACTCGTCACGTATTGAAAGGCGTCTCGCTCGACGTCGAGTACGGAGAATTCGTGTCGATCGTCGGTGCGATGGGCAGCGGAAAATCCACACTGCTCAGCCTGATTGCCGGACTCACCACGGCCGATTCGGGCAGCGTCTCGGTCGGCGGCGAACCCATCCGCGGCGTCAGACGCGATGCCGCGTTTGTCTTCCAGAACTACTCACTGCTCCCGTGGTTCACGGCGCTTGAGAACGTGCGGCTCGCCGTCGAGGCCACGTTCCCCGAGATGACACGAGACCAGCAACGGCGGCATGCCACACGTGCGCTCGAGCAAGTCGGCCTCGGCAACGCGATGGACCGCCGACCGAAACAACTTTCCGGCGGCATGCGGCAGCGCGTCGCGATTGCCCGCGCGTTTGCGACGAAGCCGCAGGTGCTGTTTCTCGACGAGCCATTCGGCGCGCTCGATGCGCTGACCCGCGAGACGCTCCAGCAGGAGCTCAGTCGTTTGTGCAGCGAAGGCGATCATCCGGTGACGACCGTCATGATCACGAACAGCGTGGAGGAAGCGATCCTGCTGTCCGATCGCATCGTGCCGATCATTCCGGGACCACCCGCGACGCTCGGCACGCCCATTCCCGTGGAGCTGTCGCGTCCGCGAAGTCTGGCCCAGCTCGCGCACGATGAGCAGGCAACACACGTCCGCGCACACATCGTGTCCACGCTGACGGCATCCGTGCGCGGACGCACGCTGTCCAGCGCGGGCCACGCGACGGCCCCGGCCGCGTCGCTCGTCACACCGGTAGAGGAGATTCGATGAGCATTCCGCTCGAGCTGACGGGCCTGACCAAGGTCTTCCCCACGCCTACCGGTCCGTTCATCGCAGTGAAAGACGTGAACGCCGCCATCGAGGCAGGCGAGTTCGTCGCCGTACTCGGGCACTCGGGCTGCGGTAAGTCCACCGTACTCTCGATCCTCGCCGGTCTCGAGCAGGCGACATACGGCGGGGTCATCATCGACGGCAAACAGGTGACCGAGCCCGGCGCCGAGCGCGCCATTGTGTTCCAGTCGCCGTGTCTGCTGCCGTGGCTCACGGCGCGTGAGAACGTGCGGGTCGCGGCAACACAGGGCTCGACGCGACGGAACCGCCGCGAGACGTTCGAGGCGGCGAAGCACTATCTGGACCTGGTCGGCATCGGCGACGCGGCCGAGCAGCTGCCGCCGCAGCTCTCGCTGGGCACGCAGCAGTGCGTGTCGCTCGCCCGCGCGCTGTCAGTCGAGCCGAGATTCCTGCTGCTCGACGAGCCGTTTTCGATGCTCGACTCACTGACACGCTTCGAGTTGCAGGACATCCTGCTGCGTGTCTGGGAGGAATCCGGCAAGACCGTCGTCATGGTGACGCATGACGTGGACGAAGCGCTGTACCTGGCCGACCGGTTGGTCCTGATGACCGACGGACCGGAAGCGACGGTCGGCGACGTGCTGCGCGTGCCCTTCCCTCGTCCGCGCGCGCGCGCCGCGGTGCTCGCGCATCCGCAGTATCACGCGTGCCGGCGGCACGTCATCGACTTCCTGGAGCATCACGCGCACCAGTCACGGCCGAGCGCTCTCGATGATCTGCTGCACAAGACGCCTTCTTGATCACCGTCCGGTGACGGTGCCGCTGAGCGCGCGCAGGAACGCCACAAGAGAACGCTTCTCGGATGCCGTCAGCTTGAGGGGCCGCAACTCGGAATCGAGTGCGGGATTCGCGTTGCCGCCGCGATCGTAGTACTCCACTACGTCCTCGAGTGATACGAGCGAGCCGTCGTGCATGTATGGAGCCGTGCGCGCGATCTCGCGAAGCGTCGGCGTCTTGAAGGCACCACGGTCGTCCAACTTGCCCGTCACTGCCGATCGCCCCTCATCCTGTAACGAGCCGTCGCGCCACGCGATGCCGGTGTTGTGAAAGCGTTCGTCAGTGAAGTTCGGCCCGACGTGGCAGCTTGTGCAGTTGCCTTTGCCGCGGAACACTCGCAGGCCTTCCCGCTGTTCGGGCGACAGCGCACGCCGGTCGCCGTTGGCGAATCGATCGAACCGTGAGTTGCCGGAGAGGATGGAGCGGACGTAGCTCGCCAGCGCTCGCGAGATATCGCCGGGCGGTATCCCCACTCGCGCGCTCACTTCGGCGAGCGTCATGTTCATCTCTTTCGGATCTTGAATCGGCTGCAGCACCTGCTCTTCGAGTGTGACCGCGCGCCCGTCCCAGAAGAACGCACGTCCGTAGCCGCGATTGATCAGCGCAGGGGCGCTGCGGCGGCCTACCTGGCCATTGATGCCAATGGCCACCGGCCGGCCGTCGGAGAAGGCGCGTTCCGGTTCGTGGCACGAGCTGCACGCGATCGACCGGTCGCGAGACAGGCGGCGATCCTGAAACAGTCGCCGCCCGAGCTCGATCTTTTCCTGCGTGAGCGGATTCTTCTCCGGAACCGGCAAGTAAAGATCGAGCCCCATCGGGATCGCGATCGTCAGCGCCAGCAGCCAATAGGCCATGGCACAGGACAATCAGTTCAGCCCGGGAAGGAAATTCTCCAGGGCCCAGACTTCGTTGTCGTCCGTCTGCGCGATGCTGAACACAATCTGCTTGCCATCGGGATGAATCGATGGGTTCTTCAGCCGCCCCTTGACCGTGATGCCCATTTGCTGAAGCTCGCCGCCGGCCGCGTTAATTCGCCACAGCAGCCCGTCGTCCCGGACGAACATGACGGACTGACTGTCAGGCGTCCACGCGAGTGTGTTGTACCTATGGCCGCTCATCCAGACGGGGTCGCGATGGACCTGGCGCGCCTCACCACCCGTCACAGACAGGACCTCGATGACGCTCGGCGCCTCCTTTCCCCGCCGTCCTTCGTCAGGCGGCACTGACTTGAGATAGGCCAACCGAGTACCGTCTGGTGATATCGCGACGGTAATAAACCATTCACCCTGTTTCAACACCGTTTCGCGCGCCTCAGCGATGTCGTAGCGCATCAGCATTCCAGACGCCGCCACTTCGTCGGTCGTACTCTGGACGCACCAGAAGATGCTGCGTCCGTCAGGAGACAGCACAAAGGAACTCGACGAAGTAGCACCCCGGGTGAAGCGATGCAGTTGCTCGGCGGAACCCGTTTCCGTGTTGACGCGGTAGAACGCCCGCCCAGGTCCCTGCGCATCGTTGACGAGCACAAGCACTGAGCGACTATCGGGGAACCATCGTGGTCCAGCTTGGAATGGGATATGTAATCCCTGTGGAAGCTGTACCGTTCGCTCCGCACCTGTCCCGACCGAGCGGATCACGAGTGTCGGCCGATTGCGGAGCGAAAGGAACGCCAACAATTGACCATCAGGAGACCACGAGGGACCCGTACTGAAATCGACGAATTGCTCGGTGATGAGACTCGGACTGCCCGTCGCTTTCAAACCCTCTAGCGGCGCCGAGTAGATGTTCTGGCGCTGCCCGCCCGCGACCACGTAATACAGGCTGCCGGCCTTGGTAATTCCCAGTGGCCAGATGGGACCGGTGTTGGCTTTCACGAGAACTGGCAAGCCGGTTGCGCGGCCATTCTCAATAGACACCGACCACAGCGATTGCGTGCCACCACGGTTGCTCACGAAAACGAGTCGCGATCCGTCGGCCGTCCAGACCGGCATCGCGTCATCGCCTGGTCCTGACGCGGCGATCGTCTCGCCACTGCCGTCGAGCGCCACGAGGAAGATGTCTCTCGGCGATCCGGCATCGCCAGCGGGTATGTCATACGCAAGATGACGCCCGTCGGGAGACAGGTTGGCGCCGCGAGGAGAGCGCCATTCGAGCGATTTGAGACTTCTGTAGGACCCGTCTTTGGTCGACACAATTCCAATCTGACGCGTCGTATCGGCGAGCCAGCGCACCACGACCACGTGACCGCCGTCGGGTGTCAACCCAAATGGCTCGAGATACTCGGGACGCGGAAGTTTGAGCAGCACACGCGGTACCGTCGAGTCAGTGGTCGTAATCAGACGTAACTGCTCCGATCGATCCTGGTCGACGAACCAGTGATATGCGACGAGTCGTCCGTCTGATGAAATCACTGACCTGTTGCTATAGTCACCCGATGCAACCCATCCGCCGGTGTCCGTCAACGGGCGCGTTGTGCCGGTCGTCAAGTCCCTCATCGCCAAATCGCCCGTTGCGCCGTTCGTAAAAGTCAAATACCGGCCGTCCCCGGTGGGAATTCCTCCAGTACCAACGTCTGTCCCTGCCCAGATCCGACGCGTCGTTTGGACGATGGGCCCATTTGAAGCAGGACGCATCGCACTCAACCGGGTGCGAGCGGCCGCCACCGTGTCGCGCTGGTCGCCGAACTCACGGACGATGCGCTCGTAGACGGCACGGGCCTCCAGAGCACCCAGCTTCTGATAGCTCTCGGCCATACGCAGCAGCGCTCGCGCGGCGAGAGGACGGGGCGCGCTTTCGGACACCTTGCGATACTGCTCGATCGCCGCGCGTAGGTTGCCTTCCACGAGCTCGGTATTCATCGCCAACTTAAACAACCGCTCGGCGTCCTGCGCACCGGGCGATGCCGACGCCATGGCAATCGCGATCACAATGGCCAGCGTGGTTTTCTTCATTGAACAACCTCCATGACGGAGGCTACGCGCCGCACGTCTCGATCACTCCATTCGCGTGTCATGATTCGGTCACGTCCTCGAGATCAAACCGATATCCGATCCCTCGCACGCTCTTCAAAAAGCGCGGTGCCGCGGGCGCGGGCTCGATCTTCTTCCGTAGATTGGCAATCTGGTTGTCGACCACGCGTTCAGTAATGGCGGTGTCCCGGCCCCAAATCTCGTCGATCAGCGTGCGACGGGTCAGCACGCGACCGACTCGTCGTGTGAAGAATCCAAGCAGCTTCAACTCCAGCGGTGTGGTCGCCACAGGCTTGCGATCGCGTCGCAGCTCGCCTCGACCCAAATCGAGCTCGCAGTCGCCGAACGCGATGACGTGCGGAACGCCGGCCTTGGACACATGCCGCAGATGGGCGCGCACGCGAGCACGCAGCTCTTTCGGGCTGTATGGCTTCGTGATGTAGTCGTCGGCGCCCAAATCGAGACCGAGCACCTTGTCGGTCTCGCCGCCACGCGCCGTCAGCAACAGAATCTTGGAGTCCACACCGGCGCGCCGCAACTCGCGGCACACGTCGAACCCGTCCTTCTTGGGCAGCATCACATCCAGTAGCAGCAGGTCGAACGCCGTCGCCCGTGCCGCCATCAGCGCGGCTTCGCCGTCCCTCGCGACCTGCACGTCATAGCCCTCGAGGCGCAAATCGTCTTCGAGCGCTACGGCAATCGCACGGTCGTCCTCGACAATCAGGATTCGAGACATGGAAGCACCAACGTGAACGTGCTGCCCCGACCGGGCTCGCTCTCGAGACGCACCGATCCTCCGTGCGCCTCGGCAATGCGTGTCACCAGCGCGAGCCCTATGCCTACGCCGCGCACACCTGCTCGGGTGGCATCGTCGCCGCGTACGAACTTCTGAAAGATGCGCTTGTGCTCGGACGCCGGAATCCCGGCGCCGGCATCCTGGACACCCACCAGGACTGTGTCTCCCTGACGACGGGCGAAGACATGTATCGGTGCGGTGGGCTCGGAATACTTCGCCGCATTCTCGAGAAGATTCCATAGGGCACGCGAGAGCGCATCACGATCGGCACGGATGCCGGGGAGATCGGCGTCAACATCGCTCGTCACCGTGCGGTGCTCGGCAGCCGCGTCGCGCCGGAACTCGTCAACGACGGCCGACACGAGCTCGCCGATTTCCGCAGACTCCAACTGCCAGGCATACGCTCCGGCACTCATCCGACCAAAACTGAGGAGGCTGTCAACCATGCGATGCAGTCGCTCCGTCTCGTGCGCGAGCAGCTCGTAATAATGACGCTTGCGTTCCTCGTTGGTGATGCTGTTCGAAGCCAGCAGCTCGGTGAGATGGCGCATCGACGTCAGGGGTGTCCGGAACTCGTGCGACACTGACGAGACGAAGTCCGTTTGTTGACGCGCGAGTGCGATCTCCCGCGTCGTCGTCCGATACAGGGCGTACGACGCACCGAGTGTGAGCAGCACCGCTGCAACGAGACCGCCGAGAAACAGCTGCCGCCTCGCGGTTGCCGAATCGTCACCGGCGGCGAACGATGCGGTCAGGATGAACGGCAGCCGCGTGTCGCTCGGAGCGAGCGTGATGCCTCCGGCGACGCGCTCACCCGCAATCGGCTGGCCCTCGACACTCGACAGCGCAACCTCGAGACCCTGCGCGCGCCATAGAGGTCCCCACGCTGTCAGCATTTCCGTGTCGGCCACGATGCGCACAGTCGCCTGACCCGTGGTGCTGCTCGTCCAGAGCGCCAGCATTCTCGCCGATCCCTGTTGCACTAGCCGCCGGCCGCGAACACCGAGATCACCTCGTCGCCACATCCGCCACAAATCGCCGGCGGCTTCGGATCGCGCCACGTCGACTGCAGGGGGCTGGGGGCCGCCCCACTGCACGACGAGGTCGCGATACAGCTCGAACGTCGATCGATCGATGGGCCATCGGCCAGCGTAGAGCACACGCGCGAGCTCATCGACTTCGCCGTTCAACGCGGCCGAATCGCGCTCTGACTCGAATGTGCGTGCGCGGCCCTGCCGGGCGACGAGATCCGCGGGCTGGCCCGCGACGATTACCGGACCCAGGCGCGCCAGGTCGTCGTACGCACGGCGAGCGCCGTCGAATTGATGCTGCGCGCGCAGCACACGTCCGAGCCCGACCAGGGCCGCCGCTCGAACATCGACCTCCCCCGACGTCGAGAGGCGCCGATATGCGGCTTCGGCGCCAGTCAGGTTACGGCGTTGAAATTCCTCAACCTCTATCGGCGCGATCTCCGCGGGCGATGGCTGCGCCGCCGGACCATCGGCCGGCTGAAACAGGATAGGACCGTCCGCGGCCGGCTCGATACCACCCTCGTGGAGACGGATCCCGTGGCCGGCCGCCAACTCCGCTTCGAGATCTTGGAGCCGGCGGTCGATCTCCAGCGCGACGCGACCCGCCGCGACTTCCAGTCGTTCTCGCTGGCGCTGGCGATCGAGCTCGCGATCCTGTTGCAGCAGGCGCGCACCCAGCCAAACGAGAACGACCGCGGGAATGAGCGTGGCTGCGGCCAGGAGCACGGGAAGCCGGCGCGTGTTCAGCCAGGTCACGGTGGAATCATCCTCGAACAGCGCGTCATCGTCACGTCATGGTTGCGTCATGAAAAACCGCAACATCCGAGTGGGCGTCATGTGGCGGATTCTGCAGCCGGATCGGAATGACCGGGCTGAATCCGGCGCGATCCGCGACGCTGCCCATCGGCACGTCGCTCGCATCTGCGCGGGTACAATGGAGCTCGTGCCTGGGAATGACGACGTGCGAGCGACGAACCCCGGCGTGAAGCTCACCTACGACGACTTCGGGCTGTTTCCTGACGATGGGAGGCGGCACGAGTTGATCGACGGAGAGCACTACGTGACGCCGTCGCCAAACCGCAAGCACCAGAAAGTATCGCTCAACATCTCTCTCATGATCGGCAACTGGCTGGAGCGGAATCCCATCGGACAGCTTTTCTATGCACCGTTCGATGTGATCTTCTCCATATTCGACGTCGTCGAGCCAGACCTGCTGTACATGTCGAACGAGCGGGCCGCGAACGTACTCACGGACGCGAACGTAAAGGGCGCACCGGAGCTCGTGATCGAAATCGGTTCGGAGGGAACCCGGCGGCGAGACGAGACCATCAAGCGTAGGCTCTACGAGCGCGCTGGTGTGGCGGAGTACTGGGTTGTTGATCCGGAAATTGATGTCGTTCGCATGTTTCGTCGCGGCGCGGACGGGTTCCAGCGGCCGATCGAATTGACAGCTGAAAACAACGACACGCTCACGACGCCTCTGCTGCCGGGTCTATCCCTGCCGCTCTCGAGAATCTTTCGACTCTAACGACGAACCGGCCTCGTCCATCGAACGCTTCAGCCACTGGCGCCATGTTTCCGTGCCACGTTCCCCGTCGGGGCACGTGTTGTAGCCGGCCCGAAACGCCGCAGCTGTCTCTCCAGGAAAGTAGATCGGCACGACCCACTTTGCAAAACCGAGTGGGCGACTGCGTGACCACGCGGCGGCCACCTCTTCAACCGGGAGCACTTCAGGACCGCCGAAGTCGCGCAACCTCATGCTCGGCCCGTCAACGACCGCGCCACAGAGGCGCGCGGCCACGTCTTCGACCGCGACACTCTGCACAAGGAAGCCGGAGGGGATCGGCATGATGAGAGGGTATTTCGCTGCTTCGCTGAGCAGAAAGGCGACGAAGGAGTGAAACTGCGTCGCGCGGAGAATCGAGAACGGCACGCCGCTCTCCGCAATCGATCGCTCGGCCTCGAGCTTACACAGATAGTACGCGTAGGGAATGCGATCGATACCGACGATCGACACATAGAGCAGATGTTTCACATCCGCCGCACGCGCGGTTTCGATCAGTCGTTGCGTTCCTTCGACGTCCACGGCGTGCGCATTTCGAGAATAGCTCGCCAGATGCACGATGATGTCGATGTCGGCAACAGCTGCGCGCAGTCCCGCGCCAGTCGTCAGATCGCCAACAGCATGAGACACGCGTGGGTCGAGTCCTGTTCCGCCTCCGCCAAGGCTTCGGCGAGACCGCGGCAGCGGTTCGCGCGTAGGCGGTGTGTGGACCCGGCTCAAGATTCGTACGGAATGCCCCGCGGTTGAAAGCAGAGGAACCAGCGCTTGCCCCAGCCGGCCAGTCCCTCCGGTGACAAGAATGCGCATAGACAGGCGGGTCTGCCTTCGACTCCGCTCAGGCCAGGGAAGACCCGCCGCTACGAAGCGGGCAGTCTGAAGGCGATCAACTCGCCGCTATAACCGGCGCCGCTCACGGCGACGACGATGTACTGGCGGCCGTTGAGCATGTAGGTCATCGGCGAGCCGCCCTGCGGTGCCGGCATGTAGACGGCGCCGACTTCTTTGCCACTCGCCTTGTCATAGGCACGCAGCATGGCGCCGCGCGCACCTGACGGCGTTGGACCGAAGCCGGCTTCGCCGGCGATGAGCAGCGTCTTCGTGACCAGCTGACCGACTGTGCCCGTGCGTCCAGTGCGCGGAATCGTCAGACCTTTGAGCGCGGGGTTGTTGCGCACGTTGTCCGGTGTCTCGCCGTGCGGGATCTGCCAGAGGATCTCGCCGCGCTTCATGTCGATCGCGCTGA
>Ga0209382_10007808_pt1 | contig 13542 bp, 12 predicted proteins | sample SoiMetdeltSBSDD5_FD_187599 | JGI IMG/M metagenome (GOLD analysis project Ga0209382, IMG submission 187599) | Bulk soil microbial communities from a Populus tree surrounding site in Tennessee, USA - Soil MetaG P. deltoides SBSDD5 (SPAdes) (version 2) | ecosystem: Environmental > Terrestrial >... | reverse complement strand
TCCAAAGTCATCGTCATCAGTGGCATGTCTGACCCGGACGCGCAGGCGGAGGCCAAACGGCTGGGCGCAGCCTTCTTCGCCAAGCCGTTGAGCTTGGACACTTTTCTGGCCAGCGTGCAGGACGCCCTCGGCGAAAAACCGGAGGCCCCCAAGCCGGCCGCGCCCAGCGCTCAGGCCCAGCCCGGCGTCGCCGACCGCATCTCCACCCTCCGCCGCGATTTGGGAGCGACGGCCGTCTTCCTGGTGGATTTGGATGGGAAGATTGTCGTGCGCGCGGGGGATGTCACCGGGCTGGATATGGATGCCGTGCTCAATCACCTCATGACGGCTTTCAGCGCCTCGCTCAAACTGTGCAAGCTGCTGGGCGGTTTCATCCCGACCAACGTTCAATTCTTTGACGGCGACGATTTTGACATCTACGGCGCGAACATCGGCCAATATTTTGCGTTGGTAATTATTTTTGACGGTGACCGCGGCGCCGGGCAGATGGGGCCGGTGATGCGTTATGGGCGCCAGTGCGCCGACGATTTGCTGAACTCGCTCGTGACGATGGGCGCGACGACCGAACCTTCACTCGAGTCGGTGGCGGCGGCTTCATCTGTCCAAGCGGTCACACCCCAAACCTCAGCGATCCCCGTTACCCCTAAGCCTAAGACAGCGCCGCTACCGGCAGCGCCTCCCCCGGCGCCCGCCAAACCCCTCACTGAAAAAGAGCTCAAGGCATTGGATGAAGCCGCCAAGAAAGTGGACAGCCAACAAGCCGCCTCGTTCTGGGACGAAGCCTCCATTGAAACCGAAGCCTCTGATGTCCGCTCCGATGCGCTCTCGTTTGAGCAGGCCGAGAAGTTGGGGCTGATTCCGAAAGAATAAAGGCGAGACCCTAAAGGTCGCTTCGCGAAAACTTTTAGGGTCTGCTGTCGAAACCGAAGCCTCCGATGTCCGCTCCGATGCCATCTCCTTTGAACAGGCCGAGAAGCTGGGATTAATTCCGAAAGAATAGAGTGAAAAATCCGTGGTAATGTAAGACTGCCGGCGGATTTCTTTCGCTTGTGTCTAGCGCGCCAAGCACATGAGTGAGAGCCAGTTCCGCGCACCTGCCTGCGACGAGCTAACTTCCCGCACTGCAAAGCCACTATGAGCCAGTAGGGCCGACAACTCTTCAACCGTATAGCGCGCGAAGAAGCGCCGAACTCCTTTTACATATCCGTCTTCCCATCCCTCGCCAGCGCCTGCCTGCACGCTGAGGGCCAGCAGATGCTGAGTCTTCAGCACCCGGTGCATCTCCTTAAGCGCTTCCGGCGCTACCTGCTTTGGCAAATGTAGGAGCGAAGCGCAACACCACACCCCATCAAACTGGCCCGTCTGAAAAGCTAGGCGTTGCATATTCATTTGAACCAGGGGGCTGATGACACACCGCCGGGCGTAAGCCAACATACCAGCTGAAAGATCAATGCCGGTAACGGTAACGCCCTGCGCTTCCAACCAAGCGATATCACGACCGGTTCCACAGCCTACATCGAGGATATGCGCATTTGAACCTGCCTCGGAGATCAGTTGTTGCGCGAGAGCAACCAGGTTATCTGCCATGCTCGCATGATTTCGACTGGCATATGCGTCAACGATTTGGTTGTAGGCAGCCGCCATGCGCTTAGAAAGGGAGGTCATAAAAATACAATCCGTTTCGCGCCGTATCGTCCCCTGGCTTCCAAACACAACGCAACTTCGCCTTCACCTCAATCCCCTATGATATAATCCGCCTCGCTCTTTCTAATTTGGGGCGTGGTGCAATGGTAGCACACCGGACTTTGGATCCGTGAATCTTGGTTCGAGCCCAGGCGCCCCAGCCTGAACTTCCAACACCAGCCGTCTGGCTGTGTTATGCAAGCCTCCCATAAAGTAAAATCAACCACGAAGTCACCAAGGCACAAAGAAAACCATAGAATTCTTTGTGCCTTGGTGACTTCGTGGTTCATCTCTTGAGGAACAACATGACCTCCCTCTCCGTCCTCATCCTCGCGGCGGGCAAAGGCGTCCGCTTGAAATCGGACTTGCCCAAAGTGCTGCATCCGCTGGCCGGCCGACCACTCATCGAATACGCGCTCGAGGCCGCTGAAGCCGTCACCGAGTCCAAGCCAGTGCTCGTCATTGGACATGGCGCGGAGGCCGTCCGCGCGGCGCTAGGTGAGCGAACGATCTACGTCACGCAAGCCGAACAACTCGGCACTGGGCACGCCGTCCAGCAGGCTGAACCAGTTCTCAAAAACAAAAGCGATTATGTGCTCGTGACTTATGGTGATATGCCGCTGCTGCGCGCCGAAACGCTGCAAGCGCTCGTCGAAGCCCAAACGCGCAACCCCGGCCCGCTCACCATGCTCACAATCAATTCCGAGAAGCTCCGCGACTTTGGCCGCATCGTGCGTGATGCGAATGGGAATGTCCGCATGATCGTTGAAGCCGCGCAGATAACAGATGAACACCGGCACATCACCGAGTTTAATGTGGGCGCATACTGCTTCAAAGCGAATTGGCTGTGGGATGCGCTGCCGCGCCTGCCACTCTCACCCAAAGGCGAATACTACCTCACAGATGTCGTGCAGTTCGCCGCCGCGGAGGGCGGGCACGTCGCCACAATCACGCTCCAAGACGAAACCGAAGTCATCGGCATCAACACCCGCGCCCAACTCGCTGAAGCCGAAACAGCGCTCCGACGGCGCGTGAACGAAAAGTGGATGGACGCCGGTGTCACCCTGATTGATCCGGCAACAACATATATTGACCCGACAGCGCAATTGGGCCGCGATACTTGCGTTCTGCCCAACACGCATATCTGGGGCCGGAGCGTGGTCGGCGAGAACTGCGTCATCGGTCCGAACACGATTGTGCGGGATACGGTGATTGGGAACCGCTGCTGCGTCGAGTGTTCCGTGCTTGAATCCGCTTCCCTGGCCGACGAGGTGACGGTTGGCCCGTTCGCGCATCTGCGTCCCGGCGCGCGGTTGGAGCGCGGCGTTCACCTGGGCAACTTCGGTGAGGTAAAGAATTCTACGCTTGGGCCTGGAACTCTGATGGGGCACTTCAGTTATATCGGCGACGCGACGATCGGCGCGGGCGTGAATATCGGCGCGGGGACAATTACCTGCAACTTCGACGGCGTGAAGAAGAACCCCACGGTGATTGAGGACGGCGCCTTCGTCGGCAGCGATACGCTATTGGTCGCACCGGTGAAAGTGGGTGAGCGCGGGCGGACCGGCGCGGGTGCAGTCGTGACCAAAGACGTCCCACCGGATTCGCTAGCAGTGGGCATGCCGGCGCGAGTCATTCGGAAGCTGAAGTCATAAATGCAACCACGGATTATACGGATTACACAGATTTAGAATCTTTTTAAAAAAATCCGTGGAAATCTGTGTAATCCGTGGTTAGAAAATCTCGATGTCTGAAATCCTCTCCGGCCTCATTGCGCTCACGCTCGTCCTACTTATCAGTAGCGGATTGGCTGCCGCGCGCTCGGCGTTAGTCAACGCGTCCAAATCGCGCCTGCGGCAGATGGGCGAGGAAGGCATCAGCGGCGCGGCCCTCGCCGTGCGCGTTGCCGAAGATGCCACACCGCTCATCGCCACCCTGCGCTTGGCGCAGAACATCAGCCGGTTCTTCGTCGCCGGACTCACCGCGCTGTTCTTCACGCCCGGCCTGGCCGAGTTGATCCGCCGCTGGCCCGCGCTCGCCCCGCAGGCTTATCCCCTCGCGTTCCTGATCATCATCGTGTTCGCCGCGTTGTTCGTCGTCGGCGTCGTCGAACTCCTGCCGGAGGCGTGGGTCCTGCGCAAGCCGGAGCAGGCCGCCATCTTTTCGGCGCCGTTCGTCGCCGCGCTGGAGTGGCTGCTCGGGCCAATCATCCGTCTAATGCTCTGGCTCTCGGAGCGCGTCGCCGCGCCGCTGGCCGGGCAGCGCGTCCCCTTCGTCACCGAAGAAGAAATCAAAACGCTTGTGGACGCCGGGGAAGAGGGCGGCGCCATCGAAGAAGATGAAAAGGAAATGATTTACTCCATCTTCGAGATCGGCGATATGCTCGCGCGCGAGATCATGATTCCGCGCATTGACGTGCTGGCGCTGGATGTTGAGACGCCCCTCCCCAAAGCCGCCGAGGCCGTGCTCTCCGCCGGACACAGCCGCATTCCTGTTTATCAAGACAGCATTGATAACATCATCGGGCTGCTGTACGCCAAGGATTTGCTGCAAGTGTGGAAGGGGGATGAGCAGGCGCACGTCCCCAATCTGCGCGAGCTGCTGCGCCCGGCCTACTTTGTCCCCGAGACAAAGAAAGTGGATGACCTGCTCGCGGAACTTCAACAGCAGCGCATCCATCTGGCCGTTGTCGTGGACGAGTATGGCGGGACGGCGGGCATCGTCACACTGGAAAACATCGTCGAGGAGATCGTGGGTGAGATTCGCGATGAGTACGACGTTAATGAAGAATCGCTCTTCGAGCGCCTGGGCGACAATGAATATATTTTCAACGCGCGGATTGACTTAGACGAAGTGAATGAATTGCTGAATTTAAAGTTGCCGAGCGAGGAAAGCGATTCGCTGGGCGGTTTTATTTATGGCCACTTGGGCCATGTGCCCGCGCCCGGCGAGAAGGTGGCCGCCGGTGAAGCGGAGTTTGAAGTGCTCACGGTGAGCGGACGCCGCATCCGCAAAGTGCGCGCTTCGCGCCTCTCCCCCCCGCAGCAACTGGAAGCCGCGGCGGCCGCCGAGGCCGCTCAAGCCGCCGAAGCGAATCACTCGTCGCCGACGGACAACGCCTCATCCGGTTCGCCATCCGAGAAATCCCGAAAGCGCGCGCTGCGAAAATCGCGGGCCGCGCAAGCAACGGACTCTGAGAATGATTGACCTCTCCCCCACCCAACTCACCGATCTCGCCGCCCGCGCGGTCGAGGCGCGGCGTTGGGCTTACGCGCCCTATTCCGGTTACGCCGTGGGCGCGGCGCTGCTGACGGCCTCCGGCAAAATTTACGATGGCGTGAACGTGGAGAACGCCGCGTACCCGGACAGCCTATGCGCCGAGCGGGTGGCCGCCGTGAAAGCTGTCTCCGAGGGCGAGCGCGATTTCGTTGCCTTGGCCGTCGCCACCGCTAACGCCGCTTCGCCGTGCGGTTCCTGTCGGCAGTTCCTTTCCGAGTTTGGGTTGGAGACGGTGATTGTGATGGTTGACGAGCAAGGAGACATTATCAAGCAAATGACCTTGCGCGATCTGCTGCCGGAGGCGTTTGGGCCGGGGCAGATCAAATGACAGAAACTATTCGTCGTATAATATTTGCAGTATTCGGCCTCGCGCTACATGTTTTAGACCCTAAAGGTCTTTAAGACCTTTAGGGTCTGGACACGGACAAGTCCTAAGATGACTACCAAAGTCGCTCAAATGACGTCAGACGAATTGAAGGAAATGATAGGCACTGTCGTCGAAGAAAAATTGATTGAATTGTTTGGCGACCCGGACGAAGGGTTGGTGATGACTAAAACTCTGCGCCAACGACTCTTACGCCAGAAAAAGGCTGTGGCCAAAGGTGAGCGAGGTGAGCTTTTAGATAAGGTCATCGCCGGAGCACATTTCAGAATAAGGACAGGTTTAGCCAATTCCGCCCGGAAATAAATTTCCGGGCTATGAGTTGCGCCGGATCAATCCGGCTAGCCCCATTCATGGGGCGTTGTTTATAGCCCGGCGACTTCATCGCCGGGCGGGATAAGCGCTTCGTCCCCAAGTTGAAAGTTAGGCCACCATCATAAATTCTCGCCTTGAACGACAAGTATTCCAATCCATAATTTCCCGGAGACGTGCTATCTATGAATGAAACGGTATTAATAGCCCTAATTGGTGTATTAGGCACATTATTCGCCGCAATAACATCTCAAGCGATTGAGTTAAGAAAAACCAGACTCCACTTTGATCTTGAGGATCTCAAGGAAAGAAAGAGGCTTCAACGCACATGGTTTCGAGAGCAAAATTTGGAAAAATACAACAAACTAAAAGACTGGATAATTGATGCAATAAGAATCGCAGAGAAAAAACAACAAGGTTATTATTATGATGACGGACCTGTTTACAAGCTCAGCAACGAAGATGCGGAGACAGAGACAAAACTATTGGCGCTAAGGGCAGAGGTTAAAGCCATTGCTAGCACTGATGAACAATTACTCAAGTGCCTCTACGAATTTTTTACAGCATACGATCATGTTAGAACTCGGGAAACTTATCAACATGGAACGATAGTGATTAATAAGATTTTTGAGTTGATAGCTCAGCTTCCGGCGCTGGCAGAAGATAGTGAGGTCATTTCAGAAAAAACGCAAAACGAATTACAAAAAGTTCACAAGATAAGGTTAGTACTCTTTGGGACAGTTTTGATAGTAGTCATCATAACGGGATATTGGGTTCTCCAAGGATATAGTTGGTGATTTCAAAGAAATCCAGATAACCTGCAGCGAAACTTTGTCATCCTAACATTTTTTAGGATAGTTGCAAAAAATCCAGCATATAATAGTCGGTGACTTACCGCCGACTCCACCTGGTCACCTTCGGCGTGGGTACGTAGCAACTCTTTGGCAAGTTTCGTGCTTGATATGGCAGTCGTCTTGCCAGAACCGGCAGAAGGTGAGCCGATCCGTTGAGCCACTCCACAGATCCACAAATTGAATCCCCAGCAAAAATGAAAAGCCCTCCGCTTTTTAGTGGTAACAAGATTTTCCCTCACGCCAGAATTAGGCGATAATTGGCCTACACGTAAACGCCCATTCCCCAGGGAGCGCCGCATGAGCGAAGATAGAACCGAACCCCATCTCAAAAAATCGCCTCCCGATCCCGAGGCCGACGAAACCTATCCCGGCGTGAAGATTAGAAGCCGCCAAGACGTGAATGTGGACGGCGATATCGCGGGGCGTGATGTCGTCAAAAACACGACGAACACAACCACCAATGTCGGCTTCAGCGTGGACGCCGTGCAGCGGCTAGTCATCGCCGTGGGGCTGATGGTCTTCCTCACCGCTGCGTGTTTCTTCTCCGGCGGCGTGGCGGTCGGCGGGGTGGCGCTGGCGGCGCTCAATAAGCAAGTGGGTTCCTCGGAAGACGCCGCCATTTCCATGCAATCCAAACTCGATCAAATCCGCGCGCTGGGGCCGGGCGTGCCGTTCCAATTTACGTTCACCGAGGATGAAATCAGTTCGTATCTGCGTTTTATCGCCGGGCCGCCCATGGGCGTGAGCGATGGCAAAGTGCGGCTGCTGGAGCCGGGCAAACTTGTGATGGGTGGTCAAGCGAACCAGTTGGGCGGTCTGCCGTTTGCGGCCACGTTTGAAGTGCAATACAACATGCCCGGTCAACCATTGCGCCTGACGGGCGCCGCCATCCAACTTCTGAAATTCGGGAACTCTCGCTTTGGCTGGGTCGTCGTGCCAACCGCGCTGCTGCAAGGCGTGGCGGATCAAGCCAATGCGGCAATTGGCGAAGGTTATGAGTTGAATCAAATTAGCGACGCTTCTCATGGAAATGATCTGGCTTGGACGGCGGACGGAGTAACTCGCTGAGATGGACTGCTGCGCGCACAATCAAGGCTTGAATAATGTCTTCAACGAGGACAACGCTCGCGGCGAGATCAACACGTACTGGAAGAAGGGCATTGATAAACATGCCCGCGCGATCGTGGAAGCCTTGAGCGCCAAAGGCGTAGAGGCAGCCAGCTTGCTCGAAGTGGGTGGCGGCATCGGCGGGCTGCATTTAGAGTTGCTCAAGCGTGGGGCTGCGCACGCCACCGACGTAGATGTTTCTTCTGCTTACTTATCCGCGGCGCAAAGTGTGGCGGAGAAATCAGGGCTGCGAGACAAAGTAACTTATCTCCTGGCCGACTTCGCGCGCGAGGCGGATCAAGCGCCCGCCGCGGATGTGGTCATCCTGCATCGCGTGGTGTGCTGTTATCCGAATATGCCGCAGCTCGTCACCGTCGCCGCGCAGCATGCGCAGCGGCTGTTAGCCTTGAGCTTTCCGCGCGCGGCGTGGTACATGCGCCTGTTTGAAAAGCTCATCAATTTTGGGATGTGGCTCACGCGCTCCGGTTTCCGCTTTTATCTCCATTCCCCGGACGCCATTCGAGCCACGGCTGCGGCCGCCGGCCTCCTCCCCATCCAACAGAAATCCTCCTGGCCCTGGCAGATCGTCATCTTCGAGCGCGCCACGCCTCGTTAACTTGCATGGATAACTCCCAACCCGATCCCATCGCCGAATGGGTCGCCCGAAAACCGGAAGCCACCTCCGAGCAAGGCTCCATCGGCTTGCTGCGTCGCATCCCCACCGGGCCGTTTATGATGGGCAGCCGTTTCCATCCTCGCGAAGCGCCACGCCGGGAAGTGTTCGTAGCCGAGTTCGATTTAGTTCACGTCCCGGTCACCGTCGCGCAATACGCCAACTTCTTGGATTCCAAACAGATGAACGAACGCGGCTGGTGGAGCGAGGCCGGTTGGGCCTGGCGTCAGGGCATGACTCAAAGTTGGGGCCGCGCCAATCGCTCGGAGCCGGATGATTGGGTGAATCAAAAGTTGCGCCGGAATTATCCGGTCACCGGCATCACTTTCTACGAAGCCGAAGCGTACTGCCATTGGCTCGGCGATCAGAAAAATCGCGTCGTGCGCCTGCCCACGGAAGAAGAATGGGAGAAGGCCGCGCGCGGCGAGGACAGCCGGCCATGGTCATGGGGCGAACAGTTCAAGCCGGGCCAAGCCAACACCTTTGAGCACCAAGTCGGCGGGACGTTGGAAGTCGGCGGCTTCCCGGAGGACATCAGCCCTTATGGTGTCATGGACATGACAGGTAATGTTCAGGAATGGACGACCAGTCTGTATCATCCTCTACCCAACGAAGACTTCCCGGAGGCGGACCTACGCGTGGCGCGCGGCGGATCATGGAACGATACTTCTTACGGCGCGCGGACTTCCTTCAGGCATGTTTATCCACCGGCCTATTATTTTCCGTTCCTGGGTTTTCGCCTCGTCGTTGCAATGAAGTGAGATAAAGTCCGAAGTCGCCAGTCCGAAGTCCTAAGTCATTCTCCGATAATGTGCTTTTGACTTCGGACTTAGGACTTTGGACTTAGGACATTCAGACTTCAGACTTTTCTCAAGGAGGCCTCATGTTCACCGAAAACGACCGCCGTCCGTGGGGGGCTTTGATCCTCGTTCTCGCCTTGCTGGGTTTTGGCGGGATCATCCTCGTCTCGCTTTTCTTCGCCGGGACACTCTGCCCGTATGCCGGGATAAACTGCGGCGCGGGCAATGGCGCTGCCACGGAGGCCGCCCCCGCCGGATCGCTGGAAATTTCCTTCTACTCCTCTAACACCAAAGAGTCCTGGATCAACGTCGTCACCGAATCCTTCAACGCCGCGCAGATCAAGACCGCGTCCGGCAAACCGATCTTTGTCCACGTCACGCACGTCACCTCCGGCGGCTCGCAGGGAGACATCCTGAGCGGCAAGATTCAACCCACCGTCTGGAGTCCCGGCGATCAGAGTTGGGTGGATGGATTGAATCAAGTCTGGCAGGACCGCAATGGCAAATCGCTTGTGACCGAGGACTGCCCCTCCACCATTTACGCGCCCATCGGCTTTGTGATGTGGCGACCAATGGCCGAGGCGCTCGGGTGGCCGGACAAACCGATTGGTTGGGATCAAATTGTAGCGTTGGCTGCCGACCCGGATGGCTGGGCCACGTATGGTCATCCCGAATGGGGCCAGTTTAAATTCGGGCACACGAACCCGGACTATTCCAATTCCGGTATGTTGATGCTCACCGCGCTCGCTTACTCCACGCTCGACATCACCAGCGGCTTGACGCCGGGCCAAGTCAAGAGTCAGGCCGTGATTGACGCCATGCATCAGCTTGAGCTGCACACCTATCACTACGGAACGCAGAGCCGAGATTTGCTCACACTCATGGCGCGGCGCGGGCCGTCCTATCTCCACGCCGGGACTTCGACCGAAGCCGAAACGCTCAAATACAACATCGAAGCCAAAGACGAACTCCGCTTTCCGCTCGCCTTCATCTTTCCCTCGGAAGGCACCTATTGGACCGGCCAACTGTATTGCATCCTGAATGCCGAGTGGGTCAGCGCTGAACAGCGCGAAGCGGCCGGGCTTTACCGCGATTACCTTTTGGATCCCAAACAGCAAGCGATTGCGATAGACAACGGCCTGCGGCCGCTCGATTTGAGAGTTCCCTTACACGCGCCCTTCACCCTGGAAAACGGCACCGACCCGAACGCGAACCCGAACACGGTCCCGGACCTGAGCGCCCCCTCCGCCGAAGCGGCCAACGCCGTTAAAGATGTCTTCCACCAGACCAAGAAAAAAGCGACGATCATCATCGTCCTGGACACCTCCGGCAGCATGGAGGGTGATAAGATGACGAACGCCGTCAAGGCCACCGCCGATTTTCTGAAGCGGCTGGAAAAAGACGATGAAATCTATGTGATCGCGTTTAGCGATAACTCGACCGAATTGCAACCGGCCGGCCGCGCGGGCGATGTGGCCGAGCGCCTCTCCGATACTGTCCTGAGCTTGTACGCCGAGGGCGGTACCGCGCTCTATGACGCCGTCTGTACCGCTGCGGACCGCGTGAATCAGTTGCGCGCGGAACATGAAGCCGCAGGCGACAAACGCTTGTATGGGATTGTCGTGCTTTCGGATGGTCAGGACACCGCCAGCGACAAGACAGAAAGCGATATGTTCAACTGTTTGCCGAGCGGTGAGGATGTGGAGGGAGTCAAAGTCTTCACCATCGCTTACGGTAGTGACGCCGATAAAGATGTGCTGCTGCGCGCCGCTAACCGCACCAATGGCAAAACCTTCACCGGCGATCCCGAGACGATTGATAAAGTCTACACGGCGATTTCGGCGGAGCAGTAATAGCGGATAGCAGATGGCTGATAGCAGATAGCAGGTGTCATGTGTCAAGTGTTCACGTGTCACGTATCACGAGTCACTTGACACTTAAACACCTGACACTTAAACACTTCAACTTCGGAGTAACTATGACTCAACCTCAACGTTTCTGGTTTCTTCTCAACTGGCAAGCCTGGGCCGTGCTTATCATGGGCGCGCTCACGACCGCTATCCTCCGTCAGGGCTGGCTGATTACATTGGGCATCATCGGCTACCTGCTCGTCCTGCTGCTCGACATCGTCGGCGGGGGCAACTTGGGCCGCACGGGGTATGTGCGCCTGGCGCGCGCGGAGCAGGAAAATCGAGAACTGCGCGCGGAACAAGCGCGGCTCCTCGGCGCGGTGAAGGAATTGCAAGCCCGCTGCGCGGCGCTGGAGTCGGCTAAAGTCACAACTGAAAAACAAATTGAAAAATAAATTACTAAAGATTGGGACGCAGATGAACGCAGATTTTCGCAGATCAATAAAAAAATCAGCGTTCATCTGCGCCGCAGGTCTGCGTCCTTTTTATCTCTTAGTTTTATCAAGTCTAATCCTCGTCCAAGCTCCCTCCCTAGCTGCCGCGCAATCCGGAATCACCGCAACGGATGACCAAGCGACTCTCGAATTCCCGGAGCGGCTCACCTTCCGCGTAGACTTGCAAAGCAGCGCCGAAATAAACTCCATCATCCTCGAATACGGCACCGAGCAACTCACCTGTGGCACGGTTATCGCCAAAGCCTTCCCGGATTTCACACCCTCTAAAAAAGTTACCGCGGAGTGGACGTGGGAAATGAAGCAGAGCGGCTCAGAACCGCCCGGCGCGCAAATCTGGTGGCGCTGGCGCGTGACGGATTCATCCGGGAACGAGCAAGTTACCGAAAAACAAAACGTGACTTGGCTCGACGACCAACACGCCTGGCAGACCCTCAGTGAAGATTCCATCAACTTGCATTGGTATCGTGGCGGCCAATCGTTCGGGCGCGAACTGCATGACTCGGCGGTCGCCTCACTCGCCGACCTCGCGCAAACCACCGGCCTGAAGCCGGATAGCCCGATTGATCTCTACATCTACGCCAACACGGAAGACATGCAGGACGCCGTCTTGTACGAACCGGGCTGGACCGGCGGGCAGGCCTACCCCGCCAACAACATCGTCATCATCGGCATCACTCCGAGTGACATTGAGTGGGGCAAACGCACCGAAGCGCATGAAATGACACATGTCCTCGTCGGCCACTTAGCTTTCACTTGCTTAGGCTCTATTCCCACTTGGCTCAATGAGGGTTTAGCTGTCTACGGCGAGGGCGGGCCGGAAGGTGATATGCAAGCGCAATTTGAAAACGCTGTAACCGATAACGGGTTGATCTCTGTGCGCTCGTTGAGCGGCAACTTCTCCGAAGACCCGGCCAAAGCCGGTCTCTCCTACAGCGAATCATATAGCCTGGTCAATTTCCTCATCGAGGAATACGGTCAAGAGAAAATGCTCGCGCTCCTGCGCGCGCTGCGGGATGGAGCAACCGTGGACGAAGCGCTAGAAACAACGTATGGCTTCGACATTGAAGGCTTGGAGGATGCCTGGCGAGCGAAGATCGGTGCTCAACCTCGAGCTATTTCCGGGAACCTGGAGGCCACGCCCATCCCCACCCTCGTCCCGACGTATGTGCCGGTCTCCGGCGCGCCGCTCGGCCCAACCCTCAGCCCCACGCGCGCCCGCCCCATCCCAACTCCAATTCCCACCCAACCCAGTTTTTTCTCTGAGCTAAAGACCAACACGGAATTGGCCCTCGCCGGAACAGTGTTGCTGTGTGTCGCCATGATTTGCGTTCTCGTCGTTGGCTTAATCATCGGGTTGGCAGTTCTTCAACAACGAAGGCTGAAGTTATGAAACCTTTAGCACTGGCTTTGAAGTCGTTAAATAAAAAACGAAAGCACCCTGAGCGGAGCCCCGCGTTCTCCAGCGGGGCGAAGTCGAAGGGCCGCGCGCAGTCGAAGGGCGCGGCTTCATGTTTAGAACCGCACTCTTCGACTGCGGCGCGCTACACGCGCCTCCGCTCAGAGTGCTATCTGTTGATCATCACATTACTAACGAGCGCGTGTGGAATAGTTTCATCCTCAGCCACACCTCCAGCGTCCACACCCGACCAGTTTTCCCCTCGACCGACAGCCACATTGAGCAAATCCCAATCGCTCTACGGCATCCCGCGCAATCAAGCGCTCGTGCTCGAAGGCTTCGAAAGCACCAACCCGCACGAATATGATCCGGCCACCACGCATGGCAGCGGCGACAAACTCGTCTACAGCGGACTCGTCTCGTTTGATCCACAACTAAAATTGGTCGCGGACTTGGCGGGGTCCTGGCAAATCTCCAATGGAACGGTTTACACCTTCACGCTCCGGTCGGATGCGCGCTTCCATAACGGTCGTCCGGTCACGGCGCAAGACGTCATCTACTCCTGGGAACGCGCTGCCGATCCCAAAACGGACTCCGACACCGTCCTCACTTATTTGGGTGACATCGTCGGCGTCAAAGAAATGCACGCGGGCCAAGCCGATCACATCGCCGGCCTCACGGCGATTGACGA
>Ga0209382_10007805_pt1 | contig 13543 bp, 4 predicted proteins | sample SoiMetdeltSBSDD5_FD_187599 | JGI IMG/M metagenome (GOLD analysis project Ga0209382, IMG submission 187599) | Bulk soil microbial communities from a Populus tree surrounding site in Tennessee, USA - Soil MetaG P. deltoides SBSDD5 (SPAdes) (version 2) | ecosystem: Environmental > Terrestrial >... | reverse complement strand
CCATCGTAGATTCCTCGGACGACGCGATCCTGAGCAAAGACCTCAACGGCGTCATCACGAGTTGGAACAAGAGCGCGGAGCGGATGTACGGCTACTCGGCTCAGGAAGCGATAGGCCAGTCCGGCGCCATTCTGATTCCGGAGGACCGGCTGCACGAAGAGTCTCAAATTATTGAGAAGATCAGGCGGGGTGAGGGGTTTGAGCATTTCGAAACCGTCCGCTTGCGTAAAGACGGCTCAGCGTTGAACGTTTCCCTCACCCTTTCGCCGGTGAGAGACGCCGCGGGCCGCATCGTCGGCGCATCGAAAATTGCGCGCGACATCACCGAACGCAAAAAGGCGGAGGAGAAACTTGCCGAGGCCTCGAGGCGTTTTCATGCCCACGTGAACAATTCACCGTTGGCAGCCATCGAGTTCGATACTGAGTTCCGCATAACCGCATGGTCTGAGGGCGCCGAGCGCATGTTCGGCTGGAGCGCCGCGGAAACCCTGGGGAAGCGGGTTAAAGACCTGCGGTGGGTTCACGAAGCCGATGTGGAGGGCGTCGACGCGATCTGCAGGGAAATGCTCACCGGCTATGGCCTGAGGTACAACCATGTCAATCGCAACTACCGCAAGGACGGCTCGCTCATCGAATGCGAATGGTATAACTCGGTGCTTCGGGACGCGAATGGGAAGATGGTGTCCCTCAATTCGCAGGTCCTGGACGTCACCGAACGCAAGCGGGCTGAGGAGGCGTTGAGAGAGAGAGAACAACATTACCGCGCGCTCACGGAACTCTCTCCTCAGGTCGTTTTCATGAGCCGCCCCGACGGCTACATCACCTACATCAATCAGCATGGGGTGGAATTTTCCGGTCGACCGCTCGAAGAACTGCTGGGCAGCGGCTGGGCGGATATTATTCATCCGGAGAGCCGCGAGCGCATCGTCAACATCTGGAAAACGGCGGTTCAAGAGGTGTCTGATTACGAGGTGGAGATTCCGTTCATCCTCCATGACGGCTCGGTTCACCGGTTCTATACGAAGGCTTTGCCGGTCAAGGACGACGCGGGCGCCGTCCTTTATTGGATCGGCACGGCCTTCGATGTCGAAGACCTCAAGCGGGCGGAAGATGAGTTGCGCAAGAGCGAGGAACGCTTCCGCGCCATCGTCAGCCAGGCCACGGCGGGCATCGTAGAGACCGACCTGAGGGGCCGGCTCATCTTCGCCAACCAGCGGTTTTGCGAGATCGTCGGCTACAGCGGGGACGAGTTGCGCGCGCTGCGGATGCACGACATCACGCACCCCGACGACTTGCCGGAGAGCGTCGAACTGTTCAGCCGATTGGCCGAGGGCGGCCCCGACTTCGTCGTCGAGAAGCGGTACGTCCGCAAAGACGGCGGCGAGGTGTGGGTCAACAACAGCGTCAACGCGGTGCGCGACGCGGAGGGCCGGGTCAGGAGCATCGTGGCTGTGTCGCTGGATATAACTGAGCGCAGGCAAGCCGAAGCGGCGTTAGCGGAGGCGCTCGCCCTGAACCGCACGATCACCGATAACACGCAATCCTGCCTATGGATGATGGATGCGCAGGGGCGCGGCACGTTTGCCAATCCCGCGAGCGAACGCGTCAGCGGCTTCAAGCCCGAAGAGTTAATTGGTCAGGTGCTGCACGAAAAAGTTCACCACACGCATCCGGACGGAACGCCTTTTCCGATTGAGGAGTGCCCGCTTGATAGAGCGCTGCCGCTTCAGGAATCGGTCGTCGGGTACGAGGACGTGTTCGTCCATAAAGACGGCCACTTCTATCCGGTGCGCTGCGCCGGCCGCCCGATCATCGTGAACGGGGCGCCGATTGGCACCGTGATCGAGGTGCAAGACATTACCGAGGAGCGGCGCGCGGCCGCCGAGCGCGAACGATTGCTCGAAGAAGAGCGACGGCACGGGCGTAATTTGCAGCGACTCAACGCCGCCTCGGTCGCCATCAACGCGGCGACATCGATCGAAGAAGTCGTCCGCCTGATCAACGAGAAGGCGCGGGAGTTGACCGGCGCGCGGATGGCCGTCGTCAACCTGGTTCACGACGGCGATTGGAAACGGTTGCGGAAGGCGCCGTCTTTGTCCGGCGAATACGCGGCATGGGGCGATTACGACGCTCAAGTGACCGGCGAAGGCATTTACAATTTGGTCGCCCGCGAGAAACGGACGATGCGAATGACGCAGGCCGAGTTGGAATCGCATCCGGCGTGGCGAGGTTTCAGCGCCCAAACCGGTAAACACCCTCCGCTGCGTGGCTGGATGGCCGCGCCGCTTCTGGACGGCGGCGGCGAATGCATAGGCGTCGTGCAACTTTCCGACAAATGGGTCGGCGGCGCCGCCGCTGAGTTCACTGAAGCCGACGAAGCGTTGCTGTGGCAACTTGCGCAGGTGGCCTCAGTCGCGCTCGAAAATCAGCGGCTTTACGATCAGGAGCAGGATGCGCGCCGGATGGCCGAGCAGGCCACGCGCGCGAAGGATGAATTCCTCGCAATGGTTTCGCACGAATTGCGTTCGCCGCTCAACGCGATCCTCGGCTGGAACCGTTTGCTGCGCTCGCGGCGAGGCGACGACCCGCAAATCGCGCGGGTGACCGAGACCGTCGAGAGCAGCGGTAAAGCGCAACTGCGACTGATCGAAGACCTGCTCGACACGGCCCGCATCATCAGCGGCAAGATGAAGCTGGAGACCAAACCGGTCGAACTCGTTGGGGTGATTTCGTCGGCGCTCGACGCCGTGCGTCCGGCGGCCGACAGCAAAGGCATCGTCATCGTCCAGGACTTTAGCCTTGAAGCCGGCCAAACGTCTTGTCAGATCACCGGCGACCCCGACCGATTGCAGCAGGTCGTCTGGAATCTAGTGTCGAACGCCATCAAGTTCACGCCCGACGGGGGGCGGGTATGGGTCGAACTCCGGGGCGGGGGCCCCGGCGCGCAGATAATCGTGCGGGATACCGGACAGGGCATCAATCCTGACCTGCTGCCTTACGTCTTCGACCGTTTCAAGCAGGGCGACTCTTCTGTCTCGCGGCGTTTCGGAGGGTTGGGGCTGGGCCTCGCACTGGTCAAGCATTTGGTCGAACTTCACGGTGGCAGTGTGGTAGTCGAGAGCCCGGGCGAAGGCAGGGGGGCGACCTTCACAGTCAGCCTGCCGGCGGCAGCCGTCAAAGGAGACGTGGACGCGGAGAGTCGCGGAGAATGGGAAACGGTCGTCGCCAGGCCAGCGCCCCGCGGCCCGCGACCCACATCGCTTAGTGGCATACGCGCGCTGGTGGTGGAGGATGAGGCCGGCGCGCGCGAACTGATTACTCTCACGCTTGAACAAAACGGGGCGCTGGTCACCGGCGCGGATTCGGCCGCCGCTGCGCTCGCCGAGCTCGAATCACGGCTTGAAGACGGGACGGCTCGAATGCCGTTCGACGTGCTGATCAGCGATATCGGGATGCCGGACGCGGATGGCTACGAATTGATTCGACGCGTGAGGGCTCACGCGGACGAGAGAGTGAGCCACATCCGGGCCGTCGCTCTCACGGCCTACGCCCGCACTGAAGATCGGCTGCGGGCTTTGCAGGCTGGCTTTCATATGCATGTTCCCAAGCCTGTTGACGAAGCAGAGCTGACGACCGTGATCGCCGCCCTGACCGGTCGCACATCGGGCCATGCTTGAGAGTTATAGCAGTTATCAAATGGATGTACGGGTTCATAGGACGCGGATGACGTGGATAGAGCGGATTGACGCCGATCTTTTGGTTTTTATCCGCTTGCCGGGAGCGCGCTAGCGTATGAAGTGCGGCGAGGACTGATCCTGCTGGCGAATTGGTACGGTACAGGGAGCGGTAGCGACCTGGCGCTTTGTAGGCAGCGACTTCCGAGTCCACCAGGTCGCTACCGCTCCTTGTACCGTACCGTTCTCCGAATTCGCCAGCGGTATCAGGACTCGCCGCTTTGTGTTTGAATAAAGAAAAGCGGCGAAGACTCGCCGCATCTGAAACCGCAAGTTCCATCTACAGCGCGAGGACGCGCTGTAGATGGAGTAGTTGACCTCAGCGTCCGTAGAGAGACACTCTCGGTCGCGCGCCATGTCGCCATCTGGCTTTGCTGTATAGGAATTCGACGCTACTGATCACCCGTTCATCGCCGCGCAGGTCGATGGGCCGCGTCTGGCCGCCGGCCTGGATGTAGTCGCGAACCTCCAATTCTTCAGTCGTGCCGTTCCCGAAACGGACCACCACGCGCTGGAACTCGACCGGGGCGCCCGCGACGCGAAGCTGAATGCTTCGAAATCGGCCTTCAGATCGGCCTATTGCAATTGTGTCACGATCCCTCTGCCCGTCCACCGTAGTTTGTCCGAGCAGGACCCAGGGACCGGGCCTATTTTCGAATTTATCGCCGTAGAGCGTCACTTTCGGTCGCACGCCCGGCCGCCAGCTCGCTTTGCCGTAGAAGAATTCGACGCTATTGATCACGCGGTCGGCGCCGCGCAAGTCGATGGCCCGCGTCTGGCCGCCGGCGGGAATGCGATCGCGAACCTCGACCTCTTCAGTCGCGCCGTTCCCGAAACGAACCACCACGCGATAAAACTCGACCGGGGCGCCAGTTACGCGAAGCTGAATGCTGCGAAATGTGCCTTCGGCTCGGCCTAGCGCGATTGTGTCACGATCCCTCTGGCCGTCCACTGTCGTCTGTCCTAGTAAAACCCAGCGTCTAGCCCCTTGAGCAAAGGCTGCCTGGCCGACGCTCATCAGCAACAAGAAAGCCCATATGATTCGCGTAATCCTTGATGTTGACATAATTTTCTCCTTGAAAGATCGATTCTCTCCAAAACTGTTCAATCTGCTTTTCAACATAACTAAAATCTGTCGTCGATAATTAGATTTGCATCTCTTATGCCAATGTACGGCGCCGCCGCTCTCTCAGCATAAAGCGCTGTGACTCAACGGTTTCCGCCATAGCTCGTCTACAAGCATAGATCGGGCGTAACAACCCAGGATACGATGTGGTATAGAGGTATGTCGGAACGGTATGGAATTGAGGCAGTTAGTATAATGGACTTATCACATGGTTGGCAATTTTGGATCGACCGCGGCGGCACCTTCACTGACATCGTCGCGAAGCGCCCCGACGGCTCGCTCGTCACTCACAAGCTGCTGTCGGAGAACCCCGGACATTATGGTGACGCCGCGGTGGCGGGCATCCGCAGACTGCTCGGCGTCGAGGACGGCGCGCCCATTCCAGTCGAGCGGATCGAGTCGGTGAAAATGGGAACCACGGTCGCCACCAACGCTTTGCTAGAGCGTAAGGGCGGGCCTACGGCGCTCTTCATCACGAAAGGCTTCCGCGACGCCCTGCGAATCGCCTATCAGAACCGCCCTCGCATTTTCGACCGCGAAGTTCGCCTGCCCGAGCTGCTGTATAAAAAAGTAGTCGAGGTGACCGAGCGCGTCGGAGCGCATGGCGAGGTCGTGACGCCGCTCGACGAGCGAAGCGCGCAGGCGGATCTTGAAGCAGTATACGCCGAAGGCTTCCGCAGCGTGGCAATCGTCTTTATGCACGGCTATCGCTTTCCGGAACACGAGCGGCGCGTCGCCGAGATGGCGATCGAGACCGGATTCACGCAGGTGTCGGTCTCGCATCAAGTCAGCCCTCTGATGAAATTCGTGTCGCGCGGCGACACTACGGTGGTCGACGCCTACCTGTCGCCGATTCTCCGGCTCTATGTCGATCAGGTCGCCGGCGAACTGCCCGGCTCACGCCTGATGTTCATGCAGTCGAACGGCGGGCTTGCGGACGCGCGTCGCTTCCAGGGCAAGGACTCCATCCTGTCCGGCCCGGCGGGCGGCATCGTAGGCATGGCGCGGGTGTCGGAGATGGCCGGGTTCACGAAGGTGATCGGCTTCGACATGGGCGGCACGTCCACCGACGTCTCACATTACGCCGGCGAACTCGAGCGCGAGTTCGAGACGCAGGTGGCCGGCGTGCGCATGCGCGCGCCGATGTTGTCGATCCACACCATCGCGGCCGGCGGCGGCTCGATCCTGCATTTCGACGGCCAGCGCTATCGCGTCGGCCCGGATTCGGCCGGCGCCGATCCCGGCCCCGCCTGTTACCGTCGCGGCGGGCCGCTGACGGTCACCGACTGCAACGTCATGCTGGCTAAGATTCAGCCAGAATATTTCCCAAAAGTGTTCGGGCCGAACGGAGACCAATCTCTTGACGTCGAGGTAGTACGCGAGAAGTTCGCGGCGCTGGCCGCCGAGATCGATGCCGCGACCGGTAAAAAGCAAACGCCGGAGGAAGTGGCCGAGGGCTTCATTCGGGTCGCCGTGGCCAACATGGCCAACGCCATCAAGCGCATCTCCGTGCAGCGCGGACACGACGTGACCCAATACACGCTGGCCTGCTTCGGCGGCGCGGGCGGACAGCATGCCTGCCTGGTGGCGGACGAACTTGGAATGACTAGCGTTTATATCCATCCGCTCGCGGGCGTGTTGTCGGCCTACGGCATGGGGCTGGCCGACGTCACGGCGATGCGAGAGAAGGCGGTGGAGACGCGGATGGAAGAATCGACGCTACCCTGGATTCGCGCGGAGATTGGCGCGCTCACGCGAGCCGCCACTCGAGAAGTTCTGAGCCAGGGCGCGCCGCCGGAGAGCGTCGAACTACGCGAGCGCGCTCATCTGCGCTACGAAGGAACGGACACGGCGCTCATCACGCCGTTCGGCGAGATCGCCGACATGCGACGTGATTTCGAGGCGGCTTACAAGCGGCGCTTCAGCTTCCTGATGCCCGGCCGGGAGATCATCATCGAAGCAGTCTCTGTCGAAGCCATTGGTAAGTCGGACGCCTTCGCCGAAACGCCACCCGATAAAGAGGCGCCCGAAAAAGAGGCGAAAGAGGCGCGCCTGCCCGCCGTCGCGGTCGAATACGCGCAAACGGGGGGGACGCGCGCTGCGCCGGTCTTTTTGCGCGAGGCGCTCGCCATCGGCCAACAGATCGACGGCCCCGCGATTATCGCCGAGAGGAACGCCACCACCGTCATCGAGCCAGGCTGGCGCGCCGAGGTAACGCCGCTCAATCATCTCCTGCTGAGGCGCGTCGCGCCGCGTGAAAACAGGGTCGCGGTAGGCGCAGCGGTCGATCCGGTGATGCTGGAGGTCTTCAACAACCTTTTCATGTCAATCGCCGAGCAGATGGGCTTGAGTCTGGCTAACACCGCTTACTCGGTCAACATAAAGGAGCGACTCGATTTCTCCTGCGCCCTCTTTGACGTCGAAGGTAATCTCATCGCCAACGCGCCGCACATGCCCGTGCACCTGGGATCGATGGGAGAGAGTATCAAGACAGTGATCCGCAGGAACGCGGGCCGCATCAAGTCGGGCGACGTTTACGCGCTGAACGACCCGTACAACGGCGGCACGCATTTACCTGACGTCACAGTGATCACGCCCGTATTCGACGATCAGGGGGAGGAGATACTTTTCTATGTAGGCTCGCGCGGCCACCACGCCGACATAGGCGGCGTCACTCCAGGCTCCATGCCGCCTTTCTCCCGCACGGTGGAAGACGAGGGCGTGCTGATCGACAACGTGAAACTGGTCGAGGCCGGACGCCTGATGGAAGATCGGATGCGGCGTATCCTCGCGGAGGCCGCGCATCCGGCTCGCAATATCGACCAGAACATGGCGGACCTCGGAGCCCAGGTCGCCGCGAACGAAAAGGGCGCGCAGGAATTGCGCAAGATGGTCGCGCATTACGGCCTGGACGTAGTGAGGGCCTACATGCGCCACGTCCAGGACAACGCGGAAGAGTCGGTGCGCCGCGTCCTGGGCGCGCTGAAGGACGGCGAATTCGGCTATGAGATGGACAACGGCGCGGTTATCCGCGTGAAGATCAGGACAGGCGCTGACCGGCGCAACGCCACGATCGATTTCACCGGGACCTCAGCCCAGCTCGACAACAATTTCAACGCGCCGACCGCCGTCGTGTACGCGGCCGCGCTATACGTCTTCCGCACGCTGGTCGACGCCGACATACCGCTCAACGCCGGGTGCCTGAAACCGCTCCATATCATCATCCCCGAGGGCTGCATGCTGAATCCGCGACCGCCCGCCGCGACCGTGGCCGGTAACGTGGAAACGTCGCAGTGCATCACCGACACTCTCTACGGCGCCTTGGGCGCAATGGCCGCCTCGTGCGGCACCATGAGCAATTTCACGTTCGGCAACGCGCAATATCAGTACTACGAGACGATCTCCGGTGGATCTGGCGCAGGGCCGGGCTTCGACGGCTGCGACACGGTGCAGGTTCACATGACCAACTCGCGCCTCACCGATCCCGAGGTGTTGGAGTGGCGCTTCCCGGCGCTGGTCGAGGAGCACTCCATCCGCAGAGGCAGCGGGGGACGTGGAAAGTGGCGCGGCGGCAATGGCGCGACACGGCGCATCCGGTTCCTCGAGCCGATGAAGGCGGCCATTCTGTCAGGACATCGTCGTGTGCCGCCCTACGGTATGGCAGGCGGAGAGCCGGGCGGATTGGGTCGCAATTGGGTGGAGCGCGTGACTGGCGAACGTATCGAGCTGTCCTATGCGGATGAAATTGATATGAGGACAGGCGACGTGTTCGTCATCGAAACGCCAGGCGGCGGCGGATATGGCGCTCCGGAGTAAAGTAACCAGCCGGGCAAAAATTTCGCAGACTTTCATTTTCCAACGTCTTTCCAACCGCCTTGCCCGCGGCTCACTGTAACCAGAAACAGCCCTTTATCAAGTTCAGTCTTCGACATGGAAGAAATGCATTTGTCCGCCTTGATCGCGAGCCACCACCCATTGGAGATCGGAGTCCGCGGCGCAGGTGACGATCTGCTTGTCACCTTGAAAGGCGGCGAGCAAGCTTCCATCGCGAAGCGACACAATTTTCAGCACACCGTCCCAGGTACGCAGCAACACGCGTCCAGTAGAGATTGAGAATTGTTCGACGTAACCCGGATTGGCGTCTAGCGTGGCAATGTTTCGACGTGCGTCTAGATCCCATACTTTGACTGTTCGGTCATATGACGAGGTCACGAACAGCTTGCTTTCACAATTCACCAACACCCGATAGACTTCTGCGTGGTGCCAGCGACCAAGGCTGATCGGCTTGGATCGCGTATCGCGAATGTCAAGTAAAAACAGCGAGCCATCGCCCGTTGTGATAATGGCTTCTTCAGGCCCGGCGAACGCAATAGTAGAGGGTTTGTCCCGAGAGGGGATCGAATAGAAAGCTAACTCCGCCTCGCCAATAGGATAGTCTCTTAGAATATGTCCGATGCGCTCAAGCGTAGAGATAAAGGGATCATTCAGGCGCCATAATCTGACGCCTCTATCTCCACCCGAAGACAGCGCGCGCTGTCCGTCCGGCGAGATTGCCACAAAACTGGGAGGGTCACCTTCATAACTCCCCAACTCAAATAACCAGCCGGTATCCGGCCTCCACAGTTTGATATCGTATCCGCTTATAAACACAACGCCTGTTCCATCAGGTGTGATGGCGGCGTCACGGGTATCAATTACCGAAAGACTTGCCACGCCCGCGCCCGCTTCAAGATCCCAGACACAAAGGAGGTTTTCATTCCACGATAGAATACGGGACGTATCCGCCGCCAGCATGATTCCCTTGCCTGATCCGAGGCCAGGACTGCCGAATGCAGCTTTCGCGGGCGCCAGGGAAGATTCCATCGCTCCGGTTTGAAGATTCCACACACCCAGACGCCCATTTTCCAGCGCCGCTATGGCGCGCTTACCATCGACAGTGACCTTCACTGGCCCCGCGGCGCGTGAGCCCGCGGGTTCTTGTTCCTCGGACGCCTCGAGGTCCCACTCCTTGATGTGCAAACTGTCCGCCGACACGACTCGCGCGCCATCATATGAAAAGGTGATGCGCTCGATCTTGTAGGTATGCGCGCGGCTATATTGCGCGCTTCGCTCGCCGCGCTCAGTGCTCCACACCTCGACCGTGCCTTTGTCCGTTCCAACGGCAAGATACCCATTGTCCCGCGGTAGAGCGAGCGAAGTCGGCCGCTCTTGGGTGATAAAGACGCCGATCGGCGGCTCCAACGATTCGATTGAGCGCACTTCGATACGGCCGTCCGTAGTTGCGGCGGCCACCAGGATGTTGTCCGGCGACCGGGCGAGCGCGCTTGTTTGGCCGTCGAGTTTAAACAGAGTCTGTTGGCGCGCCGGCCACAGATTTATCAAATGCACCGAGCCATCGGCGCGCGCTACCACGGCGCTATCGCCTGTCGCATCGAGGCACAAAGCCTGAATATAGTTATCGCTTTCATCCCAGACAACCTCGTGCTGCCCGGCATCAACATCCCAGGCAACCAAGCGCCCGTGCTGACAGGCAGAGAGCGCTCTCCGACCGTCTGCGCTGATCGCAAGTAGCTTAGCGATTGTCAGATCTCGATGAGCGTGTCCCTCCCAAATCTCGTCCGCAGTTACGCCCAATCGATGTACGCCGCCGACGCTGTCCGCATACAAGCACCAGCGAGCATCGTCGCTCAGCGCCAGCGCAAAAGGATTCAGTCGCGGCAGTGTTCGAAAGCGCGGGCCCCTTGATCGCCATTCTATAAGATCCCAGAGAATCACATCACGGGGTTCCCCGCCAAAATGGCCCGATACATGGGCAGCCCATCGGCCATTTGACGAGAAAGTTATATTCGACAGGGTCTCTTCTTGGGCAGGCCTAAGCCAGTGGATCGAGCGCTCCGCTCCAAGCGATGCGGTCATCGGTCTCAACCACGGTTCGGTAGTCTCGAGCGCCCGCTCGAGAATCCGGCCCCGTATCAGTTCATCCTTATCCGGAAGTCGCGCTAGAAGCTGACCCGCCAGTTGCGACTTGTCCCAGGATAGCGTATGGGCTGATCGTCGACATGCGCGTTGGAACGACTCTGCCCGTGGATCATGGCGAACGTAGTCGAACTCGCCAATCAAGGCGTTGATCTCAGTGGCGCCCAGCTTTGCGCGAAGCCAGTCGAAGTCGAGCAATAGGCCCAACAGTCGGTCCTGTTCATTCGCTCGCATGCAGTGCCAGCCGAACCAACGCCACGCATAGTCGTGGGGCAAGCAATAGGGATCTCGCCAGGTATCCAGTAGCTTCCGATGAACCGTAGCGGGATCGTCCAACCTCGCCGCGAGAGCGCGCCGGACCATGTCGTGCAACCGGACTTCGTTGATTTGGCGGTCCCAGCGCAGGATGCTGATATTGTCGAGTGGCCTTACCACCTCTTCTTCGACATCGAGTTCGTCCATCTTCCAAATGTCCGCAAGCGCGCGCACGGGTATTGGCGTGTCCTCCGGGAAGACGGATATGCAGGCTGCTTTATCGGAAATGCCAAGGAACCCCTCTTCGGCAAACTCCAGTCCCACCTCAACCGATCTCTCGACAGCGGTGTTTCGCGCCTTCGAATTATGCCGATCGAAACCGAGCACACCGCGCCGTTCGAAGAGATGAATTACGTGGCCGACGAATTCAGCAGGAGTTCCTCGACCTCTCTTCTGTTCCTCCAGCAGCCGCGCGTTAACAAGATCTAGAAGGAGCGGCCAGCAGCCGAGTTGATCGGCCATTGCGCCTAGCATTTGCCGTGTTGCGGCGTCGAGCGAGAGATCTCGCCCGAGAAGGGCGGCGCCTTCGCTCGCCTCCATTTCATCGACGGGGATCTCCCACCATCCTGCCTGTTCGACCAAATTTCGAATTCGGGTTGTAACCAGGAGCCGAGGGCCCTCAAACTGGAGGAAGTGTCGCAGGTCTTCGACCTGCCAGACATCATCAATAAACACCAGACAACGACGCCCCTCAAGCGCCTTACTAAGCGCCTGCCCAATTGCGTCAACACCCGTCATCATAGGCGGACTACCAGTCGCCAAGACGTGAAGGTCGCTTAGAATCATGGCGAGGTCCGGCTTCTCGCCCAACGCCGTCCAGAGCATTCCGTCAGGAAACGCGTTGACAACCTCTGGAGTGTGGCAGGCGTCGATCGCGAGAGTCGTCTTTCCCATCCCGCCTGCCCCCTGAATGATCGTGTGGGTAAATGGAGCGCTTTTGCCTGGGTCGCTGAGTGAGGCTATCAGCGCGTTCGTCAGGTTCGGTCGCGGCACGAACCCTGCCGGACGCGGTGGAATGTTGTACGTACGGCCGCTGAGCCCGCTGCGCATGATCGCCACGAGGACGAGAGTAGCAAGTTCGTCTGGTTTGCGGAAGAAACTCGCTGACTTCTCGACGCCGATCTCTTTACGGAACGCATTGAGCTTTTCCCCTTGCCCGCCCTCGCCGCTTGCTTCATCTTTGAAGCGGTCAGGCCAGTCGGCCTTGGTATCGGAGTGAGCGAGGAATACCAACTTGCGTAGCTTACAGATTTCCGCTTGGCGATATTCTAGCTCCGTGATCGACTTGCCCTGTGGGTTACCGTGGTCGGCTGGCGGCTCATAGCCGTAGCGCCAGGCATATAGACCCACATAGATGTCGGACTGGGCCACGTCGCGCAGACATAAATCCAATGGACGTTCATCCGCTGCGGTGTAGGCTTCCATCCGGGCGACATCCAATCCAGCCTTCTCGAGCGCGGCGAACACCGCGGCGCGATAGTCTTTTAGGTCTTCGAATGTTGATGAAAGGTAAACCCGAAGTCGTTTCATGATCTACTCCGCGGGAACGGACAGCGCGTGTCAGACGTTACGGCGTAAACGCCCGGCTCTCAGGTCAATTCCTCGGTCGCCCAGTTAGTGATCACGAGGCTTCATTATTACGCGGCGCCAGCCCTTCTCTTCGCGGCTCTGGCGCGTTTCTTCTGTTTGGGGTTCGGCCTGGTCTTGCCGGAAGTTCCCCGCGATATCTTTCCCCGTTTCGAGCGTTGATCGCCTCTACCCATTTATATTTCCTCCGTATTATTTTTCAGCCAATTCGAGAACGACGATCGTGTCGTACTCGTCCGCAAATCCTTGCGGGTTCCTGATGAAGAGTCCGTATTTGTCGTGCTCCAGGAATTCGACCTTGGAGCCGTCCTTGAAGAACGTGGCCGATTTGACCTTCTTCGGCATCTTGGGCATTGCCAGCACCGGGTCCTGCCAGTTCAGAATATGAAGATAGACCTTGTTCCCTTTGCGCGTCGTCACGCCCCACGGGCGCGGAGTGAGGGGGCCGCCGCGCGTGCCGTAGATCGTTTCGCCATTCTTTTCGAGCCAAGCGCCGACCTGCTTCAACCGGTCCGCGAATTCGGGCTGGATTTTACCGTTCGGCATCGGGCCGATGTTGAGCAGGAAATTGGCGTTGTAGCCCGCCGCCTTGACCAGATAGTGGATCAAATCTTTCGTACTTTTGAAACGCTTATCGTTCGCGTTATAGCCCCACGCCCCGTTGATCGTCTCGCAGGTTTCGAGCGGGAGCTCGCCGACCTCCGACTCCGCGTTGAAACCGGCGGTCTTTTGTCCAGGCAGGTCCTTCTCGAACATCTGAAAATCCTCGCCCGGGAAAGGCTTCAGGTGGTGATTCGATCCGACC
>Ga0209382_10007804_pt1 | contig 13543 bp, 11 predicted proteins | sample SoiMetdeltSBSDD5_FD_187599 | JGI IMG/M metagenome (GOLD analysis project Ga0209382, IMG submission 187599) | Bulk soil microbial communities from a Populus tree surrounding site in Tennessee, USA - Soil MetaG P. deltoides SBSDD5 (SPAdes) (version 2) | ecosystem: Environmental > Terrestrial >... | reverse complement strand
GAGACCGACCTGGGCGAGTGGATCATCCAGCTGGCGGGCGAGACGCCCAGCCACATCATCGCCCCCGCCCTGCACCGCGACCGCCACCAGATCAAGGACCTGTTCGTCGACACCGTGGCCGCTCCCCCGGACCTGGGGACCGAGCCCACCGAGCTGGTCAGCTTCGCCCGCCGCCGGCTGCGCGAGGTGTTCCTGGCCGCCGAGGTGGGCATCACCGGAGCCAACATCGCGGTGGCCGAGACCGGCTCGATCGTGCTGGTCACCAACGAGGGCAACGGCCGGCTGGTCACCGCTCTGCCCCGGGTGCACATCGCGGTGCTGGGCATGGAGCGCCTGGCCGCCGACTGGGCGCAGGCGGACCTGCTCCTGGCGCTGCTCGCCCGCTCGGCCACGGGCCAGCGCCTGTCCTCGTACACCAACGTGGTGACCGGCGTGCGGGGCGAGGGCGAGGTGGACGGGCCCGACGAGCTCCACGTGGTGATCCTCGACAACGGCCGCAGCGAGCTGCTGGCGGGGGAGTACCACGAGATGCTCGGCTGCATCCGGTGCGGGGCCTGCCTCAACGTCTGCCCCGTCTACCGCCAGACCGGTGGCCACGCGTACGGCTGGGTCTACCCCGGTCCCATGGGCGCGGTGCTCACCCCGCTGCTGGCGGCGGACCAGCCGGAGGCGGCCGAGGTCGCGGGCGCGTCGACCCTGTGCGGGGCGTGCATGGACGCGTGCCCGGTGCAGATCCCGCTCCAGGATCTGCTGCTGTCGCTGCGGCGCCGCAAGGCCGAGCACGCAGGCCGCACCGAGCGGGCCGCGTGGAAGGCGTGGTCGACGGCCTGGTCGGACCCGCGCCGCTACCGGGCCACGACCAAGGCGGCCACCTGGACCCGTTGGGCCACCAGCCTGGCCGGGCGCCTCCCTGTCGGCCGGAACTGGGCCCACGGCCGTACCCTCCCCCGCCCGGCGGGCGAGCGCTTCCGCGACCGCTGGAAGGCGGGGCTGTGAGAGAGCAGGGAGCCGGCCTCGGCGACAGGGAGCACGGCGACCGCGCCGGCTTCCTGGCCCCGGCCCGGGCGCGGCTGGCGGGAGACATCTTCACCAACCCGGTCCACGTCCCGCCGCCGATGCCGGCGCCCGGCGAGCCGGTCCCGCTTCCCGGCTACCGCAACCTCGACCCCGACGACCTGGTCGCCACCTTCGCGGCGGCGGTGGCCCATGCCGAGGGCACCTGCCACGTGGTGGACAGGGAAGTTCCCGACGACCTGCTCGACCGCCTCGTGGCCGAGCTGGACGGCCGCCCGGTGGTCACGTCGGCCGAGGACGTCGCCCGGGCCGTGGGCGCCCGCCTGGCCGAGCGCGGCGCCACCGTGGCCGAGGCCACCACCGAGCGGGCCGCGGCCGCCGGCCTCGGGGTCACGGGCGCGGCCGCCGCCATCGCCGCCACCGGCACCGTGGTGCTCGACAGCCGGGCGGCAGGGGGCCGGACCGCCTCCCTGCTCCCAGCGGTTCACCTGTGTGTCGTTGCTGTGAACACTTTGGTTCCCACGCCCGCGGACGTCCTGCGGCGAATATCGTCACGTTCTGATGCGCTGCCGCCATCCTTGGTGTTCGTCACGGGGCCGAGCCGCACCGGTGACATCGAGCAGCTCCTCACCCTGGGCGCACACGGCCCGACCGCCCTCCACGTGGTGGTCGTGACCGATGCGGGCCGCGCATCCTCCACCGTGGCCCCGGCCTGATCCCGTCATGCATCCGCGCTCCGGGCGCGGCCCTGCGCTTGACTGGCGGCCGGTGACACACCCGTCCACGCAGCGTTCGTGCGACAGGCCGCCAGCCCGCTGGCACGGATCCGCTGCCTTATCTCCCTGGGGGTTCCGTGACCGAAACCATCCGCGTAGCCGCGCGCGCCGATGACGCCGAGCGCACCTTCGTCCTCGACACGTCGGTCCTGCTGTCCGACCCGTGGGCCCTCCAGCGCTTCGCCGAGCACGAGGTGGTCATCCCCCTCGTCGTGCTCACCGAGCTGGAGGGCAAGCGCCACCATCCCGAGCTGGGGTGGGCTGCCCGGGAGACGCTGCGGATGTTGGAAGACCTGCGGGTGGCGCACGGGTCGCTGCTGCGGCCCATGCCCGCCAACGACGAGGGCGGCACCCTGCGGGTCGAGGTCAACCACACCGAGCTGGCGGGGTTCCCGGCCGCCCTGAACCGGGACAGCAACGACCACCGCATCCTGGCGGTGGGCCGCAACCTGGCGGCCGAGGGCTACGACGTCACCATCGTCACCAAGGACCTGCCGCTGCGGCTCAAGGCCTCGATCGTGGGCCTGGAGGCCGACGAGTACCGCAACGAGCTGGCCAGCGACTCGTCGTGGACCGGCGTGGCCGAGCTCGACGTGCCGCGGGAGGACATCGACACCCTGTTCGCCGACCATGTCCTCGACCTGGCCGAGGCCCGGCTGCTGCCCTGCAACACCGGGGTCGTGCTCCACGCCGGCAGCCAGTCGGCGCTCGGCCGGGTGCGGGACGACAAGCTGGTGTACCTGGCCCGCAGCGACCGCTCGATGTTCGAGGTGCGCGGTCGCTCGGCCGAGCAGCGCTTGGCCATGGACCTGCTGGCCGACGACGAGGTCGGCATCGTCAGCCTGGGCGGGCCCGCGGGCACCGGCAAGAGCGTGCTGGCGCTGGCGTCGGGGCTGGAGGCCGTGCTGGAGCAGCGCACCCACCACCGGGTGATCGTGTTCCGGCCCATCTTCCCGGTCGGCGGCCAGGACCTGGGCTACCTGCCCGGGTCGGAGGCCGAGAAGATGATGCCGTGGGGCGCGGCGGTGACCGACGCCCTGGAGGCCATCGCCGGCCAGGAGGTCATCGACGAGGTCCTGGGCCGGGGCCTGCTGGAGGTGCTGCCGCTCACCCACATCCGGGGCCGCAGCCTGACCGACAGCTTCGTCATCATCGACGAGGCCCAGAACCTGGAGCGCTCGGTCCTGCTCACCGCGCTCAGCCGCCTGGGTCAGGGCAGCCGGGTCGTGCTCACCCACGACGTGGGCCAGCGCGACAACCTGCGGGTGGGCCGCCACGACGGCATCGCCTCGGTGATCGAGACGCTCAAGGGCCACCCGCTGTTCGGCCACGTCACCCTCACCCGCGCCGAGCGCAGCCCGGTGGCCGCGCTGGTCACCCAGGTGCTGGACGGCACCATGCGGCCCTGATCCGACCGGCTGCTGATCCAGACCGCTCCCCAGGTTCGAACGTTGACGGAACGCGCGCTCACTAGGGCGCCGCGTTGCCAAGTTGCAACACAAAACACCACAACGGGCCGTGACGCGTCACTAGGGTCACGGTCGCTGACAACCAGCACGGGCGGCCGGTTGCAGGGGTCAGGGCGGGCGTGCTGCTGACTGCCGATGCAAACCGACAAGGGGAGAAACCCGTAATGCTCCGACGCACACGCGCGTTCCCGGTGATCGCGCTCCTCGTCGTCGCCGGCATCTTCGGCGCGGCTTGTAGCGACGACTCCGGTGACGACGACGAGTCCAGCGGCGACGACAGCGAAGAAGCGAGCAGCTCGTCCCAGTCCGAGGACGGCACCCTCGCAGCCGTGATCGACCGGGGCACGCTCAACTGCGGGGTGAACAACTCGGTCCCGGGCTTCGGCTTCGAGACCGAGGACGGCACGTTCGAAGGCTTCGACATCGACTACTGCAAGGCCCTGGCGGCCGCCGTGCTCGGCGACCCCGACGCCGTCGAGTACGTCCCGCTCACCCCCGAACAGCGCTTCCCGTCGCTGGCCAGCGGCGAGATCGACGTGCTCATGCGCAACACCACCTGGACGTCCACCCGTGACGGTGCCGAGGGCGCTGCCTTCGTGACGACGACGTTCTACGACGGCCAGGCGATGATGGTGCCGGCCGCGTCCGGTGTGACCTCGATCGACGCCCTGAACGGGGCCACGATCTGCCTGACTGCCGGCACCACCACCGAGCAGAACCTGGCCGACCGCATGGCCGGGATCACGCACACGCCGCAGACCTTCGAGGAGAACGCGCAGGTCCAGGAGGCCTTCCTCGCGGGCCAGTGCGACGCCTGGACGTCCGACCGCAGCCAGCTGGCCGGCATCCGCTCCAACTGGCCGGCCGACTCGGGCGGCCCCGCGGCGCTCACCATCCTGGACGAGACGTTCTCCAAGGAGCCGCTCGGCCCGGCCGTGGTCGATGGCGACAGCGAGTGGTTCGACGTCGTCAACTGGGTGGTGCTGGCCACCATCGAGGCCGAGGAGCTCGGCGTCACGTCCGAGAACCTCGACGAGATGCTGGAAAGCGACGACCCGGCGGTCCGCCGCTTCCTCGGCCAGCCGGTCGACGTGGAGGGCGAGGAGGCCGTGGTCGACCACGGCTTCGGTGTCGATCCCGACTTCACCGTGGACGTGATCCGGGCCGTGGGCAACTACGGCGAGATCTACGACCGCAACGTGGGGCCGGACACGCCGCTCCAGCAGACCCGGGAGGGAACGCTCAACGCCCTGCACACCGATGGGGGCCTGCACTATTCCCCGCCGTTCCGGTGATCGGTGACGGCTGACGTGACCGGGGGGGCGGGCCCGCCCGCTCCCCCGGACGTCCCTTCGTCGCCTCCACCCCACGGGGGCGGGCCCGCCCGGCGCTTCGGCGGTCGGGCCACCGCCCTGCTGTTCAACGTCCGCGTCCTGCGGATCGCGGGTCAGGTGGCGGCCATCGTCGTCCTGCTGGTGCTGGCCGCCTACCTCGCGGACAACTACCGGGCCAACGTCGCCGACCGCAACTCCCGCACCGGCTGGGGCTTCCTCGACGAGCCCACCGGCTTCGGCATCGCTTACGCGCCGAACTTCCGCCCCGGCCAGCCGGTGCGCGACGCCCTGCGGGTGGGCGTCGTCAACACCGCGGCGTCCGCCCTGGTGGGTATCGCGCTGGCCACCGTCATCGGCGTGGTGGTGGGCGTGCTGCGCCTGTCCAACAGCTGGGTGGCTCGCAAGGCGTCGACGCTCTACGTCGAGATCATCCGCAACGTGCCGGTCCTGCTGGTGATGATCTTCCTCGCCGCCGGGCTGCTGACGCTGCCCCGCATCCAGGAGGCGCGCCAGATCGACGGCCTGGCCGTCATCTCCAACCGGGCCATAGCGGTGGTGTCCCCGGTGGCGGGGGACAACCTCGGCCTCTATCTGGCCCTGGTGGCCGCGGGTGTGGTGGCAGCCGTGGCTCTGGCCGCTTGGCGCACGCGCGTGTCCAACGCCAGTGGCGCGCCGGAACGCCGCGGCCTGTGGTGTGGTGGGTTGCTCCTCGCCGTGGTCGTCGGCGGGTACTACGCGCTCGGCGCGCCCATCACCTGGTCGCACCCCGAGGCCGAGGGGCTGGGCGTGGTGGGCGGGTTCTCGTTCAACATCCCCTACGTCGCCATCACGGTGGCGCTGGCCGTCTACCACGGCAGCCACATCGCGGAGATCGTGCGGGGCAGCGTGCAGGCGGTGCCGCACGGGCAGACCGAGGCGGCCACCGCCATCGGGCTCAGCGAGATCCAGCGCCTGCGGTTCGTGGTGCTGCCCCAGGCCTTCCGCATCGCCGTCCCGCCGACCATCAACCAGTACCTGAGCCTGATCAAGAACACCTCGCTCGGCATCGCGGTGGCCTACTCGGACGTGGCCAGCCTCGCCTTCCGCCTGGTGGGCAGCAGCCGGGCACCCGCCTTGCAGATGGTGCTGGTGCTCATGGCCATCTACCTGACGTTCTCGCTGCTCACGTCGTTCTTCCTCAACATCCTGAACCGCCGGTTGCAGTTGGTGGAGCGATGACCGTCGACGTCCCCGGCATCCCGGCGACGGAGGAGCCGCTCCCCTTCGCCAGCCCGCCCGAGCCCACCCGGCCGCACGTCCGCCTCACGCCGCGCCAGTGGGTCCGCAAGAACCTGTTCCCCACGCCTGCCGCGTCGGTGCTCACCGTGGTGCTGGGGCTGGCCTTGGCCTACGGCTTGTACCGGCTGGCGTGGTTCGCGCTGGTGTCGTCGGACTGGGAGATCATCCGGGCCAACCTGCGCCGGTTCATGGCCGGCGGTCAGTTCCCGCTGGACGAGGCCTGGCGGCTCTGGGCCGCCCTCTACGTGGCCACGGCGACCGCGGGCCTGTTCACCGGGGCGGTCGCCGCCAACGCGGCCGAGCAGGCCGAAGCCGCGGGCCGCCCGATCGAGCGTCCCGGCCGCTGGAGCTGGGTGCGGCGCTACTGGCCCGCACTGGCAGCCGTGGCCGTCGTCCTGTCCCAGACCCGCACCTGGGTCCCGCTCATCGCCACCACCGGTGCCGCACTGGTCCTGGCCGGGAGCCGCGGGCTCGGCCTCCGGCTACCGGGCCTCGCCCAGCACCTGCCGGTCGGCCTCTTGCTGGCACTCCTCGTCGGCTACACGCTGATCGCGGGCTCGGGCGGCGGGAGCTACTCGCTGTCCGATGCCGTGCAGCTGCTGCTCATCGCGGGGGCGGTCCTCGCCAGCACCCGGGCCCTGGGCCGCCGGCCCATCCGCTTCGCCGTGCTGGCGCTGATCCTGGTCGCGGTGGTCGCAGTGCAGCTCTCCGCCGGTGAAGGCGTGGGGTGGAACGACTGGGGCGGCCTGCTGCTCACCGTGTTCGTCAGCCTCGCCGGCATCGCCCTGTCGTTCCCGCTGGGCGTGCTGGTGGCGCTGGCCCGGCGCTCGTCGCTGCCGGTGCTGCGCACCCTGGCGGTGGGCTACATCGAGCTGATCCGGGGCGTGCCCCTCGTGGCGCTGCTGTTCCTGGGCCAGTACGTGATCCCGCTCCTGTACCCCAACACGGTCGAGCCGCCCAGCTCCCTGGCCCGGGCGATGGTCGCCATCGTGCTGTTCGAGGCGGCGTACGTGGCCGAGACCGTGCGGGGTGGGCTGCAGTCGATCCCCCGCGGCCAGCGGGAGGCGGCCCAGGCGCTGGGCCTGTCGCCGTGGAAGATCACCCGGCTGATCGTGCTGCCCCAGGCCCTGCGGGCGGTGATCCCGGCCATGGTCGGCCAGTTCATCAGCCTGTTCAAGGACACCTCGCTGCTGCAGATCATCGGCTTCGTCGAGCTGCTGGAGGTGGCCGAGAACGCCCCGAGCCAGGAGCGGTTCATCGGCCAGGGACTGCACACCGTCACGTTCGCCTTCGCCGCCCTCATCTTCTGGGCGGGGTCGTACACCATGTCGCGTGAGAGCCGCCGGCTGGAGCGCCGGCTCGGAGTGGGAGAACGCCGATGACCGACACCAGCACCGACGCCGTCCCGACCGACGCCGAGGCCGGTCCCATCATCGAGTGCGAGGGCGTCGAGAAGTGGTTCGGCGACTTCCAGGCGCTCAAGGGCGTGGACCTCTCGGTGGGGCGGCAGGAGGTGGTCGTGGTCATCGGGCCGTCGGGCTCGGGCAAGTCCACCTTCATCCGCTGCATCAACCGGCTGGAGCAGCACGACGCGGGCCGCATCGTGGTCGACGGCATCGAGATGACCGACGACCTGCGCCACATCGCCGGCATCCGCCGCGAGGTGGGCATGGTGTTCCAGCAGTTCAACCTGTTCCCCCACCTCACCGTGCGGGAGAACGTCACGCTCGGGCCCCGCCAGGTGCGCCGCATGAACCGGTCCGACGCCAACGCCCTGGCCCGCCAGATGTTGGAGCGGGTCAAGATCCCCGAGCAGGCGGACAAGTACCCCGGCCAGCTCTCCGGCGGCCAGCAGCAGCGGGTGGCGATCGCCCGGGCGCTGGCCATGCAGCCCAAGATCATGCTGTTCGACGAGCCCACGTCCGCCCTCGACCCCGAGATGATCGCCGAGGTGCTGGACGTGATGAAGGAGCTCGCCCGCACGGGCATGACCATGATCGTGGTGACCCACGAGATGGGCTTCGCCCGGGAGGTGGCCGACCGGGTGGTGTTCATGGCCGACGGGCAGATCGTCGAGGTGGGCACGCCGCAGCACTTCTTCGACAACCCCACCGAGGAGCGCACCAAGACGTTCCTGCGCCAGATCCTCTGACAGAGTCCTCACGCGATCTGGGCGATCGCAGTCCGGCCGAGAGTTCGCTCACAGGCGCGCCCGGGCGCTCTGCGCCATGTGTCCCGCGATGGTGACCGCACCGAAACCGGCCGGAACGACACGGTCCGTACGGTCGCCGGCGTGGACAGACGATCCTTCATCAGGGCCGCGGGCCTGGCGTCGCTGGGCGTCGCCCTGCCCGGCCTCGCCGCCGCCTGCGGGAGCGACGGGCCCGAGGCTTCGGGCGACACCACCGCGGGCTCGGGCGGGGGTGGGCCCAAGCGCAAGGTCAACCTCGGCTTCATCGCCCTGACCGACTGCGCCCCCATCGTGATGGCCCAGGAGCTGGGCTACTACGACGAGCGGGACCTGGAGGTGTCGGTCGTCAAGCAGGCGTCGTGGCCCGCCACCCGGGACGCGCTGCTGGCGGGCCAGATCGACGGCGCCCACTGCCTGTTCGGCATGCCGTTCTCGCTGGCCACGGGGATCGGCGGCCAGTCCCGCGACCTGCAGATCGCCATGATGCTCAACCAGAACGGCCAGGCCATCACGCTGGCCTCCGCCCTGGCGGATGCCGGGTACGCCGACCTCGACGCCGCCCACGACGCCCTGGCTTCGGCGGGCACTCCCGCCCTGGGCATGACGTTCCCCGGCGGCACCCACGACGTCTGGCTGCGCTACTGGCTGCGGGCCACCGGCACCGGGCTGGACGACGTGAAGATCGACCCCATCCCGCCGCCGCAGATGGTCCAGAACATGGCCACCGACACGGTCAGCGGCTACTGCGTGGGCGAACCGTGGAACGCAGTCGCGGTCCGCCAGGGGATCGGCTTCACCCACCTGGCCACCCAGGACCTGTGGGAGCACCACCCCGAGAAGGCCCTGGTCGTCTCGCGGGGCTTCGCCTCGACCCAGCCCGACGTCCTGCGCGACCTGATGGCCGCCACCCTCCAGGCCTCCCGCTGGCTGGACGAGCCGGCCAACCGCTCGGAGGCCGCCGACACCCTCGGCGTCGAGGCCTACGTCAACGCCCCCGCCGAGGAGATCCGCGGCCGGCTGACCGGCACCTACGACCTGGGCGCCGACCTCGGCGAGCGCACGTTCGAGGGCAACCAGATGCGCTTCTTCCGGGACGGCCAGGTGCCGTTCCCCCGCCGGGCCCACGGCTACTGGTTCCTGGCCCAGTACCAGCGGCTGGGCTACCTGGACGAGGCCCCGCCGTACGCCGAGATCGTCGACGACCTGATCCTCACCGACCTCTACGCCGAGGTGGCCGAGGCCGAGGGCGTCGCCGTCCCCGACGACGACATGTCGCCGTTCGAGGTCCGCCTCGACGAGATCACCTTCGATCCGGCCGACCCCGAAGAGGAGGCCCAGCGCCCATGACCGTCCATGAGCTGACTCCCGGCGCCGTCGACCTCGCTCCGCTGGGCGAGGTCGAGCGCGATCCCGTCCCGGGACCGTCGGCGGCACCCGAGCCGCCGCAGCTGTCCCCTGGCCCGTCCCGGGCGCGCCGCACAGCCACCACCCTGGGTTGGTCGGTGCTGGGGCTCGTCGTGTTCCTGGGGGCGTGGCAGCTGGCCAGCGCCCACTCCCCCGACCTGCCCACCCCGGGCGAGACCTTCACGGAGATGCGCAAGCTGCTGGCCGACCCGTTCTACGACAACGGCCCCAACGACAAGGGGATCCTGCTCCGGGTGGGCGAATCCGTGCAGCGGGTGTTCAAGGGCTTCACCCTGGCCGCGCTGGTCGGGATCCCCGTGGGCCTGCTCATCGGGGCCGGCCGCCGGGCCTGGCTGGCCGTGAACCCCGTGGTCCAGTTGCTGCGCCCGGTGTCCCCGCTGGCCTGGTACCCCATCTTCCTCACCGTGCTGGCCAGCCCGCTCAAGGCCGGCCCCTGGGTCATCTTCGTCACCGCCCTGTGGCCCATCGTGCTCAACACCACGGCGGGCGTCGCCGAGATCCCCCAGGACCACAAGGACATCGCCCGGGTGTTCCGCTTCGGGCGGGTCGCCTACCTCCGCCACGTGCTGATCCCCGACTCGCTGCCCGCCATCGTCGTGGGGCTGCGGGTGTCCATGGGCATCGCCTGGATGGTCATCGTGGCCGTCGAGATGCTGGCCGGGGGGTCGGGCATCGGGTCCTACGTCTGGACCGAGTACAACGCGCTCAACCTCGCCCACGTCATCTGCGCCATCCTCATCATCGGCACCGTGGGCCTCGTGCTCGACTTCGTGTTCCTGCGACTGGCCCGCGCCGTCGCCCGCCAGGAGGCACACGCATGACGCTCGACGTGTCCGGCCTGTGGAAGGGCTTCACCCACGACGGCGCCCGCCAGTGGGTGCTCCGGGGCGTCGACCTGTCGGTCCGGCCCGGTGAGCTCGTCTCGCTCATCGGCCACTCGGGCTGTGGCAAGTCGACGCTGATCAAGGTGCTGGGCGGACTGGTGGCACCCGACGCGGGAGCGGTGACGCTCGACGGCGAGGCGGTGACGGCGCCCGGCCCCGACCGGGCCATGGTGTTCCAGAGCTACTCGCTGCTACCCCGGCTCAGCCTGCTGGACAACGTGCGGACCGCGATCCGCTCGGCCCGCCCCGAGCGCCGGGACGAGGCCGGCGCCATCGCTCGCCGCTACCTCACTGCGGTGGGCCTGTGGGATGCCCGTGACAAGCGACCCCACCAGGTGTCGGGCGGCATGCAACAGCGCACGGCCGTGGCCCGGGCGTTCGCGGTCGAGCCCCGGGTGCTGCTGCTCGACGAGCCGTTCGGCGCCCTCGACGCCCTGACCCGGGCCCGGCTGCAGGCCCAGCTCATCGAGCTGTGGCAGAGCGAGTCCGACACCGAGATCGTCGTCATGGTGACCCACGGCATCGACGAGGCCATCCTGCTGTCCGACCGGATCGTGGTGCTGGGGAACCCGCCCGGACCGTCGGTGACCGATGTGATCCCGGTCGAGCTCCCCCGGCCGCGGGACCGGGTGTCGGTCATCGACGACCCCCACTACCGGGAGATCCAGACGCGCCTGCTGCACACGCTGACCGCCCACACCGGTGAGGCCGCATAACACCTGTTCGTGGCGCCCCTGTCGTTAGTTTGGGGGGATGCCGCCGCCCTCCCCGTCGACGATTGCCGGATCGGTCGGCGGGCCGCCCGTGAAGCCTCGGCTGCGGGGCATGCTCCACCTGATCGCCTTCCCGGTGTCGGTGGTGGCGGGCGCCGTGCTGGTCCTGTTCGTGGCCGGCGACGCCACCGAGCGCTGGGGGTGCCTGATCTACGCGCTGGCGAGTGCCGAGCTGTTCGGGGTCAGCGCCCTCTACCACCGCGGCCACTGGGACGCCCGCACGCACGCCCTGCTGCGCCGGCTGGACCACTCGAACATCTTCTTGATGATCGCCGGGACCTACACGCCCATCTGCCTGGCGCTGCTCGACGGCCGGGCCCGGACGGCGGTGCTCGCGGTCGTGTGGGTGGGCGCACTGGCCGGCATCGTGTTCCGGGTCGCCTGGCTGTCCGCCCCGGCGTGGCTGTACACGCCGTTCTACGTGGCCCTGGGCTGGGTGGCGGTCGGGGTGCTGCCGGCGCTCGCCCGGGAGGGCGGGCCGGGCATCGTCGCCTTCATCGTGGCCGGCGGCCTCGCTTACAGCGCCGGCGGCCTGGTCTACGCCCTGCGGCGCCCGAACCCGGTCCCGGGAGTGTTCGGCTACCACGAGGTCTTCCACGCCTGCACCCTCGTTGGCTATGTCTGCCACTACGTGGCGGTGGTGCTGGCCCTCCAATGACGGGACCGGCCGTCTACGGGCTCGACATCGAGACCGACACGTCCGTGGACGGCCTGGACCCGGCGGTCTCCCCGGTCGTCAGCGCCGCCTTGTCGACCGCCGACGGTGACGAGGTCTTCGGCGGCCCGGAGCCGGCGCTGCTGGCCGCCCTGGACGCCCGGCTGCGTTCCCTCGACCCCGGGATCCTGGCCACGTGGAACGGCGCCGCCTTCGACCTGCCGTTCCTGGCCGACCGGGCGGCCATCGCCGGCGTCCCGCTGGGCCTGCGCCTGGTCCCGGACCCCACGGTCGTGCTCAGCCGGGGCCCGCTGGCGGGCCACGCCGGCGCCTACCGCGCCTGGTGGTACGGCCATCGCCACCTGGACGGCTACCGCATGTACCGGGGCGATGTGGGCCGGGTGCTGCACATCTCGTGCTCGCTCAAGACCATCGCCCGGCTGGTGGGCCTCACGCCGGTGGAGGTCGACCGCGAGCGGATCCACGAGCTCGCCCTCCCCGAGCTGGACGCCTATGTGGCCAGCGACGCCCGCCTCACCAGGATGCTGGTCGAGCGTCGCCGGGTGAACATGATCTCTTTCGTCGATTCCCCTGTTCACCCCTAAACTGTCACACCCCCTCACTATCGTCCATGGCAGCGGATGATCCGCAGCGCCCCACGGCGCCGTCAGCGGGTTTGTGGTCCCCCGGCCGAGCACTCAGAGGCACGTGACCGCCGAAGGAACCGGAGGTTTCACCCTGCCCTGGAGGCTGCCATGTGCCCCACGCCGTCCAACCCGCTGCCCGCCCGACTCCTCGCCCTGGCCCGCCAGGCCACCGCCCAGATCATGGCGGCCGGCGCGGACACGGCCATCATGTGGCTCACCGACGCCCGGCCCGACGCCCTCGTCTGGGTCCCGCTCGGCGGCGCCCACCCGCTCGAGCTGCTGCTCCGCTTCGTGGCCCCCGCGCACTGGAACGCCATCGGCGTGGCGGGCGCCGGGTCGGCCCACACGCTCGACGCCTCGGGGCGGCCGCAGCGAGGCTCGCCGTTGGGTCACGTCTTCGTGACGGTCCTGCTCCACCGGTCGGGCGCGGCGACCACCCTCATGCAGCAGGGCGACGACGGCCCGCTGGACGCCATCCCCGAGCCGCCCGAGGGCACCGTGGCCGACGCCTGCCGGCGCGCCCTCGGCCTACCGACGGCCGCCCCGCCGGCCAGCACCGCCTGCCTCTGGTCCCTGTGCTGGCTCGACCGCCTGGTCGACGCCGCCAGCGCCGCCCTCGGCCCCAGCCCCTACCCCGGCCCCAGCTCCAGTCCCGGCCCGAGTCCCGGCCCCGGCCCGAGTCCCGGCCCCAACCCCGGTTCCACACCGCCCGACCACCCGCCGATCCCCGACTCCGCCACGCCCTCAGTCACCGACCCCCACCCCAGCCCCAACCCCAGCCCCCGGTCCACACCACCCAACCGCCCGCCGACCGCCGACACCAGCAGGCCCTCACTCACCGACCCCAGCCCCAGGTCGACACCTCACGACCGGCCGTCGATCGCCGACTCCAAATCGCCCTTGCTCACCGACCCCCACCCCGACACCGACCTCCAACCCACACCTCCCGAGTCCGACCCGCCCTCGCTCACCAACCCGCACCCCACCACCAACCCCCAACCCAACTCCGACTCGCCCTCGCTCGCCGACCTTGACCCCGCAGCCGACCCCCACCCCACACCGCCCGACCCCGACGCACCCTCGCGGGCCGACCCCCA
>Ga0209382_10007803_pt1 | contig 13545 bp, 12 predicted proteins | sample SoiMetdeltSBSDD5_FD_187599 | JGI IMG/M metagenome (GOLD analysis project Ga0209382, IMG submission 187599) | Bulk soil microbial communities from a Populus tree surrounding site in Tennessee, USA - Soil MetaG P. deltoides SBSDD5 (SPAdes) (version 2) | ecosystem: Environmental > Terrestrial >... | reverse complement strand
GGCGAGCTCAGCAGGGGCGAGCTCAGCAGGGGCGAGTTCGGCAGTGGCGAGCTCAGCAGGGGCGAGTTCGGCAGGAAGCGGCACGGCAGAGTGCGGCGATACGGCAGGCTCCGGCATTGCGGGGGCCGGCGTGGCGCGGATCGAGGCAGGGGAGTAGAGCATGGCGACGGGGGTGGGTACCGAGCACGCGCGGCAGGCGCACGGCATGGAGGTGGCCGTGGTCACCGGCCTGTCCGGGGCCGGCCGCAGCACCGCGGCCAAGGTGCTGGAGGACCTCGGCTGGTTCGTGGTGGACAACCTGCCGCCCGAGCTGATCGCCACCATGGTCGAGCTGGGCGCCCAGGCCAGCGGCGCGGTGACCAAGGTGGCCGTGGTGATGGACGTTCGCAGCCGCGCGTTCACCGACGACCTGGCCGCGGTGATCAAAGACCTGGACGCCCGCGGGTACAAGCCGCGGGTGCTGTTCCTGCAGGCCTCCGACGCGGTGCTGGTGCGCCGCTTCGAGCAGGTCCGGCGCGGGCACCCGCTGCAGGGCGACGGCCGGCTGGTGGACGGCATCGCCACCGAGCGGCAGCTCCTCGGGCCGCTGCGCGCCGAGGCCGACCTGATCGTGGACACCTCCGGCCTTTCCGTGCACCAGCTGCGGTCGACCATCGAAGATGCCTTCGGCGGCGAATCGTCCACCCGTACCCGGGTGACCGTGCTGTCGTTCGGATACAAGTACGGCCTGCCGATGGACGCGGACATGGTTGTTGACGTGCGATTCCTACCCAACCCGTTCTGGATCCCCGAGCTGCGCGAGCTGACCGGGCGCGACACCGAGGTGCGTGACTACGTGTTGTCCCAGGAGGGTTGCGGCGAGTTCCTCGACCGGTACCACGAGCTGCTCCGCCTGGTCAGCGGCGGCTACCGGCGGGAGGGCAAGCGCTACCTCACGCTGGCCGTCGGCTGCACCGGCGGCAAGCACCGCAGCGTCGCCATCTCCGAGGAGCTGGCGGCCCGGCTGGCCGCCGAGGACGGCGTGACCGCCAAGGTCGTGCACCGGGACCTGGGGCGCGAGTGAGCCTGCCAGGGTCGGGGCCGCGCCGCCAGGTCCGTGCCGTCGCGCTGGGTGGCGGGCACGGGCTGTACGCCACGCTGTCCGCGCTGCGGCTGCTGACCGACCATGTCACCGCGGTGGTCACGGTGGCCGACGATGGCGGCTCATCCGGCCGATTACGCCGCGAGCTGGGCATGCTGCCGCCCGGCGATCTGCGGATGGCGCTGTCCGCGCTGGCCGAGGCCGGCCCCGGCAACCGCTGGGTGCCGGTGTTCCAGCACCGCTTCGGCGGCCACGGCGCGCTGGCCGGCCACGCCGTCGGCAACCTGCTGCTGGCCGGCCTCGTCGACGTGCTCGGCGACCCGGTGACCGCCCTGGACGAGGCGTGCCGGCTGCTGGGTGTCCGCGGCCGGGTGCTGCCGATGTGCACCGCACCGCTGGACATCGAGGCCGACGTCACCGAGCTCGACGACGAGGACCCGCGCGCCGTCCGGAAGATCCGCGGCCAGGTGGCGGTGGCCACCACGCCCGGCCGCGTGCAACGCGTGCGGCTGCTGCCCGCCGAGCCCGCGGCGTGCGAGCAGGCCCTGCACGCCGTCTCCGCCGCCGACCTGGTCGTGCTCGGCCCCGGCTCCTGGTTCACCAGCGTGCTGCCGCACCTGCTGGTACCGGGCCTGCACCGGGCCGTGGTGGCCGCGCGGGCGCGGAAGATCGTGGTGCTGAACCTGGTGCCGCAGCCCGGCGAGACGGCCGGGTTCTCCCCTGAGCAGCATCTCGACGTACTCTCCCGGCACGCACCCGACCTCACCGTCGACGCCGTGCTCGCCGATGGGGAGGCGGTGTCCACGCCGGAACGGCTGGCCGGCGCCGTGCTGGCGCTGGGTGGCAGGCTCTATCTCGGCCGGCTGGCCGCGGGGGGCGCGCGGGATCGGCACGATCCCGCAGCGCTGGCGGCGCTGGTGGGCAGGGTGTTGCGGGAGGGTGTCACGCCCGCGGGTGACGGCGATCCCCCTACCGGGGGGCGTACGGCCGGGAGAGAGGAGCAGGCGGCGTGGCAATGACAGCTGCCGTGAAGGACGAGCTGAGCCGGCTCGCGGTGACCAAGAGTTGCTGCCGGCGGGCCGAGGTGTCCGCGCTGCTGCGGTTCGCTGGTGGGCTGCACATCGTCGCCGGCCGGGTCGTGGTCGAGGCGGAGGTGGACACCGGTGTCACCGCGCGCCGGCTGCGCCGCGAGATCCACGAGCTGTACGGGCACACCTCGGACGTGCACATGGTCGCCTCCGGCGGCCTGCGCAAGGGCACCCGGTACGTGGTCCGGGTGATCCGCGACGGCGACGGCCTGGCCAGGCAGACCGGGCTGCTCGACCTGCGTGGTCGCCCGGTCCGCGGGTTGCCGCCCCAGGTGGTGTCCGGCGGGCTGTGCGACGCGGAGGCGGCCTGGCGCGGCGCCTTCCTAGCCCACGGCTCGCTCACCGAGCCCGGCCGCTCCTCCGCACTGGAGATCACCTGCCCTGGCCCGGAGGCGGCGCTGGCGCTGGTCGGCTCGGCTCGGCGGCTCGGCATCTCGGCCAAGGCCAGGGAGGTCCGCGGCGCGGACCGGGTGGTGGTGCGCGACGGCGACGCGATCGGCGCGTTGCTCACCAGGCTCGGCGCGCACACCTGCGTGCTGGCCTGGGAGGAGCGGCGGATGCGCCGCGAGGTGCGGGCCACGGCCAACCGGCTGGCGAACTTCGACGACGCGAACCTGCGCCGCTCGGCACGGGCCGCGGTGGCCGGCGCCGCCCGGGTGGAACGCGCGCTGGAGCTGCTCGGGCCGGAGGCGCCGGAGCACCTGGTCGCCGCGGGGCAGCTGCGCCTGAAGCACCGGCAGGCGTCGCTGGAGGAGCTCGGCCAGCTGGCCGAGCCGCCGATGACCAAGGACGCGGTGGCCGGCCGGATCCGGCGGTTGCTCGCGATGGCCGACAAGCGGGCGATCGAGCTGGGCGTGCCGGACACCGAGTCGGTGGTCACCGCGGACATGCTGGAGGCCTGATCGGGGCCCGACCGGCTGGCGGGTGCGCCGGATCATCCTCCAATAGGCTGTCGCCAGGTCATGGGCCCCGGCATGGGGCCGGGATGCATGGAGGTAGCAGCGGTGACGGTCCGAGTGGGTGTCAACGGCTTCGGCCGGATCGGGCGCAACTTCTGGCGTGCGGTGAACGCCGCCAACGGCGCCGCCGCGGACATCGAGGTCGTCGCGGTCAACGACCTCACCGACAACGCGACGCTGGCCCACCTGCTGCGCTACGACTCGGTGCTGGGCCGGCTCGACGCGCAGGTCAGCGCCGAGGGCGACGCGATCGTGGTGGACGGGGCCCGGATCCGGGCGCTGGCGGAGCGCGACCCGGCCAAGCTGCCGTGGGGCGAGCTCGAGGTCGACATCGTGATCGAGTCCACCGGCCGGTTCACCACCGCCGGTGACGCTCGCAAGCACCTCGACGCCGGCGCCCAGAAGGTGATCATCTCGGCGCCCGCCAAGGGCGAGGACCTCACGGTCGTGATGGGCGTCAACGACGACGTCTACGACGGCTCGCAGGCCATCCTGTCCAACGCCTCGTGCACCACGAACTGCGTGGCGCCGATGGCCAAGGTGCTGCACGAGGCGTTCGGCATCGTCAGCGGCCTGATGACCACCATCCACGCCTACACCAACGACCAGGTCATCCTGGACTTCCCGCACTCCGACCTGCGCCGGGCCAGGGCCGCCGCGCTCAACATCATCCCGACCACCACCGGCGCGGCCAGGGCCACCGCCCTGGTGCTGCCCGAGCTCAAGGGCCGCCTGGACGGCATCGCGATGCGGGTGCCGGTGCCGGACGGCTCGGTGACCGACCTCACCGCCGTACTGTCCCGGCCGGTCACCAAGGACGAGGTGAACGAGGCGTTCCGCGCCGCCGCCGACGGTCCGCTGCGCGGCATCCTGACCTACACCGACGACCCGATCGTGTCGTCCGACATCGTGGGCTCCGCCGCCTCGTGCACGTTCGACTCCGCGCTGACCATGGTGCTGGACGGCAGCATGGTGAAGATCGTCGGCTGGTACGACAACGAGTGGGGCTACTCCTGCCGGCTGGCCGATCTGACGGCGCTGGTCGGCACGAAGCTGGCATGAGGACCGTCGAGGACCTGCTGGCCTCCGGCGTCGCCGGCCGGCGGGTGCTGGTTCGCTCCGATCTGAACGTGCCCATGGACGGTGAACCCGGTCGCAGGACGATCGCCGACGACGGCCGGATCCGCGCCGCGGTGCCCACGATCGCCCGGCTGGCCGATGCCGGCGCGGCCGTGATCGTCATGGCCCACCTCGGCCGGCCCAAGCCCGCCGGCCCCGCCGGTCCGGCCGGGCCGGCCACCGGTGGCGGCGATCCGTCGCTGTCGCTGGCCCCGGTGGCGCGCCGGCTCGGCGAGCTGCTAGGCGCCGAGGTGGCGCTCGCCGGCGACGTCACCGGCGAGTCGGCCGCGGCCACCGCGGGCGGCCTCGGCGGCGGCCGGGTCGCCATGCTCGAGAACGTCCGCTTCGACCAGCGGGAGACCAGCAAGGACGACACCGACCGCGGCGACCTGGCCGGCGAGCTGGCCGCGCTGGCCGGCGGCGACGGCGCCTTCGTCTCCGACGGGTTCGGCGTGGTGCACCGCAGGCAGGCCTCCGTGTACGACGTGGCGAAGCTGCTGCCGCACTACGCGGGCGGGCTGGTGGTCGCCGAGCTGGACGTGCTGCGCCGGCTCGCCGGCGACCCCGAGCGGCCCTACGTCGTGGTCCTCGGCGGCGCCAAGGTCTCCGACAAGCTCGGCGTGATCGAGGCGCTGCTGCCGCGGGTCGACCGGCTGCTGGTCGGCGGCGGCATGTGCTTCACGTTCCTCGCGGCCGGTGGCCACGGTGTCGGCGCGTCCCTGCTGGAGGCCGACCAGGTGGACACCTGCCGCCGGCTGCTCGACCAGGCCGCCGGCAAGATCGTGCTGCCGGACGACGTGGTGGTCGCGCAGCGGCCGGACGCGGACGCCCGGCCGCGGACGGTCCCGGCCGGCGAGATCCCGGACGGCTGGCTCGGTCTGGACGTCGGCCCGGTCACCGTCGCCCGGTTCGGCGCCGAGCTGGCCGGCGCGGCGACGATCTTCTGGAACGGGCCGATGGGCGTGTTCGAGCTCGCGCCGTTCGCGGCCGGCACCCTGGGCGTGGCGCGAGCCATCGCCGGCGCTTCGGCGTTCAGCGTGGTCGGCGGCGGCGACTCCGCCGCCGCGGTACGCCGGTTCGGGCTCGACGGTGCCGCCTCCGCTGGCGCCTTCTCGCACATCTCCACCGGAGGCGGGGCCTCGCTGGAGTTCCTGGAGGGCAGGCCGCTGCCCGGGGTGGCGGTGCTGGAAGACTGACCGGCCATGCCACGCACCCCGCTGATCGCCGGCAACTGGAAGATGAACCTCAGCCACCTGGAGGCCATCGGGCTGGTCCAGAAGCTGGCGTTCTCGCTGCCGGAGAAGTACTTCGCCAAGGTCGAGGTGGCCGTGCTGCCGCCGTTCACCGCGCTGCGCAGCGTGCAGAGCCTGGTCGACGGCGACAAGCTGCTCATCCGCTACGGCGCGCAGGACCTCTCGCCGCGTGCCGGCGGCGCCTACACCGGTGACGTGTCCGGCGCCATGCTGGCCAAGCTCGGCTGCAGCTACGTCGTGGTCGGGCACTCCGAGCGGCGCGAGCACCACCGCGAGGACGACGCGACCGTGCGCGCCAAGGTGGCCGCCGCGCTCAAGCACGGGCTCATCCCGATCCTGTGCGTCGGGGAGGGCCTGGAGATCCGCGAGGCCGGTGGGCACGTCGAGCATTGCACCGGGCAGCTGGACGCGGACCTGCGCGGGTTCACCTCGGAACAGGCGGCCACGGTCGTGCTCGCCTACGAGCCGGTGTGGGCCATCGGCACCGGGCGGGTGGCCACCCCGGCCGACGCCGCGCAGGTGTGCGCCGCGCTGCGAGCCCGGCTCGCCACCACCTTCGGCGACGAGGTGGCCGCCACGGTGCGCATCCTCTACGGCGGGTCGGTCAAGGCCAGCAATGTGGCGGAGCTGGTCCGGCAGGACGACATCGACGGCGCGCTGGTCGGCGGCGCCAGCCTGGACGCGGACGAGTTCGCCAAGCTGTGCGCCCTCGCGGCGGGCGGGCCACTGCCGTGACGGCGGAACCGGTAGGCTGAATTGGCGAATCAATTACCGCGAGGGTGAGATGCTGCTGATCCTGCAGATCGTGCTGATGCTGTCCAGCCTGGTCCTGATCCTGCTGATCCTGCTGCACCGCGGGCGGGGTGGTGGGCTGTCCACCCTGTTCGGCGGCGGTGTGCAGTCCAGCCTGTCCGGCTCCAGCGTGGTGGAGAAGAACCTCGATCGCATGACGCTGTTCATCGGCGCGATCTGGGTGATCTCCATCGTCGGCGTCGGCCTGATCCTGAAGGTCGGGTAACCGCGCCAGAGACTGGCGACACCACACTGTGCGGCTGAGGGGTGACGATCGTTGGCTAGTGGCAATGCAATCCGTGGCACGCGTGTGGGTGCCGGCCCGATGGGCGAGTCGGAACGTGGGGAGTCCGCGCCAAGGCGGCGTGTCGGGTACTGGTGCGCCAATGGCCACCAGACGATGCCGTCGTTCGCGATGGAGGCCGACGTGCCGGACACCTGGGACTGCCCGCGCTGCGGTCTGCCGGCGGGGCAGGACTGCGAGGCGCCGCCGGCACCCCCGCGCAACGAGCCCTACAAGACCCACCTGGCCTACGTGAAGGAGCGCCGCTCCGACACCGACGGGGCCGCCATCCTCGACGAGGCGCTGTCCCGGCTGCGCGCCCAGCGCGGGACCTGACCGGGGACCTGACCGCCGCCACGGGCGCCCGTCAGGGTCTCTCGTTCAGGCGAGGGCGGGAGTGTAGGCGAGGGGCAGCTTGGCGGCGGCCTGGCGGTCGAGCAGCCAGAGCGTGCGCCGGCGGCCGGTGGCCCCCGCCGCCGGGATCTGGGTGGCGCCGGCGCCACCCAGGGCCATGGCCACCGCGGCGGCCTTGGCGGTGCCGGTGGTGGCCAGCCACACCTCGGTTGCGCTGCGGATCGCCGGTAGCGTGAGGCTGATCCGGGTCGGCGGCGGCTTGGGGCAGCCGTGCACGCCCACGACGGTGCGCTCGGTCTCGTACACCGCCGGCGAGGACGGGAAGATCGACGCGGTGTGCCCCTCGCCGCCGATGCCCAGCATCAGCACGTCGAAGGCGGGCACCGCGCCGTGGTCCTCCGGGCGGGCGGCCGCGCGCAGCAGGGCTGCGTACCCGGCCGCCGCGGCGTCCACGTCGCCGCCGTACTCGCCGTCCGACGCCGCCATGGGATGCACCCGCGCCGGGTCGACCGGCACGTGGTCCAGCAGCGCCTCGCGGGCCTGGGTCTCGTTGCGCTCCGGATGACCGGACGGCAGGAACCGCTCGTCGCCCCAGTACAGCTCGACGTGCCGCCAGTCGATCGCGTCCCTTGCCGGCGAGGAGCGCAGTTCGCGCAGCACGGCGATGCCGACCGCGCCGCCGGTGAGCACGACCGAGGCATGGCCGCGCGAGGCCTGCACGTCGACCACCCTGGTGACCAGCCGGGCCGCCGCCGCGGCGGCGAGCAGCGCCGGCGTGGCGTACACCACCACCTCGGGCCGCGGCCCTGTTCTGGCGGGCCCGGTCATGACACGGCCTTGCGCAGCGACCCGGTGCCGCGGCGGACCCGTGGCAGGCTCTCCAGCGCCGCCTGGTAGATCTCGTCGGGGTCCAGCCGCCGCAGTTCCTCGGCCAGGCAGTCGCGCAGCGGGCGCCGCTGCAGGGCGACCCGCCGCTGCGGCTGCCCCGGCTGGGAGAGCACGCCGATCCTGCCGTCCGGCCGGGCGAGCGTCACGTCGCCGGACGGCCGCACCAGCCGCACGGAGTCCAGCCCGCCGTCCACGTTCGTCCGGTGCCTGGTCACCGGCACGTCCAGCTTCGCGGCCAGCCAGCCGGCCAGCAGGTCGGTGGACGGCGAGTCGGCGGCGCCGGCGACCACGGCGCGGGTGACGTCCTCGAACGGCGGCTGGTCCAGCGCGGCGGCCAGCAGCCCGCGCCACAGGGTCAGCCGCGGCCACGCCAGGTCGGTGTCCCCGTCGGCGTAGGAGGCCCGCCGCTGGGCCAGCGCCTTGAGCGGGTTGCGGGCGACCGCCGAGTCGGTGATCCGCCGCTGGGCCAGCCGCCCGACGGGATCGTCCGCGGGCACCGCCGGCGCTTCGCCCGGCCACCAGGCCACCACCGGCGCGTCGGGCAGCAGCAGCGGCACCGTGATGCTGGCGCCCTGGTCGGCGAGCGGGCCGTACATCCGCAGCACAACGACCTCGGACGCGCCGGCGTCGCCACCCACCCTGATCTGTGCGTCGAGCCGGGCCGCCGCCCGTTTGGCGCCGCGGGCCAGCACGATCACCCGGCACGGGTGCTCGCGGGAGGCGTCGTTCGCGGCGTCGACGGCGTCCTCGGTGGGCCCGCCGTCGTCGGTGACGATCACCAGCGTGAGCACCCGGCCCAGCGCCACCGCGCCACCGCGCTCACGCAGCTCCACCATCTTCTTGTTCACCGCCGAGGTGGTGGTCGACGGCAGATCCACGATCATCGCTGCCCCCTGAGCTTGGCGGCGCCGGCAATGGTGGTGGTTAAAGGCCCATCAGCACCGCAGTGGTGGTACTTGGAGGCGCCGGTCACGGGCGCCGCCAGGTGCGGCCGGTGCGCGCGATCATCTCGTCGGCGGACTGCGGGCCCCAGCTGCCGGCGGGGTACGGCTGGGGCTTGCCACCGGACTCCCAGGATTCTACGACCGGGTCGAGGATCTGCCAGGACAGCTCGACCTCCTCGTTGCTGGGGAACAGGGACGGCTCGCCGAGCAGCATGTCGAGCAGCAGCCGCTCGTAGGCCTCCGGCGAGGACTCGGTGAAGGCGTGCCCGTAGGCGAAGTCCATGGTGACGTCGCGCACTTCCATGGAGGTGCCCGGCACCTTGGAGCCGAACCGCATGGTGACGCCCTCGTCCGGCTGCACGCGCACCACGAGCGCGTTGTGCCCGAGCTCCTCGGTCGCGGTGGAGTCGAAGGGCAGGTGCGGGGCGCGCTTGAACACGACGGCGATCTCGGTGACGCGGCGGCCGAGCCGCTTTCCGGTGCGCAGGAACCACGGCACGCCGGCCCAACGGCGGGTGTCGATCTCCAGCGCGATCGCGGCGTAGGTCTCGGTGGCCGAGTCCTTGGCGAAGCCCTCCTCCTCCAGCAGGCCGGACGCCCACTGGCCGCCCTGCCACCCTGCGGTGTACTGCCCGCGCGCGGTGGACGCGCTCAGCGGCTGCATGAGCCGGGTCGCGGAGAGCACCTTGATCTTCTCCCCGCGCAGGTCGCGCGGCCGGAAGGACACCGGCTCCTCGATGGCGGTCAGCGCGAGCAGCTGCAGCAGGTGGTTCTGGATCACGTCGCGGGCGGCGCCGATGCCGTCGTAGTAGCCGGCCCGCCCGCCGACGCCGACGTCCTCGGCCATGGTGATCTGCACGTGGTCGACGTAGTTGGCGTTCCAGATCGGCTCGTACAGCTGGTTGGCGAAGCGCAGCGCCAGGATGTTCTGCACGGTCTCCTTGCCGAGGTAGTGGTCGATGCGGAACACCGACTCCTCGGGGAAGACGTCGTTGACGATCGCGTTCAGCTCCCTGGCCGAGGCGAGGTCGTGGCCGAACGGCTTCTCGATCACCACCCGGCGCCACTGGTCGCCGTCCTGGGCGGCCAGCCCGGAGCGGGACAGCTGCTTGCACACCACGGGGAACGCCGATGGCGGGATGGACAGGTAGAACGCGTGGTTACCGCCGGTACCGCGGACCCGGTCCAGGTCGTGCACGCACTGGGAGAGGCGGTCGAAGGCGCCGTCGTCGTCGAAGGTGCCCTGCACGAACCGCACGCCCTCGGCGAGCTGGCGCCACACCGCCTCCCGGAACGGGGTGCGGGCGTGCTCGCGCACCGCGTCGTGCACGACCTGCTCGAAGTCCTGGTCGGCCCATTCCCGGCGGGCGAACCCGACCAGCGCGAACCCCGGCGGCAGCAACCCGCGGTTGGCCAGGTCGTAGACGGCGGGCATCAGCTTCTTGCGGGCGAGGTCTCCGGTCACGCCGAAGATCACCAGCCCGCACGGCCCGGCGATCCTCGGCAGGCGCTTGTCCCGCGGGTCGTGCAGCGGGTTCACCCAGCCGCGTCCCGCCCAGCGCGTCGTCTCGATGCTCATCGGTTCAACCCCTGGATGGCGTGCCCGAGCTCGGCGAGCCCGGCGACGCGGTCGGTGAGGTGCAGCCGCAGCACCGGCCGGCCGCGCGCGGCGAGCACCCGCCCGTCGCCGGCGGCCTGCGCCAGCTGCAGCTGGCCGAAGGTGTAGGGCCGGCCAGGCACCGGCAGATCCTCGGCCGCCGCGCCGGTGATCTGCAGGAACGCGCCGTTGGGGTGGCCGCCCTTGTGGTACTGGCCGGTGGAGTGCAGGAACCGCGGCCCCCAGCCGAACGTGACCTGCACCCCGGTGCGGCGGGCCAGCTCGGGCCGCAGCACCGCGGCGGAGGCGTCCTCGAGCCGGTCCAGGTAGGCCTGCACGGCCAGGTAGCCGTGCGCCGGGGTGGCGGCCACCAGCGCCCGCAGCGCGGCGTCCACGGTGCCCACCCCGGGCGGCAGCCAGCCGCCGTAGGCGTGCCCCTCGATGGCGCCGGCGGTGAACAGCGGCGTCTCGCCGCCGGCCGGCGCGCCCAGCAGCTCGTGGGCCGCCCGCTTGGCCGCCTCCACGTCGGGCTGGTCGAACGGGTTGATGCCGAGCAGCCGGCCGGCCACCGCGGTGGCGTGCTCCCACAGCAGGAAGAGCCCGCCGAGCGGCCCGGAGACCGCGACGGCGGCGCCGGAGCCGCTGCCCAGCGCCACCGGCGTGGCGTCGTCGCCGGCGTCGGCGAACCCTGGCGCGCCAGCGCCCTCGACCACGACCGGCAGCAGGCCCGTGCCGTCCTTGCCGGTGGACTCGGCCACAAGTTGCTCGACCCAGTCCGGCAGGCCGCGGATGCCACTGCCGGCCTCGGCGAGCACGATCTTCTCGGCGCCCCTGCCGTGCGCGGCACCCAGCGCGCAGCCCAGCCGCAGCGCCGGGTTGTCCGGGCCGTCCTCGGCGAGCGCCGCGGCCGCGTCGGCCGCGTCATCCAGCAGCTCGGCGACGTCCACCCCGGCCAGGCCGGCCGGGACCAGCCCGAACGCGGTCAGCGCCGAGTACCGCCCGCCGACCGTCGGGTCGGCGGTGAGCACCCGCCGGTAGCCGGACCCGGTGGCCAGCTCCGCCAGCGGCGAGCCGGGGTCGGTGACCGCGACGATCCGGGACCCGGCGTCGATGCCGGCAGCGGTGAACGCCGCCTCGAACGCGCGGCGGTGGCTGTCGGTCTCCACCGTCGAGCCGGACTTGGAGGACACCACGAGCACGGTGTGCCGCAGGGCGCCCGGTGCCAGCGCGGCGCCCACCTGGCCGGGGTCGGTGGTGTCCAGCACCACCAGGTCCGCGCCCGCGGTGGCGCAGATGACCTCGGGGGCCAGCGACGAGCCGCCCATGCCGGCCAGCACCACCCGGCGCATGCCGTCGGCGCGCAGCTCGGCGGCCAGCGCGTCGATCTCGGCCAGCAGCGGCCGCGACGTCTCGTGCAGGCGCGTCCAGCCCAGCCGGACCCGCGCCTCGGCCTCGGCAGCCTGGCCCCACAGGGTCGGGTCGCCCGCGGTCAGCCTGGACGCCACCCGCTCGCGGGCCTGCCGGCCGGCGAGCGCCTCGGTGTCGGCGGCCAGCGCGCCGTCCAGCACCTCGACGGTGATCTTCGACGGCATCGCGGCTCAGCCCCCCGCCGCCGCGGTCCGGCGGAGGGCGGACGTGGTGCGCACCAGACCAGTCATGAGGACGCTCCTCGCTCGGCGATGGACTCCCGATCGATTCGGTGCCGTCCGTCGGCCCGTCTGTTGATCCACCGTCAACCCTAGTGCCGGCCGGCATGCCGGGCACGGCCACGCCGCGGCCCACTGGGCTGCGGTCCGCTTCCCCCGAACGGCCGGGTTGCCATTGCGGAACGTGGCATTTCCACCCATGAGGCGGTGACCTCCCACCCGGTCGGCCGATTACCGTGACCTCCCCGGGATCTGTCGGGTACCTGGCGATGTGGCACCTGAGGGTGGTGGGGCGTGACGGCAAGCGCGGCGCCGGCGGAGGCCGGGCATGCTGGGGTCCTGCGCACGCTGCGGGAGACGCCGCGGGCGGTGCGGTTCGTGCTGCTCGGCGTGTTCGTCAACCAGTTCGGCGCGTTCCTGCAGTTTTTCGTCGTGCTGTACCTGACCCAGCGCGGGTTCGCCGCGCACCAGGCCGGCCTGGCGCTGGGCGCTTACTCGATCGGTGCCATTGCCGGCGTCCTGCTCGGCGGCGCGTTCGCCGACCGGCTCGGCGCCCGTGCCACCATCGTGCTGTCGCTGTCCGCCGCCGCGCTGTGCACGCTGGCGGTGACCGCGCTGGACTCGCTGCCGGCGATCGTGGCCGCCGTGGCCCTGTCCGGCGCGATGACCAGGGCCGCGACGCCGGCCGTCTCGACGCTGCTGTTCGGCATGGTGCCGGCCGCGCGCCAGGTGATGGTGTTCGCGATGTACCGCACCGCGCTGAACACCGGCGCGGTGGGCGGGCCGCTGGTGGCGGTCTGGCTGAGCGGCATCTCGTGGAACCTGGTGTTCTACGTGGATGCCGCGACGGCTTTGGGCTACGCGGCCATCGCCGCATTCGTGCTGCCGGGCCGCCGCCCGGCCGCCGGCGGGGAGGCGAAGCCGGCGCGGGCGCGGCGCGCGGCCGGCTACCTGACCGTGCTGCGGCACCGCCGCTACCTGGTCTACCTCGCCCTGATGCTGGCCAACGGGCTGGTGCACGTGCAGTTCTTCGCGGTGCTGCCGCTCATGCTCCGCGCCGCTGGCTACCCGACCTGGGCCTACGGTGCGCTGGGCGCGGCGTCCGCGTTCGTGGTGATCAGCAGCGAGCTGCTGGTCACCAGGACCACCCAGCGGTGGCCGGCGCGGGCCGCGGTGATGTCCGGCTGGCTGCTGCTGGTCGTCGGCTACGGCGCGTTCGGGCTGCCGGGCGGGCTGCCCGTGCTGTTCGCCGGCACCCTGCTGGCGGCCGTCGGCCAGGTGATCGGCGGCCCGGCGGCGTTCGCCTGGCCGGCCAAGGCGGCGCCGCCCGGCGCGACCGGCCGGTTCGTCGGCAGCATGCACGCGGTGTTCGGGCTCGGCTACGCGGTCGGGCCGATCCTGGGCATCGCACTCTGGACCTCCATCGGCGACGCCTTCTGGGCGCTGTGCCTCGGGCTCGGCCTGCTCATGGTGGCGCCGGGGATCTGGAGCCTGCGCCCCCCAGCGGACGCTGGGACGCCCACACCTCCTCCGGCGGAGCG
>Ga0209382_10007802_pt1 | contig 13546 bp, 12 predicted proteins | sample SoiMetdeltSBSDD5_FD_187599 | JGI IMG/M metagenome (GOLD analysis project Ga0209382, IMG submission 187599) | Bulk soil microbial communities from a Populus tree surrounding site in Tennessee, USA - Soil MetaG P. deltoides SBSDD5 (SPAdes) (version 2) | ecosystem: Environmental > Terrestrial >... | reverse complement strand
CGGTCGCCATTCACGACGTTGAAGACGCCCGTCGGCAGCCCCGCTTCCATCAGCAGCTCGGCGAGCCGCAGACCGCAGGAAGGATCCTTCTCCGAAGGTTTCAGCACGAATGTGTTGCCGCAGGCGATTGCGACCGGAAACATCCACAGCGGTACCATCGCCGGGAAATTGAACGGCGTGATGCCAGCGCACACGCCGAGCGGCTGCCTCAGCGACCAGCAATCGACACCGCTGCCGACGTTGTCCGAAAACTCGCCCTTGAGCAGATGCGGAATCCCGCACGCGAACTCGACCACTTCGATCCCGCGCGTGACTTCGCCGCGTGCATCGGCGAGCACCTTGCCGTGTTCGCTCGTGATGAGCGCCGCAAGGTCATCGATGTGCGCGTCGAGCAGCGCCTTGAAGCGGAACAGCACACGTGCGCGCTGCAGCGGTGGGGTTTCGGCCCACGCCGGCAAGGCAGTTCGCGCAGCTTGAATTGCAGTCCGCGTCTCATCCTGTGAAGCGAAACTGACGCTCGCAGTCGAGCGGCCGACTGCAGGGTCGAACACCGGTCCGGCCCGACCGGATACTCCGGCGCGCAGCCGTCCGTCGATGAAATGACCGAGTTGTGCGCTCATCGCCTGACTTTATCACGACGGGCTTTGCGCCTGCGGGCGTCCGGGCAGTCGCTTCAACGCATAGCCCAGGCCGCCGACTCTGAACCAGCGATAGCCGTACTCTTCGAGCGCGATCCGATGCGCGCTGTCCTCCTGCGCGCGGCTCTCATTCTCCGCCAGCAGATTCGTCAACAGGTCGCCGCCCTCGCCTTTCATGCGCAGCACGATCTCCAGCGGCTGGCGCGAGAAGTTGTGGAGCAGCACGACGCGATTGCCGCGCCACTCGTACTGCAAGCCGAGCACGCTCTTGTGGCCCGTCGGCAGGATCGAGCACTCGCCCCAGCCGATCTCCGGCGTCTCCTTGCGCTGGCGAATCATGCGCACCAGCCAATTGAGGAACGACTGCGGATCGCGGCGCTGCTTCTCGACGTTGACTTGCTCGCAGCCATAGACACCTTCGGTGATGACCGGATTCGGCAGCCCGCGATTCGACAGTGAGAACCCCGCATTGTGCTCGCCGCTCCACTGCATCGGCGTGCGCGCGGCTTCCCGCTCGGGCAGCGCAAGGTTCTCGCCCATCCCGATCTCGTCGCCATAGCGAATCACCGGCGTGCCGGGCAGCGCGAACAGCATGCTGTAGGCGAGCTCCATGTTGCGGCGGTCGCCGAGCATCGGCGCCAGGCGACGGCGGATACCACGGTGATACAACTGCATCTTCGGCTCGGGACCGAAGCGCTCGAAAACGATCTGCCGCTGACGCTCGCTCAGCCGTCCGAGATCGAGCTCGTCGTGATTGCGCAGGAACTGTGCCCACTGACACGTGTTGGGGATCTCCAAAGTCCGGCGCAGCGCGTCCGCGAGCGGCCGCACGTCTTCCGAGGCCAGTGCGTAGAACAAGTGCTGGTTGACGAAGAAGTTGAACATCATCTGGATGCCTTCGCCGTTGTCGCCGAAGTACCGCATGGTGTCCCGCGGCAGCACGTTCGCCTCGCCGAGCAGAATCGCATCGCGCGAGCGCCATTGCAGAAAACGCCGCATCTCCTGCAGCCAGTCGAAGTGCAGCTTCGGCTGCTTGCCGTTCGTCAGCGGCGAGCCCTGAATGATGAAAGGCACGGCATCGACGCGAAACCCGGCGACGCCGAGCTCCAGCCAGTAACCCATGATGCGCATGATCTCGGCGCGCACGTCGGGATTTTCCATGTTGAGATCGGGCTGGAAGTCGTAGAACACGTGGTAGAAGTATTCGCGCGCCAGCTTGTCGTACGTCCACACGGATTTCTGCACGCCCGGGAACACCATGCCCTTGTTCCAGCCTGGCGGGCGCTTCTTCGACCAGATGTACCAGTCGCGCAGCGGCGATTGCCGATCGCGCCGTGCCGCCTGGAACCACGGGTGCTTGTCGGAAGTGTGATTGACGACCAGGTCGATGATCACGCCGATACCGCGCTTGTTCGCCTGGTTCATGAACTCGACGAACTCGCCGCTCGAGCCGTGGCGCGGATCGACGCCGTAGAAATCGGCGATGTCGTAGCCATTGTCGCGGTTCGGCGAAGGCTGGAACGGCGCGAGCCAGATCGTGTCGACGCCGAGCGAGTCCAGATAGTCCAGGCGCTGCATCAAACCGTGGAAATCGCCGCAGCCATCGCCGTTTCCATCCATGAACGTTTCGAGGTCGAGGCTGTAGACGACCGAGTTCTTGTACCAAAGGTCTGTGATCATTGCCTCGCAACGCCTCTGAACGGCCGCTTGTTGCGCTCCTACATTCGGTAGGGGAACAGCGGTGCGCTGCGCTTCGTATAGTAAGAATGGCAATACTCTGGATGATCGCCGGCGCAGTGATCGCAATGCTCGCCTTCATGCTGACGCATCGGCGTCTTACTCCTTATCTACATTTGCAGCTCGAAGAGCTGCCGGCGCTGTGCGATGGCATGCAGTCGCTGGCAGTCCTGACCGGCGGCGCAGTGCACGAAGGCAATCGCTGTGCGGTGCTGCAAAACGGCGCGCTGTTCCCCGCGATGCTCGCGGACATCGAAGCGGCGCGTCACACGATACATCTGGAAACCTTCGTGTGGACCGCAGGAGAAGTCGAGCGGCAATTCGTCGACGCGCTCTGCGCCAAGGCTCGCGCAGGCGTCAAGGTTCGCCTGCTCATCGATGCCCTCGGCGGATCCGGAGCGACTCGCTCGCGACTTCAGCAGCTCCGCGACGCCGGCGTCGAGCTGAATGAGTACTGTCGTCCGGCGTGGTGGAACCTGCGGCGTTTCAACCATCGCACGCACCGCAAGCTCATGATCGTCGACGGCGCGCTCGGCTACACGTTCGGTCATGGTATTGCGGACCAGTGGCTGGGCGATGGCGAAGATGAGGAGCACTGGCGCGACACGGCCGTGCGCCTGGAAGGGCCGGTGGCGAGCGCGCTGCAGTCGGTGTTCATGGAGAACTGGATCGAGGAAACGAACTGCGTTCCCGCCGGCGAGGGTTGCTATCCCGGGCCGGAGCGCAAAGGCGACGTCGCTGCACACGTCGTCAGCAGCGCGTCGGAGGAAGTCGGCTCAAAGGTCGCCTTGCTATACACGGTGGCGATCGCATCGGCACGCAAGGAAGTCATCATCCAGAACCCTTACTTCGCGCCCGACGATGGCGTGTGCGAGCTGTTCGCAAAGATGGTCAAGCGCGGCGTCGCCGTGCATTTGATGGTTCCCGGCCGAAAAACCGACAGCCCGTTCGTGCGCGTGGCCGGCTCGTATCTGTATCAATCTCTGCTCGAAACCGGCGTCCGCGTGTACGAGTTCGAGCCCACGCTGCCGCACCAGAAGATCGTCATCGTCGACCGGATCTGGTCGCACGTCGGCTCGACCAACTTCGACGCCCGCTCTCTGGCGCTCAACGAGGAAGTCGGCGTGGGGATTTACGACCAGCGAATTGCCGAAGAACTGCGGCAAGCCTTCGAAGCCGACTTGAAACGCAGCTCCGAGCTGCGATTGGAACGCTGGCGCCGCCGGCCGCTACTGGAACGCGGCTACAGCTGGCTTGCCTATCAACTGCACTCTCAGTTGTAGCGAACCGACGGGTTGCCGGGCTGCTGCGGCTGCGGTCCAGGACTGCGCGAAGCGACGTGCAAGGATTGCAACGCTTCCTTGGCGCGCAGCCATTCGCAGAACACGTCGATGCCAGTGCCGCGGCGGCTTGAGATGCCGAGCACCGGCGCATCGCAGCCGATCGTGCGCAGATTTCTGTGCAGTCGCAGGTCGTCGAACTGGGGAGCACCGGCGAGCAAGTCCGTCTTCGTCAGCAACACCAGGTCGGCAGCGCGGAACAGAGCAGGCTCGCGTTGCGGCCGATCGTCGCCGTCCGGGACGGATAGCAGCGCGACGTTGTGATGCTGGCCGAGACTCAGGCTCGCCGGACAAGTGAGATTGCCGTCGCTTTCCATGAACAACAGATCGAGCTCCGGCGTGACGATGTCGCGCAGTGCGCGGGTCAGCATGTGTGCATCGAGATGCCGTGCGGTGCCCGTCATCACCTGGATCGTGGGCACGCCCAACGCACGCAATCTGCGAACGTCCTCGTCGGCTGCCAGATCGCTGGCCACGACTGCGATTCGATAGTCGCGGATCAACGTCGGGATCGTGGACTCGAGCAGGGAAGTCTTGCCGGCGCGCGGCGTGGAGATCAGATTGATGGCGGTGACGCCGTACAGGTCGAGGTAGTCGCGATTGCGCCGTGCGACCCGATCGTTGCGGACCAGCGCGCTGCCGAGCGCAGCCAGTACCTCGCGACTCTGCTCATCGGTTGCCTGGCCCGCGGTGCTCGCCAGGTCGAGGTTGCAGAGCTCGCACATGACCGCACTCCTTCTTTCCTTGTTATTCGCCATCTGTAGCGTCATCCAATGGGCGGGCACTAGTACTGGTACGTATACGTAGAATAGCTTGCCCTTGGATGCGTGTTGGTCCGGCCACTGCTGAATGCATCTAGGTCTTTGGACCTAGACGGGTGTAAGCGGTCTCGACACCGTTGCTTGCACAACGGTGCCGACGCGCCGGAGCCGGACTACAGCCGGGTCTTGTCGGGAAATTGCCGGAAGATGCTCCAGACAGCCTCGTCGACCGTCGGACCCGGATTGCGCAGCGCCTCGTCCGGGATCCTGCCTTCCGCGACGCCCTGCCATACCGACGAGCTGCGGCCGACGTCGACCAGATCGATGCGCAAGGTGCCGGCCTCAGTCTCGATGTCGCGCGGATAGCCTGCCCAGGCGATCGGACGGAAACCGGTGGCAGGCGTCGAGCGGACCTCCGCGACGTACAGCAAGAATCACTTCAAGCGCGCGCGAACCTGAAGGCCCGGCGACGCTTGTCGGTCATCTCGCGTGCCTGCGCAGCAGCGCGTACGCAAACCTCTGCGCCGCTCCACGCGGCGTCGTGTGAGTTTCTCGGCGTGCTTCGATCATCGTGAAATGATCGCCAAACAACTGCGCGATCTGGCTGGGGTCGCGGCGTACGACAGGCAGGCCACTGCACTGTTCGGGCCCATCGCTCGCGAACCCGCCGATCACGGCGTACCCGTCGCCCGCGATTGCGTCGGAGGCGACGCGGACATATGCGGCTGCATCGGCTGCGTTCGTCAGGAAATGCAATGCGGCGCGATCGTGCCAAATGTCGACACTGCTCGGCGGCAGATCGAGTGTCGTCACGTCGCTGACGATCCAACGCACTTTGGCGGAACGCTCACCCAGACGGTCGCGTGCCGCTTGCAAAGCTGCAACTGAGAGGTCAACGGCAACAATCGACTGAACCCCGCGCGACAACAAGTCATCCACCAAGGTGGATGCGCCGGCCCCAACGTCGATGACCCGCGATGTGGCGCTCAGCCCCGCCAATTCCAGCAGCTCAATCGAAACCTCGAGGTGAGGACGAAACCAGCTGAGCTGCCCAGCTACCTTCGCGCGATAAACCGCATCCCAATGAGTCGCCTGATCGGTCATACGCCACCTATTCCCTGATTCCGGCGCTACGCAATCCCTCCAGGTAGCGCGCGAGATGCTCGGGGTTTTTGACATAGAAGAGGCGTTCGCGCGCAAGCTCACAGGAGAACTCCGGCTTGCGCCGCAACAGTTCCGCAACCGCAGCCGGCACTTCCGCAGCCCGCCGCAGATGCCCGAGCGCCGATACGCGATGAGCGAACGGCCAGTAATGACAGTTTGGAATCCGCACCGCGTTCTGCGCCCACTCCAATGCAGATTCGAATTCGCTCGACAGCAGATGTGCGAGCGCCCGATATGAATAGTATGCCCAGCGCTGCGGATCGTACGGGCTGAGCTGTATCGCCTTCTCGAAGCAGGGAATCGCCTCGTCGAAGCGACCTTCGTACGCGAGCGAATCTCCCAAGCCACAGTAGATGATTGCGAGATTCGGGTTGAGCTCGACCGCAGCCTGCAACTCTGCGAGCGCGTCCTGGTAGGCCCGTTTCGCCAGCAAGGCGCGCCCACAGGTGAAATGCGCCATTGCATCCTGGGCATCCAGCTCGACACCCTTGCGTGACGATGCCACGGCGTGATTGAGCCGCTCTTCGTCCGGCTCGGCATCGAAATACACCATGTCCAGCACCTCGGCGTACGAAAGCCAGGCGTAGGCTTGCGCCAGCGTGGGATCCAGCTCGATCGCGCGACGAAAGAGATGCTGGGCCTCCTGGTTGTCGGAGGCCGTCGACTTGTAGAAGTGCTTCATTCCGAGGTGAAAGAGATCCCAGGCATGCAACTCCGATCTGGACTTGCGGCCCACGCGCAGCCGTTCGGCGCTGCCAACCTCCGGCTCGATTCGCGAGGCGATCGTCGCTGTGATTTCATCTTGAACTTCGAAAATATCATCCACCGCCCGATCGTACTGATCGGCCCACACATATCTGCCGCTTTCCGTTTCGACGAGCCCTGCGCCAACGCGCACGCGGCCGCCGATCTTGTGAACGCTGCCTTCGACAATGTAGCGAGCGCCAAGATCGAGGCCGATGCGTCGAACGTCGACGCGCTGCCCCTTGAATACGAAGCTCGAGCCTCGGGCGATCACCAGAAACGAGCGATACTTGGACAGCGCAGTGATGATGTCGTGTGTGATCGCGTCCGAGAAATATTCCTCCGCCGGGTCGCCTTCCATGTTCTCGAACGGCAACACCGCGATGGTCGGTCTGCCGCTCACATCAGGCAACCGCTCTCGCGCGCTCAGCTGACCGACGGTCGACGCAACTGCAGGTAACACGGACGGCACGAAACGATACCCACGGCGGTGGCGCGTCTCGATGAAGCGCGGCTGCCTGGAGTCATCGTCGAATACTTTGCGCAGCTCCCGAATGCAGGTCGTCAGTGCATCGTCGCTAACCGCGCTGTCTTTCCACACAGACCCGAACAACGCTTCCTTGGAGACCAACTCCCCAGGATACGAAACCAGCTCAACCAAGACGGCAGCCGCCTTCGGGGTCAATCTGAGTTCCTGCGTGCCGCGCCAGAGCCGTCCTGTCGCAGGCTCCAGCCGATACGCATCGAAAGTCACGCTCGAGTGCATCTATGCTCAGAACATCAGCGATCGCAAGGCCTATATCGACGAAACCGGCATCAAAGCCGACACTGTCGACTGCGTCATCATCGGCCGCTGCGCGCTCGCACTGCGACGCGTTGGATTCTAAGCACTTGTATTGTCACGTGAATGCGGAAAGGCGCGGAGCCACGGCATTTCCGGACTAGAATGCCGCCCCCAGCGCCGGGCTCGCCGTCGCGCACCCTACTCCCGAGACTCCCTTGCACCCCGATCGCCCTGCCGCGCCCCTCACGAATTTCCGAGATCTCTCCCTCAGCGAAGCCGTCGTAAAAGCCCTCGATGAGGTCGGCTACGAAACGCCGACGCCGATCCAGGCGGCAACCATTCCGCATCTGCTCGCCGGGTCCGACGTCGTCGGCCAGGCGCAGACGGGTACGGGCAAGACTGCCGCCTTCGCCTTGCCGATTCTTTCGCGCATCGAGCTGCAGGAGCAATCGCCCCAGGCGTTGGTGCTCGTGCCGACTCGCGAGTTGGCAATCCAGGTGGCCGAAGCGTTTCAGCGCTACGCGACGCACCTCAAAGGTTTTCACGTCGTGCCAATCTACGGTGGCCAGAGCTACACGCCGCAGCTCCACAGTTTGCGGCGTGGCGTGCACGTCGTGGTCGGCACACCCGGCCGCGTCATGGACCACATCAAGCAAGGCACTCTCAAGCTCGCCACGCTCAGGCACATCGTGCTCGACGAGGCCGACGAGATGCTGCGCATGGGATTCATCGACGACGTCGAATGGATTCTCGAGCAGGCACCGAAGGAGCGGCAGATCGCCTTGTTCTCCGCAACCATGCCGCCCGCAATCCGGCGGATCGCAAAAAATCATCTGCACGAGCCCGCCGAAGTCACGATCAAGAGCAAGACCAGCACTGCGACCAAGATCCGTCAGCGCTTCTGGATCGTCAGCGGCATGCACAAGCTCGACGCGCTGACCCGCATTCTCGAAGCGGAGCCGTTCGACGCGATGCTGGTGTTCACGCGCACGAAGATCGCGACCGAAGAACTGGCGCAGCGCCTGGAAGCACGCGGCTTCGCTGCCGAAGCTCTGAATGGCGACATCGTCCAGGCCCAGCGCGAGCGCACGATCGCGCGACTGAAGAGCGGCCAGATCGATATCCTCGTCGCCACGGACGTCGCAGCGCGCGGGCTCGATGTCGAGCGCGTGAGCCACGTGGTCAACTACGACGTGCCTCATGATCCCGAGTCCTACGTGCATCGCATCGGCCGCACAGGGCGCGCCGGCCGCAGCGGCGAGGCGATCCTGTTCATCGCGCCTCGCGAAAGAAACATGCTGCGCGTGATCGAGCGCACGACTCGCCACGCCATGGAAGAGATGGCGCTGCCGACCGTCGAGGACGTGAACGACCGACGCGTCGCGCGTTTCCACGAACGCATCAGCACTGCACTGGCGGCGGACGAAGGCGAGCCGTTTCGCGCCCTCATCGAGCGCTACGAGCGCGAGCACAATGTGACCGGCATCGAGATCGCAGCAGCGTTGGCAGCGATCGCGCAAGGCAAGAAGCCGCTGCTACTGGACCTCGAGCGCACAGCAGAGCGAACCTCGGAACGCACGCCGCCGCCAAGCGAGCCTCGCCGGGAGCAGCGCTACCGCATCCCGGACGATACGACGATGGAAACCTACCGGATCGAAGTCGGCCGCATGCACGGCGTACAACCCAGCAACATCGTCGGCGCGATCGCCAATGAAGCCGGTATCGACGGCAAGCACATCGGCCGCGTCGTGATTCGCGACGATCACAGCTTCGTCGACCTGCCGGCCGGCATGCCGAAGGAGCTGCTGGGCGAGCTGCGCAATGCCCGTGTCGCGGGACAGAAGCTGGAGATCAGTCGTGCCCTGAAGACGCACGCGGCCAGACTGCGCCGACACCACGAGGTCGCCGGCAAGGACAAGGGACCGCGGCGACACTAGCCGGCAAAAGCCACGCCTCTTGACGGCGTTTGTCGAAAGGGCCTTGGCCGCTTTCGACCAGTAGAGTGGGGAACGGAATGCAGATCTGGGTCGATGCCGATGCATGCCCGGGCGTGATCAAGGAAATCCTGTTTCGCGCGGCCGATCGGGCGCGCGTACCGGTGACGCTGGTCGCAAATCAGCCGATACGCATCCCCTCGTCCGCCTACTTGCGCTTCCTGCTGGTCCCCGCGGGACTCGATGTCGCGGACAAGCGGATCGTCGAGCTGCTGCACGCACAGGATCTGGTCATTACCGCTGACATTCCGCTGGCGGCTGCGGCCATCGAGAAAGGTGCGCACGCCTTGAATCCGCGCGGCGAGCTCTACACGAAGGACAACATCCGCGAACGACTATCGATGCGGAATTTCATGGATGAGCTGCGCGGCAGCGGCGTCGTGACAGGCGGGCCGGCCGTGCTGAATCAGCGCGACCGCCAGGCGTTCGCCAACAGCCTGGATTCGTTCCTCGCCCGGTTTCTCGCCCGGTCACGCCAATCTCAAAATCCCTAGGGTTTGGATCTCGAGAGCGCCAGCCACAGTCCTCCGCCGATGAGGCACACGCCACCGATCCGCGACGCGGCTCGGACGCGTTTCGGATCGACACGTCCGGCGACGCGGCCCGAGACCAGCGCATACGCGCTGTCGGAGAGCGCGGCGAGCAGCATCGCGGTGCCGCCGAGGATCGCAATCTGCAAGACCCGACTCCCGCTCGGATCGAGAAATTGCGGCAGCAGTGCGCCAAAGAACAGCAGCTGCTTCGGATTACTGAGCGAGACGACGAGTCCCTGCACGAAGAAGCCCCCGCGCGGAGCTTTTACCTGCGGCGTGACTGCAGTACTGCCGGCCGATCGGAACAACTGAACACCGAGGATGATCAGGTAGACGGCGCCGGCCAGCTTGATCCATTCGAACCAGTGGCCGACGACGTTCACGATGGAGGTGAGGCCGATCGCGACGGTGACGATCATGAGCCCGACACCGAGCTGCGTGCCCGCCACATTGAGCAACCCTGCACGCACGCCGTAGCGCATTCCGTTTGCCAGGATCAGGGCATTGGTCGGGCCGGGAATGATGACCGCCACGGAGCAGACTGCGACGTAAGCGAAGTAGGTTTCCAGGCTCATGAGCGTGAGCCTAATCCACCGCGAGGATGATCTCCACCACCGCGCACGCTCCCTTCGGCAGGCTCATCATGCCCGAGACCATGCGTGTCGATGCACGGTCTGCGCCGAACACGTCTGCGAGCACCTCCGAGGCGGCATCTGCGACCTTGGGGTGATCGCGAAAGTCCGCTGTCGTCGCGAGCGACACGTTTAGACGAGCAACCCGCCGGACCTTGTCGAGCGATCCGAGATGCTGCCTCACCAGCGCAAGCGCATTGAGCGCTGCCAATCGAGCCGCGCTGCGTCCGACTTCGACGCTGACCTCGGCACCCAGTCGCCCGAGGAACTGCGGGACGCCACCCTCCAGCGGCAGCGCCCCGCTCACGAACAACAGATTGCCAACCTGCACCGCTTCGACGTACGCGCCCAGCGGCTTCGGCGCTGGCGGCAGCACGATCCCGGACGCTTTCAGCCTTTGTTCGGCACTGCTATTCATGTCGACTCTCCTCACCACTTGCCGAGATGTGCGCCAGCGTCCACCGGCAGCACGACGCCGGTGATCTGGCTCGCTTCGGTGAGATACAGCACTGCTTCGGCGATCGCCCGGCTCGTGCCGATCACTCCCATCGGCGACAACGACTGCAGAAAATCCTTCGGCAAGCCCTTCAGCAACGGCGTGTCGACCGCGCCCGGCGCCACCGTGTTCACCCGGATTCCCTGCTTGGCGTACTCCATCGCGAGATTGCGCGAGATCGCATTGAGGCCGCCTTTGGTGATCATCGCCACGGAGGCCGTCAACGCAGCGCTCGGGCGATCGGCAATCGTTGCGGTGATGCTCACCACGCTGCCGCCGCGCTTCTGCTCGAGCAACTGCTCGATGACTCGCTGCGTGATGTGAATGAACCCGTCCAGATTGGTCGACGAGAGCGAGCGGAAATCTTCCGCCGTGTACTGCAGGAACGGCTTCGCGATGAAGATGCCCGCATTGTTCACCAGCGCATCGACGGAGCCGAACCGCTGCACGGCCGTAGCGAGCAGTTTCGCGGCCGTAGCCGGCAGCGCGATATCGCCGTCGACCAGCGCTATGTTGTCCGAGCGCTGCAATTCGTTCTTTTGCGTGATCCGCCGCGAATTCGCGACGACGTTGTAACCGCGCTCCAGAAACAGGTTCGCCACTGCAGCGCCTATGCCCTGGGACGCCCCGGTCACGATGACGGTCTTACGTTGGGTACTCATCTCGATCTCCTACGACAATTTGCCCGTAGCGCACAGTGTCGTGGCTCCGGTCGAGATTGATTAGATGGGAAACGCTGTAATCTGTTTTGCATCAATGGCAAAGTGCCTGCCATGGCCGATCTCGACAACGTCCTCATCTTCGTCAAGGTGGCGCAGTACGAAAGCATCAGCCGGGCGGCACGCTCGCTCGGCATGCCGATTTCGACGGTCAGCCGCCGCTTGTCGGGGCTGGAATCTCAGCTCGGCGTGACGCTGCTCAGACGCACGACGCGGCGCGTGAGCTTGACGGCGCAAGGGCGGGAGTACTTCAACGAGTGTCAGGAGCCGCTGAGCCTGCTGCAGGACGCGGAGCGCGTGCTCACTCAGGCACAGAAGGCCCCCGAAGGACTGTTGCGAATCACCGTTCCGGTCGTACTGAGCGACGAGTCGTTCCTGCAATTCCTCTCCGGGTTCATGCGCGCGCACCCGCGGATCCGCATCGACCTGCACATCACGAATACCTTTCTCGATCTCATTGCCGAGAACGTCGATGTCGCCGTGCGCTTCGGCGACCTGGCGGATTCGAGCGTCGTGGCCAAACGTCTCGGCCAGAATGTTCGCTATGTCGTGGCCGCCCCCGAGTACCTCAAAGGCCGCGAGCGGCCGGCCGAGCCAGCGGATCTCGCACGGCACGAATGCGTGATGCTCAATGCCAAGAACAACGAGACACACTGGGTACTCGTCAGCGGCCGTCGCAAGGCGCACGTGCAGGTGTCCGGCCCGATCTCGAGCCGCGATTTGCATACGGTCAGCACGTTCGTGCTGCGCGGCCATGGCATCGGCATCCTCCCCTCGATCTACTGCGATGAGCACATCGCCCGCGGCCGGCTCGTGCGTCTGCTGCCGAAGTGGTCGTCGCCGCCGATTGCGGTGTTCGCTGTGTATCCGAGCCGTAAATTCCTGCCTTTGCGACTGAGCGCATTCCTGGAAGCGCTCGCGGCCTGGCGCAGTCCGCTCTGGATCAAAGATTGATTTTGGGCGACAGACCTCGAGCGGGCTCTGATATCGTCGCGCGCATGCACAAGACAGCCATCGCGGCATTGGCCGCAGTCGCATTCCTGTTTGGCGCTGCTGAGACATCCTGGGGGCAGACAGACGCCATCGATCTCCTCATCAAGGACGCACGTGTCGTAGATGGCAGCGGCGGACCGGCATATCGCGGTGACATCGCCGTGCGCGGCGACACGATCGTGCGGATCGCTCCGCGCATCGATGGGCGGGCGACGAAGGTCGTGAATGCTCGCGGCAAAGTGATCGCGCCCGGGTTCATCGACGTTCACGTCCACGCGCGCGATGGCATCTTCGCTGTGCCGACAGCGGACAACTATGTGCGCCAGGGTGTCACTACGCTCGTTGAAGGCCCAGACGGTGGATCGCCGTTGCCCGTCGGCCTCTTCCTCGACCGCGTCGCGAAGACTGCCATCGTGCCGAACTTCGCCACGTTCGTGGGCCAGGGCTCCGTTCGCGATTCGGTGATGGGAACTGTGGATCGCCGCGCCACGCCCGAGGAGCTCGAGCAAATGCGCCAGATCGTGCGGCAGGCAATGACGGAAGGTGCATTCGGCTTGAGCACCGGCTTGTTCTATGTGCCGGGGGCGTTCACGCCGACCGACGAAGTCGTGGAGCTGGCGAAGGTTGCCGGCCAGATGCACGGAATCCACATCTCCCACATGCGCGATGAAGCCACGCGAGTCTTGCACAGCGTGCGCGAGACGATCGAGATCGGCGAGAAAGGCGGCTTGCCGACACAGATCACGCATCACAAGATCATCGGCGCGCTGAACTGGGGCAAGAGTGTCGACACGCTGCGGATGGTCGACGAGGCCCGCGCCCGTCGGGTCGACGTCACCATCGATCAATATCCGTACACTGCATCCTCGACGAGCATTCACGCGGCTCTGTTGCCCGCGTGGGCCAACGAAGGCGGTCGACCGCGACTGTTGGAACGCTTGAAGGATGCTTCGGCACGGCCACGCATCCGTGCTGAAACGATCCGCCTCATCGAAGAAGAGCGCGGCGGCG
>Ga0209382_10007801_pt1 | contig 13547 bp, 14 predicted proteins | sample SoiMetdeltSBSDD5_FD_187599 | JGI IMG/M metagenome (GOLD analysis project Ga0209382, IMG submission 187599) | Bulk soil microbial communities from a Populus tree surrounding site in Tennessee, USA - Soil MetaG P. deltoides SBSDD5 (SPAdes) (version 2) | ecosystem: Environmental > Terrestrial >... | reverse complement strand
AGCTGTTCCTCCGCAACGAGTCGGCGCTGTGCCAGGAGCACTCATTGTTCGGTCTCGTCGCGATGCCATGCGCGCGCCTCGACGACGAGAAGGACAAGAACAATGACGGCGTCCCCGACGTCACGCCGCACGACGGCTACCGCGACGTGTTCCTCGCACTGTCACTCGACCAGAAGATCAAGCGCAAGGCATCGTACTGGCTCGAGGAGCAGGCCTTCGCCGTCGCACTCATGAACGAGCTCAACCCGCGAGTCGACAGCATGAGGGGCGCACCTCTTCCCAAGCTGTTCGTCCCCATCACCAGGGAGCCGTTCAAGAACGGCTACACGTCCAGCCTCGAGGACTCGACGCAGGCGCGCGAGGTCCTCGGCCCCCACGCCTGCCACCGCGTGAGGGTCGAGGGAAAGAAGGTGTCCTACTGCGTCGACTGGAACGACGAGTGGATCGAGGTCGCAGCCTAGGGGACGCCCGCCGCGAACACGAAGCGCGAGGGATCGACCCCCTCGGGGGTGAACGTCCTTCGCGCCGATCGCAACCACGGCGGGCGGTTCCCGGGCGGCTTCATGGACACCGGCGAGTAGTAGTGCATGACGTCGACGCCGAACGGAGCTCGCCAGCGGGGAGCTCCCATGACGTCTGCGCCGCAGGCGACGGCGTCGTCGTAGTCGTTCTCACGCCACCCGTTCATGTCACCCGCGTACGTATTGAGCGCAGCCTCCATCAACCTCGTGTGGTCGCCCAGGAGCGACTCAAACTGGTTGAAGTGTGAGAACTGCTTCTTGCTCAGGATGACGGCCTCGTAGGAGTTGCCGTACCTCCCCGAGAGGAGGCGGTTCCTGATCGTCCACGCGATGAAGGGCCACTCGTGAGGCTGGTCCGTCTCGGACCGGATCACGAGTCCAAGCCAGCGTTCCTCGCTCACGTCTCGCCCTCCTCCTCAGTCTCGCCAGCTTCCCTCCCCCTGGCCCGCCCGATGGCTTCGTCGAGTACCTCAGCCGTCGGGCGGACCACCCTCCTTCGCTCCAGCTCCATGATCGCGTCGAGCTTCTCGCGATCGGACGCAGCCTCGGCCCTCTTCCCGAGGAACTCGGACACCGCGTCCTTGGCGAGCTCGATGCCGAGCTTGGTCAGCGCCGCATTGACCTCCTCGCTCATACGACACCCCTCCTCACCCCTTCCCAAATCAGGTCAAGGTTCTCACGGGCCGACCGCAGCTCGGCCCAGGCGTCGTCGAGGCCCTTGGTGAGCTGACCCACCTGCAACTCGACTGAGGCCGACTTAACGGCCCGCTCGAGCCTCGCCGCCGCGGCCTCGACCAGGCTCCTCTGCGGCCCTGAGACCCGACCCTTGACGATACCCTCGGCGAGCTCGTCGAGGACGACCAGCCGCCTCTGGTCCGCGGCGTTGACCTCCCCGTGCCTGCGGGCAGCCTCGCGGGCCGAAATCGAGGACGTAGAAGTCCCTGGATGACATCCAGCCCCTACCAGGGCATGGATGGGCGCCAGGGCCAGGAAAACCGCTAGAACGCGGGCTGGCGCTCGACCCCGGCCGGATTTCGGCCCGATCGTCAACCCTTGCGACCCTAGGGGCAGGGCTCGATCCTCGAAGCTCACGGTTTGGCCGCCTCGACCTTGACGGCCTCGACGCGGGCGATGTCCGCGGTGGTCATGTTGGCGGCCCTCGCCAGCGTGGGCTCGCTGAGCTTCACGGCGGGGACCACGTTGTCCCTGGTGACCACCGTGCCCGCTCCGGCGATGGACAGCAGGATGATGTCGAGGAACGTCTTCCACTCCGCGGCGATGTCAACGCCGTACTTGTGGAGCGTGACGCCGAGTGCGATGAGGAACGCGTCGAGCAATCGAGTCGCGAGTACGGGCTGCCTCTTGACCCAGTCGATGAACCACTTCATTCTGTCATCCTCCTTCGTGGTGCGTTGCGTCCTCTACTGCCTTGGCAACGCCGGCGATAGCCGTCGCTGCGTCAGTCTTTCGAATGTGATCATCGAGCGTCCTTGATAGGGCCTCGACTTTTGCGAGGATCATGGTGCGCATGGCCCGATCACTGGTGCTCACCTCCTCGTTGGCCTTGGATGTGATGCGGACCGTTTCAGCCAGTTCTTGCGCCTCCGTTAGTCCCTTCTCAAGTCGATCAACTACGTCGCGTAGGCTCTTGCCGGTATCGGGCTTGAATTCCTCAGCGATGATCGAGAGGGTCTTAAACCCGTCAGGGTTATCAACGAAGTACTTCGCGACAGCCTGGAGGAGAGGAAGCAGTTGCTCGCCGAGTGACACTGCCCTGATGAGCGGGCGAAAGATGACCCGCCATATGACGGTGACCGCCACTAAGCCACCCAACACCCACGTTACGACCTGCGTCCATAGTGGCATTGGATTCTACCTCCTCGTACTAGTAGTCGTCGTTTCCCTCTGAGACCTTCTTGCGGATGCGCTCCGCCTCCTTCGCCATCGCGTCCGTGTGCTTCTTGAACGACTCGACGTCACTGTAGTCGAGGTTGATCTTCTCTCCCTTTTGGAAGCCGGCGATGCGGATCGTCTCGGCCATGCAGTTGAGTAGGCCGAACAGGATGTTGAACATGTCGATGATCTGCTTCCAGCAGGCGACGCCACCCATGGTTAGTTCTCCTCTTGGTTCTGATTTGCTCGACGAGGTGGTGCATCACCCTTGTGACGGACGGGGATCTCAGGAAGATCGGAGGAATTCAACCTCGTCTTCTCGATGATCGTGCGCTGCACAGCAGCGCAGTAGAACAGGATCGACTGAATGAAGTCCTCCTGCTTGTCAATCTGACGCTGCAAGGCAGCGTTCTGATTCTTCAGCGTCGCGTGCTCGACCAGTAGGTTGGTGAAGCCAGAGGACGACAGCACCTTGTCATGGTTGCTGACCTGGTTGCTCAGCGTAGCAAGGAGCCAGATGAGGGCGCCGATCTGAAGGACTCCGATCGTCCCAAACAACTTGAACAGCGCCATGCTGACCTGCGACGGGCTGCGCGGTGCAACCTCATCCTCGTCCGACGCGCGTCGTGACCTACTGCCAGTCATGACCTTCCATCCTTCGCGAATGAGGGACTGCATGGGCTGCTTGCGCTCGACGACTGAGTACGGCCACTCCAGAGGATCAGGAGTGACGATCGTTTTGTCGATGTCCCCGTGCCCGTTCTTTCCTTTCTGCTCCATCCTACGTGCTCCATGTTCTCTCACCCCAGGGATCCAGAAGTTGAGATCCTTACCTGGTCCTATTACGTCCCCTGTCCCTGGGTGGAAGTTTCGCGACCGCAGCCGACGGTGTCGGCGCAGGCTCAGTCTCCACCCCGTCCTTTCCCCTCGCAACCCACACGACTTCCCCTCCCCCGTTCCTCCTACGATCTAACCTCTGCTCTGACATCACCAGGTCCAGGTCGGCCAGCGACTCGATCACAACGACCTCGGCCCGCGACGCGATCAGTGCCGTCAGTCGTGCATCAGTGTCCTGCACCGACTCGAGGGGAGTGGTGAAGCCACCGTGACCCGCGCGCAGAGACGTCCACGGAGCGACGTCGTCCTCGCGCACCGAGCACCTCCACGTACCTCCTGGCATGGGTTCGATGCGGATGCGCCAACCCTCAGCCAGCCTCCTCAGGAGGATCTCATCAGTGGTCGTCGTAGCCATGTTACGTCACCACCTTCAGCCCGCTACCAGTGGGAAGTATGATCGTACCCACCCCCTCTGTTCCGGCCACTCGAAGCAGCCCCGCGCCCGAGGCCTGGAGGATGTTGCCCGAGTCGGCGGCCGCGTTGACCAGGCCCGCACCTGAGATGTCCAGGTGGGCAAAGCCAGGGACCTGGAAGAAGACGTGATACACCCTGACGTCGAAGTCGAACTCGGAGACCTTCGAGGCCTCGATCACCATCGATAGGTTTGCGTAGTTGGTGATCGCGTTGGCCTCACCAGCGCTCAGTGTGTAAGTGTACGTGACGGTCGTATTATTGGTCAGCAGCTGGTTCGCGACAGCTATCTGGGTGGCACCCTGCTTAAGCCGAAAAGTCAGGACGTTCTGGATTCCCGGCAGGCTGAGCTGAGCCGCGGTCACCGTCATGATGTGTCCGACGCTAGACACGGGATCAGAGATCGCACCGAGCCCACACTGGTACGGCTCGACGACGTCCTGCACCCCACACTTGATGTAGTCGGCGAGGTTCTCTACGACCTCGTCGATCGACTGAAAGAGGTTAGTCGTGTCGCCAGCCTGCGTACTCCACCCGCTGGTGATCAGGTCGCTGGTCGGCCGTGCGAAGATCGGCACCCGTATTACCCCCCGATTGCCAGCGACTGGATGAGCGCGAGCTCTGTGGTGTTGATCGCGACACCGAGCAGGCGACGCCTTACAGACCCCGATGGCGTAGGAGCGGTCGATGTGTACCCACCTGACGTCGACAGGAAGTATGGTAGGCCAGCCGTCAACCCCGTCAGCGTGATGCGACCAGCAGTCACGTAGATACCGGTCGCCTCCTTGAACGCGACGAGCGCGAGCTGGTCGGCCGTGTCGCTCTGCGCGGCGTCAGTCCAGGTGTTCGCCGACGTGACGCGAACGAACTTCCCCGTCGTCCCCCCGCTCTGCCCCGAGTTGAGCGTCGTGCGAACGTCGTTGAGGACACCAAGGTTGGCCTTCGCTGTCGCGACAGAACCGAGGTCGCTCAGGTTATTCGCAGCCAGGAGGTAGAGCGTCGGGTTGTGAACGATGAAGATGTCCCTGGTTCCCGCTCCCCACGAGACGGCTGCCCCGTTAGGCTGGAGGATGGTCGCGCGAGTCAGGGTCTTGGCGCTGTTGTTCCAGACTCCCGTCCCAACCTCGCACAGCTTGGGGCCACCTACCACCGTCGTGTCAACGGCGATGTAAGCCACCGTGTCGCCGTCGGCGAGGTCACCATCAGTGACGGCACGCGTTAGGTTGCGCCACCCAGCTGAGGTTGGCTCCGCGAGCGTGTACGTGCCGGTGCCCGTCGTCGATGAGGTGCTCTTACACCTGAATGGAAATCGGAACGCCATGTGTTGCTACCTCATCTCGGTGATGCCAAGCTCAGTGACTGAGAACGACGTCTGACGATAGGCGACAGGAACGTGCAGGATCGAGACGGGCTCCTTCACGCGTCCTATGTAGAGCACGTCCATTGGGTTGATGACCTCGGACGTATCGACACACACGACCACGTCGCGTGACGACCCCCTCTCCAGCAGCAGCTCGTGAATGGCCGCACCCTCGGCCTTCGTCAGTCCACCGGGGTGCCACCCAAACGTCAACTTGCGTCGCGACCCTCGCGGTCGCGTGCTCTCACCTCCGTCCATGTCCTCAGTCTCGACGACGTCCTCTGCGTGGCCGAAGTCCCACCCCGGGGCTGCAGAATCGACGGGCGTCAGCTTCGTCCCGAGGATCAGCCTCGCACCTCGTACATATCCGTCAGGGTTGGCCGACCAGTCGAAGTCGACGCGCCACCAGCGCGCACCCGAGGTGCCGAACGTGTACAGCCGATGAGGACGAACGTAGTTTGATAGGTCGCTCCCCGTTGGCCAGTAGTCGATCCACCCCGAGTCGAAGTTCGGAGCGGCCGTCAGGTCGGCCTCACTCGTCGCGACCCTCAGTCGAAAGATGGACTCGTCGTCCCCGTTGAAGTAGCCGAACACGAGTGCGTTCCAGTTGACGACGCCACCGGCATCGATGGTGATGAACGGTGTCGTCGTGGTCGACTGCCAGACGGACTTCGTTCGCTGGTTCCTGAGGTTTGCCACGCTGGCACCGCCCACGGCGTTGCTGGCGACCATCTCGTGAATGGCGTCCGACTGCTTCGGGCTTATGATCGTTGTGAGGCTACCCAAAGAGATCCACCTCCACGCGATCCGGGTTCGCGCTGTCCCCGTAGAATTCTGACAGCTTTACGATCATATAGTTCTTGCCGGGTCCTAGTGCGTATCGCGCTAGCACGAAGTTCACTATCGTTCCGATGAAGTACGACAAGATTCCCGCCTCTAGTGTGATCTTAAGCAGCCTACGATCAGTCTTCATTATATCCAGGATCGCCTGCGCGAGAGCCTGCGCCGCGGTCGTGTCATCGATGTTGGTGGTGATCTCCAGCTCGTCAGCATCGACGCTCTTCAGGGGATCGACGGCCCTCGCAACCCTGTAAGGATTCCCGTAGTCCTTGCGCGTGGCGAGTGATACTGCTCCTGCTATGTCAGTGTCACTCATCACCTTGTGGTAGGGACGGTGCAGGACTCGGACCTCACCTACGCGCACACCCATCGGGTCATCCCTGAATCGACCACCCTTCGTGGGCTCGACCACGTCGGTCTTGGTCAAGAACACGGTCGCCGTCTTTGTCTCAGGTGCAGGCGTACGTCCGCACGTTATCGCACCCACACGGTTGGGCCCCCACCATGACCATATGCTTACGAACACCTCCTGCAACGCGGCATCACGGTTGATCTCACTGTCCCAGTAGAACCCGTTCACTGAGCTGTCCAGCGCGAGCAGCGCTGCGAAAGAAGCGTCGTCGATGTCGCCCGTTGACCAGCCACAGTACTGGAGTAGGATCTTCTTCGCGATCCCAGTCACGGTCGACTGGTACCCACCAGTCCCCGCGTTGTCACCCTGGATGTCTCCCGTAATGATGCCCACGGGTGCGGACCCCATCCTGACGAGGCCCTTCGCTAGACACGTGTTGTACGTACCAGCTGAAGGTGCGGATGCGTAGATATCCGAGACGTCACTGCCGAACGTTATCGGGTCACCCTTGTCGCGAAGCGCAGTGATCGCGTTCAGCGGCCCGTCGTGAAACTGACGCACGCCGTTCTGAGTGTCGACCCACACAGGCTCGACTTGACGACGAACGCCGAACGCGAGCGGCTTGGGCTTCCCTATGAGACTGGCATCGCCCTCCAGTGATCCAATCCACTTGATCGCAGCGCCACCCGTCAGCGTCAGCGTGCCAGACCCAACGGTGGGAGCGGCTGTGGTCCCCGAACCCTCGTTGACCGGATTGTAGTACGTGAGCCCTGTCTCAGTGCCGTTGAGAGCGCGGTTGTACGTCGAGAGGACCTGGTCAGACGTACGCACTACGTTCCAGATCCTGATGTCATCAACCTCAGCATTGAGGAACGTCGCAAGGTCTGCATAACGAAGTGCGGCCATCGTAGACAGAACTGTGTTGAACGTACCAGTGACCGCCATCGATCCGTCCTGCACACCGTCGACGTAGACCTTCAGCAGGAGGTTCGGGGCGTCGAGCGTCATCGATACCATGTGCTGAGTGCCGAAGGTAAACGCAGTCGAACCGTCTAGGACGAAGATCGTACCCGCGTCGTTGCGTACTACAGCGGAGAACTTGTCTGTACCACCGTTCTCGGCGACTCCGATCTCGCGAAATCCTGCTCCTGCCCCGTTGCGCCAGCTGATGATCGGACGCCCCGCCGTGATCGACGCGCGAGTCCTAACGCGAGCCTCCAGCGTCATCGACCCAGCGGGAGGAGTGACCGAGCCCGTCATGTAGCCGGCGATGCCATCACCGCGCACCTCAGCCCCGAACCCCCCGTACTTGTTCGGCTGCAGCGCGCGCTGCAGCTTAAACTTTGCATCACGGAATAGGATCAGCGCGTCGTCGAGTCCACGGGAGACGCCCGACCCCGGTCCTCGCAAGATGGGGGTGAAGTCCGACAGTGCGCCGTCCTTCGGTCCGAGTAGGACTTGCATGTCGATGCCGAGCCAGTCGAGTCCCATGAACACGTCGAGCAACCCATCTACGTTGTTGACTGTCACCGCACCCACGCCACCCGCCGTAGTCCCGTGAAGGGCGGGGATGGGCAGGCTCACGGTGAAGTCGCCGGGGCGTCGGATCGCAGGCTGAAAGTGCTTGAACGGCGAGTCTGTCGACCGCGATACGTAGCCTCCTCCCGACAAGTCCACGGGGTTGCCAAACCCAAGGGCGTCCTTCGGCTCGGCTCGCAGGAGAAACTCGCGCTTTGCCTCAGGATCAGACAGCAGCCCTGAGAGAGGATCGGCAACTGAAAGCGACCCTGAGAACCCACCTAGTGGGAATTCGCCTAGGGCCCCATCAGCCATTGTCCATCACCGTTCTCTTCGTAGTCAGCACGTGCGTCTCGATCATCTGAAGGCGATCGTTCAGGATCTGCTGGTTGCTCGCGATGGTACCGAGCTCGTCAATCATCGTCTCCATGCGACTGACCTGCTCAGTTCCCACTGCGACCGTTGCGCGAAACCCAGTGTTCGTGGCCTCGATCTGCTGCTGGTGACTCTGAGTAAACAGCGTACTGGTGAGGAGGTTTCCCTCATGAGCCGTGGTGATCCCGAGGAGGCCCTCCATGTCGGCCTGTATGCCAGGAAACTGAGCCGCCAGGAGCGACGGAGAGAAGTTCGCCAGTGACGCCAGGAGGTCACGACCAATGTCATCGATCGACTCGAGGGCGCCGATGTCACCCGTACGTGCCATGGCGAGCGTTGACTGGTACCTCTCCTCCTGGAACTCCATGGCCTGACGCGAGGTGACCACCCCGTGCTGCCCGCCGGCCATCTCAACGAGTAGGTCCCTGATGCCCCCTTGTGCATCGACCAGCCGACGTGCTAGGTCACTCAACGCGTTCGCAGCATCATTGACCGTCTCAGTGAACCTCTCGACGGGCGCCTGAGTCTGTGGGAAGAACGTGCTCGCGTCGAAGTCCGCTCCCGTGATCCACCCAAGGAGGTCATCAAGCGAGAACGACAGTCCGTCGAACGCGCCCGCAGCCGCGAGCGCTAGTGCCGCTGACATGGCTTGCGCCTGTGCCAGTAGGAACTGCGCGTGCGCCAGCTCGAGCACAACCTCCGTCGGAAGCGACACCCCGAGGGCCTCCAGCGATCCCAGGAACTCGAACCCGATATTGCGAGCTGCAGCCGACTGCGCGGCGTCGAGACGCGCGAGGTCGCCAGCCAAGAAGTCAGTCGAGCGACCCGCAGCGCTGGCCTCCTCGGCGAGCTTACGCAGTGCCTCGCGGCTCTTCTCGATCCCCATGATTGCATCGATCAGCTCCCGCTGGTGTGAGCCGATTCCAGCCGCCGCATCGAGCGCGCCTTGGTGAGGCTGCATCGCAGCATCTCGACCCTGCTGCACGAGTAGCGCGGCCTGCTTCTCGTACTCAGCGGTGAGAGCTGCTACCATCCGTGCAGCCTCCGCGGCTGGGAATCCCGCGTCCGTGATGTCCTTGAGCAGCTGTTGCATGTTCTTGCCAAGCTGCGCGATAGGATCCTGACCGACGCCGAGGAATTCGTTGACACGATCGCTAACGCCCTTGCGCACCTCCTCCTGACGTCGAGCCATCTCAGCGGTGGCCTGCGCGATGAGTGATGCTGATTCAGCGGCGCTGAACCCAGCCTCCTTGATCTTCTTCTTGAAGTCGTCGAGCCAGTGACCACTCTCGACCATCTGACGAGAGATGTCGCTCATGCCGAACATCCCCGCCTCTCGACGGATGTCGGCCTGCGACTCCTTGCGGGCTGCACGCTGACCTCCGCCACGACCACCGACCACGACGCCACCGGGCCCGATCTCACCTGGGACGCTTCCGAGAGCACGCGCCAGGTTATCGAGGATCTGTAGGAGTGCCGCGAGCTGCGGATTGTTGGAGGGATTGCGCTCGTCGATGGTGAGCATCCCGCCGCCCTTGGTGTTGCCAGTTGGCCGCGCGCTCACGGGACGTCCGCCGGTTCCGTAGGGATTGAGGCCGCCTCCCATACCGGCACCAGCCTCATGCAAGACGGAGATGAGTGCGATCTGAGCCTGCACAGCGGCGACGCGCGCCTTGATCTCCTCGTAGAGGAGCATAATTTGCGCGATGATGATCGTCCGCTGGAGGTTATAGGCCACACGCTGACGCTCGGCGGCCTCCTTCGGATCCTCCCTGTGACCAGTCAGCTGGTTATACAGGGACTGCAGTGAGTTGGTGAAGTGAAGGATCGAGGATGCTGTAGCTTCGTTAAGAGCACCTAGGTCCATCTGGGAGATGCGAGATCCCGCCGCCGCGAAGAGGTCGAACGACCTGCGAATCTGATCGACGAAGAGGTCCGTAGCATCTTGCATCGCAAGTGCTACGTCTTCCATGTTCTGTGTAATCAGCGTGCGTGCGAACTCGATGTTGGAGTTGATCGCATCCATGTTCATGTCGCGCGTGGCGCGCACCGCGGACTGAACTAGTGCGGGAACCCCCTGTGCAAACTCACCGAAGCGGACCATCATGGCCTGCGCAGCGCTAATGGCCTCCTCGGCCGTCTTGAAGAACATCCTGTAGCCGCCGGCTCCTGACACCGACCAGCCGGACTTGTCGTGCTCTATGGAGATGGACCCGAAGGAGGTCAGCTCCACGTTGACGCTCTTCATCCACTCGCGCAGCGACTTAACGATGGAGGCTGCGGCCTCCTGCACGCCCTGCAAATACTTCTGTGTATGACCAAACGTCGAGGTGATCTGTCCCTGATCACCGAGGGTCACACCTGAAAACTTTCTCTTATGATCCTCGATGAACCCCTTGTACACCACGAACAGTGCGTATGCCACGAGTGCGTAGCCGGCCATCGTGTTAGCTGACATACCAGCACTACTACCAGACTGGTAAGCACTTCCTGCCTGGCTTACAGTTCCGGCCGTCCCACCTCCCCCGCCACCTCCGCCGCTCTTACTCGCGCTGTCAATCGACTTACGGATCGCAGCCTGCTTCATGGTGATGGCCGTCTTGAGCAGCTCACCCTTGAGCCAGTTCGTTACGATCTCAGCAACCATGTCTGCGAAGATGTCGATGAGGTTGTCGACCAGCGACTTCATGATAGCCTCGCCGTCGACGCTTCCCTCCTTGAGGCCGTCACTGATGGCAGTACCGATCGACGATTCGACCGCACTGAACGCAGAGGACGCAGCCTTTACGTAGCTCACCCACACGTTGTCCGCGAGGTCACGCTGCATCTCGACTAGTTGGTTCAGGTGATCCTGCGCTGACCCCGCCTGCACTATCTCCTCTGTGATGTCAGCGACTAGTCGACCGTTCTGGATGAGCCACTTCTCGATCTCAGCCGTCGAGAAGCCAAGAGCCTTCATGGCCTTCTTGGCTGCCTCAACATTGACCGCGAACCTCTCAGTGTCAGTAAGGCTCTCCAACCAGAACTGATGCGAGCTAGCCTTGGTCTCCTTGATGACTGCGTCAAGGCCTGATAGGTCTACGCCTTTGCCCGTCTTCTCGATGAACTGCTTGAGCAGCGCGAACGAGTCGCTCGCCGTCTTGGCGCGAACTGAGAGGCTGACCAGCGAGGTGATGGTCTTGTTAGATGCCCCTGGAAACTGCTGCATCGCATCGACGAGGGCCTCGGCGTAAGACACGGTCTTTCCTGACAGCAGCGCACTGACACCCGCTGAGAATGCTGAGACGTCAGCGCTACCCTTCTTAAACGCCGCCGCCATCGCCTCGGCTATGGCCTCTGCTGCAGCTCTCTGCTTCTCCGCAGCGTCGGCCGCCAGTTTAGAGTCACGCGCATTCATCGTCTCCCAGAACGCAAGCTGCTCTGCGCTGAGGACCTGCTTCCCGAACTCCTGTGCTCCCTGCGCCAGGTGCTGGGCTGACGCTGCGAACGCAGCCTCGTTGGCCTTCACCATAGCGGCGTCTGCTTCCTTCCCAAAGAAGCCACCGCTCGCCATTAGGTCCATCCACTTACCGACGCCAACATCGAGCTTACCCAATAGCTGTAGGCCAGAGATCAACTTGTCGAGCAGCTCGAGAGACATCCCGATGACTTCACCAAGATGCTTGAGGAACGTCAGCGTCTCCTCGTTAGATGCCACCTCACCGAGCGACTCTGCCAGCTTATTGACCGCAGGAACTAGACCGTCACCCACCGACTGAAGAGCATCCGCAGACGCGTCGCTCAGCTTGTTGAGCGAGTCTTGCCCAGCGGCGCCAGCACCACCGATCGTCCTCTCCAATTCCTTGAAGATCAGCGCGTTGGCCGCGCCCCTCTCGCCGCTCTGCACAAGATCCTTGATCTGAGCCTGCAGCGCGTCAGAGAATGCACCCGTAGCCTTCGCGATCTGAGTGACGTCTCCCTCTGCATCGTTGAGGCTCTTACCCAACATCTTAGTGGCGCCATCGAGGTCACCGCCCATGACCTGTGCAAGGTCCGCACTGAACCGAATGAACGTCGGGAAGTCCTCTGACCCAATGCGCTTGAACGTCAGTCCCAGAGCAGCCGCGCTAGCCGTTTGGTCGTCTGTGAACCTAGTGGTCGACTGGATCTGCGCGGAGAGTTGCGAGACCATCCCGCTGGTGACACCGGCCGCTCCTCCCGTCGACTTGATGCGCTGCTCAACCTGACCCATCGCCAACGTCCACTCGCGGGACTCGGCTACAGCCGCTGACAAGAACGAGGTCGCAGCCCGAATGGAGATGTACCCGCCAGCTATGTTAGCAAGCTGACCCACCATCTGCTTCGACGAGTTCTCGAGCGCAGACGCAGCCCTGCGCATCGGCTCGGTGAACTGATCGGTGAGCTTGAGTAGCCCCTCGATCGTTCCGATGCTAACGCTCATGCACGTCCTTGTCCCTGAGTGGCGTTGGCAATGACCATGGCCTTGAAGTCATCGAAGTGAGCCCTGAACTCCTTCTTAGTCATCCCCTTTGATGCGGCTCGTCTCACGTCGGGCGCAGTGATCTTAAGGGCGCAGTCTTGTGGCGTGTGCCACTTCGCACCGCGCTTCATGTGCACGTTGTAGATGGCGGCGGTTATGCTTCCCGCTCGAAGGTCGTCTCGTTCCTCGCCGAACGGTTCGAGCTGGAAGTACTCGAACCACTCGAACAGCTGCTCCCAAGAGATGACCTTGAGCCAGCCGCGTACGTTCCATATCCCTAGCTGGGCTGCGACTCGGTAGGCGAAGCGGAGCCAGTTGCCTCCGCTCCGCTCAAAACGTTTCCCGAGGTACCCCGCGTGATGGCCCGCATGATGGCCACCAGGTCGTCAGCCGGCGCCTTGCGAAGCTGGTCCTCCGTGAACATCAACGAGCCGTCCGGGTTGCAGAGCAGCGACACCAGCATGTTGACCATGTTCTCGACGTGGTGAGGATTGCCACCCTCGGCCTCGATCTTCTGTGCAGTCAGGACCTGTTCCTGCCAGCCGATCATGGCATCCGCAGAGACCGGAAGATGACAGACGACGCCGGGACGCCCGTTCTTGAGCAGCCCCGGCACCGTCACGCGCCTCACGTTGTTGTCACCGCCGCCAAGGATGTCAGCTGCTGAAAATACCTCCTCGTTACCGACGACCGATGTTACCTTCGTGTCTTCGTTCATAGTGCTCTCTCTACCTTTCCTGTTGAGTCAAATGTGTCGGATCTATCGCGAAGCCGTGACCAGTTCCTACGCGGAGGTCCCGTAGACGAGGCCGTCGACCTTGGCCTGCTTGCTGAACCGCACCGTGATCGATACGGTACGAATGCCCGCACCCTCGGGACTCGAGTCCTTCCACGCGACGA
>Ga0209382_10007800_pt1 | contig 13548 bp, 10 predicted proteins | sample SoiMetdeltSBSDD5_FD_187599 | JGI IMG/M metagenome (GOLD analysis project Ga0209382, IMG submission 187599) | Bulk soil microbial communities from a Populus tree surrounding site in Tennessee, USA - Soil MetaG P. deltoides SBSDD5 (SPAdes) (version 2) | ecosystem: Environmental > Terrestrial >... | reverse complement strand
TTTCCATCCTCGACTTCAATGTAGACGATGAGGACCATCCGTTTCTGGTGATGGAGTTCCTCAACGGGCTGTCGGTGAAGGACGAAATCGCTTCACGCGGGCGGATGAGCGTCGCAGAAGTGCAGGCGATCATTCCGCCGATTTGCACGGCCCTGCAGGTCGCCCACGAGCACGGCATCGTGCATCGCGACCTGAAGCCGGCGAACATCGTGGCGCACGAGTTCTCACCGGAAGAGCGCGTTTACAAGCTGGTCGACTTCGGTATTGCCAACCTGCGTGAAACTGACGAAACGCGTTTGACGGGCCCCCACGAGTTTCTCGGCACGCTTGCCTACGCGGCCCCCGAACAGCTGACGGGCGCCGTGGTCGATGCACGGTCCGACGTCTACAGCCTCGGCGCGGTGGTTTTCGAGATGCTCACCGGCCGTCCACCTTTTATCGGACCCGACGCGATGTCGTTGCTCAACGCGCATCTGAATTCGCCTGTGCCACGGATCTCCGAGACGGTCGGCGACGTTCCCGCGTGGGTCGATTTGGTCGTTGGGCGCGCGATGGCGAAGAGCCCGCAGGATCGGTGGATGACGATCGCCGAGTTCGGGAATGCGCTGCTCGGCGGCGACGGAACATCGACGACGGTCGCTCGATCCGAGCCGCCGGCCGGCGGTTTGCTCGCGAAATACGACCTCGGCGAACGCATCGGTCCGGGGCGGCTCGAGAGCGTCGTCTACAAGGGCACCCATCGCGGACTCGGTCACCCGGTTGCGATCCGACTGCTGCGGCGCGATACACAGCGCAATTGGGAAGGCGCACGCGCGAGGTTCATGCGCGAAGCGCAGGCGCTGCAGGTCGCGCATCCATCCATCATTCAGGTTCGCGACTACGGCGAGGAACCTGACTATGTCTATCTGGTTACCGACTACTTCGAAGGCCAGAGCCTGCGCGACGTGATGAACGCGGCCGGCCCGATGCCGTGGACCCGCTTGCAGCCGCTCCTCGCGCAGCTCGTCGAGGCCACGCGCATGCTGCACCGCCGCAAGGGCCTCCTCTGCGGCGTCAGTCCCGACATCATGCGTGTCACCACGGACGAAGAGGGCGAACGTCTGCTGATTTCAAGCGCGGGGATCTGGCAAGCGCAGGACCTGCTCGCAACGCTGCACGACAAGACGCTGCGCGGCATCGCGCTCGCCGACACCGAGCTGAGATACACAGCGCCCGAGCTGCTGACCGGGCGCAGCGCGGACGTCCGCTCCGACATCTTCACGATGGGCGTCATTGCCTACGAGATGGCGACCGCGACGCTGCCGTACGACGGCAGCTCGATGCCGGATCTCCTCGGAAACATGCTTCGCGGTCAGCCCGCCGACCCGTCTGTCACGCAGCCCACGCTGCCGCCCGCCTCGAGTGCCGCAGTTCTGCGCGCACTGCGACCAGCCCAGGATCAGCGATACGCGACAGCAGTGGAGTTTGGCCACGAACTCCTGTAGTCGATGACTGACGACTAGCGACTAACAGCTAAGGTGCGTGCATGGATCGCCGCACCGTGCAGGCCGGTATCGGGATTGAGGATGACCGAGACGGGAACGTTCGTCATCAGATCGTCCATTGGCTCCTTCGCGCGAAAGGCTTCGACGAAGATGCCGTTCGAGAGCTCTGGCAGAATCTTCGGCGCAATCCCGCCGCCAACGTACACCCCTGACGTCGCCAGCGCCCGCAGCGCCAGGTTGCCGGCCTCCGATCCGTACGCGGACAGGAACATGTCGAACGCTTCAACGCACATCGGGCAGCGTCGTTGACGAGCTGCTTCGGTGATGCGGGCCGGCAAGTCTGTGATTTGCCCGACGTCGCCGACGCCTGGGCAGAGGCGTGACGGCGCGATCGTGTTTGGCGTAATCATCGGACCAGAGCCAAATGCCCGGTGCGTGAACTGGTAGATGTTGATCAGACCGGGCCCCGAGATGACATGTTCGGCGCCGACACGGCCGAACACGCGCGTCAGCTCCCCCACCATCTCGAGCTCGCGCGGCGTTCGCGCCGCGAAATCAGCATGGCCTCCTTCGGAGGCGAACGGGATGTAGCGGCCGTCGACCTCGTGCAGCATCGAGACGCCGAGGCCCGTACCCGCGGCGATCACCGCGGCATTGCCGCCGGGCATCGAAATTCCTTGCTGCAACACCGCCAACTCGTTCGCTTCGAGCAGGGGAACTGCATACGCGAGCGCCTCGAGGTCGTTGATGACCGCCGATCGCCGCAGCCCAAGCGCGTTGGCGATCGCATCGCCATCGACGACCCACGGCACATTGGTGAGGCGCGCGACGCCTTCCGTCACGGCGCCGGCGACGCCGATGCAGGTGGCGGCCAGCGTGCGCGGGTCGACCTTCCATGCGCCAAGGAACTCGCGGATCATGGGCGCAAGGTCGTCGTAGTCGAGCGTGACGAACTCGCCGATCTCTATCGGCGCCGGGCGTTCCTCGTCGTTCGAGAACAGCCCGAGCAGCGTTTTCGTTCCACCAACGTCAGCCGCCAGCAGCATGGCGAGACATTATAAGTACCAAGCACTTGACTTTCCCTCGGAACTCCCTCATCTTCGCGGTAGCAATGGCGTCGTCGCCGTCATCCCTGAAAGGGTCCGGCGGGCCGTATGGCTACCGGGACCTTCGCAATCTGTATCCCACAGTCACCGAGAATCATCTCCGCTATCTGGAAAAGTGGGGTTTGCTTCGGCAGAGTTCCGCGCCGCGGGCGAATCGCGAGTATTCGTTCACGGACCTGCTCGCCATCAAGCACGTTGCCAGCGAACTGGAACGCGGCACGCCGCTGAAAGTGATCCTGCGAGGATTGCTCGCTGAACGGCAGGGTCAGCTCGAGTTCGATTTTCACGCCGCGCCCGACACACCGCGCGCGAAGGTCGTCAATCTCCAGGGACGCCGCTCGCCCGCGCTTGGTGTCGGCAGTCCAACGCCGCTCTCGGCAAGCGGTCCCAAGGAGACCGCGTTTCCCTTCAGCGATCCACAGACCGCGCTGTCCGCGAAGTACTTCATCGAGGGATCGCTGTTGGACGATGGGGAAGAGCGGAATATGGAGGCGGCCGCCGCCGCGTACAGAAAAGCGTTAGTGATCGATCCGGATCTCGTCCCCGCGATCGTCAACCTCGCGAACATTCACTACGCGCGCGACGAGATGATCGAAGCGCAAGCGCTCTACGAGCGCGCGATCGGCCTCGATCCGGACTGCTTCGAGGCGTACTTCAACCTCGGCAACATCCACCACGATCTCGCACGGTACCAGGCCGCGCTGAATTGTTATCGGGGAGCCGTCCGCCTCAATCCCAGCTACGCGGACGCACATTTCTATCTGGCGGTGACGCTGGAAAAGACCGGCCACTCACCAGATGCCAAGCCCCATTGGAAGGCCTACCAGGACCTCGCGCCTGACGGTGAATGGGCGGATCTTGCGAAGGAGTTTTCTGAATAGAGTTAATACATGTAGTCGGAGCGTTCCCGCTTCTTCGGCGTGCGGCGCAGCTTGTAGAAAGCGCACTCCGGGCACCAGGATTCGGGCTTGAATCCTTCCTTGCCGGCGAACGGCAACACATCGCGATGGGTGCAGAACTCGCCGGCGTCGGGTGTGGCGCGCCAGCGGCAGCTGCGGAATCGCTCGGTTGCAGGCGACGTGTCCACATCGCCTGTTGGCGACGCCGCGTCCGCGGTATCAGCCTCGGGCGAGAGTGCCTCGCCCTCAGGCCGCTCGGGCCAGGACGCCGTTGGGCCGTACTTGGAGTCGTCCATTCTTACCCTTGGAGCTCAATGCCGAACGAGCGCTGCAGCGCTTGCAGCGCCCGCAGCTCTTCAGGAGCGACCAGCGTGAGCGCCGTGCCGGTCGCTTCCGCGCGACCAGTGCGACCGACGCGATGCACGTAGGTCTCCCGGTTCGAAGGCACTTCGTAGTTCACGACGTGCGTGATGCCGTCGATGTCGAGGCCGCGCGCCGCCACATCGGTGGCGACGAGCACGCGATAGCGGCCGCTGCGGAAACCTTCCACCGCCTGCGTGCGCTGCGCCTGCGTGCGATCCGCATGCAGTGCCGCCGCCTTCAGGCCTGAGGCTGCCAACTTTTTCGCGAGCCGCTCAGCGCCGGACTTCGTTCGCACGAAGACGAGCACCGGCCCATCGGCGCGGCGCAGGAACTTCGCCAGCCATTCCGTCTTCTGACCCGCCGCGACGTTCTCGATTGCATGCGTGATGCTCTTCGCCGGACCACCCGCGGTGCCAATCTGCACGAACTTCGCCTCGCGGACGACTTCATCCGCGAGACGCATGACTTCGTCAGGCATCGTCGCCGAGAAAAGCAGCGTCTGACGGGCGGCAGCATCGGGCAGGGCCGCGACGATGCGGCGGACGTCGGGCCAGAAGCCCATGTCCATCATGCGATCGGCTTCGTCGAGCACCAGCGTATCCAGCTTGTCGAACGCGACCGCGCCGTTGCGCATGTGATCCATGAGCCGTCCGGGCGTAGCGACGACGATGTCGACGCCGGACTTGAGCGCGCGTTCTTGCGCGTCCATCGGAACACCGCCGTAAACGGCGATGCTCGTCAGGTCGGTGTGATACGTGAAACCCTGGACGTCGTCCTCGATCTGGACGCACAGCTCGCGCGTCGGGGCGAGGACGAGGACGCGGGTAAAACCGCGTTCCTCCGGCGCCGCGGCGCGGGCTTTCAGCATCCGGTTGAGCACCGGCAGCAGGAACGCCGCTGTCTTGCCGGTGCCGGTCTCGGCGCAGCCAATCAGGTCGTCGCCATCCATCACGATCGGGATCACGGCGCTCTGAATGGGTGTTGTCGCGACGAAACCGCGGACGCGGATGCCTTCGAGCAGCGAAGGTTCGAGACCAAGCGTCTCGAAACCGACTGGGCGCGGGTCGTATTCTGCCTGCTGGCGGACGACAACCGGTGGTTTAGGTGCGGATGGGACGTGCGTCCTGGTGCCGTGCGGGCGTGGCGCACCCGATCGACCGCCGGGGCGTCGTCTACGCCGTCCGCGCGAAGTGTGGGATTGGGTTGTTTGGGAGCTCAAGAGTGCTTCTTATCGCGCACGGAAGGTAATGATGCCCCGGACTGGATCGTAGGGCGAAACCCCCACGGTAACCCGGTCTCCGGGGACGACTTTGATGCGGAACCGGCGCATTCTGCCGCTCAATTGCGCGAGCACCTCATGACCCTGGTCGCACTGCACGCGATACAAACCGCCGCTGTGAACCGCCACCACGGTGCCCTGCACGTCAATTAGATCGTCCTTACTCAACTATGTTTGGTTCCTTTCCAATCAAAGATTGTGCCACATGTCGTCGTGGTTCCGCAAACTCAGGCGTTTGGAGCGCCGAGCGAACGGACGGCGGCCTCCACCTCGGCCGCGAGAGCCGGATAGTCTTGGCCTTTCAGCGACATAGGGGCGCCGAACGTCACGGTGGCGCGCCCGCGCGTCGGGAAGCGCCACGTTTGATGAAGGATTCGGTCGAGGCCTTCGAGGCGGACTGGGACGACTGGAACCGCGAGCCGCGCGGCGATCATCGCGACTCCCGGTTGAAAGCGGCCGATCTCGCCGGATTGCGTTCGACGGCCCTCCGGATAGATCAAGATCGACGTTCCCTGGCTGATCAGTTCGCCGATGTACCGGAGCGTCTGACGCGTGCCGGTTTCGCGCTGCGGCAACGGGAACGCGTTGAAAAACATGGATGCGAGGTAGTAATTCGTGCTGTTCTTCAGATAGGCGCTCCTCGAATGTTGCTCGGGATAGAAGTGCGCCTTGAAGAACTCCTTCGCCATCGCCGGCGCGACGCGGTAGCGCCAACTCGGCGGCAATGCATCGAGGATGACTGGCGTATCGAGGTGGCTTTGATGATTCGCCGCGAAGACGACCGGGCCCTGAAGATGCTCGAGATGCTCGAGCCCGCGGACGTCCACGCGCGCGAACACGCGTCCGAGCGGAAGGATCCAGGTCGGCAGGCTGGCGCGGCGCAACGCGCGGGCCGCCAGCGAGCGGTTCCACGACGGAAAATCGATCGATTCGGTTGATGCAACTGCTGCGGGTCCGGTGGTCTCAATCGTTTTCGTCACCGCTTCGAGATCGGCCACCGTCTTTGCGGCGCTGAACCGTCCCTCGTCAATCGTGACCTGGAACGCTTCCTCGAGCGCCATCATCAACTCGACGTGCTCCAGCGAGCTGAGGCCGAGCTCGTCGATCGTGGTTGACGCCGTCACGGTGCGGCCGGGCGCAAAGCGCCGCAACACCGACGCGACGGATCGCCCCGAATCGCCGGACGCGGGCCGCTGCTGGTCCTGAGCACCGGCCAGCCACGCCTTCAACTCGCGCCGCTTGAGCTTGCGCGTGCCTTCCGTTCGCGGCAACTCAGATTCGGGCCACACTGCCGCGCCGCGGATTTTTTGATGATCGCCGAGACGAAGGTTCGCGGCCCGCACGATGTCATCCAGGTCGGCGCCGGAGTCGAGAACCAACACCGCGTGAACGCGCTCGGACGCAGATCCCGTTGCAGCTGCGCCGACGACGGCCGCGTCACGGACGCCGGGCTGCGCCAGAAGCGCCTGCTCGACATCCTCGGGAAAAACGTTCAGCCCTTCGGGCGTCACGATCATTTCTTTCTTGCGTCCACGAATGCGGAGCTGACCCTTCTCGTCAATCTCGCCGACATCGCCGGTATGGAACCAGCCATCACGAAACGCGCTGCGCGTCTCCTCCGGCGCGTTGAAGTACCCACTCGTCACGTTTTCACCGCGCACCAGAATCTCGCCGTCGTCGGCGATGCGCACCTCGACGCCGGCGATCGGCTTGCCGACGGCGCCTTGCGCGGCGTGAAACGGGTGATTGAGCGTGACGATGGGCGCCGTTTCGGTCAGGCCGTATCCCTGGACGACGACGAATCCGAGGCGTTTGAAGAAGCCTTCGAGGTCCGGGTCGAGCGGCGCGGCACCGACGACCATCGCCCAGAACTTGAACCCGAACATCCGGTGGACACGGCGGTATCGCCACCACCGCATGGTCCAGTGCATTTTTGCGGGAGCCTCGCCGGTTTCCGGCGCGACGCGCAGCAAGTGGTCCCTGAGGACTTCGAGGATCTTCGGTACGCAGACGAGCACCGAGACGCGGCGATCATGAATCTGCCGAATGATGTCGTCCGGCGAAAAGCTGCGCGTGAAGAGCACCAACCCCGGAAGCATCGGCGGCACGAACGTCGCCATCGCTTGGCCGAACATGTGGCTGAGCGGCAGCAGGTTGAGAAAGCGAATCGGCAGAAACGGTTTCGCGTAGTGCTGATACTTCTTGATCTCTTTTTCGATCGGGATGATGTTGGCGAGGATGTTCCGATGCGTGATGACCACGCCCTTGGGTTCGGCTGTCGCGCCTGACGTGAAGATGATCTCGGCCGTGTCGTCGGCCGTCAGCTGAGGTCCGGACCGCGCCTCGCTTTCACCCGTCGGGCTCCGTAACTCTCCCAGTGGCCAAATCGGCCGGCCTGATTCCGCCAGGCTGGTGCTGTCGACGACGTCGCCGACGAGGATGGCTCGCGCATCGACAATCGACGCGACTTTGAGAAGGAAGGCGTCTGACGTGCGGTAATCGATCGGAACAATCACGACACCCTCGAGCACGCATCCCCAGAAGGCGACGATCCACTCCGGACGATTCTCGCTCCAGATGGCGACCGACTGTCCGCGCGTGATCTGTGCAGCTCTCAGCCGTGCCGCGAAGGCCCTCGCGGCACGCGCGACATCGCGGTAGCTCAGCGCCCATGTTCGATAGCCATCGTCGTACACGAGGAACTCGGCGTCGATCGTGGCGATATCGTCGAAGAAGTCGATGAGCGTGCGCCGTTGCATGTGGAATGAATTATGATCTAAAACCCATGGCGCTTCCGCCCGTCTTTGCGGCCAGCGCGCTCTACGATAACCTCCTGCAGTCGGCGCTGCGGCAGTTCTTCGGGCGCGCCACATTCGAGACCGAGCCGATCCCCTCTCTCTCGTCCGACGGGCGTCTCGCCATTGAACCCACCAACGATCCGTCGGTGTTGTCGATTCGCTGGTTCGGATCGCGGCACGTCCTCCACGTCCCGGCGCGGCGCCCGTTCACGCGGCATGAAGTGCGCCTCGCCAAAGCGATCGGGGCCGTGCTGGCGATGCGCTACCGGGCGCTGTTCGATCCGCGGCAGATGCTGGAGCGCGGCGAGCTGTTTCGCGGCGCCATCGAAGATCGATACATCGGTGCGTTTCTGGATGGAGTCGAGCCGGCCGATCCGTCACGATCGAGAGCAGACCTCATCGCGACGGCAATTGAAGTGTTGCGCGTCGCGGCGCTCTCCAGTTACGAGAACCGGTCGATCTCGTCCGGTGTGTTAATCGATGGCGATGGCAAGCATACGCCGGCAGCGTCCGCCAACGGCCAGTCCTACAAGTACTCGCAGGCCTTGACCGGGATCAAGAGCTTCTATCGGCTGAGTGATGGTCTCCAAACGTTGTTCCTGGTGAGTCGCGAGAGCGTGGTGCTCGATATCGTGGAGATCGCGCGGTACGCGGCGGCGATGCGCTCGTCGGCGGGCGTGCTGCTCGACGCGCCGGTGCCCACACCATACCGCGCGCATGCGATTGCCACCGCCGGCAACCGGAATATCTGCGTCGTGCTCAGCCCTTCGCACGAGATCAAGGTGTTCGCCGAAGGCGTGGAGATGTTCAGTTTCAGGAATGCGCGGTGGCATTTGCTGGACGTCCATGCCAAGTACGAAATGTGGGAGCGAGCAGTCGAGAATTCGGCGCTCGCCAATCGACTGTTCCAGACGGCGCTCGACCTTGCCGACGCGCGTCAAGGCGCGCTGTTCGTCGTACTGCGCGATCCTGAGGGTTCGCTGCCACTGCTGGTGGCGCCAGGCGATCGCCTCGATGCGCCGCGCGGCAAGCCGGGCGATGCGCCCGATCGAGTTCAAATCCTCCACATGCTGCGCGGACGCAGCGCCGTCAGCCTGGATGCCGCTGTGCTCGAAGGGCTTGCACGCACGGACGGTGCGACGGTCATGGACGGCACCGGCCGTCTCCTCGCGGTAGGTGCCATCCTGCTGCACTCCGAGCCAGTGCAGCCGCACTCATCGCTCGCCGTCGAAGGCGCGCGCACTACGGCAGCGATGGCGGCCGGCCGTTACGCGGCGGTCCTCAAAGTCAGCGAGGACGGGCTCATCACCTTCTACGATCGACAAGAAAAAATCTGGGATATTTGACTTCCGCCCCTTCTCGGCATTGAATAGGACCGCTAGGGGCTGCGAACCTATGCGGATCTTCATCACGGGTGGAACTGGGTACATCGGGTCGGCGGTGCTCGACTCGCTCTTACGAGCGGGACACAAGGTTGACGCGCTCGTCCGCAATCGAGAGAACGCGGGCACGGTTCAGGCGCGTGGCGCACATCCCATTCTTGGGGAACTGACGCAGCCCACGACCTACGCTGCGGCTGCGTCTGCCGCTGACGGTGTCATTCATACCGCGATCGACGACGCCTCGCGCGCGCACGTCGATCTCATCGCCATCGACGCGTTGCTCTCACCGGGCACGGCCGCGGTCCGCCCGGGGCGCTTCTTCATTTACACATCTGGAGTTTGGGTGCTTGGGCCAGCGCCGGTGCCGGTGGACGAAGCGGCTCCGGTCAATCCGATCGAGCAATCAGCCTGGCGAGCGCCCCACGAGCGACGTGTGCTCGAAGCCGCCGCCTGGGGGACTCGCACCGTCGTCGTTCGTCCGGGGATCGTTTACGGAGGCTCGCGCGGGATCGTTGGGGACTTGTTCAAGGATGCCGCCAACGGGCTGGTTCGGATCATTGGGACGGGTGAGAACCACTGGCCGCTGGTCTACGACCGTGATCTTGGCGATCTGTTCTTGAGGCTCGCGACGAATCCGGCCGCTTCTGGCATCTATCACGCGAACGACGAATGCGACGAGCGCGTCAACGATCTCGTCGCGGCGATCGCCGGGCATGTCCCGATTGTGCCGAGCGTTCGAAAGGTTCCGTTGTCCGAAGCCAGGAAGAAGCTCGGCGCGGTTGCGGAAGCGCTTGCCCTGGATCAAGTCGTTCGTTCTCCGCGCGCACGCGAGCTCGGTTGGGCTCCGTCGCTGCACGCCGTGTCGCGGAACGCGGCACGCCTGTTCGAGGAGTGGCGCCGCGGACGCGAGGCGGCGAATCACGCCGCTGCTACTTCAGGCTGATCCCCGCGCTGAGGATCGTCATCTTGCCTTTGGGATACGCCGGACGGCCGGCGCTTGCCTCCTGCGCGTCAAACCGGTGAAACCGGAAATCGAACGTGAAGGCGAGGTGTTCCTTCGCGAACCAGCGGGCGCCGCCGCCGTAGTTCAGCGTACGAACGGAGCCATCCGGCGCGCTGACCGGCGTGGCGTCGCGCTCGACGGTGAACGTGCCCCAGCCAAGTCCGCCGCTGATGTAACTCCAGCCGCGCCGGCTGCCAAAGTTCAGCGAGATCTGCGGCGAGATCGTGTTGAAGCGGCCGTTGACCTTCGGACCATCCGCAGCCGTACCCTCTCCCTCGAGCGTTCGGCTCGCGCGGCTCACGAGCATTTCGCCGCCGATGCCAAGAGCAACTTTGCCTCTGATTGGGTAGACGTGCAGGCCTGCGGACAGCCCAAGCCCTCTGGTCGGCAGATTCTCTTGCGTGACAGCCAACGCCGTCGCAATCGCCTCGTCATCCGGGAATCTTGGCAGCGCGACTCGCACGTCAGCGGCAAAGGGGGCAATCGGCTCACGCTCGCGCTCCTGCGCGAGCGCCGTGACTGGCAGCAAAGCCAGCATGGCCAGGACAAGCTGCATACGCATCTGAGTCATCGTTCCGCCGTCTCTCCCTTTTCCTTTTTCCTTCTTCCTTCTTCCTTGTTCATGTCTTCAAACACCCTCAACCCCTGTTCGACCGTCGTCACGCTCCCGTCGAGCTGCTGCTCGTAAATAGCTCTCAGGATGTCACCCATGCGAGGTCCGGGCTTGACGCCCAGCGCGAGGAGGTGCCGGCCCTTGACGATCGGCTCCGGTGGTTTGTGCTCGACGCCAAGCGATCGAGCCCGCTCGAGGAACGTCCCGATGCCTGAGCAATCGAAATTCCCAGTTCGCCCGAGGCAGTCGGAAAGCGCAACGCGCGCCAGCAGCTCGAGGTCGACTTTCTGTGCGAGCCGGCGATACGCGCCCTCGCCGACCGGCGTCACCGACTTGACGAACATCAGCGGCTTCAAATGATGCGCGACGATGCCGAGAATGTGATGCCGAACGTCGTAGCCGCCGATGGTGTGGATGTTGAGTCGGTCGAGCAGCGCCGTCGCGGGAGCGACGCCCGCTTGTTCGTGGTCGATCGATCGAATTCGCCCATCGACGAACGCCGTGGTCGGCGGCTTTCCTAAATCGTGAGTCACGGCGCCGAGCATGACCGTGATCTGCTGCGGTCGCTCGAGATCGTGAATGCGTTGACGCGCCTGGTCGATCACCATCATGGTGTGAATCCAGACGTCGCCTTCGGGATGCCACTCCGGTTCCTGAGGGCAGTCGACGAGTGCTTTCATCTCCGGAAACAGCTGGTCGATGACGCCGAGCTGGAGGGCCAGCGCGAAACCAATCGAGGGCCGCTCCGCGAGGAGCAGCAGCTTTTCGAATTCGCCCCAGACGCGCTCGGCGGGGAGGTCGTCGAGCGCGATACGCGAGCAGAGGGCCCTGGTGTCCGGCTCCATCTCGAGATTGAATCGCGCCGCGAATTGCACCCCGCGCAGCACGCGAAGGCTGTCCTCCGCAAACGTAATCTCGTCGACGGCTTTCAGAATCCGGTGTTCCAACAGGTCACGTTGACCGCTAAACGGATCGATGTATTCCTGTGTCAGCGGATCGAAGTAGATGGCGTTGATCGTAAAGTCCCGGCGTCGAGCCGCCTCCATCGGCGTCATTGAAGGGTCGCCGGTGACCTCAAACGCGCGATGGCCTCTGCCGATCTTCGACTCTCGCCGAGGCAGCGATACATCAACCTCTTCGACCTTGTAGACCGTGAAACTCTCGCCGACCGTGTTCACGGGCCCAAGCGTCGCGAGCAACCCGCGTAGTTCTTCGGCCGGAATGCCGAACACTTCGAGATCGACATCCTTGTTCGGCTGGCCAAGCAAGCGGTCGCGTACCCATCCGCCGACAATCAATGCGCGGCCGTTGCGTTTCGCGACGAGTTCCGCAATGGCCTCCGCCGTCTTCAGACTCATGATCGAGACGACGTGGTTCCAGCCGGTTGCACGACGCGCCGGCGTCCGTACCGGCGGACGATGCGATCGGTGAAGCCTGGAGAGATGGCGTTCAGTACCGCAAGCGCGCGCGACTTGGCGTGCGGAAACACTTCTGGCCGCGGCCGCCGTACGCAGGACACGATCGCCCGCGCGACAGTCTCCACCGGTTGCTTCGGGCCGAGACCGGAAATCTGGTGGCCGAAGTCGCGCTCCATCGCGTACCGAAACTCGGTCAGGGTCGAGACAGGGAACACGGTGCTGACGTGCACGTTCGTCCCGGCAAACTCCGCGCGCAGCGACTCGGCGAACCCGGCCTGTGCGGCTTTTGTCGCGCTGTACCCGCTCATGAACGGAATGCCGCGCTTGCCGACGATCGACGAGATGAAGATCAAGTGGCCGTGACCCTGCTGGCGGAAGATCGGCAGCGCAGCGCGTGCCCCGTAGAAGCTTCCCATGAAGTTCACGTCAACCATCCGCCGCATCACGTCCGACGGCATCTCGTCGACCGTGCCGTAGTAGCCGAACCCGGCGTTACACACCATGATGTCGAGACGGCCGAACACTTCCCGCGCGCGACTCACCAGGCGAACGACGTCCGCTTCCTGAGCGACATCGCTGGTCACGGCCTCGGCGGTGCCGCCCTGCGAGTTGATCGCGCGCACCGCCTGCTCCAAGCGATCGCTGCGCCGCGCACCAAGCACGACCTTCACACCCGCGCGCGCCAGTTCTTCGGCCACCGCCAATCCAATCCCAGACGAGCCGCCCGTGATGACCGCCACGCGGCCTTCGAGACTCATGAAGTGATGATACAGTCGCTCAGTCGCGAGTCGTTAGGCGTTAGTCGTTGGTCGGAGTCGCTCAGTCGCGAGTCGTTAGGCGGTAGTCGTTGGTCGGAGTCGCTCAGCCGCGAGTCGTTAGGCGGTAGTCGTTGGTCGGAGTCGTTAGTCGGAGTCGTCAGTCCTAGTCGATAGTCGCCAATCGCCAATCGCCAATCGCCAATCGCCAATCGCCAATCGCCAATCGCCAATCGCCAATCGCCAATCGTCAATCGCCAATCGTCAATCGTCAATCGTCAATCGTCAATCGTCAATCGCCAATCGTCAATCGTCAATCGCCAATCGTCAATCGTCAATCGTCAATCGCCAATCGTCAATTCAATCGTCAATCAGCAATCGTCAATCGCCAATGGAAGAACCCGTCATCGACCTGCTGCGTGATCTCGTCGCGATCGACTCGGTCAAT
>Ga0209382_10007795_pt1 | contig 13552 bp, 11 predicted proteins | sample SoiMetdeltSBSDD5_FD_187599 | JGI IMG/M metagenome (GOLD analysis project Ga0209382, IMG submission 187599) | Bulk soil microbial communities from a Populus tree surrounding site in Tennessee, USA - Soil MetaG P. deltoides SBSDD5 (SPAdes) (version 2) | ecosystem: Environmental > Terrestrial >... | reverse complement strand
CGGTCGGCTCGGGATCGGGCGGCAGGGCCTCCACCGCGGGAGCCGGCGCGCCCACCAGGCCCGCCAGCATGGCCAGCGCGGGGCCGACGTCGGCCACCGTGTCGATCGACAGGGCCGCGGTGGCGATGCCCGCGGCCGTGAGGGCGTCGGCGTCCTCGCGGCGGTTCTCCTCCACGCACATCACGACGAGGTCGGGCGCCAGGTCGACGATGGCCGCGACGTCGGGATCCTTGGTGCCGCCCACGTGCGGCAGGTCGGGCTGCTCGCAGAACCGCGTGCAGGCCACGGGGGTCACGCCCCAGGCCAGCAGCGTCTCGGTTACCGAAGGAACCAGGCTGACGACCCGGGCGGCCGTCACATCCGGTCGAGGAGCTGCTGCTTCTTCTGCGCGAACTCAGCCTCGCTGAGCACGCCCTGCTTGCGCAGCTCGTCCAGCTCGCGGATCTGGGCCGGGATGGAGGAGTCGTCGCGGTTGCGCCCTTCCTCCTGCACGTCCCGCACCGACTGGCCGACCCGGTCGAACTTCCGGTTCTCGTTGGCCTCCATCTGCCGGTAGACCTCGTTCTGCACGGCGGAGGGATGCTTGACGTTAGAGAAGCGCTGGCGGCCCGTCTCGCTGGCGGACTCGATCACGAGGTCGCCCGCGCCCACGACGCGCTCGAACACCGACTGGCTGAAGAACACGGTGTTGACCCGGTCGAGCGGGATCTCGATGCCGTGCTTGGACAGCACGCCGTGGCGGTAAATCAGCCGGTCGGTGGTGACCACGAAGTTGGTGGTGACCCAGCGCAGGTAGCGCCAGCCGAACCAGGCCAGCGCGACGAGGATCATGATGCCCGCGGGCACCTGCAGCCACTCGACGTCGGTGCCTCCGAACAGCCACAGGCCGAGGGCCACGGCGCCGAGCAACGCGAGCAGCGGCCAGGCGAAGAACCACCAGTGGGGGTGGAGGTCGAGGACGATCTCCTCGTTGTCGTTGAGGAGCCGGCGTGGGAACGGCACGGCCAGAGAGTATCCCCGGCTGGGAGGTTGCGGCGCGCCACCACCTGTGCGTGGCCTGTGCGTTGCCTGTGAGGGACCGATGTCACCGTGGCCCCGAGGACGTGCTTCACGTCCTCGCCTGGGACCGGGACCCCTCTCGGCCCCGGGTCGCGGGCCGGCCCGTGGGTGGGGCGGCTCGACCGTCTCGCCCACGGCGGAACGGGCCGGCCCGTCCCCCGGCGGCGGCGGGTTGGTCTCCTTCCCTGTGGCGGCGGGTCGGCCCGCTCCACCGCCACAGGGGGCTCACGGAGGACAGGCCATGACGACGTACCGGATCGACGTCTACACCGGGCAGGCCACGCCCGGCCTAGCCGGCGCGACCGACGCGAACGTCTTCGTGACCCTCTACGGCAGCCGCGCCTCCAGCGAGGAGCTGCGGGCCAGCAACGGCGGCGGGCGCTTCGGGCTCACCGGCCTGGACAGCGTCATGGTGCAGCTCTGCGACCTCGGGAACGTCGGGCGGGTCCACGTGCGCCACGACAACACCGGGGTGGCACCCGGGTGGTTCCTCGACCGGGTGGTCGTGCGCGACGAGGACCGGGGACAGGAGTGGACCTTTCCCTGCCAGCGCTGGCTGGCCCGCCACCAGGACGACGGCAAGATCGAACGGGTGATCGACTCGGCGTGAGGACCTCTCTGGCACCGGCCTCGCGCGCCCCTCTTCACGAGCGGCGCCCTTCATGTCATCCGAGCGCGCGGGGCGGGCCTAGGCTCCCAGGTGGGCCTGGGAGGTGCGCCACGGTGAGGTTCGGCATACTCGGGCCCCTCGAAGTCACCGAGGGGAAGGCGACGCGCAGGGTCGGGGGGCCCAAGACGCGCACCCTGCTGGCCGCGCTGCTGGTCAGGGCCAACGAGGTCGTGCCCGCGCACCTGCTCGTGTCGACCCTGTGGCCCGACGCCGGGCAGGCCGAGGGGGCCAACAACCTCCACACCCAGCTCTCGCGGCTCCGCAACGCCCTGGGCGGCGACGCGGTCGAGCGCACCGAGTCGGGCTACGTGGTGCGCTGCGACGAGGACGAGCTCGACGCGCTGGCGTTCGAGCAGGCCAGCGGGCGAGCCCGGGCCGCGCTGGCCGAGGGCCGCTGGTCCGACGCGGCCGGCGAGGCGGCCTCGGCCCTGGCGTGGTGGCGGGGCGACGAGGCCCTGCCCGAGTTCGCGGACCAGCCCTTCGCCATGCCCCGGGCCAGCGCGCTCGGCGAGGAGCGCTGGGCCGCGGTGGAATGCGGCATCGACGCCCGGCTGGCGCTCGGCGAGCACCGGGCCCTGGTGGGCGAGCTGGGCGACCTCGTCGAGCGCGAGCCGTTGCGGGAGTGGCTGTGGGGCCAGCTCATGCGGGCGCTGTACCGCTGCGGCCGCCAGGCCGAGGCCCTGCGGGCCTACGAACGGCTGCGCAACATCCTGGCGGACCAGCTCGGCATCACCCCCTGCGCCGAGCTGGTCCGCCTGGAGCGGGCGGTGCTCGCCCAGGACCCGGTGCTCGACTGGCAGGCGCAGGCGCCCGGTGCCGCGCCCACGCCGGTCCCCACCAGCACGCTGGCCACCTTCCTGTTCACCGACGTGGAGCACTCCACGGCCCGCTGGGACCGCGACCCTGCGGCGATGGGAGCCTCGCTGCGAGCCCACGACGCGCTGGTCCGGGCCGCCATCGAGAGCCACCACGGCCATGTCTTCGGGCACCCCGGCGACGGCTTCTGCGCGGTGTTCACCGCGCCGGCCGCCGCGGTGGCTGCCGCCCTCGACGCCCAGCTCCGCCTGAGCGAGCCGGGGTGGTCCGGCGACCCGCTCGACGTGCGGATGGCGGTGCACACGGGCGAGGCCGAGCCGCGCGAGGGCAACTACTTCGGCGCCACCGTGAACCGGGTGGCCCGCCTGCGCGACGCAGCCCACGGCGGCCAGGTGCTGGTGTCGGCGGCCACGCGGGAGCTGATGGTTGACGCCGGCCCGCCCGACAGCGAGCTGGTGGACGTGGGCACCTGGCTGTTCGAGGGCTTCGCCCGAGCCGAGCGCGTCTACCAGCTGCGCCATCCGGGCCTGGTGGCCGGCTTCCCCCCGCTGCGCTCGGGGCGGCCCCACACCGGCGCGCTGCCGCGCCCCGCCACCAGCTTCGTGGGCCGGCCCGAGGAGTGTGAGCAGGTCGCGGGGCTGCTCCGCCGCGAGCGGCTCGTGACCATTACGGGCGAGGGCGGGCTGGGCAAGACCCGCCTGGCCCTGGAGGTCGCCCACCGCGCCGGCCTGGCCGACTACCCGGACGGCGTGTGGTTCTGCGACGTGTCGTCGGTGCGCGACGCGGACGGCCTGGCCGAGCACCTGGCGACCAGCATGCAGGTGACGCTCCCGGCCGGCGGGGACGCTCGCCGCGCCCTGCTGGCGACCGTGCCCGGATCTCGGCTGCTGCTGGTGGTGGACAACTGCGAGACGCTGCGGCCCGCGGTGGCCCGGTTGGTGGGTGACCTGCTGGCCGCGGGGCCGGACGTGCGGATCATCGCCACCAGCCGGGCGGCGTTGCGGGTGCAGGGCGAGCAGGTCCTGCCCCTGGATCCCCTGCGCCTGCCGGGCCAGCCCGGCACCGACCCGGGAGACGGTCCCGCCCCCGCGGTCCAGCTGCTCGTCGATCGGGCCCGGGCCGCGGGCGCCCGGGTCTCCCCCGACCAGCCCGCGCTCACCGACATCGTGTTCCGCCTGGACGGGCTGCCGCTCGCCATCGAGCTGGCCGCTCCCCGCCTGGCCACCATGTCGCCGGACGCAGTGGCCGCCCGCCTGGACCGCCGCTTCGACCTGCTCGCCCCGGCGCCGGCCGGCTCGCCCGCCCGCCACCGCACCCTGTGGGCGACCGTGGACTGGTCGTTCCAGCTGCTCGGGCCCGACGCCCGCACGCTGTTCGCGGCCCTGTCGGTGTTCCGCGGGGGCTGGACCCTGGACGAGGCCGAGCGCATCGCACCCGCGGCCGGGCTCGCCGAGGTCGACGTCGCGACCCTCATGGCCGAGCTGGTCGACCAGTCGATGGTGCGCATCGACCTGCCGTCGGACGGGTCGGCCCGTTACGACATGCTCAGCGCCATGGCGGCCTATGCCGCCGACCACCTGGCCGAGACCGGCGCGGCCGGGGCCGTGGCCGACCGCCACGCCTCCCACTTCCTGCGCCTGGCCGAGGAGGCGGTGCCCCACCGCCGCGGCCCGCGCGAGGCGGTCTGGGTGGCCGGCCTGCGAGCGGAATGGGCCAACCTGCGCACCGCGTACGAGTGGTTCGTGAGCTCGAGCCACATCGGCGACGCGCTCCGGCTGATGACCGCGCTGGTCGACGAGCTGCTCATGCGCGAGCAGCGGGAGATCGGGCGCTGGGCCGAGCAGCTCCTGGCCCACCCCGGTGCGCAGGGCGAACCGCTCCGAGCGGTGGCCCTGGCGCTGGCGGGGCTGACCGCCGGCGTCGAGTCCCGCATCGAAGACGCCCGACGGCTCAGCACGGAGGCGCTGGCGGTGGCGGCCGCGCCCACCGACGGGCCCTGGTGGATCGCCCACAACACGCTGTCGTTCCTGGCCGCGGGCGAGACCGACCAGGCCGAGTGGGAGGGTCACCTGGAGGCCATGGAGGCCCACAGCCGCGCCACGGGCGATCCGCTGGCCGCGGCCCTCGCCCAGTTCGACCGGACGCTGCTCTACGACATGGCCGGGGTCCCCGAGCGGGGCCAGCGCGCGGCCGAGCAGCTGCTCGACCTGGCCGCCGAGCGGTCCAACCCGTCGCTGCGGTCCATGGCCCTGCTGTCGCACGCCCGGGTGGTGGCCCAGGCAGACCCGGCCCAGGCGGGGGCCGAGCTGCACGAGGCGCTGGCGCTGGCCTCCACCGCCTCCAACGCCATCGTGACCCAGCAGGCGCGCCGGGCCATCGAGGAGCTCCACGCCCGCTCCGGCGGGTTCGCCGCCGCGCTGGCGTCGCTGCGGGAAGTGGCGAGCCGCTTCGCCGACCGGGGCAACGTGGCGGAGCAGACCCTGACCGTCATCAGCATGCTCGAACCGCTGGTCGCCCTCGGCGCCTACGAGGTGGCGGCCACCATCGGCGGGGCGGTCTCCCGCACGCCCTGGCACTCGACCGCGCGCGTCCTCATGATCGACGCCACGGTGGCCGATCGGCTCGACCGGGAGCGCTACCTGACGGCGCGGCGGGCGGGTGCGGCCATGACCCAGGCCGACCTCGTGGCGTACGCGTCGGCCCAGGTCAAGCAGCTGGCGGGTGACGTTGAGCCTGCTTGACGACCGCCGGCTCGACGAGCTGCGCACCACCGGGGACCCCGAAGCCGACGCCCTCGCCGCCGCGCTGCACGCCGGCCACGAGCACCTCGACGAGCGTGACCTGGTGCGGGCCGTGCTCCAGGAGATCGGCCACGCCGGCCAGGGCGGCGGCCGGCTGGAGGGCCTGCGGGACTGGCTGTGCGGCGGGCCGCCGCTGCCCGACTGGGTCGACCGGGCGCGGATCCAGGCGGGCCAGGAGTTCTTCTGTGAGTGGGCCCTGCCCATCTGCACCTCGCTGTTCTGCGCCTCGCTGCCCACCGGCTACGCGGCGTCCAACGGGGTGCAGGTGCTGGCGCTCACGTCGGACCTCGCCACCGGTGACATGCGCCGGCGGATCGCCGAGACCGCGCAGATGCTGATCGACGTCATGGACCTGGGGACGCACTCGCCCGAGGCGCTGGAGCCCGGTGGCCAGGGCCACGTGACCGCCCGGGGCGTGCGGCTGCTGCACGCAGTGGTCCGCCAGGCCATCATGAGCAGCCCGGCCGTGGCCCACACCTGCGACGAGGCCGTGTCGCCGCGCTGGTGCCCGGCCTGGGGCCACCCGGTCAACCAGGAGGACCTGCTGGGCACGCTGCTCACGTTCAGCGTGGTCGTCCTGCACGCGCTGGACCAGCTCGGCGTCCCCTATGACGCCGATGCGGCCGAGAGCTATGTGCATGTGTGGTGCCTTGTCGGCACGGTGCTCGGCATCGAGCCCGGCCTCCTCCCCCTGACCCGGGCCGAGGCCGAGGACCTGGCCGCCACCATCTTCCGCCGCCAGCACGCGCCCAGCGCCGCGGGACGGCGGCTCATGACCGTGCTGCTGACCGAGATGGAGCTGTCCATGCCTTGGGGGATGCGGAAAGCGCCCCGCACGCTCGTGCGACACCTCACCCTGCCGGGCGTGGCCGACGACCTCGCGGTGCCCCCGGCGTCGTGGTGGCGTCCGGCGCTCGGGGCCCTGCGGGTCACCGGGCCCGTCGCCCGCCGGGTGCCGGGGGTGCGCCGGCTGTTCGAGGCCCCGGGAACGTTGTTGGGGCGATCGATGATGCGCATGTTCGTGGATCGGGGGCTGAACGGTGAGTCTGCGCCGTTCCGCCTGGATATGGCGGGCATGGGGGCGCTGGCCGTCGACCCGTCCGTCGCCGGCCGGCGTCGCCGGGGGCGCCGCCGGCACACCCGCGCCAAGCGCCACGCTCCCCAGCTGGACGGGGCGGACGCGGGAGCCGCGCTTCTCACCGGGCGCCGCCCCACGCCGGTGCGCCGCGAGGACGAGGTGACGCCGTGATCGGCCCGGCCGTCGGGGCCGACGGGGTCGTGCACGAGCACTCCCATCCCCAGCGCGAGCTGAGCTACCGGCTGGGGTTGTCCACCGCGGCCGAGCCGGTCACGCTGCCCATCAGCTCGGAGGAGGTGCGCCTGATCGCCAGCCGGGGCTATCCCCTGTGGGAGCCGGTCGAGGTCATGCAGCTGCGCAACCGGCGCATCACGCTCGCCTACGCCGACCTGTCGGTGCGGCTGGCCGATGCCCTGGCCTACGGCGGCTACCGGCGCCAGGCCAACTGGTGCACGTTCTCGTCCTGGTCGTCGAAGACCATCGGCGGCTGGATCGAGAGCGAGCCGCAGCCCGACCCGATCCACGTGCCCCCGTGGCTGCCGCCGTGGGTCGTCGACCACGGCAAGGAGCTGCTGCGCTGGGCCCTCACCCGCGACAACGGCGCCACCTACCGGGCCCTGGCCGCGGGCAACCGTTACGTGTTCCTCGAGATCGGCATGGCGTTCGCCCGGTTCCTGGAGGCCTTCGACCCGAGGCGGCTCACCGGGGCGGACGAAGCGGCGTGGACCGAGTACTGGCGCGGCATGGAGCAGGTGCTGGCCGAGCAGGCCCGGCTCGACCCGAGCTGGCTGCTGACCGAGATGCCTCCCGCCGCCGAGCTCGAGCTCGGCCTGCGCCAGTACTTCGAGGCGCTGTTCACGCTGGACCCCAAGCAGCGGGCCGAGCTGGTGCTGGCCGGCAACCTGCTCATCGGCGCCTACGAGCAGCGCCGGGTCGACGGCTACGTCGCCGCATCGCTGGCGCTGTTCACCGGTCCCGCCATGCGTCGCCTGGTCTGCCGCCGCTTCGGCCCGGACTGGCCGTGGCGCGCCTGGCCGTCGTCGGCCTACGCCGGGCTGATGTCCCGGTTCATGGTGCTGAAGCTGGCGGACGAGGTGCTGATGCTCGGCGAGCCGCTGCCCGCCCCCGCCCCGGCGGGTACGCCGCTGTTCCCCGAGGACCTGCAGGCGATCACCCTCCCCCTGGCCCAGGCGCTGCTGACCCGCTACGACCTGTCCGACGGCCAGAACGACGGCCGGCGGGTCCACAACTGGCGCTCCTACGACGACCGCATGAGCTACATCGCCAACCTGTTCCGGTCGCGCCAGCAGCACGAGCCGCTGTTCTCCAAGCCGTTCCCCCCTGACGTCGAGGCCAAGCTGCTCAAGGGCGAGCTGGCCCCGGGAGCCACCACCGCGGTCCCCGCCGGGGGCCCCATCCCGCCGGCCGAGCGCTGAGGCAGAAGGGACGCCCGCCCTACTGCCTCAGGCTCGCGGCTATCCCCACCCCAGCTGGTGGAGGCGCCGGTCGCCGATGCCGAAGTGGTGGGCGACCTCGTGCACCACGGTCACCTTGACCTGCTCGACCACCTCTTCCTCCGTGTGGCACAGCGAGCAGATGGGCAGGCGGAAGATGGTGATCCGGTCCGGCATGGTCACGCCGCCCGATCCGTACCAGGCCCCACGCTCGGTCAACGGGATGCCGACATAGCGGCCGAGCAGCCGCCCGTGGGGCGTGCCGTCCTCCACCACCACGACCACGTTGTCCATGAGCCGGCCCAGCTCCTCGGGAATGCCGTCGAGCGCGGTGGCCACCAAGTCCTCGAACCGGTCCTCGGACACCTCGATCACCGCGGGCAGGTTATTGGGACGAATACTGTCTGCGACGTTGGCCGATCAGCTGTTGGATGACCTCGACGACGCACAGCGCCGGGCCGTGACCTCGCCCGCGCGGCCGCTCGCCATCCTGGCCCCGGCCGGATCGGGCAAGACCCGGGTGCTGGCCCGCCGGATCGCGTGGCGGGTGGAGACCGGCGACGCCGACGCCAGCCACGTGCTGGCCCTGACCTTCACCCGCAAGGCCGCGGGCGAGCTCGACAGCCGGCTGAAGGGGTTGGGCCTGCGCACGGGGGTGGCCACGGGGACCTTCCACGGGGTCGCGTATGCCCAGCTTCGCTCCTGGTGGGCCGACCACCGGCAGGCGGCGCCCGGGCTCCTGGCCCGCAAGGCGCCGGTGCTGTCCGCCATCGTGTCAGCCTCGCCGGTGACCGTGGCCCAGCTGGCGGGCGAGATCGAGTGGGCCAAGGCCCGGCTGGTCGGCCCCGACGGCTACGCCGAGGCCACCGCCGCCGCCCGGCGACGCCCGCCCGCGGCGGCCGACCGGGTCGCCGAGCTCTACCGGGCCTACGAGGAGGACAAGCGCCGGGCCCGCATGGTCGACTTCGACGACCTGCTGCGCCTGTGCGGCCACCTCATCGAGACCGATGCCGTCTTTGCCGCCGCTCAGCGCTGGCGCTTCCAGCACCTGTTCGTGGACGAGTTCCAGGACGTGAACCCGCTCCAGCTCCGGCTGCTCGACGCCTGGCGGGGCGACCGCTACGACCTGTGCGTGGTGGGCGACCCCCACCAGGCCATCTACGGCTGGAACGGGGCCGACGCCGGCTTCCTCCAGGGCTTCCGGCGCCTCTACCCGCCGGCCGAGGTCATCTCGCTGGTGGGGAACTACCGCTCGACGCCCCAGGTGCTGGCGGCGGCGGCCGACGTGCTGAGCCGGGCCGGGCTGGGCGAGTCCCAGGTGACCGCCACCCGGGTCGAGGGCCCGGCGGTACGGCTCGCCCGCCATCCGGACGAAGCCGCCGAAGCGCAGGCCATCGCCCGGGGAGTGCGGGACCGGCACGGCCCGCGCACCGCGTGGTCGTCCCAGGCGGTGCTGGTCCGCACCCACGCCCAGGTCCCGGTGATCACCGAGGCGCTGCGCCGCGCCGGGGTGCCCCACCACGTGCGGGGGGCCGACGGAGTGGTCGAGCGGCGGGAGGTGCGCGACGCCCTCGACCTGCTCCGCCGCTCGGGCGGGCCGCTCGCCGCCTGCCTGCCCGACCTGGCCGCGCTCGCGGCCGAGACCGAGGGGGAGGCGGCGTCCGACCTTGACCTCGTGGTCCAGCTGGCCCACGACCACCTGCGGCTCGACCCGCGGGCCGGGGCCGCCGGCTTCGTGTCCTGGCTGATGGCCACGCTCCAGGCCGAGAGCGGCGAGGGGCGGCGCGACGCGGTCACGGTGGCCACGTTCCACGCGGCCAAGGGGCTGGAGTGGCCGGTGGTGCACCTGGCCGGCCTCGAGGACGGGCTGATCCCCATCGCCCACGCCCGCACCCAGGCTCAGCGAGCCGAGGAGGCGCGGCTGCTGTACGTGGCCATGACCCGGGCCGAGGACGAGCTGGGCTGCACGTGGGCTGCCAGCCGCACCTTCGGCGGGAAGGCGGCCGAGCGCCGGCTGACGCCGTGGCTGGCCGGCCTGGCCGACCGCCAGCGAGCCGGGTCCAACGGGGACGGGACCGATGGCGCGGGCGCACCCCGCACCGGGCCGGCTCCGGGCTGGCAGGAGCACCTGGCCGAACAGCGGGCCGGCCTCGCCACCGCGGCCGCAGCCGGGGTTAGCCCGGACCCTTCCCCCGCCTTGGTCGCGCTGCAGGCCTGGCGGGAGGAGAGCGCCCGAGCGGCGCGGGCCGATCCCGAGGCGGTGATCGACGACCGGCTGCTGGAGGTCATCGCCGAGCGCCGGCCCGCCACCCGCGAGGAGCTGGCGGCCGTGCCCGGCATGGGCCCCCTCCTGGCGGCGCGGGTGGGCGACGGGCTGCTCGCCGCGCTGGAGCCGCACCGGGCGAGCTGAGAGGCACCGATGGACTTCATGATCGACCAGGTGTTCACCGCGGGAGGCGACGCCGTGGCGCGGGCCTACGCCTCGCCCGACTTGTACGACCAGCTGGTGGGGCTGCCGAAGCTAGGGGCGCCCGAGGTGCTCGACCGCCGGGTGGACGGCGACACGGTCCGGCTCCAGATCCGCTACCGGTTCGTCGGCGACCTGTCCCCCGCGGTGACCGCGGTGGTCGACCCGCGCAAGCTGACCTGGGTCGAGCACAGCGCCCACGACCTGGCCACCCGGCGGGTCAGCTACCGCCTGGCCCCCGACCACTACCCGGACCGGCTGCAGTCGTCGGGCTCGTGCACCATCGTCGACCGCACCAACGGCGGCAGCGTGCGCACCGTCACCGGCACGCTGCGGGTGAAGGCCCTCATCGTGGGCTCGGCGGTCGAGCGCGCCATCGTGTCGGGGCTGCGCGAGCACCTGGCCGCGGAGGTGGCCCTGGTCGACCAATTCGCGGCCACCCACGGTGGCGTGGGTTGACGCTGCGAGCCGGGCGGCGCGACAAGTTGTGCATGGGTGATCCACTCGACTTCTACATCGACGAGGGTGGCTGGCCCTATCCCGACGACGGGGACGACGACCGGGTCATCGGCCCGGCCGACCTGCGAGCGGACTCCGACGACGACCTGGTCGCCCTCCACGCCCTCGAGCCCCACGTGCTGGACAGCCTCACTCCGACAGAGCGAGCCGCCGTCGTGGCCCGGTTCGGCCTCGACGGCGCCGAGCCGATGACCATGACGGAGGTGGCCGCCTCGCTCGGCCTCTCCCCCGGTCGCACCCGGGTGGCCCTGGCCAACGGCCTGGCCCGCCTGCGCTCCGCCCTCGGCGACGCCCTCTAGGACTCGGCGAGGGGTGGCGTCTCCGGGCCGAAGGCCGCGTCGCGCTGGCGGCGCAACTCGGCTACCCGGTCGAAGGGGACGGCCACGAACAGGCCGTCCGCCTCCGCGCACAGCCGGTCGCCGGCGTGGAGGGTGCCGTGGGTGTACGTCTTGCGCCCTGACACGTCGGTGACCCACGACTCGAAGCGCAGCTCGGTGTGGAGCGGTGTCGGGCTGCGGTAGTCGACGCTGAGGTTGGCCGTCATCCCCGGGCGGCCCGCCAGCGACTGGGTCGAGCCCAGCACCTCGTCGAAGGCGGCCGCCACGTAGCCGCCGTGCACACAGCCCGGCGGTCCCTCGTAGGCCGAGGAGAAGGTGACCCGGCCGTACATGCGGTCGGTCTCCTGCCACAGCTGGATGGGGGGTGCCAGCGGGTTGGCCCGGCCCAGCATGGGGCTGTGGTCGAAGAAGGCGTGAGGGTCGGCGCCCGCCAGCGTGGACTCGGCGAAGCCCTCGTACAGCGACCCGCCCGGGAAGGCGTCGAGCCGCACGGCCAGGCGCTCGAGCTCGTCGGCCACCGCCGCCAGCTCCTCCGCGGGAGCGGGGCTGCCGTGCAGCCGGTCGAGGATGTGGCGCAGGGCCTGGCCGGTGCGGTGGAGCTCGGCCCGCCGCGGCGAAGCCGGTGCTTCCGCCAGGTCGCTCAGGAACTGCGGCCAGCCGGGCGAGCCGGGGCCGACGGTGGTGGGCGTCTCGGGTTCGGGCACCGCACCCGTCTAGCAGGGCGACCGCACCCCCGTCACGCAGGGGGGTCGACGTCCACGAAGAGCGGGGCGTGGTCGCTGGGCTTGGACCCCTTGCGGGCGTTGCGGTCGATCAGCGCCCAGCGCACCCGGTCGGCCAGGTCGGACGACATGAGCACGAGGTCGATGCGCATGCCCTTGTGGTTGGGGAAGTTGCCGGCGCGGTAGTCCCACCAGCTGAACAGGCCCCCGACGCCCGTGTACCGCTCCCGGAACACGTCCCGCAGCCCATAGGCCTCGAGCTCGTCGACCGCAGCCCGCTCCTCGGGCGTCACATGGGTGTCGCCCACGAACGCCGCGGGGCTCCACAGGTCGATGTCGTCGCGGGCCACGTTGAAGTCGCCGCAGACCGCTACTGGGCCCGGGGCCGCGTCGGCCTGCAGGTGGCTGCGCAGGCGGGCGAGCCAGCGCAGCTTGTAACGGAACTGCTCGTGGCCCACCGCCCGCCCGTTGGGCACATACACCGAGGACACCCGCACGCCTCCGCAGGTGGCGGTGACCAGCCGAGCCTCGTCGTCGGGCGGCTCGCCGTCGGCGAAGCCGGACACCGGATCGTCCAGCCCGACCCGGCTGAGGATGGCCACCCCGTTCCAGCGGCCCTCGCCATGGTGGACGCTGGCGTAGCCGCGGGCGTGGAACACCATGGCGGGGAAGCCGGTGTCGCTCGCCTTGGTCTCCTGGAGGCACACGATGTCGGGCTGGGCGATGTCGAGCCAGCCGACGATGCGGTCCATGCGCTCGACAGTCAGCGCGTTCACGTTCCAGGTGGCGATGCGCACGGCGATGCAACCTACCGGCCTGCTCAGGCGTCGGCGGCCAGCGGCACGACCACGCCGTCCCCCTCGCCACGCGGCGGGGTTGCGGCCGCTTTCCGAGCCCGGGACTTCCGCGCCGGGGCCTCCGGGACGGTCTCCCGAGTTGCCTTGGCCGACGCCTTCGCGGCCGCCCCGCGAGCACGGGACCTCTTGGCCGGAGCCTCTGCCTCGCCGGCGGTCTGCCCGTCCGGTGACGCGGCCGGGGCGGCGGATGCCTTGCCCGCGGCCTTCGCGGTCGCCTTGCGAGCCCGGGACCTGCGGGCGGGCGGCTCCGCCTCGCGCGTGTTCGTCTCGGGGGCCTCCGCCTGCGGTGCGGCTGCTTTGACGGGCGCCTTGCGGGCGCGGGATTTGCGAGCCGGAGCTTCCGCCTCGGGCTCGGGGGTGGGTGCGTCGGGTGCAGCCGCCTTGGCGGTCGCCTTGCGAGCGCGGGGCTTCCGAGCCGGGGCCTCCGCATCCGCCGCCGCGTCCTTGGCCGTCGCCTTCCGGGCGCGGGGCTTCCGAGCCGGCGCCTGCATCTCCGCCTCCGCGGCCGCGGCCTTGGCGGTCGCCTTGCGGGCGCGGGACTTGCGAGCCGAGGGCGCGGCCGCCGCGTCCGTGATGTCCACCTCGACCATCTCTTCCTCAGGAGAGAGCGGGGGCGCCGCGGGGATCTCGACCACGCCGGGGACGCCGAGATCGATGCCGCGCCGGGGCGGATCGATCGAGACGACCACGAAGCGCCGCGTCTCACCCACCCGGAGGATGCCCTTGGCACTGCGAGGGGCGGGGTGGGCCAGGTTGCGCAACGGGACGTAG
>Ga0209382_10007794_pt1 | contig 13555 bp, 14 predicted proteins | sample SoiMetdeltSBSDD5_FD_187599 | JGI IMG/M metagenome (GOLD analysis project Ga0209382, IMG submission 187599) | Bulk soil microbial communities from a Populus tree surrounding site in Tennessee, USA - Soil MetaG P. deltoides SBSDD5 (SPAdes) (version 2) | ecosystem: Environmental > Terrestrial >... | reverse complement strand
CGCCCTTAGGTTCAGTCCGGACGTGTACGAGTTCGACGGCCCTCAGGGAGCCGCGCTCGATCGCGTGGCGACCCGGGTTTCAGGGGGGCCGGCGTCGGGGGCGAAAGAGGCCACACGCCCCCCCGACAAATAGGGTCCGGCAGAGGACATCCGGCCCAAACAGCACTATACTGGCTACATAGTGAAAATCCCTCGGACGCTGGTCCTTACAACCTTGCCGCTCCTGGCGGCGGTGCCGCCCCTTCGTGCCGCGGGCGCGGTGGCGCTTCCTGGAGCACCGGGCCCGCCGGCCTCGCTGCCGGCGACCGGCCGGATCGCCTTCGCCCTCGAGCCGGCGCTGTTCCATGCCGCCCCGACGATTCGGCCCGAGGCCCTTCGGGCGGCGCTTGCCGCCTGGGACGCCCTGCATTCCAGGGGAGAGGTCTCCCGCCCGATCCTCACGGTCATCGACTACGGCCTGCCCTCGACGACCAGGCGGATGTGGGTGTTCGACATGGACTCTCGCCGGCTGCTCTTCCACGAGCTGGTGGCCCACGGACGGAATTCGGGCGAGGACCTCACCAGGTCATTCTCGAACGAGGAGGGGAGCCTCATGACCTCGCTCGGGGCGTTCGTGACCGGCACGACGTACAACGGCAAGAACGGCTATTCGCTGCGCCTGCGCGGCATGGAGCCGGGGGTCAACGATCGGGCCGAAGCGCGCACGATCGTGGTCCACGGGGCGCCCTACGTCGGCGAAGAGGTCGCGCACAAGCTGGGGAGACTCGGGCGAAGTCATGGCTGCCCGGCGGTCCGCCCCGCCATCGCCCGGCCCCTGATCGACCGGGTCAAGGACGGTACGCTCCTGTACGCCTGGTACCCGTCGATGGACAAGCCGGCGACGCCGGGCGGCGCCGCGTCCACGATTGCGGGGCTCAGCGCGCTGAACGGCCCGCCGGCCCGCGGCCGCTGAGGTTCAATCCGGCCACCAGAAGCACGTTGCCGGGGTTCAGCGGGCCCGCCACCTCGTCCACGTCGACGTGAAAACCGAGCCCGACGAGAGTCGCGCGCAGCTCCGAGATGGGCCGGAAACGCACGGCGGGTCCCCGGTTCCACCCCATCCGGGTGATCCACCCCTCGACCTTCCGAGTGAAGCGCGCGCCGCCCTGGCGGGCGCCGTCCCCCTCCCGGATGAGCAGGCGACCGCCCGGTCCGAGGGCCGCCCGGCAGCGCTCGAGAATCTCTTGCTGCCTGGGAGCTTCGTAATAATGGAGCACGTCCACCAGGGTGATGACATCGCACGCGGGCACGGCGAAGGCATGCAGATCGCCTTCGACGAGCTCTATGCCCGGAAGGCCGCGCGACGCGTGCAGGCCGCAGCGCACCTTCTCCCGATCCCAGTCGATCCCGAGCGCCTGCCGTCGCTCGCCGAGCTCGCCGAGCAGGATCGGCAGCATCCCGAGGCCGGATCCCAGATCCACGGTGAACGAGTCCTCGCGGATGTACCGCGCGATCGCGCGGTAGCACGGGTCGAAGCGATACTTGGCGCGGGCGTACCAGTGGAACCGCGGGTGAAGCCCGGCATACCGCGCCGCCGCGGCCTTGAGCGCCCGTTCGATGGGGTCGATCTCGCCGCGAATCACCTGTCCTCCATGGGGCGCGGGAATTCTATCAGGGCGCCATTCCCCGGGATTCTGTAGAATCCATCCCGATGTCCGCCCCCCCTGCGCCCCGACGTCCCCTCGAGCCCGAGTCGGCTCCGCCGATCTTCGAGGTGTCGGGGCTCCGCAAGGCCTACCGGCTGGGCGCGATCGCCATCGAGGCCCTCCGCGGCGTCGACTTCGTCGTCAGGAGGGGTGAGTTCGTGGTGGTCGCCGGCCCCTCGGGGTGCGGCAAGACGACCCTCTTCAATCTGCTCGGCGCCCTCGACGGGCCTGATTCCGGGAGCGTGCGTTTCGAAGGGAGCGACCTGGGCCGGCTGACGCCCGGCGAGAAGACGCTGTACCTGCGGCGCAAGGTGGGGTTCGTCTTCCAGTCGTTCAACCTGATCCCGGTGCTCACCGCCTACGAGAACGTCGAGTACCCGTTGTGGATCGACGGCCTGCGCGGGGCCGAGCGGCGGCGGCGGACCGAGGAGGCGCTCGCCTCCGTCGGTCTCGCGGGCCGCATGCACCAGCGGCCCGACCAGCTCTCGGGCGGGGAGCGGCAGCGGGTCGCGCTCGCGCGCGGCCTGGTTCACGAGCCGCGCGTCATCCTGGCCGACGAGCCCACGGCGAACCTCGATTCGAGCACGGGGGCGGAGATCGTCGGCCTGCTGGCGCGGATCAACTCCGAGCGGGGCACGACTTTCGTCATCGCGACCCACGACCCGGCCATCGTCGGGAAGTCGCCGCGGACGATCCGTCTTCTCGACGGCCGTGTCGTCGCCGACGAGCGCGCGGGCCCCTCCGGTCCGGGAGTCGCCGGATGAAGCTCGCCGTGATCGCCCTCAGGAACCTGGCGCGGAACCGCCGGCGGACTCTCCTCTCGCTCTTGATCGTCGCCGCGGGGACGATCGGAATCCTTCTCACGACCGGCTTCATCCGGTTCTCCTTCGAAGGGCTGCGTGAGGCGATCATCCACGGCGGGATCGGCCATCTCGAGGTCACGCCGCAACAAGACAACGCAGAGAGCGGGTCGTCCGCCGAGCGGCCGGGGCTTCCCGGCATGGCAGGCTGGCAGGAGCTGCGGAGCGAGATCGAGGCCATGCCTCACGTCCTTGCCGCCGGCGCGGTCGTGCAGCTCACGGGCATGCTCTCGAAGGGGGAGCGGTCCGTTGCGGTCCTCGCGCTGGCCGACGAGCCGGACCGCGGGCGCCGGATGCGGTTCGAGGTGAAGCTCCGCGGTGGGGCGGCCCTGCCCGACGCGCCGCCACCGGAAGGCGAGGACGCAATCCTTCTGGGAGCGACCCTGGCGCACCACCTGGACGCGGCGCCGGGGGACGTGCTCACGCTGCTCGCGGTCACGACCGACGGGACGTTGAACGCCCTGGATCTCCGTGTGGCCGGACTGATGACGACGGGGATGCAGGAGCTGGACTCCCGAATCGTCAGGATTCACCTGGCGAGCGCCCAGAGGCTCCTCGGCACGTCGGACATCACCTCCCTGATCGTCGGGCTCGACGACACCTCGCGAACTCCCGAGGTCGAGGCGGCGCTCGCGACCCGCCTGCGGGGGCGGGAGCCGTCCCTGGCGGTCGTCGACTGGAAGACGCGCGCCCCGTTCTACGGCCAGGTGGAGTCCCTCTACCGCGGCATCTTCTGGTTCCTCGGGTCGGTGATCGTCGTCCTCGTCTGTCTCTCGACCTCGAACACTCTGATGATGTCCGTCATGGAACGCGTCCGCGAAATCGGGACGCTTCTCGCCATCGGCACGAGCCGTGCGCAGGTGGCGTCCATCGTTCTGCTCGAGGCCCTGTGGCTCGGGCTCCTGGGCGCCCTCGCGGGGGACCTTCTCGGGTTCGCACTCGTCGCCGGAATCAACGCCGTGGGAATCCAGATGCCCCCGCCGCCGGGGGCCACGAGTGGCATCGAGCTGCGGCTCACGTCGGCCCCGGGGGACTTCGCGGCCACCGTCGCGCTCATGCTCGTGATACTCGGCATCGCGGCGGCCGTGCCGGTCGTGATGTCGGTGCGGCTCCGGATCGCGGATGCCCTCCGCCATGTGTAGCGGGAGGGTGTCCGCGGCCTTTCTCGCGCTCCTCGCCCTGACGACCGCGGGCGCCGCGACGGTGCCCTCCCCGGGCGGAACGATCGCCCCCGCCGACGCGGCCGAGCTCCTGAAGCAGAGCGACGTCGCGAGCCACTCGCCGGAGTCCTTCCGCGCCCGGCTCCGGATCACCCCCCTCCACGACCCGCCCGAGCCGATGGAGGTCGAGGTCTGGCGCTCGGGCGAGTCGAAGAGCCTGGTCCGTTTCCTGGGGCCGAAGGAAAGGGGGAAGTACCTGCTGCGGCTCGATGGGGTCGGCTGGTTCCTGGCCCCCGGAGCGAAAAAACCGGTCAAGGTGGGGGCGGCCCATCGGCTTCGCGGGAGCGCGTCGCTCGACGATCTCCTGGGGATCCGATACGGGCGCGACTATGTCATCGAGAGTGCGACGGAAACCGAGAGGCCGGACGGTTCGCTGGTCGTCTTCGACCTCGCGGCCAAGGCCCCGCACGCCCCCTACCCGAGGGTCCGCTACGTCGTGCGACGCGCGACGCACCGGCCGGTGCGCGCCGAGTACCTCCTGCGCAGCGGAAAGGTTTCGTCCATGGTGGAATTCCTGGACTGGGAGGCGGGGATCCGGCCGGTCGTCCACAGGCTCGTCCTCAGCGATCGCCTCCGATCGGGACTTCGGACCGAGGTCACGCTTCTCGAGATGGAGGAGCGGAAAGTCCCCGACGGGCTCTTCGACCTGCGGGACCCGACGGAGAGACGGAAGCTCGAGGGCTCCTAGCCTGCGCGCCGGCAGACCAGCAGGACTTCGTCCACGCGCGTCGCGTCGATCATCCCCGGCACCAGCCGCAGCCGCTTCTCGAACAACAGTCCGATGGGCATGAACACGCGGTTGTACCAGCGCATCGCCTGCTCGCGCCGCCGAGTGAGCCACCAGGCCCCCAGGTTGCTCAGCGTCCGGCTGCGCGGCTGCATGCCGTAGACTGCGCTGCGCTCGAGCGTCAGGCCGTGACGGGCAATCTGTTCCAGCAGCGCCTCGGGCCGGTAGCGGCGAAGATGGCCGACCACGTCGTCGAAGCTCGTCCAGCTGTCCGGATGGAGCGGCGAGGACATCACCAGCGTCCCGCCGGGTCGCAGGACCCTGGCCAGCTCGCGGAACACCGGCTCGTCGTCGTCCACGTGCTCGATGATGTCCATCGCCATGACCAGATCGAAGACCGCATCCGCAAACGGCAGCGCGTCCGCGGTGGCCTGCGCGGCGATCCCGTCATGCCGGGCCAGGTGGGACAGGGCGGCGCGGCTGATCTCGATGCAGTAGGTCCCGGCGATGGGCAGGCGCGGGCGCAGACCGGGCCCGATCTCCAGGCGGCGCGGGCCGGCGGCGCTCAGCTCGCTGACCAGCGGCCAGGTGTTGAAGCGTTCGGGCCGGATCAGGTACGTGTCGGCCCAAAGCGCGTCGTAGAAGCGCCGATTGATCCCGGCAGCGTCCGGCGCAGCCGTAGTCTGCATCATCGCATCCATTGTAACAGCCAGGCGGGGGTCGAATGCCGCCAGGAGAACGTCCAGGGTGGGAATTCCTTAGCGTCGATTCAGGATCGTCCCGATTGCGGGGCCTGACGTGCCGGGATACAAGTGCTTCTGTGATGGTGCATAGATCGACCCGGCCCAACTGACTGGAAGGAGACGTCGCATGAGCTCTGTCAATCAAGGCTATGGATTCGGATCGTTTCTGGGTACGTTCGTCGTGGGGGCCGCCGCCGGCGCCGCGATCGCCCTCCTCACCGCTCCGCGCACCGGGCGCGAGACACGCGCGCGGCTGAAGGATGCTGCCCGCGACATGGGAGGGACCCTGCAGCAGATCCCCGGCGCGGTCCGGCAGGCCGGCGCCAGGGCCGTCAAAGCCGGCCAGGCGGCCTTCACGCAAGCCAAGGAAGAGGCCGTCCAGGCGTACAGCAAGGCCACTGAAAAGGGTCAGGAGGCCAAGGACTACAAGGGGTACACCGTCGACAAGGAACTTCCGCGATTCGCGAAGTAGGCATCGGGGCCCGGCGACGCACAGAACCGTCGCCGGGCTGCATCCCCGACCCGGCAGCACCAATGTTCGACACCATGAAGGAGTTTCCCGATGCTCAAGAGATCCTGGCTCAGGTCTATCTTGTTTCTTGCTGTCCTGCTCTCCATGTCCCCAGCGACCCATGCGGCGCGGCCGGACACCTGGATCACCATGAAGGCCAAGACGGCGCTCTATCTGGCCCCTGACGTCCACGGCACGGACGTCAAGGTGGACACCATCAACGGGCACGTCACGCTGCACGGCACGGTCGGCAACGAAACCGAGAAAACCCGGGCCCAGGAAGAAGTCGGCAGGATCGAAGGAGTTGTCGACGTCCGCAATCTTCTCCAGGTCGCGAACAAGCCGGCGAGCCAGAGCAAGACCCCGCGCGCGGACGCCGCCATCAAGGGGGATGTCGAGCGGGCCCTCAAGGCGGATCGGTCACTCGACGACAGCAGCATCACCGTCCGATCCGTCGACAGCGGTGTCGTCGCCCTGGCCGGAAGGGCGGCATCTCCTTCGGCCAATCTTCGTGCGCTGCGGATCGCGACGGGCCGCCCGGGGGTCCTGGGCCTCACTTCGGAAGTCGTGGTGCCCGAGAACTACAACGACGAGGACTTCTGCACGGACAGGGGAACAAGCCGCGACAGCGCGACCAAGGCGACGACACGCAGCGCCGGCGTCGCGGTGAGCGACCTGTGGATCACCTCCGCCACGAAGATGAAGCTCGCGGCGGACTCTCGCACGCCGGCGACGGAAATCAACGTGGATACCTACGACGGCGTCGTGACCCTGTTCGGCATGGTCCCCTCCCAGGAATCGAAGGCGGCCGCCACGGAGATCGCCCGCAGCGTGAGCGGCGTGAAGCGCGTGGAGAACAAAGTGGAGGTCGTCCGCGCACCCCGGCAGGAGCAGGTGCAGGCCAAGGATGAGGGCATCCGCGAGGACGTCGAGAAGACCCTGACGGCGCGCGGGGACCAGGACAACGCCGCCATCGGCGTCGAAGTGAGCAATGGCGTCGTGCGGCTGACCGGCAATGTCCCTACGTATGAGAGAAGCCTTTCCGCAGTCTACGCGGCGCGCTCGGTGGCCGGCGTACGTTCCGTGCGCAACGAGCTGAAGGTGGAGAACGAGCCCATCTCGTAAAAGAGCGGGGAACGCCCAGGTTCAGGACCGAGACGCGACGGTGGGGCCGGTTCCCCATCGTCGCGTTGCCGTGTGTGACCGCTGCCGGTCGGCCGGTCGTCAGATCATCGGAACGTCCCGGCGCCTCACCCCGGTCGGAGCGGAAATGGACTGGACGACCTCCGCCATCTCGCGCATCGGGACCTGATCCGAGGTGGCTAGATCAGCCTGCGCGATGATGCCGACCAGGCGCCCGCCCTGCCCGGTCACCAGGATGCGCCGCACCTCCGCGCGCTTCATCGTGGACAGCACTTTCGCGAGATCGTCATTCTCGTCCACCGTCTCGATGGGCCCCTTCGTCATGTGGGCCGAGACGGTGCAGCCTCGATCGTGATCCTCGGTGACGTGGCGGACCACGATGTCGCGATCGGTGATGATCCCCTGCAGCTTCATGCTGTCGCGGCTCTCGACGACGGGGACCGAGCCCACGTTGCGATCCCGCATGACCTGCGCCGCCATGCTGAGAGGATTCTGGGAGATGACGACGTCCAGTTCCGGGGTCATGAGGTCCTTGGCTTTCATGTGTTCCTCCTGCGCGGCCGCATGCACGCTCACCACGAGCGCGTCCAAAGCCGACTGGAGCATTGTAGACAGCGTGGCCGCGGGGAACCGCTGTTCGGGCAAAGTTCAGGAATTTCCCGACACGAGGCGTCCCCGGCGGAAATCTCCTGATCCCGTTCCTTGAGGCCGCTCGCAGGATGATAAAATGCCGCCCTTTGCCGCGACTCGGCGCCGCGCTGAAGGGAGCGATCGTGACAGGAAATCCGCTTCGGGCCGTCGACCTCCATGTCCACACGGTCCGCTCCAGCTTCCGGCATCTGCAGTCGCTGCGCTCCCGCGATTCCTGCAACGACGACGGCCGGTGATGAAGAGGGCTGTATCCCTCGGCACGCGGTCGGCCGGTGTGACGCTGCGGGTCGGCCCGGCCGAGCGCATGGAGGCGGCTCTCGCCGAATACGACGAGAAGGTGCTGCTGGCGGTTCGTTACGGCGCCAGCACGCCAGGGCTGCGCGACGCCGATCACCCGTTCATCGACGTCCCGAACGCCGTTCTGTGCGGCGCTCCACGATTCGAAATCTGGGGGACCCGGCAGCGCGCCGCCGGCTTCCGCCGGAACGACCTGGCGTGGGCGGAAGACGGCCGGGCCCTGCTCGGATGCCGTCGCCGTCTCGTCGGAGACAGCATCGAGGAGGACGCGCTTCAGACCTACCGCGAGCTGCTCGCCCTTCTCGACGAGCGCGGCTATCCCTGCCTGCAGCGGGTCTGGAACTACGTTCCAAGGATCAACGAGGACCAGCGGGGCGTCGAGCGCTACAGGCGCTTCAACGTCGGACGCGCCCGCGCCTTCGAGGAGCGCTTCGGCGAATCCGCCGAGCAGTACTTCTCCGCCGCGTCGGCGGTGGGGACCACGGGGGACACGCTCATCGTGTGTTTCGCCGCCGGCCGGGAACCGGGAACTCATCTCGAGAATCCGCGACAGGTGAGCGCGCCCCGCTACCCGGCGGACTACGGACCGACGAGCCCCTCCTTCGCCCGCGGCACGGTCGCGCCGGCGGGCTGGGGACGGGCGGTCTTTCTCTCGGGCACGGGGAGCATCGTCGGCCATGAGACGACGCACCGCGGCGACCCGCTTCGCCAGCTCGACGAGGTGGTGACGAACATCGACGCGCTGCTCGGCTGCGACGACGCGCACCCGGGCAACGGGCGCCTCGACCTCGGCCGCTTCGACCTGCTCAAGATCTATGTCCGCCATCGGGAGCACTTCGCCGCAATCCAGGAGGCCCTCGGGCGCCGGCTCGGTCCGTCGACGCCGGCGATCTACCTGGAGGCGGATCTCTGCCGGGCCGACCTGCTGGTGGAAATCGAGGGGGTGTCGCTCTCCCGAACGTCTCCGTGACCGCGCCCGCCGGGGTGAGCCCGCCCCACGCGCCGGAGCGCGGCTGGTCGTGGCGGATCCTCGGCTCCTTCCACGTCACCGGAATCTTCTGGTACCGCGTCCACGGGTGGATCATCCGGTCGATCCCGGAGCCGTTGCTCGGCGTCGTGAGCGTCTTCTTCGCCCTGTTCTTCTTCGTCTGCCTTCGGAAAATCCGCGCGGCCATCGCGTCGAATCTCGAGGTCGTCATCGGCCCCTGCGGATGGTGGGAGCGCCAGCGGCGCATCTTCCTGACCATCTGGTCGTTCGGGTGGTGCCTGAACGAGCGGGAGGAACGGCTGACCACGGACCGTCCGTTCCACGTGGAGGTGGAGGCGATCGAGATCTGGAACGAGGTCGCGCGGCCGGGGCAGGGCTTCGTTCTGGTCACGGCCCACCTTGGGAATTTCGAGGTCGGCTCCATGCTTCCGGCCCAGCTGCAGGGTCGGCACGTCCACCTTGTCCGCGAGCCCGAGGCCGATGCGCGGGCGCAGGCATACTTTCAAGAGGTCCTGGCCGGGTTCACGCAGAGCCGGTACGCGATGCACTTCCAGAGCGACGACCCGCTGCAGGGGCTGGAGCTGCTCGATGCGCTCCGGCGGGGGGAGATCGTGGCGATCCAGGGGGACCGGCCGCGCACGGGCGCCCGGTCGATCGACGCGACGTTGTTCGGAAGGCCGTTCCCGCTGCCGCCGGGCCCGGCCGCGCTGGCCCGGATCGCGGACGTCCCGCTGCTGCCGGTCTTCGTCTTCCGCGAGGGACGGCGGCGCTATCGTGTCGTCTTCAGGCCGCCGATCCGGGCGCCCCGCACCGACGACCGTGTCGCGGATCTCGCGACGACCATGCGGCAGGTGGCGGCCGAGGTCGAACGGGCCATCCGCCGGGCGCCGCACCAGTGGTTCTGCTTCAAGCGCCTGTGGCCGTGATCGCGGCGACGATGCACGCCGGGCGGACCTCGCGGATCCGCGCGATGTCGGGATAGACGGTCACATCCCGGAAACCACAGGCCTCCAGGGCCGCGGTCCACTGCTCGGGCGTGAGGAACCCGCCGTTGGGCCGCCAGGGCTCGACCAGCCGGGGGGCGCGAAACGCCTCGAGCAGGTTGAACAGGAACTCGATGTAGACCGGCCTGCCCGGGAACGGGCGGACGCACTCGGACATCACGAGCGCCCCCCCGGGCGCGAGCGCCCGGCGCACCTCGGCTAGAGTGAACTCGAGATCGCGGGCGACGTGGAGAGTGTTGACGCCGTACACCAGCGCGCAGGCCCCTTCCTCGATCCCGGCCTCCACGAACGGCCGGTCCATGTCGAGCCGCCCGAACGAGAGCGGCACGCCGGGAACCCGACCGGCGAGCCGGCGCTGGCCCCGCCGCAGGAACGACGGCGCGACCTCGGTGAAATGGTACGACCGGACCGAGGAAACCCGCCCCGTCTCCGTGAGGTGGTCGAAGAGCGCCGACGTCCCGCTTCCCAGCCCGCCGCCCAGCTCGAGCACCGGCCCGCCTTCGCCGTGCAGCGAGCGGCCCGCCGCGAACGCGCCGACCCGGTTGCTGATCGCGTAGATGAGGTTGTCGTTGGAAAAGTACTCGAACCACGCGCCGACCCGGTCCGGAGCGAAGAGCGCCTCCTCGCCGGTCGCGGCACCGCGCAGCACCGGGGGGTACATCTCGGCCGCGAGGTCCGCCATCCGGTACGATGCAAGGGAGGATGGGTCCAGGCGTTGCTGTGCGTCCGCCACCTCCCGGGGATCGAGGTCCGGCAGCGCCGCCGGGATGCTGAAGCGGCCGTCGGCGCCGCGCGCCGCGCGCCCGCCCAACGCGAGCGTGGCGAGGAGCCAGCCGACCGTCACCGGCGCCCGTTCCGGGTCCAGGCCGGCGCGCGCGCCGATCTCGGCGGGTGTACCGGGCTGGCGCGCCGCGGAGTCGATCTCCATGCTGCGGACCACCCGGAGGGCGAGGCGGTGGACGTACTCCTCGAACAGGGTACAGGATCCGACGAAGCGATCGTCGAAGAGCGGGATCAGCTCGGGTGGGAGCAGCTCGGCCAGAGGGTCGCGGCGCCCGCCGCCTGGAACGAATGGGAGCATGGGAGGCGCTCCTGCGAGTTCCTACGCCGTCATGCCGGCGTCGATGACGAGAGTCTGGCCGGTGATGGAGCCGGCGCGATCCGACAGCAGGAACGCGACGGCATCCGCGACGGAGGCCGAGGTCACGCCGCCGGGCAGCGCCTCGGCGGCGCGCAGCGCCTTGACCTTTTCGGGCGGCACGTCCGCGACCATGTCGGTCGTGACGAATCCCGGGATCACGGCGTTGACCCGGATCCCGCGCGAGCCCACCTCCCGCGCCAGGCTGCGGCTGAGGCCGAGGATGCCCGCCTTGGCCGCGCTGTACGCAGTCTGGCCGCCGAGGCCGTGCAGCGCAGTCAGGGACGATACGTTGACGATCGACCCCGTCCTCCGGCGCAGCATGAATGGGATGGCGGCGCGGCAGCAGCGGAAGACCCCGCCGAGGTTGGCGTCGATCATCTGATCCCAGGCGTCGTCGGGGAGCGCCGCGAGCAGCGCGTCGCGCCGCACTCCGGCGTTGTTCACGAGCCCCGCGATCGGCCCGACCCGCTCTTCAATCTCGTCGACGAGGTTCTTCGGCCGGGGGCGATCGAGGAGATCGAGCTGGAAGGGGCGGGCCGCATCGCCGAGCTCCTCCGCCAGGCGTCGCGCCTCGTCCTGTCGCTCCCGCCAGGTGAAGGCGACGGTCCACCCCTCCGCGGCCAGCGCGCGCACGATGGCGCGGCCGATGCCGCGGCTCCCTCCGGTCACCAGCGCCACCCGCCTGGCCTCGCTCACGACGCCTGCTCGATGACAAGCCATCCGGCCGCCCCGCCGGAGGCCAGCCCGGTCAACAGGACGCGCGCCGGAGTCTCCAGCGCTCCGCCGCCGTGGGGCGCCACGCCGATCTCGGGATCGGGCTCCGAAAAACCGGGGGTGGAGCCGAAGCGCGCCCCCTCGAGGGCCAGCAGCCCCGAGGTCAGGATGCCCCCCCCGTACTCGCCGACGATCGCCTTCGGCACCAGGATGGGGGGGAGCGGCACGTCCCCCCAGGCCGCCCGCAGGACCCGCCCCTCGAGGCGGTCGCCCCGGCGGCTCCCGGAGGCGCCGGAGACGACGGCGGCGATCCCCGCCGGTCCTCCCGGCACCCGGTCGAGGCCGGCGCGCAGGGTGGCGGCGAGCCCGGCGTGGCCATCCCCCCAGTCGGACACGCTGGCGGTGGGGTCGAACGCCGCGCCGCCCCACCGCACCCGGGCGAGCGGTCGCGCGCCGCGCGCCCGCGCCGCGTCCTCGCGCTCGAGGACGAGAAGAGTCGCCCCTTCTCCCGCGAGGAATCCGTTGCGCCGCCGATCGAAGGGGCGAGGCATTTCGGCCCGCCCGCCTTCCGCACGGGCAAGCGCGCCGAAACGATCGAGCAGCGCGTGCAGCAGGGGAGTGAGCTCCTCGACCGATCCGGCGAGCGCCCGGTCGACGCCCCCTTCGCGCACCGCCTCCGCCCCGCGGGCGACGGCGAGGAGCGGCCCCGACTCTCGCTGCATGAGCGTCACGTTGGGACCGCGCGCGCCGACCGCGATGGCGAGCTGCGCGGCGGGGGCGTTGGCGACGCACTCCGAAAAGTGGAAGGGCTGCGCCGCCTCGGCCCCCTCCAGGAGGATCTGCCTCAAGAGTGCTTCGGTGGAGCTGCTCGTGCCATACGCGGTGGCAAGGTAGATGCCGGTGCGGGCGGTGCCGGCCGACGCGGCGCCGAGGTCCGCTTCCTCCAGGGCCATGCGCGCCGCCGCCACGACGAGCTTCGACGGAAGGCTCATCCGGCGGGCAACCGCGGGGGAGATCCAGCGCGACACGTCGCGGTCCGGGGCCAGGGCGGCGAGCCGCGCTCCCCCTTCCCGGTGCAGCCCGGCGCCGCGATTCACCTCCGTGGCCACGGGCTTCCCGTCGGCGAGGGGCGCCAGCAGCGCCGCGCGCCCGTGCCCGCAGGAGCCGATCGTCCCGAGCCCCGTGATCACCGTCTCAGTGCGCACGGTCTCCGTCTCCATGGTGCGTGAAAACCAGAGCGGCATTGGCTCCACCGAACGCCAGGTTGGTGGAGAGAGCGTGCCGTGCCCGCGCGAGGGGCTGCGGGCGCGCCAGGACCAGCCGCAGCCGAATCGCCGGATCCGGCGTGCCGTCATCCGGCATCGGATGGACCTCGCCTTTCTGCAGGCAGAGGATCGTCGCCACCGCCTCCAGCGCCCCGGCCGTCCCGAGCAGGTGGCCGACAAGAGATTTCGTGGAGGTCACCGGAAGGCCCGAGACGCGGTCGCCGAAGACGGCGACGAGGGCGGCGCACTCTGCGGCGTCGTTCAACGGCGTGCCGGTGCCGTGGGCGTTGACGAAGTCGATCTCGGAAGGAGCGAGCCGCGCGTCCGCCAGGGCCCCCCGGATCGCCTCCGCGGCGCCCATTCCTTCGGGATGGGGAGCGGTCATGTGGTGGGCGTCGCAGGTCGCCGCCTCCCCGGCGACGATCGCGACAGGCTGCGCGCCGCGCGCCAGGGCCCGATCGAGGGGCTCCAGGACGAGCACCGCCGCCCCTTCTCCAAGCGAGAGGCCCGCGCGCTCTCCGCGGAACGGCCGGCACGCCCGCTCGTCCACCGCCCGCAGCGCGTTGAATCCCGCATAGGTCAGCCTGCAGAGCGAATCGGCGCCGC
>Ga0209382_10007791_pt1 | contig 13555 bp, 11 predicted proteins | sample SoiMetdeltSBSDD5_FD_187599 | JGI IMG/M metagenome (GOLD analysis project Ga0209382, IMG submission 187599) | Bulk soil microbial communities from a Populus tree surrounding site in Tennessee, USA - Soil MetaG P. deltoides SBSDD5 (SPAdes) (version 2) | ecosystem: Environmental > Terrestrial >... | reverse complement strand
ACGGCGAAGACCGCGGAATTGCGCGCGATCCCGACCTGCGCCTGTGGCTTCAGGATTATGCTGCGCCGCAGCCGCATTTTCTCGAACGGCCAGGACGATGGCTGGCGCTTTCCAAGGCCGAGCTTCGTTCGCTCGACCGGCGCAAGTTCTATGGTGCGGGTCGCAGCCTCGCGCGCAAGCCCTTATGGCGCAAGCAGCCGCCGCTCGCGGTATGCTCGCCGCAAACGACGGGCCTCAAGAGCCAAGAATGGTGTCCCTATGGCCAGGGCCGCATCTCGGCCGAAAGCGCCACCGATCAGAGAGAGGATGACGCTTTGTCGCTGTGTCTTGACGGGGAAACTTTGATGGAAGGGCTCAACATCGTCGGAGAGCCTGTCGCGCATCTGCGGCTTGCCGCCGACCAGAGGCAGGCGATGGTGGCGGTAAGGCTCTGCGATGTCGCGCCCGAGGGAACCTCAGCGCTCGTGACTTACGGCCTCCTCAATCTGACGCATCGGGAAAGCCATGCCACGCCCAAGCCGCTCGTTGCGGGGAGGTTCTACGACGTCAGGGTAAGGCTCAAGCCCATCGCGCAAGTCATTCCGAAAGGCCACTTCCTGCGGCTTGCAATCTCCTCCGCCTATTGGCCGATGACCTGGCCGTCGCCCAGGAGAGTGCGCCTCGAGGTCGAGACGGGGGAATGTCTTCTCGAACTGCCGGTGATTGGAAAGCCCGGCCGCAGCAAGGTCAGGTTCGAGGAGCCGGAGCATGCGGAGCCGGGGAAAGCGCGCGTGTCCGTGCCGGCGCGAGAGTCGCGCGAAATCCGGCATGAGGTCGAAAGCCAGAAGACCGTTTTTTACATCGAGAGCGATGATGGGCGCTATGTGATCGAGGATACGGAGACGGAAGTCTCCTCCAAGCGCGTCAAGATCTACGAGATCGGGCGGGAGACGCCGAGTGCTGCCGTCACGCGCGTTATCTGCAGCCAGGAATATCGGCGGGAGGGCTGGAACCCGCGGGTCGAGACCGAGGTGAGGGTTGAGTGCGACGAGACCCATTTCCACATCAGCGGACAGGTGAGAGCCTTCGAAGGCGAGGAGCCTTTCGCCGCCCGCGACTTCAAGGAGAGCATCGCCCGGGACTACCTCTAGGGACTTAAACCCAAAAACACTCTTTGCGAGAACAGCATAACGTGAAACACTCGGATCCGTTCAGTGGAGGAGAGACAGTCCATGTCCATGGGTTTGAACCGCCGCATTTTCCTGCAAACGGCGACAGGAGTCATTGCCATTCCCATCACCGGGATCGGCTCGGTGCCGGCCTTCGCGGCAAAGGAAGAGCTCGTCGTACGCTTCGAATACGATATTACCAATATGGACCCGCCGAACCGCACCGGGTCGGTCGAGGATAATATCATCCTGGCCGTCTGCCAAAATCTCGCTCGTTTCAAGCCGGGCAAGCTCGAATGGGAGCCGGATGCCGCGAAATCGATCAAGCAGGTGTCCGAGACGGAAATCGACTTCGAACTTAATCCCGGTCAGATGTTCCAGGGCGGTTACGGGGAGATGACGGCCGAGGACGTGAAATTTTCGCTCGAGCGCTTCGTCAAGCCCGGGCCCGACGGAAAGAAAGCGGCCTACGCCGATGATTTCGGCGCGCTCGACCATGTGGAAGTGACGGGCACCCATACGGGCAAGATCATCCTCAAGAATCCAGCGCCGGCGCTCTGGGTCATCGGCATCTGCGACGGCTCGGGCGCAATCCTGTCGAAGAAAGCCACGGAAGCCCTGGGCGAGAAGATCGCCACGCAGCTCATCGGCTCGGGCCCCTATCTGTTCAAGGACTGGAAGCCCAAGGAGCAGATCGTGCTCGAGGTCAATCCCGACTACAAGGGAGCCGACCAGCCTCATTTCAAGCGCATCATCGCCAAGCCCATCACCGAGCCGAAGACGGCGGTCATCGCCTTCCTGGCGAAGGAGCTTGCCTTCACGGAAATCGAGCCGACGGCGCTGCCGCAGGTCGAGGCCGATGCCGACTCGAAGACCATCAAGATCGACGGCATCGACTACACCTGGATCGGACTCAACATGGAGAAGCCGCCGCTCGACGATCTCAAGGTCAGGCAGGCGATCCGGCTCGGCATCGACGTCGATGCCATCATCGCGGGAGCCTATTCCGGAACGGTGACGCGGGCGAAGACGCTGCTCGCGCCGCAGCTTCTCGGCCATTGGGCCGAGGCGCCCGTCTATCCCCATGACGTGGAGAAGGCGAAGGCGCTCCTGGCAGAGGCTGGGCATCCGAACTTCAATCTCACGCTCACCTGCCTCAATGATGCGACGGCGCAGGCGACCGCCGAGATCGTGCAGGCCAATCTCGCAGAGATCGGCATCACCGTGACGATCAACGCGCTCGACTCAGGGGCCTACTGGGCGCTTGGAAGCGACGACAAGAGCAAGGACCTCGAGCTTGCGCTCATCCCCTATTCTTCGAAGTTCGACCCGAGTTTCCAGACGCAATGGTTCCTGTCGGAGCAGGTCGGCGTGTGGAATTGGCAGCGGTGGCGCAACGAGGAGTTCGACAAGCTACACAAGGAAGCCAATTCGATCACGGACAACGACAAGCGGCAGGCCATGTATGTGCGCATGCAGCAGCTTCTCGACGAATCGGCGACCTGCGTGTGGATCACGCATGGCGTGCGCGATTTCGCCTATGCGAAGTGGCTCGAGCCTTCGGTCCTGCCCAATGGCTCCAACTGGCAGTTCCGGTTCTTCAAGGAAGCCTGATAGGGGTGCACGAGTCGGCAATGCTGGCCGGCTGGGCTAAGTTCACCGCACTGAGATTCGCCGCCGCCATGCTGACCATGGCGGGGGCGGTCTTACTTTTGTTCGTGCTCATCCAGTTCGTGCCGGGCGATCTCATCACGATCATGCTGGGTCCGCGGGTGACGCCCGAGCTGCGCGAAGCCTTCGCCCAACGCATGGGTCTCGACCAGCCGCTCCTCGAAAGATTGTGGTTGTTCTTCTCGAAGGCGGCGGTGGGCGATTTCGGCACCGACGTCCTGTCCAACCGGCCCATCCGCGACATGATCATGGATGTGTTGCCGAACACGCTGCAGCTCGCCTTTTCCGCCATGCTGCTGGGCGGCGGGCTCGGCATTCTTCTCGGCTGCATCGCGGCCCTCAGACCGGGATCGAAACTGGACACGGTGCTGGGCTTTGCATCGGTCGCCTTCATCACCACGCCGAGCTTCGTGGTGTCGATCTTTCTGCTGCTCACCTTTTCGCTCGGCCTGCACTGGCTGCCGGTCACCGGGGCGGGCGATCCCGGCAGCTTCACCGATCGCGTGGCGCATCTCATTCTGCCGGCGAGCGCGCTAGCCATCGGATGGGTGGGCTACATCGCAAGGCTGGTCAGGGCGTCGCTCCTCGAAGTGCTTTCCGAACAGCACATCCGGATGATGCGCGCCTATGGCGTGCCTGAACGACGGATCATCGGGCGCTATGCGCTCAAACTCGCGCTCGTGCCCGTCGTCGCCGTGGCCGGCCTCGGCATGGGCGATCTCATCGGCAGCGCCGTCTTCGCCGAGATCATCTTCGCCAGGCCCGGAATCGGCTCGCTTATCTACAATTCGATCATGACGCGCAATTATCCCGTGGCGCAGGCCGGCCTGCTGTTGCTCGTGCTCGTCTATGTGAGCGCCAATTTGCTCGTCGATGTGGTCAACAGCCTTCTTGATCCAAGGATTGCGCGCAGCCTGGAGCTTCGGGGCGGAGGATGATCCGCGGACTGCTCGCCGTACTATCGGAGGTGTGGCATGACCGCGCCGGGCGCGTGGGCTTCGTGCTAGTCGGATTCATCCTGCTCCTGGCCCTGATCGGGCCGCTCGCTTCCGCCAATCCGAACAAGATCAATGTGGCGGAGCGCTTCGAGCCGCCTTCCATCACGCATCCGCTGGGGACGGACAACCTGGGACGCGATCTGTTCGCGCGGACTGCGCAAGGCACGCGCTCGGCCCTCGTCATCTCGCTCGCCGTGGTCGGCGCCTCTCTGCTGCTCGGCTCGATCATTGGGGTGGGAGCAGGGCTCATCGGCGGGGTGGTCGACAGATTTATCCTCATCGTGTTCGACATTATCAGCGCCTACCCGCCGGTCATCCTGGCGCTCGCCATCGTGGCGCTCTACGGCAGCGGCTTCTGGAACCTGCTTCTGGTCGTGACGATACTCTTCATCCCGCAATTCGGCCGCGTTGCGCGGGCGCAGACGCTCGCCTTGCGCAGTCAGACATTCATCGATGCCGAAAGGCTTATCGGACTGCCGCTGCACAAGCTGATCCTCAGGCATTTCGTGCCGAATGTGATCGGGCCGCTCATCATCCTCGCAAGCATGAACATTCCCGTGGTGATTACGGTCGAGGCAGGACTCTCCTTCCTTGGCCTCGGCGTGCAGCCGCCGGCGGCGAGCCTTGGAACGTTGATCAAGGATGGCTACATCTATCTCAGCCAGTCCTGGTGGCCGACGGTCGGCTCGGCCCTGACGCTGGCGATCGCGACCCTGGGTTCGACGCTTTTCGGTGAAGCCTTGCGCGATGCGGCTGATCCGAAGCTCAAGGGCCGCGTGCGACCGTGAAAACATCACCAGCAAAAGATCAAATCGCTATCGACAAGCTCAGCGTCGATTTCATCACACCGGCAGGCGTCGCCCATGTCGTGCGCGACGTTTCGGTTCAGGCTCGGGCGGGAAGCATCGTCGGTCTCGTCGGCGAATCGGGGAGCGGCAAGTCCACGGTGGGACTGGCGTTGCTCGGGTTGCTCGCCGCCAACGCGCGGGTGACGTCGGGGAGGCTTTCGCTTGGAGTAGAGCCGTTCGACCTGACGCGGGGCGAGGCGACAGCCAAGCTGCGCGGCACGAGGGTGGCCATGATCTTTCAGGACCCGCTATCGTCGCTCAACCCGGTGTTTTCCGTCCGCTCGCATCTTTTTGAGATCTTGAGGCGGGTGCAGTCTCACTCCGGACGGCATTGGAGCGGCGTGGCTACGGAAGCCCTGGCGGCGGTCGGCATCGATCATCCGCGCCAGCGCCTCGACCAATATCCCCACGAGCTCAGCGGCGGCATGCGTCAGCGGGTGGCGATCGCCATGGCGCTGCTCGCCCGGCCACAGCTGCTGATCGCGGACGAGCCGACGACGGCTCTCGACGTCACGATCGAGGCGCAGGTCATGGCCGAGCTCCGCAAGCTGCGCGACACCATTGGCTGCACGATCCTGTTCATCACCCACAGTCTCGGCCTCGTCGCGCAGCATTGCGACAGCATCGCGGTGCTGTATGCGGGCGAGCTAGTGGAACAGGGGAGCGTTGCGACGGTCGCGAGAGCGCCCGGGCACCCCTATACGTCGGCGCTCCTTGCCTGCGAGGTCACCATCGACCAGCCACGGGGCGCCAATGCTGCCGATAACCGTTTCAAAGTCGTGCGCGGCGAACTGCCGGATCCGCGGCAGCGGCCTGAAGGGTGCATCTTCCGCAACCGCTGCGAATTCGCCTTCGAGCCCTGCGCCACGATCATTCCGCCGGCCTATGCCGGATCGAACGATTCCGGACATGTGGCTCGCTGTCACTTGAGGGCAGGGCCGTGACGGTCGTGGTCTCGGTACAGGATGCGGTGGTGCGCTTCAGTCATGTGAATGCTCTCGATGGCGTCAGCATCCAGGTGCCCAAGGGAAGCTGCTTCGGCGTGGTGGGGGAGAGCGGCTCGGGCAAGACGACGCTGATGAGAGCCATCCTCGGCCTGCAGCGCCTCAATGCCGGGAGCATCGTGCTGTCGAGCTTGGCGCAAGGGTCGAGCGCAAGGGAGAGGGCGCGCATCGTGCAGGCGATCTTTCAGGATCCGGCCTCGTCGCTGTCGCCGCGGCGGTCGGTGGCGCAGACCCTCGACGAGGTCGGGGAGCTTCTCGGCGAGTCACGGGAAGCGCTCAGCACGCGGACGAATGCCATGTTGCGGCGGCTCGGCCTGAGCCCCTCAGTGATCGACAAATATCCCCATCAGCTGAGCGGCGGACAGGCTCGTCGCGTCGCGCTGCTGCGGGCGCTTCTGATCAAGCCCAAGGTTCTGATCGCGGATGAACCCACGGCGGGGCTCGATGTGTCGGTGCAGGGCGATCTGCTCAACCTGCTGCAGGAATTGCGGCGCGATACGGAGCTGACGCTCATCGTCGTCAGCCACAATCTTGCAGTCGTGCGGCTCATCGCCGATGAAGCAGCCGTCATGTACCGGGGAAAACTGGTCGAGCAAGGTCGGGCCGATCGACTGTTCGACGCACCGCGGTCAGACTATATGCGGCAGTTGCTTGCCGCATGGCCGCGGCTCAAGCCTCACTGATTGGCAGGCGCGATCGTAACCGTCGTTGACTCCGGCAGGGCATCCGTGCGCTCGACCTTGACGAGTTCGCCGGTGAGGGAGCTTGCCTGGACGATGTAGCTCCGGCCTCCGCGTCGTGCTCCATAGGTGAAGACGCTGCCCGTGCAGACCTTGGGAGCGACATCCTCAAAGGCATAACCGACGACAATCGACCTCACCCATTCGCATTTTCCCGGCACGGGTTTCGCCGGCGCGACCGGCTCTTGCGCAGGGGCAAGGGCCAAAGCGTCCTGATCGAGCTGAAAGGTCGCTAAAATCCGATAGGCGGGCGGTTCGGGTTTCTTCTTGGTCGAGGAAAATCGTGCGACTTGGGTCGCGGGCTTCGTCCTCTTCATCTTAACCAAGATTTGGCGATTCTGATGGTTATTGAAATTGGTCGACTTTTGCCAGGCCATACCGTTCCGGTCCGAAGCCAGGACCGAATCCGGCAAGCCGCCCACGGTCAAGACAACAAGACCGATCAGGATCGACCACCAGCTGTTCATGTACCCCTCTTCGCAATCGCCGTGCCAGTTTCAGAACGCCGAGGTGCTTCAGAGGTTCCGGGCGTGAAGCCGTGGTAAACGGAGGAAGAGGGTTAAGGAATTGAGGCGCTTTATTAACGGCGGGCGGGGCGAATGGCGAGAGCCAGGCCTTCGGATTGCCTGAACATGACCTCGCTCGTGCGATACCAGCCTCCCTCGACGACGACCGGCGAGCAGGTGGTCCGGCCTTCAAGCCAGCTCGCGAAGCGAATGCAAAGCTTGCCCGAACGTATGCTCCACTGGCCGGTATCGGCTTTGGTCAAGAACTCGGCGATCAGAGAGCCATCGTCCAGGGCGGTAACGGAAACCGTGAGCGCGCCCTTAACCACGGCCTCAAAGCGGCCCGGAAAAAGCAGCTGCAGCTCGCGCTCGGACAGCTTACCTCCTGCCGGGGCCGAATAGGATGATAGGACCAGCAAGAGCATCGCTGCCGATGTTTTCAGTAAAGCGCCAAGCTTCTCAATCATGGACGCCTCCTCGATTGCCAATCGACAGCCTATAGGCAAGAGTTGATTAACCAGCATTGCTTCTGGGGTTAAGGTTGAAGCAAGGTCAACTCTCCGCCGCAAAATTGTCGATAACTCGCGGAAGCGGCGGGGTGAGAATTGGAGGCCTTTGAACATGGAGCAGACAGGACCAGAAGCGGGACCCGGTTCTCTCATCGCGCTTACGGGCGCCACCGGCTTCATCGGACAGCATCTCCTGCGCGAACTGCCAAGGCGCGGCTACAGGTGCCGGGTGCTGCTGCGGCGCCCCGTTGAGATGCCGTTTGAGTGCGCGAGCGCGGTGATCGGCGATCTGGCGCGGCCGGAAAATCTGTCAGCAGCGCTTGCCGATGTCGATGCGGTGGTGCATTCGGCGGGGGTGCCGGAAGGCGCTTCCGGCGTGCCCGAAGCGGATCATCGCCAGCTCAATGCGGAGGCGACGCGAACGCTGGCAAGAGCCGCAAAGCGAGCGCGCGTCAAGCGTTTCGTCTACCTTTCATCGATCCGTGCGCAGATTGGTCCAAGCGCTGAGGACGTCATCACGGAGGAGCGCGAGCCGCAGCCGGTCGATGCTTATGGACGTTCGAAGCTCGAGGCGGAACGCGCCATCGCCGAACTCGATATCGACTGGGTGGCTCTGCGCCCCGTGCTGGTCTACGGCCGTGGCATGAAAGGAAACTTCGCTCAGCTCGTGCAGCTCGCCCGCTCGCCATATCCGCTGCCGTTTGGCGGGCTGAAGGCGCGGCGTTCCCTGCTGTCGGTCGATAATCTGGTCGGTGCGGTTGATGCTGTGCTGAGGTCGCCGGGTGATCTGCGGCGGCCCTTCGTCGTGGCGGATGAGGGACCAATTTCGGTGAGAGGGATCATCGCGGCAATGCGCGAGGGGCTGGGCCGCAGGGCCGGTCTCATCACGACACCGGCTCCGCTTCTCCAGCTGGCTTTGCAGCTCGCCGGTCGGGGCGAACTGTACGAGCGCCTTGCCCGCCCGCTCATTGTCGATGCGCAGGCCTTGGCCGGCCTTGGATGGAGGCCGAACATTTCGACGGAGGAGGGGCTCAAAGCGTTAATGCGCGCCTGAGCCGAGGCTTACCGGAACCCGCCGGGAAGATCGGGAGTTCACTCACTCCGAAAGGATCATTTTCATGCCGGCAGATTCGGGACTTGGCGAAGTCGAACAACAAGCCATCGACAGTCTCGGCCTCAAGCGCATTGATACGAGTGAATTAACCATTGAGCGCGTTACTTGGGGCAACGGTTTTCAATTCCTGCGGGACGGCAAGCGCCAAGTCGGCCGACGCGACCTCAAGCGCATCTCGGAACTGGTGATCCCGCCGGCATGGAGGGACGTTCGCATTGCAGGCGGTCAGGATTCGCATCTGCAAGCGATCGGGCGCGATGAGGCGGGACGGCTTCAATATATCTATCACAGTGACTGGGAGGACGTGCGAGCGGCAGCAAAGGCGTTCCGCCTGCAACAGATTGGCCAAGCGCTTCCCGTGCTGCGGCCGCAAATCGATGAGCACCTGATGAAGGACAGCGAGAAACTGCCGCTCGCGGCGGCGGCACGCCTCGTCGATCTTCTGCATTTGCGCGCCGGGCATGAAACCTATGCAGGTAATGAAGGCGGCCGCGGTGTTGCCACGCTGCTCAAACAGCACGTCCAGATCGGCGGCTCGACGTTTCGCCTGGCGTTTCGCGGCAAGGGCGGCAAGCGCATCGACAAGACATGCAGCGATGAGACTTTGGCGGAAGCTCTGGCGGAGTTGCGCCGCATCCGGGGCCCGCGGCTCTTCAAACTCAAATCGAAGGATGGATGGCGAGCGATGACGGCGGCGGACATGAATTCCTACCTCACGGAAATGTCTGGGAAGCCGATCACGGCCAAGGATTTCCGGACGCTGTTCGCCTCGGCCATGGCGCTCGATCGGCTGTCGCTCGCGGAGGCGGTCGAAACACCAGCCAAGGGTCGCCACATCATCGCCGAGACAGCGAAGGAAATCAGCGTCGAGCTGGCCAATACACCCGCGATCACGCGGAAAAGCTACATCCACCCGCTCGTCATTGCCAAGTTCGAGGCGGGCGAGCTTTCCGGCTTCACCAATTCGCGCGCACGCGCGGGCTTGAGCTCGGCGGAGTCCAAGCTGATGCGTTTCCTGGAAACCGTGAGCGTCGGGGACGCGCCAGTGGCCTAACAGCTTTGCAGGCTGCGCGGGGTAGCTTTACCTCGCGGCCGGTTGTGACCAATCAGCCACATGGCTGGGAATTTTCACCCCAAAACGCGACTCACGGCTAACTGAATTGCAGGATGAGGCGCATCCCTATACGATCCCTCTCGTGAGTGCTCATCGGTGTATGATCGTCGGTCTGAAGTATGCGGGCGCGTCGGATGGTTTCCCGACGCGCATCAACGTGGGCGACACCGTCAAACTGCGGCTCGAGGGCACTGAAGTTTCCGCCTACCACAATGACAGAAAGGTCGGTTATCTCTCACCCGACAAGCTGCATCTGTGGAATTCGCTCAGGCCTTCGGCACGAAGCCGGGCGACAGTCGTCGGCGAAATAATCGACGAAGATGGGAATATTGCGGGTCTCGATGTCGAGATTTCCGCAAAATCGGCCGTCATGCCGCGCCCCGCGGCCAAGGCCGCAACCCGTCCCCGCGATGTGCCGAAAACCGACTCTGGTTCAAAGCCTTACCGTGCGGGCATCGGGCTTGCCGTCCTCCTGGCGAGCATCGCCATTATGGGGCATGTGAACACCACCGGCCCGGACCGTTCCGCCATCGCGAGCGAAGCCAGCCTTACGTTCGGTACCGGCGGCATCTTGTCCCTGAAGCCCTCTTTCGAGCCGTTTCCGGGGGATGGTCAGGAATTGCGCAGGCAGGTGCAGCTGACGAGCGCCCATCGGATGGCGGACGAGATGCGAAGGCGCGAGGCCGCCGCCGAGCTCAAGCTCGAAGCGGAGGAACAGAAAGGGCGAACGCTCCAGACGGCCCTGGAACAGGCGCGGCAAGCCTCGCTTCTGCAGCTGAAACGGATCGAAGAACTGGAAGAGCAGGCGCGGCAATCGGCAGCGGAGCAGGAGACCGAGAACGTGCGGCTCCATAAGGAGATTGCCTCCCTGCAACAAAAGATTGATCAACTTGCGATCGCAAAACAAAAGGTAGAAGCCGCAGAAAGGCAGGCCGCCTGGCGCGATATCAACGACGAAGAGCTGGTTCGACACAGGAACCGGATCACGGCGTGGCTGATGATGAGCCGCGTCCAGCAGCTGAAAGCGGTGCTCAAGAACAGGGTGACGCTCGAGCAGACGAAGCCCGAAGTGCGGGCCGTGGCGGTGCCTCGCATCGAGCCGAAACAGCAGGCCGAGAAAGCAAGTCCACCGGAAAAGAGCAGCAAGCAGGCGGAAGAGGTTCAGGTCAGGAAAAAGAACAACTTCAGCCGCTATGCGCAGGATTATGAAGAGCCGAGTAATTCAACAAACCGGTGAGAGCATCTTACCAACAATTAACTGGAACGTTGGACGCTCAACCTCCTTATCTAATTCGTCGGTGCCCAAACCCCTCTGGGCGCCGACAACAGCCCCTCAAAGCTGTTGAGCCCGGCCGCGCCTCCCCGCATCGGCCGGGCTCGCTTTTCAAGCCGATGAACTGGCGCTGAACGAAACGTTCAACCTGCGTTTTGCCGACATGTGTCATGTGCGCGACGACATGAACATGGAGGAAGTGTAATGCATAGACTGCTCGCAAGCGTCGCATTGACGCTGATGATCATCGCCACGCCGGCGTTGGCGGAAAGTCCGGCGAAGCTGTTTGATGGGCTTGGCGCACATCATCACCCAATTGCCACCGGCAAGACGGAAGCACAGAAGTACTTCGATCAAGGACTCGTCCTCACCTTTGGCTTCAATCATGCCGAAGCCATTCGCGCCTTCGAGAAGGCTCACGAGCTTGACCCGAAGTCGCCCATGCCGGTGTGGGGCAAGGCCTTGGCACTTGGACCCAACTACAACATCGATATCGACCCGGCGCGCGAAAAGCTCGCCCATGAAGCGATCCAGAAGGCGATGGAACTCGCCGCCAATGGAACGGAGCGAGAGCGTGCCTATGTGGAAGCCATGGCGGTGCGTTATTCAGGCGAAGACTCGCCCGATCTCAAGAAGCTCGCCGGCGACTATGCCAAGGCGATGGACGAATTGTCGCGCCGTTATCCCGACGATCTCGACGCTGCCACGCTCCATGCCGAAAGCCTGATGAACCTGAGGCCGTGGCAGCTGTGGAGCCTCGATCATGAGCCTGCGGAGAATACGCTCGAGATCGTCAAGATCCTCGAATCCGTGCTGGCGCGCGACCCGAGCCATCCTGGCGCCAATCATCTCTATATTCATGCGGTCGAGGCATCGGCGCATCCGGAATGGGCGCTGCCCTCGGCGGAGCGGCTCGCCGACATCACGCCGGGTGCCGGGCATCTCGTGCACATGCCATCGCACATCTACATGCTGGTCGGCGATTATGAGAAGGCTGCCCAACTCAACAAAACGGCGGCCCACAAGGATCACGTCTATATCGAGCAGGAGCAGGTGAAGGGCGTTTACCCGATGCTCTACTACCACCACAATCTGCACTTCAATGCGGCGGCCAACATCATGCTGGGCCGACATCATGAGGCGCAGGAGGCGGCAAAGCAGCTCGCCGCCAGCGTCCACACGCATGCCGGCGACATACCGGAGATGAAGTTGTTCATCACCGAGTATTTCAGCCCCTATCCGCTGTTCGTGGCGTTACGCTTTGCCGACTGGCAGACGATCATCAACGCGCCCCAGCCCAATGCGGAGCTGCCGATCACGACCGGCATGTGGCGTTATGCCAGAGGCGTGGCCTTCACGGCCATGGGCGACATGGCGAAGGCGAAGGCCGAGCGAGACGAGCTTGCGAAGGTCCGCGGCACGCTGGGCGAGGCCAATGCCTATGGGCTCAATCCCGGCTCGTTGATTTTCGACATCGCGCTGAGCGTGCTCGACGGGCGCATCGCAGCGGCCGAGGGCGACCGCAAAGCCGCCATCGGCCATTACGAAGCCGCCATCGCGCTTCAGGACACGGTTGCGTATAACGAGCCCTCCGACTGGTATTATCCGGTGCGCGAGTCGCTCGGCGCCGTGCTGCTGATGGACGGCCAAGCTCAAAAGGCAGAGGAGGTGTTCCGGGCCGATCTCAAGAAGACGCGGCGGAATGCGCGCTCGCTCTTCGGCCTCTGGCAGGCGCTTCTCGCCCAAGGCAAGCCTGCGGATGCGGAGCTCGTGCAGCGTATGTTCGAGAAGGAGTGGCGCTTGAGCGAAATGTCGCTTAAGCTTGAGGCTCTTTAAGGCCAGGATTGGGAACCTCGCCTGAACCGGCGAATTCCCTTTTCATGCGAAAGACCGTTGCCATAGCTCCAGACATTGCGGCGGGTACGGACATCACCGACCCGCCGTCAACCGTGCGGCCTGCGGGCCCCGACGCCATGCGCGATCCGCCGAAGGAGTGGGACTGCGTCGACCAGGCTTCCGACGAGAGCTTTCCGGCGAGCGATCCTCCTGCCTATCCATCGCACCGAGTTAGGCCGAACCGGTAGAGGCCGATGGTGCCGATTGCGAAGAAGAAAGTTGATGAGAGATTGGGGCCGCTTGCGTCACGGACGTGGAGAGGGCAGGTCAACTCCATGGGATGCGGCTGTGCTTTTCAGGGATTGAAGAACCGATGGATGGAGCGTTACGCCATAATCCAGCGCTTCTGCCTTGCGCCCTAGCGCCAGTTCGCCGGGAATGCGCACGGGATCTGCGCCCGGGCGTGAAGGTGAGGATCGACAGGCTGCAATGAGCCAGCCGACCTGGCGTTCGAAATCCTCAAGAGACCCGAAGGCCTGTGGCGCGAAGGAAAGCACGAGCACCGCGGCTCCCCAATCTTCGGTGTCATCGGCACGGCCGAAACCACTCAAGCCCTGTGTCAAACATTCGACCAAAAGCGACAGGGCATAACCTTTATGACCGTGATCGAGTCCGCCGACAGGAAGAATGGAACCGCCCGAGCCCAGAACATTGGGGTCGTCGGTCGGGCTGCCGTCTGCGGTCAAGAGCCAGGGATGGGGAAACCTTGAGCCTTCCTTGCGCAATCTGGCGCA
>Ga0209382_10007790_pt1 | contig 13558 bp, 18 predicted proteins | sample SoiMetdeltSBSDD5_FD_187599 | JGI IMG/M metagenome (GOLD analysis project Ga0209382, IMG submission 187599) | Bulk soil microbial communities from a Populus tree surrounding site in Tennessee, USA - Soil MetaG P. deltoides SBSDD5 (SPAdes) (version 2) | ecosystem: Environmental > Terrestrial >... | reverse complement strand
CTCGTCGCCACGCACGTCACCGGTGGCGCGCTGCCCGCATACGCGCCCGCCTTCGCGCCGTCGCGTTACGACGATCCCGCGTACGCCGCGCTCGTCGAGACCTGGGGCGACTCGGGTCAGCTCTGAGGGGGGGGCCGAGTATAATCGCGGCACGCTGCTCACGACGGAGGATGGCATGAGCGATCGGATCGGGCGTCGCACGCTGCTCAAGGGTCTTGGCGCCGGCGCGCTCGTCGGCACCGCCGGCACGCCGCGCACGGCGCGCGCGCAGGCCAAGCCGGGCGGCACCCTGACCTTCGCGACGTCCGCGCTGCCGCCGAATCTCGAGCCGCACATGCAGGGGCTCGATATCTGGCAGAAGCGCAAGCCGCTCGTCTACGAGAACCTCGTCTGGATCGACCACGCGCTCGAGGCCAAGCCCGAGCTGGCGGAGCGCTGGGAGCAGAAGTCTCCGACGGAGTACGTGTTCCATCTGCGGCGCGGCGTGAAGTTTCACGACGGCAAGGAGATGGACGCCGAGGACGTGAAGTACTCCTACGACCGGGTGCGCGATCCCAAGGTGAGCCCGGGCGCAAACGACCTGCTGTTCGTGAAACAGATCGACGCGGTCGACAAGCAGACGGTGCGGTTCACGCTGAACGCGCCGGCGGCGACGTTTCTGGTCAACCTCGGCGGCAAGTACAACGGCATCATCCCGAAAGACTCTGGCGGCGACGGCAAGGCGCTCCTCACGAAGGCCATCGGCACCGGACCGTTCACCGTCGAGGAGTTCGATCCGAGCCGCCGTCTCCTGCTGAAGCGGAACGCCGCCTACTGGGGCAACCAGAAGCCGTCCCTCGACGGCATCGTGTTCCAGGCGATCCCCGACGAGTCGTCCATCGTCGCCGGTCTGCGCACGGGACAGCTGCAGATGGCGGAGTTTTCCTCGGCGCTGAGCTTCCGTGTGGCGAAGGCGGTGGCCACGCTGGAGGCCGTGCAGGCGCCATCCACGCGCTGGGTCGTGCTCGACCTCGCCGGCGACCAGGAGCCCACCAGTAAGCTCGAGGTGCGTCAGGCCATCGCGCTCGCGCTGGATCGCAACGCCATCGTGCAGATCGCGGGCAACGGCCTCGGCCAGCGGCTCGGCGTGCTGCCGCCCGGGCTCAAGGCGTGGGCGGTGCCCGTGCAGGAGCTGCCCAATCAGCAGCGCGATGTCGCGCGGGCGCGGGCACTGCTGCAGAAGGCCGGATACGGGAGCCGCGTATCGATGAAGCTCCGTAACATCGTCGGCTTTCCCGCGCTGGCGGCGGCGGTGCCGGTGATCGTCGAAAACCTACGAGAAGCGGGCATCGACGTCGCCGTCGAGACCGTGGACGGCGGCGTGTGGATCAAGGACTGGATCGTGCCGCAGTCGCCGCCGACCATGAACGAGTGGGGTGGCTTCGTCGATCCCGACCAGGCGTTCCACCGTCACTTCCACTCGGCGCCCGGCGGCAAGGACTTCCGGCGCTGGAAGAATGCGCAGGCCGACGAGCTGCTCGACCTCGGCCGAACGACGCTCGACCGCGCGAAGCGCAAGGAGATCTACGATCGAGTGCAGCGCCTGATGGCGGAGGATCCGATCACCATTCCGCTCTACTCACCGGATCTTCTCTATGCCATGCAGAAGGGCGTGAAGAGCTTTCAGCCCCACCCGACCGGCTTCTACTACGGTCTGCGGTTCGCCACGCTGGAGCGTTAGCCGCCTCGTTGGGCGCGTATCTCGCGCGGCGGCTCGCGGCCACCGCCCTCACGCTCCTCGGCGTGAGCGCCCTGGTGTTCGGGATGATCCGGCTCGTCCCGGGCACCGTCGTGGAGCAGCTGCTCGGCCAGGCGGCCATCGCGTCGCCCGAGGTCGTGGCGTCGTTCCGCGCGTACTTCGGGCTCGATCGCGCCGCCCACGTCCAGTACGCGCAGTGGCTCGGCGGAGTGGTGCGCGGCGACCTCGGCGTGTCGTGGCTCTCGGGCCGGCCTGTCCTCGGGCTCTTCCTCGAGCGACTGCCAGTCTCGGCGGAGCTCGCCGTGCTCGCCGTCGGATGGTCGCTCCTGCTCGGCATTCCACTCGGCACGGGGGCGGCCGTGTGGCGTGGCGGCACGCGCGATTCGGCGATCCGTCTGGCCGCCACCATCGGTCTGTCGCTGCCCGCGTTCTGGCAGGGCACGGTGCTGATCCTCCTGTTCTCGATCTACCTCGGCTGGATGCCGTCGCTGACGTGGGCGCCGCTGAGCGAGCGGCCGCTCGCAAACCTGATCACGCTGGCGCTTCCCGCGCTCACGCTCGGCACGGCGACGGCGGCCATGATCACGCGGATGTCGCGCTCGTCCATGCTCGACGTGCTCGGCCGCGACTACGTGCGCACGGCGCGCGCCAAGGGCCTGCCCGAGCGCGACGTCACCTTCCGCCATGCCCTCCGCAACGCGCTCATCCCGGTCGTCACCGTGGCCGGCGTGCAGCTCGGCTACATCGTCGGCGGGATCGTCGTGGTCGAGGACGTCTTCACGCTGCCCGGCGTCGGGCGGCTGCTGCTCGACGCGATCTTCCAGCGCGACTACCCGGTCGTGCAGGGCGTGATCCTCCTGCTCGGCGCGATCTTCATGCTCCTCAACCTGGGCGTCGATCTGCTCTACGCGGCGCTCGACCCGCGGCTCCGACGTGGCTGAGCGCGCCGCGCTCGGCCGCGCCGCGCGCAGCCCGCTCTTCGTCGGCGCCTGCGTCATGCTCGGCCTCATCATCCTCGCTGGTGCGCTTGCCGATGTGGTCGCGCCATACTCGCCGACGGCGGTCGGGGCCGCGCAGATGTTCGCGCCTCCGAGCGGCCACCACCTGCTCGGCACCGACCGGTTCGGCCGCGACGTGCTGTCGCGCATCCTCCACGGCGTGCGCGTCTCGCTCGGCATCGCGGGCGTGTCGATCCTGGCCGCGCTCGCCGTCGGCGGCGCACTCGGCTTGCTGGCCGGCGTCGGGCGCCGCGTCGACCAGGTGCTCGGCCGCGTGATGGACGTGTTCTTCGCATTTCCGCCGATCCTGCTCGCCATCGCGGTGGCCGCCGTGCTCGGCGCCGGGGTCGGCACGGCCGTGATCGCCATCGCCGTCGTATACGGACCGTTCTTCTTCCGCGTCGTGCGCGGCAGTGTCCTCGTGGAATCGACCCAGGCCTACGTCGAGGCGGCGGAGGCCCTGGGCGCCGGCCGACTCGTCATCCTCCGCCGCCACATCCTGCCGAACGTCGTCTCCCCGGTGGTGGTGCAGACGGCCGTCTGCCTGTCGTACGCCATCCTGATCGAGTCAGCGCTCTCCTACCTCGGCGTCGGAGTGCAGCCGCCGCTGCCGTCGTGGGGAACGATCCTGAACGAGGGGAAGGAGTTTCTCGCGCTCGCGCCGTGGGTCTCGCTCTTTCCCGGCGCCGCCATCGTGCTGGCCGTGCTGGCCTTCAACATCGTCGGGGACGGCCTGCGCGACGCGCTCGATCCCCGCACGGAGGTGCGCTGACATGGTCTTCGTGCCCGATGACAGGATCGGCAGCCTCGGAGCCGCCGAGCTCGAGCGATTCCTCGCCGAGCCCTGGAACGCGCGTATCGCGACCGTCGACGCCGACGGCTGGCCCTCCGTCACGCCTGTCTGGTACGAGTTCGATGCCGCCACGCGCGCCTTCGACATCGTGGGCCGCGAGCGGGCCGCCTGGGTGGCGCACATCGCGCGCGAGCCGCGCGTCGCCCTGCACGTCGCCGACGACGGCCACGCGCAGCACACGCGCATCGTCGTGCACGGTCTGGCCGAGATCGTCGAGGGTCCGGTCGCGCCGGCGGCCAGCGCGCGAATCGGTGCGCTCACGGAGCGGCTCTCGCGGCGTTACCTGGGGCCGGACGGGCCGACGTACGCGGCGCGCACGGCCGCGCGCCCGCGCGTGCTCGTGCGGGTCAGGCCGGTGCGCTGGCGAAGCTGGACGGGGCAGGAGTGGCATCCGCGCTATCGGTGACCGCGGCAGCCGGCGCCTTCCAGAAGCTCATCGGCGCGAAGCCGTCGCCGGCGAGCTCGTCGCGAATCTCCGGCTCGAGCGCGGAGAACACGAGGATGTCCCAGCGGCGCCCGCCGTGCATGCGCGCCTGCCGCAGGGTGCCCTCGAGCGTGAAGCCATTGCGACGCAGGCAGTTCACGCTGAGGGTGTTGTAAGCGTAGACCTTCGTCTCCACGCGCTCGATGCCGAGCGCTTCAACGGCGTAGGCACACGCCAGGCGTGTGGCCTCGACGCCCCACGCGATGCGCCGGCCGCGTGGATCGGCGATCGCCGTCTCGAGAAACAGGAAGCGCTGGTCCAGGTTCACGTTGTAGAGGCGCACGAACCCAACCGGCTCGGCGCCGGGGTGCAGTGGCTGTACGAGCAGCGTGAGCGCGATGGCCGAGGCCATGGCCTCGGTGACGAAGTCGGGATGATAGGGCCCGAGGTGCCGGCACATCGCGAGCAGCTGGCTGCCCACGAGCTCGTCGAGCGTCATGTCTTGCGCCCACTGGTTCAGCAGCCGGAGCTCGTCCCACGTCGGCGGGCGGAGACCGAGCCGGCGCGTCTGCGCGACGAACTCCACGCTGCGCGGCGGCTCCACTTCCAGCATGCGATCGGGCTCGGACCGTTGCCCTCCGCGCCGCTTGTCGGTCGGCAGCCGCTCGAGCAGACCCGAGGCGAACAGCGCGTTGTAGACGATCGGGCTCGGAAAGATCGTCGTCGCCGTCCCGGCGGCGCTGGCGCGCGCCGTGGCCTGCGCGATCACCGCGAGGCCCACCACGTCGATCTGCTTCACCGACTCGACGTTGAGCCAGAGCGTCGGCGGCGCCATTGCGAGCTGCTCCCAGATGAGCCGTGCCGCCAGCGATGCGGTCCGGTGCGTCAGCTCCTCGGGAACCCTGATCTCCACGACCTGTGCGGTATCCACGGCGCTGGATCAAAGCAACGGTGACGCCAAGCCCGCCGCGGGGGACAAGTGAGCGCCGTGTCGACCGTTTTTTCAGGAAACCGGAGGAGTTCGGCGTCGCCCCGGCTGGATGATCTGCGACCAGGATGCGGCGATTTCACCACGTCGCCCCGTGTCAGACGAGGCGCTGGCGCAGCCGGGATGACACGAAGTCAACGACCACCACCATGACGACGGTGACGAGGAGGACCGTCGAGGCGGCCCGGTAGTCGATCATGCGCAGGTACGTTTGCAGGTAAAAGCCGATGCCGCCGGCGCCCACGAAGCCGAGCACCGTGGCCGCCCGGATGTTGGTTTCCAGGCGATAGAGGACATAGGACAGGAACAGCGGGAGCACCTGCGGCAGCACGCCGTATCGCAAGACCTGCGCGCGGGTGGCGCCGGTGGCGGTGATCGCATCGACGGGACCGCGCTCGATCCCCTCGATGGCTTCGGAGTACAGCTTCGCGAGCGAGGTCGTCGTGTAGGCGATGACCGCGAGTACACCGGGGAACGGGCCGAGGCCGACGGCGGCCACGAATACCAGCGCGTACACGAGCGTGTCGACGCTGCGGAAGAAGTTCAGCGCGGCCCGGGCGACGCGGAAGATCGGCGGCGCGGCCACGTTGCGCGCCGACAGGAACCCGAGCGGCAGCGCGAGCACGGCGGCCACGGCGGTCCCGAGCAGCGCGATCTCGACCGTGGTCACGGCGCCCGCCAGCGCGGCCGGGAGCACGCGGAGATCGGGCGGCAGCATGCGGCGCACGAAATCGAGCAGCCACGGCAGCCCGCGGAGCAGGCGTGCCGGGTCGGCGCCCGTGTCCCACGCGGCCCACGCGAGCGCGAGCAGCGCGACGAACGCGCTCGCCCGTCTCACAGCTCCATGGTCCCGTAGATCCGCGCCACCACCGCCGGCGTCACATCCGTCGCCCGCCCGTCGAACACGACACGCCCGGCGCGAAATCCGACGATCCGCGTCGCGTACTCGAGGGCGGTTGCCAGCTGGTGCTGGCTCACCACGAGCGTCAGCCCGCGCTCGGCGTTGATCCGCCGCAGCGTGCCCATGATCGTGTCGGTCAGCGCCGGATCGAGGCTCGCCGTCGGCTCGTCGGCGAGGATGACGGCCGGCGACTGCGCCAGCGCGCGCGCGATGGCCACGCGTTGCTGCTCGCCGCCGGACAGCGTGTCGGCGCGCCGCTCCGCGAGATGCGCGAGCCCCACCTGGCCGAGGCACTCGCGCGCCAGCGCGCGGTCGCGCGGCGGGAAGCGGCCGGCCAGGCTGGCCAGCGCCGGCGCATACCCGAGTCGACCGGTGAGCACGTTGTCGAGCACGGAGAGCCGGCGGGCGAGGTTGAACTGCTGGAACACCATGCCGATTTCGCGGCGCGCGGCCCGGAGCGCCGGCGGCGTGGCGCCGGTCACCGCGCGACCATTGATTCGCACGATGCCGGCGGTCGGCTCCACCAGGCGGTTCAGGCAGCGGAGAAACGTCGTCTTGCCGGCGCCGCTCGAACCGAGGATGACGACGAACTCGCCGGCACGGATGCTGAGATCGACACCGTCGAGGGCCCGCGTATCCGGCGGCAGGATCACGCGCAGGCCGGTGACCTCGATCATCGCCGCGCGGACTGCGGTCCGCGCACTCAGCGCGGTCGGGCGCCGACCAGCTCGAGCGCGGCGCGCACCGGGTCATACTCCCGGTCCTCCGCCGGCTCGAAGCCATCGATCTCGTAGAGGCGCTTCAGCAGGTCCGCGTACGCGGGGCCGCGGATCGAGATGAGCGCTGTGCGCACGCGGGTGAAGGTCTCCGGATCCAGGCCGTCACGCGCCGCGATGCCGGCCTCGGGAATGGGCGGCGTTTCCGCGACGAACACGATGCGCTCGCGCTCCGCCGGATCTTTCAGATACTGCTCGCGCGCGAGATCGAAGGATGCGATGGCGTCCACGTGTCCGTTGAGGAGCGCGCGCATCGCCGCGTCGTGGGCGCCCGCGAACACCACCTCGCGAAAGAACGATTTGGGATCCCGGTTGTTGACGAGGCCGCGCTGGATGAGCAGCGCCATCGGGTAAATGTAGCCGGAGGAGCTCGTCGGATCGACGAAGGCGATCGTCTTGCCGCGGAGGTCCTCGAGCCGACGCACGCCGGCGTCTCGGCGCACGAAGATCCGCGAGGTGAACGTGCTCTTGCCGTGCCACACGTTCTTGGCGACGATCGTCGCCTTCGCCTCCCGGCTCGCCAGCACGTAGCCGCCGGGGTGGGCGAACGCGAGGTCGGCGGTACGGTTCCGCAGCGCCTCCACGACCGCCGCGTAGTCGGACGCGACCGTGACTTTCACCGGCACGCCGAGGAGACGGCCGAGCACCTGCCCGAACTCTTCACCGGCGGCCAGCAGATCGGTCGGTTTCTGCGAGGGCGTCAGCACGAGGTGAAGGGCCCTGGCCTGAGCCGCCGGCGAGGCGGCGCAGGCGAGCACCAGTCCGAGCGCCGCGAGGAGCGCCCGCATCAATGGCTCTTGGGCGCCACCGGGTGGCCGGCGGCGGCATCCGCGATGACATGGTCGTTGTCCGGCGGCACGGCGCCGCTCACGCCGACGGCGCCCACGATGCGATCGCCGGCGACGAGCGGCACGCCGCCGCGACCGAAGACGAGCTTGTAGTCGCCGAGCGCCGCGACGTTGCCGGCGAAGAGCGCGCGCGTCGTGGCGAAGCGCGTCTCGAGATCATGGGTGGTCGCCTGGAAGGCGGCGGCCGCGTTCGCCTTGGCGCGCGCGATCTCCGGCGTGATCCACAGCGCGCCGTCCATCCGATCGCAGGCGACGAGGTGGCCGCCTTCATCGACGACGGCGACCGCCACCTTGAAGCCGAGCTCCTGTGCCCGGGCGATGCCGCGCTCGATGGCGCCGCGCGCCTCCTTCAGCGTCAGCAAGCGACGCCTCCCTCGGTCGGCAGCTCGACCCACACGTCGCCGGCGTCGACGGCGGTGGGAAACGTCGGCACGCGGGCCCCGCGCCCGGGGAAGACACAGTCGCCCGTTCGCACGTCGTACATCCAGCCGTGCCACGGGCAGGCCAGCCGCGTGCCGGAGAGCTTGCCGTCCTCGAGCGGGCCGCCCTTGTGCGCGCACACGGCGCCGCACGCATAGACGGCGTCCCCGGCCCGCACGATCAGCACGGGGGCGCCATCGGCCTCGACGCGGAGCGGGCGGCCGGCCGGCACGTCGTCCAGTCGCGCCGCGCGCACGCGGCGCGTCGTCACATCTCCTCCTTCAGCACGAAGGCGCGATGGAGCCCGCTCATGTACTGCCACCGCATCTCGGTGGCCTGTCGCACGGCGTCCACCGCCTGCGCTTGCTTCTCCGGCGTCGTCGAGTGCCGCTCGACGATCTGGTAGCCACGCTCGCCGTGCACCTCGTCGGCCTCGATGTGAATGGCGAAGAACTCCACCTCGTGGTCGGTGAAGCCGTAGTGCGTCTTGAGCGGCGGCAGATTGCGCTTGTAGATACCGGGCACCTGCGACTCGAGACCCACCAGCAGTCCGGCCGCGGCGACGTGGAACGGCCTGTGGGACATCTCGAAGCACCAGGCCGTGAGCCCGCGCGTGGTCGGCAGCTGGGGCTTCGACTCCACGTCCGCCCGCGTGACGCCGCACGCCTCGGCGAACCGGATCAGCAGGTCGACGTGCTTCACGCCCGCCTCCTCCTCGACGATGTTCTCGAGCAGGAAATCGCGCGCGTCGGGATCCGTGCACTCGCCATATACGGTCGCGCACCAGCGCGGAAACTGCGAGACGTACTGGTAGTGCTGCGCGGCCCAGGCGCCGAGCTGCGCGCGCGAGAGCTCGCCCTTCACCCAGCCCTCCGTGAACGGATTGAGCCGGCTGTGCCGAGCGTTGACGGCCGCCTCGAGACTCTTGCGGAATGCGCTCATCTCGCTCATGGGCTCCTCCCTCGTCCTGCCGGGGCCGTCGGGCCGCCCTCACGCCTCGTGCGGCGCGCCGGGGGTGTGGCGGGCGCCGCCGCGCTCGAGTGCGCCTCGGTGTGCGCGACGTGACGCTCCGCGGGGGTCGGGTGCGCCGGAATTTATATGGGCGATGTGGCCAAGTCAAGCCGCCGGCCTTCGCCGCCGGCGGGCTTGCCACCGCGGCTCGCTACAAGGGGCTCGGCCCGTGCCGACTCCCGGACGAAGGCTCAGGGGGACGGCCGTGTCAGCACCGTCGATCGTGGGAGTGCGTGTTCTCGTCGTCGACGACGACGATGGTGTTCGCGAAACGATCCGCGACGATCTCATCGACTGCGGCCCGGACGTGGTGTCGGTCCGCTCGGCCGATGCCGCGATGCTGCTGCTCGCCGAGGCGCCACCCGACGTGCTGATCTCCGACACCGGCATGCCGGGCCACGACGGGATCTGGCTGATCCGCGCGGTCCGCGCGCTGCCGCGCGAGCAGGGCGGCGACGTGCCCGCCATCGCCATGACGGGTGCTCTCGACGCATGGGAGACGCTGCTCACGGCCGGCTATACCGAGGTGCGTGGCAAGCCGCCGGACATGGCCGAGCTTGCCGACCTCGTCGCGGGCTCGCCGCGCGCTGCTGAGCTACGCTTTCGGCTCGCGCTGGAGGTCGTAGCCGCGGCTGCGCATGCACCGTTCCTCGATGCGCTGCTCGACGTCCATCCGCCACAGCGGATCGTCGGCCGGACCCCAAGAGGGGTCGCCCCAGCCGGGCCAGCCGAGGGTCGGCCACGGGCGTGGTGCCCAGTACAGCCGCGGGAAGGCGCCGAACGTGATGTCACGCGCGGTATCGCGGGCGACATCATTGCATTCCGCCTGGTCCCGCGCGGCAAGCTCCGGCGGCGTGTCCGGGCGGTACCAGAGATAGGTCGCGCATCCCGATGTCACGATCACCAGGCCGGCGAGCGCGATCAGCCGTCGCATGCCGGTGAGCGTTCCAAGCCATGTGCCACCGACTCAGCGAACGCGCGCCATCACCTCGTCGGCGAACATCGTGAGGATCGCCTCCCGGGCGGGGAGGCCCGCCTCGGGCACCTGGGGGAACGCGATCACCCGCGACAGGCCGGACAGGGAGGTCAGTCGCTCGACCTGCTCGCGCACGTCGTCCGGCGTCCCGGCGAGCGCCATGAGGTCCACGAGGCGATCAGTCACGAGCGCCCGATGACGCGAGCCAGCCGTCGCGTGCTCGTAGGCGTCGTACCCCTCGCGCACGCGGCGCATGGCGGCTTCGTCTTCGTCCGACAGACGCACGGGGAGCGGGTGACGGCAGGCGGACGCGACACGGCCGCGCGCATGATCGCGGGCGAGGGCGCCGTCGCGCCCGATGGACATTGGCGCCCACAGCGCCACGGCGATCTCTTCGGGCGCACGCCCCCCGGCCCGGGCACCCTTGGCGACGTGGGCGAGCGCGGGACGGAGCACGTCGGGCTGCACGGTCGCATAGACGATGGCGCCGTCGCCGAGCCGGCCGGCCGTCTCCAGCATGCGGGGGCCGGAGCCGGCCAGGTAGAGCGGGATCCGGGGCCGATCGCGCAGCCACGCCAGACGACCGTCGATGCCCGTCTCGAAGCGGACGCTCTCGCCGGCGAGCAGGCGACGAAGCGCGATGGCCGTCGTCTCGAGCGTGGAGGCGCGGCCGACCTGCTCGAGCCGCAGCCCCATCGTCTGCGCGCTGCTCCCGCCGGTGCCGACGCCGAGCACGACGCGACCTGGCGCGAGCTCGTGCAGCGAGGCGATCGCGCTCGCGGTCACCGACACGTGGCGGGAGTGCGGGACGGTGACGCCGGGGCCGAGGCCAATGCGGGTGGTTGCCGCGGCACATGCCGCGAGCGTCACCCAGAGCTCGCGGCAGACGAGGTGCGTGTCGGTGATCCAGGCCGTGTCGTACCCGAGCCGCTCGGCGAGCTGCACCTGGCGGACGATGGCCGGCAGCGGCTCGCTGGCGAGGATGGCGACGTCGAACTTCACTCGGCGTTGACGGGACGCGCCGACGCGTGCTGCACGGCGTTCCGGAAGCCCACCGGGTCGTGCACGCGCGGAAACACCTCGCGCACGGCGCCGGTGCCGGTCACGGTGAGATCGCCATAGTTGAGAATCCGGCCGACCGGCCCCTGGGTGACGGAGATGGACTCGACCTTCGACAGCAGGAGCTCGGTGGTATAGCGCGCGACGAGCCCCACCTTGAAGATCAATCGCACGGAGGTCACCGCGAACTCGGACGTTTCCCACTCGATCCAGCGCACGGCGAGCCAGATGACGCCGCATCCGGCCACCACGACGCCCACCTGCCAGAGCCACGGCGGATCGAGCGCCCGGGAATAGAGCGCCCACGTCAAGACGACGCCGCCGAGCATGGCCAGCACGGGCTTGGCGAAGAGTCCCCAGTGCAGGCGAGTGGTGTAGAGCAGACGCTCGCGCGGCAGGAGGTGACGCTCGACGTAGCCCACGCGGGCGAGCCTAGGTCAGCCCGCGTGGGCAGTCAAACAGGATCAGGAGCCTTGCAGCGCCTCGTGGACCTTGCCGACCATCTTGGCGCCGGGATTGACGAGCGTCTTGTCACCCTCGTCCTTCCACTTCGACGGGCAGACTTCGTTGCCGCCCTTCTTCATCATGTAGATGTTGGCCTTGAACTTCCGCATCAGCTCGTCGATGTTCCGGCCGAGGTTGTAGAAGTTCATCTCCATTCCCATCAGCTTGCCCTCGGGGCTGATGAGGAACGTCCCGCGGAGATCGAGGCCGTTGTCCTCGTTGTAGACACCGAACATCCGCGACACCGCCCCGGTGGGATCGGCGCCCATCGAGTACTTGACGTTCGCCAGCTCCTTCTCGCTGCGCTGCCACGCCAGGTGCGTGAACTGCGTGTCCGTGCTCACGGTGACGATATCGGCGCCCATCTTCTGGAACCGCTCGTGCTGCTCTGCCAGAGCAGCGAACTCGGTCGCTCAGACGAAGGTGAAGTCCGCCGGGTAGAAGAAGAGGATCGTCCACCGTTTGTTGGCGATTTGATCCTTCAGGCTGAACTTGCCGAAGTCGCCCTTGGTGGGCTCATAGGTGGCGAGCTCGAAGTCGGGCACACGCTGCCCGAGCTTGAGCCCCATGGTCATCGTTTCGGCCATCTGGGTCTCCCTTCGTGATCGGTGGGGTGGACTACCGTTGTGGATCGTGCGCGGCGACACGCGGCGCATCGACCGAAGATCTCGACCGCGTGACCGGCGACCGCGAAGCCATGACGGGCGGCCACGTGCCGCGCCGGTCCCGCGGCGGCGTCGAGCGCCGGCTCCGTCACGTCGCTGACGTCACCGCACTCGGTGCAGATCAGGTGATGGTGCGGACCGAGGTTGGCGTCCCAGCGACCGCGCGCGCCGAGCCGCGACACCGGGCGCACGGCGCCGATCTCCGCCAGGGTGTCGAGCGTCTTGTAGACGGTGGCCAGCGAGAGCGTCGGCATCTCGCGGCGCACGGCGGCGTGCAGCTCCTCCGCGCTCGGGTGGCGCGTGGTGGCGGCCAGCTCACGGAAGATGGCCAGACGCTGCGGCGTGACGGCGAGCGCCGCCGCGCGACAGCGCGCCACGAACATCTCCATGCGCGTGCGCGACGGGACACGAGCCATACGGAGAAACTTTATCCCCGGAAAATAACTTGTCAAGGCGGGCGCCGCTTGTCTCCGGCGCGGGCCGGCGCTAGCGTAGCCGCACATCACCCCAGGAGGCCGCCATGAGCACGCTGCATCGCCGCGACCTGATCACGCTTCTCGCCGGCGCCATCGCGCTGGCCGCCGTCCCCGCCGTCGTGCGCGCCCAGAGCCGCATCGCGCCCGGCGACGACGACGTGCTCGCCGTCATCGACGTGCAGAACTGCTTTCTCCCGGGCGGCACACTGCCGGTGCCGGAGGGCGACAAGATCATCCCGATCATCAATCGTCTCGCCCCCGCCTTCCGCAACGTCGTGATCACGCAGGACTGGCACACCCCGGGCCACATCTCGTTCGCGTCGAGCCATCCAGGCAAGAAGCCGTTCGACACGGTGACGCTGCCCTACGGCACCCAGGTGCTGTGGCCAGATCACTGTATCCAGGGCACCGCCGACGCCGAGGTGCACAAGGAGCTGCGGATTCCGCACGCGCAGCTGATCATCCGCAAGGGCTATCGCCAGCACGTCGACTCCTACTCGGCCTTCCTCGAGGCCGATCGCAAGACGAAGACCGGGCTCACCGGCTATCTCCAGGAGCGCGGCTTCAAGCGCGTCTTCCTCGTCGGTCTCGCCACCGACTTCTGCGTTGCGTGGTCGGCGCTCGACGCGCGCCGCGCCGGCTTCGACGCATTCGTGATCGAGGACGCGACGCGCGGGATCGACGCCGGCGGCTCCCTCGGCAAAGCATGGACCGACATGGCCACCGCCGGCGTTCGTCGCATCACGTCTTCGGATCTCCGCCTCTAACCGGACCGGCGGGCGGGCGCGGGCGCGCCGGCGGCGAGGTGTGCTGCGTGCGCGACCCGTGCTCCGTGCCCGCGCCCTCCGGCGCCTAGCGTACCGAGTCGAGGGCGATGAGGCGGGAGTGGAGGGCGTCGACTTGCGTGGGGAAGGGGACGCC
>Ga0209382_10007789_pt1 | contig 13558 bp, 8 predicted proteins | sample SoiMetdeltSBSDD5_FD_187599 | JGI IMG/M metagenome (GOLD analysis project Ga0209382, IMG submission 187599) | Bulk soil microbial communities from a Populus tree surrounding site in Tennessee, USA - Soil MetaG P. deltoides SBSDD5 (SPAdes) (version 2) | ecosystem: Environmental > Terrestrial >... | reverse complement strand
CCCCACGCTCAGGTTCTGCATGCACGCCTTGACCGTCTGCCCCTTGCCGCCGCCCCCGGTGGGCAGCACGTAGGTGGGGCCGCGGTTGTTCTGGTTGTCGTACCAGTCCTTCATCTCCGACTCGTCGGAGCCGAGCCAGTTCTGGACCAGGGTCTTCGCCTCGGACTCCGCCACGGCCTTGCGCTGGTCCTGGGGCGTCCCCATGGTGCGGATGAAGGCCGCCCACAGGTCCTTCATCGCCTCGGTGGCCACCAGCGCGTTGTCCTTCATGTTGCTCGCCTTGTAGCCGTTCCAGCTGGGATCGAGCCCGGTGCCGGGCTTCCAGATCACGTCCCCGCTGGTGTAGTCGAGGATCGCCTCCTTCGAGTGCGAGTGCTGCTCGGAGCCGGGCGCGCAGATGTAGCTCTTCACCTGCCGCACCCTGACGTAGTTGTCGGCGGGGATGCGCACCACGTGCTCCAGGCTGAAGGAGTCCTCGAACAGGTGCACCGCCCGGCCGAGGAGGAAGTAGTTGCGGCTGACGGTGACCGCGGTGGAGCCGGTGACGCCGCCGTCGTAGACGGACATCTGCTCGTTGCTCGCCATGGCCGCGGCGACGAAGTACTTCACGAAGCGATCGCCGGACTTCTGCGCCGCGTCCAGGCCGCCCTTGCCGTTCACGTCGTCATAGCGGCGCATGAAGTGGTCGTACTGGATCTCGGCCGGCTCCTGGGCCACCGCGTCCCAGCAGCTCTGCGACGTGCCCGCGTTGTACCCGGCCAGGTCCACCCACCGCTCGCCGATGATCGCGTCGAACACCGCCTTGTATCGCGACGCGTAGCGCTGGTCGTTCCACGGCTGGGACTTGATCTTCTGCAGCTCCGACTGCGCGCCCGCGCTGGAGATGTTGGTGTTCCTGGCCAGGCCCTGCGTCCACTTCTTGCGCGGGTCGTTCGGATCCGGCAGGTCGGGCGCGGTGGCGGGCGAATAGCCCATCAGCTCGATCCCCGCCATCCGGGTCACCCATTCGTGCCCCATGGGGATCCCGTTGGCGAAGATGAAGCTGAAGCCGCTCTGCGTGAAGGCGAAGGCTTGCTGGGGCGCCAGGGACACGAGCGCGGCGAGGACCACTGCGGAGACACGACGGTTCAGCCACGACCACAACCGGACAGGCATGGACTCTCCTTCGGAATCAGAGGGTGTGCCTGTTGAGCGGGCGCTGAATTATTTTCTTGGTGACAGCGCGTCGGCGCGCTGCGCCGCCTCGGCGCTCCAGCCGGGCTCGCCCAGCGCCGCGAGCTGGCGGAACGCGTCCGCCGCCTCCTCCGCGCGGCCCAGGTCGCGGAGCGCCAGGGCGCGGTTCCACATCCCCTGCGGCGAGCGCGGCAGCGCCTGAAGCGCGCTCGCCGCCAGCTGCAGCGCGCGCTCCGGCTCCCCCATGGCCAGCGCCACCGCCGCGCGGTCGATCTCCCGCTGCGGCGACGGCGGCAGGCGCTGGAGGAACGCGTCCGCCAGGCGCGGATCTCCGCCCAGCAGGTACGCGGCGGCGACCCCTTCCAGGTCGCCGCGTTCCTCCAGCGCCGCCACCGCCGGGAGCGGGGGAGGGTGCGCGGTCTCCTCGCCGCCGCGCATGGGCACGTAGGGCCGGTGCCGGTCCGCGGGCGCGTAGCTGAGCCGCGCCTCCAGCCCGCGGGTCGCCTCGGCGGCCATCCAGCCGCTCTCCGCCGGGGCCGTGCCCACCCTCAGCACCACCACCGCGGCGATGGAGGCGACGGCCAGAGCGCTCAGCATCGCCCCGCTCCGGAGCGCCCACCGCGGCCGCGCGCGCCGGACCGGCGCCGGAGCCGCGGTGGCGGCCGTCGCGGCCGGGACGGCATGGCCCGCGTATGCCACCGCCGCCATCGCCTCGAGGTGGAGCACGCCCTGCAGCCGGTCCTGGCACGAGGCGCAGTCCGGCAGGTGGAGGCGGAACGCGTCCTCGCCGGCCTCGTCCAGCTCGCCGTCCATGTAGAGTTCCAGCTGGTCGCAGACTCGAACGCTCATGGTCCGCCTCCCGCCTCGCTTGCGTCACGCCCGCCCACGTCGCGCTCCAGCAGCTGGCGCAGCTCTTTCCTCGCCTCGGAGACCCAGAACCCCACCGAGCCCAGCGGCGCGCCCAGCCGGAGGGCGATCTCGCGGTAGCGGAGGCCGGAGGCGTGCAGCTCGTAGGCCTCGCGGTGCCTGGGCTTGAGCGCCTGGACCGCGGCGCGGAAGCGCTCGGGGGAGAAGGACGACCACTGCTGGAGGTACCGGTCCTCCGGCGAGGCGGCGGCGTCCGGCTGCGTCGCGCGCAGATCAGGGACCGCGGTGGACTCCGTCTTCCCCCGGCGGCAGCGGTCGATGAACCGGTGGCCCAGGGTGGCGCAGAGCCAGCCGCGGAGCCGCCCACTCTCCAGCTGGGAGAGCCGGTCGATGTCCTGCAGGGCCTTTTCAAACGTCTCCTGCACCAGGTCCTCCGGGTCCGCCCACCGGCGGCCACACAGGCGCCGGGCCATCTGCAGCAGCAGTGGTCCAAACTCGCGGGCGAGCGTCTCCGCAGGGCGCGCCGAGGCCATGGCCATACTCGGGGCCCCCCCTGGGGGGGAGGCGCCTGCGCGGTCCTCCGACACTCGCATCCGACCCTACAACGCGGCAGGCTAGGTTTTATTGGGAACGAGCAGACGGCGGCGCAAAGTGGCTGATCTCCCACCTGAATGGCGGGAGTGGGTGGCGGAGAACCTGGGCCTCGGGGTGGGGGCGGCGCGGCTCGAGGCCGCGCTGCGGAAGGCCGGCGTCCCCAGGGCGCGCGCGGCGGCCGAGGTCCGGGCCATCCAGGAGCACCCCGCGGTGGCCGAGGCGAGGCGGCTGTGCCGCGCGCACGGGGAGCTGCTGGCCCTGCTGGACACGCGGAGCCAGCTGTTCCGGCGGCTCGGCTCCCGGCGCCTGGAGAAGCGGGCGGACCTGTCGCCGCGCGAGTTCATCGAGGACTACTACCTGGCGCACCGGCCGGTGGTGCTGCAGGGCCTGACCGACGACTGGCCGGCACGGGAGCGGTGGCGCCCGGAGCGGCTGGCGGAGCGCTTCGGCCACGTCAAGGTCCAGGTGATGCTGGGCCGCGAGTCGGACCCGGAATACGACGTCTTCCCGGACGCTCACCGGAAGTGGATGCGGCTGGGAGACTTCATCCGGCTGGTCCTGCGCACCAGCCCCAGCAACGACTGCTACCTCACGGCGCGGAACGACGTGATGAAGCGGATGGGCCTGCACGCCCTGCTCGAGGACGTCCGCGTGCCCAGCGGCTTCATCGCCCACTGGGAGCGCCCCGGCAACCTCAGGCTGTGGATCGGACCGGCCGGCACCCGCACCTCCCTGCACCACGACCTCAACTCACTGCTGTCGGTGCAGGTCATCGGGCGGAAGCACTTCTGGCTCGTCCCCTCGTACGAACATCACCGCGTCGCCAACACCCGCGGGGTCTGGGGCTCCGTCGACGCCGACCATCCAGACCTGGGGCGGTACCCGGCCTACCGCGAGGCGAACGCGGTGCAGACCACGCTCGAGGAGGGCGAGGCGCTGTTCCTGCCGATGGGGTGGTACCACCAGGTGCGGGCGCTGGAGGTCAGCGTGTCGTTGACCTTCGACCGCTTCGAGGTCCCCGGCCAGAACACCGTCTGGGCCATGCCCGACTAATCAGCGGGGCGGCGTGGCCGGAGGGCGGGTGGGCTGCCGCGTCCGCCGGCGGCCCTGCCGCGGGATGATGTTGACCACCGGGGGAGGATTGGGGACCCCGCCGTCCCCGATGGCCGCCCAGGGGACCTGCTTCTCCCCGGGCATGCTCACCCGGGCTCCGGATTTGCCGCGCGATCCAGGCTTCTTGAGAGCTCTCTTCTGCATGGCGTCACCCCGATGGAAACCTAACATAGTCTTCCGGGATGGGACGCGGACTCGCGCCGGAGTGGCGGCGCTGGCTGATCGAGAACCTCCTGCTCGCCGTGAAGCCCGCGAGGCTGATGAAGGTCCTGGCCGGGGCCGGCCTGAGCGAGGCCGCGGCGCGCGCGGCGATCGAGCGGGAGATCGGCGATCCGTGCCTGCGCGGCGGGTTCAGGGCCACCTCCACGCAGCGCAAGCTGGAGGGGCTGCTGCGCGCCTATGGCGCTCTCCACCGGCAGGCGCCCTGGCACCAGGACGTCGAGCGCCGCCGGGCGCTCACCGCCGAGGAGCTCCTCCGGCGGTACGCCCTCCGCGGCCGCCCGGTGATTGCCGGTGACGCGATCCCCGCGATGGTGGGCTCCGGAGGGCTGCGGCTGCGCGAGCCGCGCCTGTGGATCGGCGGACCCGCCTCCGGCCCTCCGCGCCGGGCGGCGGCGGACCTCCTGGTGTACCAGGTGCTGGGGAAGCGGCCGCTGGAGCTGATCCCCTGGCCGGACTTCCTCCGCGTCCAGGGCCGGATGGGCGAGCGGAGGCGCGCCGCCGTCTCGCGGGACGCGCTCCGGGTGCGCGTCCGGGTCGAGGCGGGCGAGGCGCTGCTGATCCCGGTGGGCTGGTGGCACCGCCCGGCGGGCCCGGCGAGCGGCGCCGCCGTCTGCTACCAGGTGAGCCAGGCGCGCGCGCCGGCCGTCGCCTGGCGTGGGGGCGGTGCCATCGCCCCCACGGCGCCACCCCGGACGCGGGCCTGGTGCGTGCCCGGGGGGGCCTCGCGCTAGCCGAGCAGGCGCTTGGTCAGCGCGCGCAGTCGCGGCGAGACGGCCTCGCCGTGCAGTCGCTTCAGGGGGGCAGCGGCCTCCTGCGGCAATCCTCCCGTCCCGGACCCTCCGCCCCCCGGCATCCCCGGCCGGTCCGGTCCCGGCTTCGAGTCCACCTCCAGCAGCTCGAGCAGGACGTGCTGGACGAGCTCCGACGGCGGCATCGAGTGGGGCACCCGGGCCTCGTACTTCATCGGGATCACCTCCGCGTCCTCCAGGGCCTGGAGGACGGGGGCGTGCTGGCTGGCGGGGATGGTGGTCGCGGTCGCCGTGGTGGGCGCGGGCGGCGCGGCGGGAGCTTGCAGGCCCTGGATCTTCTGCTGCCAGGCCGCCGCCTCGGGCCCGGCGAGGTGGAGGTCCACCACCTGGCGCAGCTTCTCCAGCAGCTGGTCGCGCGACTTCGGCGTGGGGTCCTTGTTCCAGACGATCGTCATCTCCGGGATGGCCGGGGACGACACCGTGACGCCGAAGGCGAGCGGATCGTGCTCCTCCCCCGGGGGCTTGTCTCGCTGGTCCATCAAGAACGGCACGGCCTTCCCGAAGTACAGGGTCCGGAAGGGAGCAGCGGAAGGGTAGCGCTCCACCGCTCCCGTGCTGGGGGGCAGGGACATCTGGACCTGGGAAGCGACGATCTGGAAGCTGGGGTCGTAGATGGTGACCGTTCCGTCCTGGTCCTGGAGCATGGCGACGGAGTGCCCGTCAGGGTCCTGCCCGAACGAGTAGCGGCTGGTGGTGTCGGGTTGCAGGGTGGGGGCCAAGGGCGGGGGGTAGTTGCTGGTGTCGCGGTAGTGGCCCTGCACCGCCACGCCGAAGGCCGGGGACACCTGGTTGAGGCCCGGCGCCGTCAGGATCAACCCTCCCCACGTCATGTCTTCCCCCGCCGGCAGCATCATCGTCGCCAGCGAGAGCGCCACGCCCTGGCAGTTGGCGAGCTGGATGAAGAGCACGGCCCAGCCGCCGCACATCCCGCCGCCGTTCACCAGCATCGAGCGGATGTCCCAGCCCGGGACGCCGTACTGCAGCCCGGTGGCGGGCAGGTGCTTCATCAGCAGGTCGCAGATCTGCTTCGGCGACGTGGCCCCGCGGCACCAGGCGGAGCTCCACTCCATCAGGGGGACGTAGGCCCAGGACGGCCCCTCCTGGCCCGATGAGGCGACCATCGGCGCCCAGGTGGTGCAGACGACCAGGGAGGTGTGCCCCAGGAACAGCCTCCCGGAGGCGCCGGTGCCGTCCGTCCAGTCCGCGTACCAGTCCAGCTCGACGAGGTGGCGGCCGATCTGGTCGGGCAGCGGGTCGTTGAAGGGGACGGGACCGGTGGTGATGAACCGGACCTGCCGGTCCTTCTGGGACAGGGTCATGGGGAACGGTCCCAGCACCGGGACGCAGAGGCTGGGCGCTTCGCCGCCGCCGCTCAGCGGAGGACCCCAGGCGCTGAGGGTGAAGTTGACCGGGGCGAACCAGCTCACCTGCAGCCCGATCTCGACCGACGGCGTCTGGCTCCGCACGTACGCCGCGGGCTGGTTCTGCACGCCCTTGGTCCACTGCGGCCCTTCCCCGATGAACTGGTCCGACCTCGGGTCCCTCAGCAGGATGGGGCCGCCGGTCCCGTCGCTGCGGCCGGAGAACTTCAAGCTCTGGAGCTGGATGACGGTCTGTCGCTGCATTCGATCTGGCTCTCCTGGTCGGTCATTCGTACAACAGCACGTCCTCGACCCAGCGGGCAGCCGGATCCGCCCGCATCCAGCGCAGGCGCTCGTCGCGCAGGGCGCCCGCCGGCTCCGCCCCGGCCTGGATCCGCTCGCGCACCCTGGAGAAGAGCTCGCCCGCGGAGTCCGGGATGTCCACCGTGGCCGCCATCACCGCGCGCGCGCCCGCCTCGATGAAGGACTGCGGGAGCGAGAACGTCTCCCGGATGAAGGCCGGCCTCCAGGCGGCGGCGCAGGCGGCCAGCGACACCACCGGCGCGCCGCGCAGCCGCGCCCGGCCGATGGCCTCCGCGGTGAGCGCGTAGCGCCCGTCCGGCTCCGGCGACAGCGCCACCACCGTGGCCCCGGACAGCAGCGGGTCCATCAGCCCGTGCGCGTGGATGTCGATGGTGGTGGCCTCCTCCATGGCGGAGAGGACGCGCGACGGCGTCGCGCCGGCGCCGGACAGCGACACCGTGGGCCCGGACGGCGGCCCGGGGACGTTCCACGGCGCCAGCCGCGCCAGGCGCAGCGACGCGGGCGCCTCCACGTTCGCCACCACCAGGTGGCGCGGGGGCCGCGGCGGCGGCGGGGCGCGGTCCGCCCCCACGCGGTAGCTCCACGCCAGGTGCGGCGGCAGCAGCCCGGAGCGGGTGTCCAGCGGCGAGGAGGCCAGGACGTCCACCCGCGGGCAGCCCTCCAGCGAGGCGAGGAGCGGCGGGGGGACCAGGCCCTGGAGCGAGCGGCCCAGGGGCTCCCGCCGCGACCGGTCGTAGGCGCCGCGCTGCCCGCCGTCCGGCCCGCGGACCACCACCGCGGTGCGCTCGGCCTCCGCGATCACGCCGAGCGCGCACCGCGCCGGGACGCCCACGCCCAGCCGCTCCGCCATCAGCGCCAGCGCCGCCGCCCAGTCCTCGCGGCGGGCGGCGTCCAGCGCCAGCTCCACGTAGGACCGGGACCACGCGTCGCGCGCGTCCGCGTCCCCCGCCAGCAGCGGATGGCTGGAGGAGATGGCCTCCCGCAGCAGCGCCTCGCCGGCCGGGCGGTCCGAGAGGAGCTCGAACCGCCCGCGGATGGACAGCGCCAGCATCCGCCGGCCCGGCGTCTCCACGTTGGGTGACAGCTCGCCCAGGGCCCGGGCCAGGCGCCCGGCGTCGGACGGCGCGGGGGAGAGGCGGTTCAGCTCGGCGATCGCCCACGCCCCGTTGAGGGAGAGCGGCACGCCGCACCGCAGCGCCAGCTCCAGCTCCTCCCGCGCCGGTCCGGCGCGGAGCTCCCGGAGGGCGAACGCGGCCAGGTTGCGGTGGACGTAGCCGCACAGCGCGGCGTCGCCGGGGACGCGCGCCAGCGCCTCGCGGAGCAGGGCGCGGGCCGGCGCGTTCCGGCGCTGGAAGTGGAGGGCCTGGGACAGTGCCAGCAGCGCGGTCGTCTCCCGGTTCCACTCGCCCAGCGCGCGCGCCTGGCGCAGGTACGCGCGCGCGTGCTCCTCCGCGCTGGAGAGGTGGTTGGCGGCGGTCTCCTGGCTCGCCAGCGCGCGGCGGACGTTGAGGCACTGCAAGGGCAGGTTCGCCTCGGCGCAGCGCCGCAGCGCCTCCAGCAGCCGCCGGGTCCCCCCCTCGTGCCGCCCGGCGAGCGAGTCCAGCCTCGCCAGCTCCACCTGGGCGTCGAGCTGGAGCCAGGGGTCGTCCCATCCGCGGGCGAGCGCCTCCACCTCGCCGGGCTGCCGCCGCACCGCCGGCGCGTTCACCAGCGCGCCGAAGAGGATGTCGCGCTCGCCCTCGCCGGACCTGCGGAGCCGGGCGACCAGCTCCGCGGGCGCGGGGTGCTTCCCCAGGTACAGCTGGGCGTACTCGCGGGCCAGCGGGGCGCGGCGCGCGAAGTCCGCCGACGCCACGCGCAGCACGCGGTCGTGGAGGAGGGTGCCGCCCGCCTCGCGGTCCAGCGCGCCGGCCAGCGGGAGGAGGGCGAGCGCCTGCCGCCGGTCGGAGGCGGTCCGGAGCACCTCGTAGAGCCGCTCGCGCGAAAGGCCCGGGAAGCGCGCCAGCGCCTCCACCGGGATGGCGAGGGTGGATCCGGGCGGGGCGCCGATCGCCGCCTGGAGCGCGTCGCGCGCGGCCTTCCACGCGCGCTCGCGCCCGGCGCTCTCCTCGCGCAGCGCGGCGGCGCGCGCGCGGGCCTCCTCGCTCCAGCCAGGTCCGGCCCCCGCCGCCGCGCGCTCGAACGACTCTGCCGCCAGCAGGGTCAGGTCCATCTGCTCCAGCACCACGCCGCGGTTCCAGAGGGCCTGCGGGTGGTCCGCCCGGCGGTCGAGGACGGAGTCGATCAGCTCCAGCGCCTCCGCGTGCTGCCCGCGCGCGAAGGCCACCGCCGCCAGGTCGCTGTCCCGGTCCAGCGACGGAGGCGACCGCTTCAGGTAGGCGGCCGCCTGCTGGAGGTTGCCGCGCAGGAACCAGGCGGCGGCCAGCTCGCCGAGGTCTCCCCGCGCCTCCAGCCTGGCCAGCGCCCGCAGCGGGGGCACGTCCGCCGGCGGGGCTCCCGGCGGCGCGGGGGGACGGTAGGCGCTGGCGCACGGCGCCGTGAGGCGCAGCGCTCCGATGGGCGCCGGGGCGCGCACCGAGCACAGGTCCGCATCCACCGCCGGCTCCCGGCAGGCGGCGCCCAGGGCCAGCAGGACCAGCAGGACCGCCGCTCCCCGGACACGTCCATGGCGGTGCCTACCTTGATCGTTGCGCGTCAGCACAGGAGCGAGACCAGGCGCAGGCATTCTACGTCGAGGTGCCCGGCTGGAAGACCCGGTCGTCGGCGCGGGTTCCTCCAGCCACTCAATGATCTTCACTGGCGACACACCCGATACCCTGAGCGGCGGCTACGCGCCGCCGCGGACCGACCGCGAACCTTCACACTGGATCTCCTACGCCCTGGGCCGCGACCTCGACGCGGCCGCGGGAGCCGCGGCACACGGCGGCAAGGGGCTCGAGCGGCCGGCGGAGCTCCCGGTCCCGGCGCCGGAATGAAAAAAAGGGCCGGAGCACCGCGGCGCTCCGGCCCTGCTCGCCCGTGAGGGCTTCAGCTCGTCTTCAGCGCGCTACTTCACCGACACGTCGTCGATGCGGAACGTGGTCGGCAGCGAGACGTCGGTGGTGGACCGGAACTGGATCCGCACCGTCTGGCCGGCGTAGGCCCCCAGGTTGAACGTCTTCTGCGAGTACACCCCGGCGGTGCCGCTGTGCGTGTTGTTGTAGGTCGCCAGCGTGCCCAGCAGCGTCCCGGAGGTGTTGCGCACCTCCGCGTAGAGGTAGTCGTACGCGATGCCCGGGCTCTCGCTGGTGGTGATGTTGAGCCAGAACGTGTACGTCGGGCTGGCGCCGGCCGGGATGCTGATCTGCTGGTACACCGCCGAGGCGGCGTTGTCCGACACGCCCAGCGTGACGTAGCCGGTGCCGCCGTGCGGGTAGGCGCCCGTCCCGGTCCAGGAGGCCGTCCCGCTCAGCGTCCACGGCGACGCGCTGCCCTCGAAGCCGCCGTTGACGATCAGCTCGCTGCCCGTGACGTTGTTCACGGTGATGTTCACGGCCGCCGAGGTGGTCGAGTTGCCCGCGGCGTCGAAGGCCCTCGCCGTCACCGAGTGCGCGCCGTTGGACACCGTGGCGGTGTTCCAGCTGACGCTGTACGGCGACGTGGTGTCGGTCCCCCGGAGGACGCCGTCCACGTAGAACTCCACCCGGGTGACGCCCACGTTGTCGGAGGCGTTGGCGGAGAGCGTGATCGTTCCGCTCACGGTGGCGCCGTTGGCGGGCGCGGTGAGGCTGACCGTGGGCGGCGTGGTGTCCGGCGTGCCCGCGCCCACCGCGAAGACCACGTCGTCGCGGTCGTCGTAGGAGCCGGAGGTGCACGACCCCGCGGTGCCGCTGTAGCGGAACGCCGCGCGCACCGCCTGCAGCGAGCCGCCGCTGGGCAGCGTGTACGTGGTGGTCAGCGTCTGCGCGTTCGCCCCCGCCGGCTGGAGCGTGCCGATGAACGTCCACACCGGCGCGGTGGCGTCGGCCGCGTAGTACAGGTCGAGGAAGTCGGAGGAGAAGGAGGAGTACGCCCAGACCGTCGCCTCGATCCGCACCTGCTTGCCGGGCGCGAAGTTGGTGCCGTCGACCGTGAACACCTTCACCCGGTCCACCGACTCGTCGGAGTGGAAGACGCCGGAGGTGCCGTCCACGCAGGTGCTGTTGATGCTGTTCGGCTGGTTCGGCTCGGGCCCCAGGTTCGCGCGGCCCAGCACCAGGCTGGCGCCGGTGTCACAGGACGCGCCCACCGCCGCGCACTTGGGCGCCCGGAGGGTGGAGTCGTAGACCGCCGTGCCGCCGGAGGTGTTGTTCACGGTGACGCCCACCCCGGCCGAGGTGCCCTGGTTGCCCGCGGCGTCGAAGGCCCTGCTGCTCAGGGTGTGCGCGCCGTTGGCCACCGCGGTGGTGTTCCAGCTGAACGAGTACGGCGAGGTGGTGTCGGTCGCCGCCAGCGCGCCGTCCACCAGGAACTCCACCCTGCTGACCCCGACGTTGTCGGAGGCGCTGGCGGTGACGCTGACGGTGCCGCTCACCGTCGACCCGGCCGCCGGGGCGGTGATGCTGGTGGTGGGCGGCGTGGTGTCCGGAGCGGTGAGGGTCAAGGTCACCGGCACGCTCAGCGGGGAGTTGGTGGCTCCGGTGGCGGAGATGGTGATGGTCCCGTTGTAGGTGCCCGCGGCCAGGCCGGAGGTGTTGACGGAGACGGTGGAGCTGGACGGCGCGGTGCCGCTGGCCGGGCTCACCGAGAGCCAGGTGGCGCTGCTGGAGGCGGACCAGCTGAGCGTGCCGCCGCCGGTGTTGCTGATGCTCAGCGACTGGCTGGCCGGGTTGGAGCCGCCCGCGGCGCCGTTGAAGCTGAAGCTGGACGGGCTGGCGCCGATGGTGGGCGATCCGGTGCCCGCGGCGCCGTTGTAGACGATGAGCGCGAAGTCCTGGTCGGTGGTGTCCGCGTTGCCCGGGACGCCGTCGCCCGCGATGTTGGTGGCCTTGACGGTGATGCTGAAGTTGCCGGAGGTCCCCGCGGGGAGGAACACCGACTCCACGTTGTTCTTGGTGTCCGCCGCGCCGCCGGTGACCGAGCTGGCGCCGGAGAACACGTTGCCGCGGTAGAGCGTCCCGTTGACGGTGACCTCGAGGTCCAGGTTGTTCACCCAGGGCGCGCCGGTGGTGGGGCCGGGCGCGTCGGTCCAGGCCAGGGTGACCCGGAACGGCTGCGCGGTGTCGGAGATGTTCCCGCTCACCTGGTACGCCTCGCCGGAGTTGGCGAAGGTCTGCGTCTGGTCCACCCGGATGCGCGCGGCGCTGTCGAAGGCGCGGCCCAGGTTCATCCGGCCCATGCCCTGGCTGTTGGAGGGCAGGGTGTCGTTGGCGCCGACGCCGGTCATGTACGTGGCGGAGTTCATCAGCGCGGCCTTCGCCATCGCCGGGCTGGGCGCCCCCAGGCCCTTGTTCAGGTGGTCCTGGTAGACCAGCGCCCCGCCGCCCGCGATCGCCGGGCAGGAGTGCGACGTGCCGGAGGACCAGCCGTAGAGCGTCTGGCCGGCCGGGAAGTACTGGTTGCAGACGCTGGAGCCGTCGTAGCTCGACTGCGGGATGCCCGCCTCCACGTGGGTGCCGGGGGCCATCAGGTCCGGCTTCCAGCGGCCGTCGCCGCCCGCGGCGTTCACCGGGCCGCGGCTGGAGAAGGAGATGACGTCGTTGGCGTTGTCCGCGCCGGTGTTGGCGATGCCGCAGCCGTCGGTGCCGGTCTGGCGGTCGTTCTCGCTCGCGCCCGCGGTGAGGATGTTCTTGGCGGTGGCCGGGCTGGAGACGGTGTTGCCGGCGGAGCCGTCGTTGCCCGCGGCGAAGACCACCAGCATCTGCTGGTTGCCCGCGGTGCCGGTCTGCGCGTCGCGGACGATGCGGTCGAACTCCTGCGCGTTCACGTCGTACTTCTTGGCCGCGGCGCCGGTGTAGCCCCAGGAGTTGCTGGAGATGCGGGCGCTCCCGCCGTAGGCGGCGCTCTCCCAGGCGGTGGCGGTGGAGCTGCCGCTGCCGAAGATGGCGGTGATGCCCACCCGCGCCCAGGGCGCGATGCCCAGGCCGTAGTTGTGGCCGCGCGAATCCTCGTTCGCCGCGCCGGTGCCGTTGTTGAAGCCGCCGATGATGTGCGAGTTGAGGAAGCCGTGGCCGCCCTGCGCCCCGCTCTGCCCGGTCGGGTTGTTCTGGAAGGCGACGCGGCCGGCCGGCAGGTCGGCGTGGCCGCTGAGCGAGTACGCGTCGTCCGTCACCCCCACCGAGAAGGAGGTGAACTGCGAGCTGGTGAAGCCCTTGGAGGCCAGCCAGCTCAGGTAGCCCGGGGGATTGGCGATGCCGCCCGCGGTGACGTTGCCGGCGACGATCTGGCCCTGCGCCTCGTCCAGCAGGCGCTTCTCGGTCTGCTGCTCGACGGCGAACACGTCCCGCATCGAGGCGATGGTGTCCACCTGGGCCGTCTTCACCCGCAGCCGGACGTTATAGAGGTTGCCCACCTGGCTCGAGCCGCGGACCTCGCCGGCCATGTTCGCCAGCGTGTCCATGGTGGCCCGCGACGTGGGGCTGTCCACCACCTGCACCACCACGTCGATGCTCTCCGGGAGGACGGCGCGCGCCTGGTGCCGCAGCTCCGGGGAGAGGCGGAAGCCGGGCTCGTAGTCCCCCAGGAACTGCACCGAGGAGAGCCGCGCCGCGATCAGCGCCGCCGCGCCGGCCGAGCTGGCCCGGATGACGTACGAGTTGTACGGGATGTAGCTGACCACATCCACCCCGGTGCTGCGCAGCTCCTCCAGCGCCCCGTCTCGCACCTGGCCGCTGAACTGGATCAGGTAGAGGCCGCCGGACGGCGCCCCGCCCTGGCGGAGCGCGGTGGACATGTCGCTGGTGCGCATCGCGGCCGGGAGCCGCGAGTAGGTCCGCTCCGGATACTGTGTGTCCACCGGGTAGCCGTTGAGGGCGATCAGGTGGTTCTCATCCGTCATCGTCGCGATGACGTTGGGATCCGTGGGATCGGTGGCGACCTGGGTGCAGGCGGCGGCAAGTGACACCGCCACCAGGGAAA
>Ga0209382_10007786_pt1 | contig 13564 bp, 10 predicted proteins | sample SoiMetdeltSBSDD5_FD_187599 | JGI IMG/M metagenome (GOLD analysis project Ga0209382, IMG submission 187599) | Bulk soil microbial communities from a Populus tree surrounding site in Tennessee, USA - Soil MetaG P. deltoides SBSDD5 (SPAdes) (version 2) | ecosystem: Environmental > Terrestrial >... | reverse complement strand
CGGGCCACCGTAGTTCTCGCTTCCCGTATTTTCAATTCCTTTTTCGACGAGCTCAGGATATTCGCCAAGCGGAATCTGCCATGCAAACTCGCCCGTGTTGAGATTGATCGCACTTAGCGTCCCCCAGGGCGGCGCGACGGCGGGATAGCCGTCCGGGTCGAGAAACTTCTTGTAGCCGGTGAAACGGTAGCCACGGGCGTCGTTGGCCGCGAGTCCGCCGGTCCAGGCCAGATCGTTTGCGTTGACGTACAGGATTCCAGTCTCCGGATCGAACGCCGAACCACCCCATTCGGCGCCACCGTCAAAGCCCGGGAACACGACTGTGTCTTTCCCGACGGATAAGGGAACGAATTGTCCGGCGCTACGGAATTTTCTGAACTGTTCGACGGCCCAGTTATGTGCGTCGGGTGTCCGGGTCGTCAGCATCTCCTCGGTCAGAAGCTGGCGGGCAAAGGGTTTCGGCCTTGTGGGAATCGGTTGCGTGTCCGCAGCGCTTTCTCCAGGCACATCGCTGGAAGGAAACTCGCGATAGTCAATCGGGAAAACAGGTTTTCCGCTGGTTCTGTCGAAAACAAAAACGAAGCCGTGCTTTGTCGTTTGCGCGACTGCATCGATCGTTTGACCATTTTGTCGCAACGTGACCAGGCTCGGCGGCGATGGAAGATCACGATCCCAGATATCGTGCCTGACGATCTGGAAATGCCATAGGCGTTGACCGGTATCTGCATCTAAAGCAATCAGGGAATTCGCGAACAGGTTGTCGCCGATCCGGTTTGAGCCGTAAAAATCCGCTGCAGCGGAGCCCGTGGCAACGTAGACAATGCCGCGCCTCTCGTCGAGCGCCATTCCGGCCCAGTTGTTTGCTCCACCGTTGATGGTCCAGGAGTCCTTCGACCAGGTTTCATAGCCGGTCTCGCCTGGATGCGGAATTGTGCGAAATGTCCAGCGAAGCTTTCCAGTTCGGACATCATAGGAGCGGATATAACCCGGCGATGACGGCAATGTTTCCGCGACGCGGCCGCCGATGACGAACGTGTCCTTGTAAACCACGCCCGGCGTTGTGAGCCGTACCGATTGTCCAGCTGGGTCGCGATCCAGATCGCGCCGAAGATCCACGCGGCCGTTTTCACCAAACGCGGGAACCGGCTTTCCGGTCTCCGCATTGAGCGCGTATACATATTGATCGACAGCGGCAAAGACTCGTTTATCGTTCCCGTTCGCCCAGTACATGACGCCGCGGTTCGGACCGCGTCCGGTGATCGCCGGATCAAATGTCCACAGACGCTCTCCTGTGGCGGCGCGAAGAGCGAACGTCTTGTGGGTCGGCGTGTAGGCGTACAGAACGCCGTCCACGATAACCGGCTGCGTCTGAAGTCCGCCGGTTTCGGCGGTGTCATAGCTCCAGGCGACTTCCAATTTGCTGACATTTTCGCGATTGATCTGACGCAGACTCGAATAACGGATCTGGTCGGGACTACCGCCGTAGGCGGCCCAGGTGCTGTGCTCCGCGACCGGATTCGGCCCCTGCGATAATCCTAAAACGATCATGCTGATCCAAAAGGCCTTGCTCACGGGCGGGAATTATACTTCAGCCAGTATCATATGTAATCGATTTCATCAAGGACGTGGACTAGCCGTGTTTACCCTCCTCGAGATGTCGAAGAGTTCGATGAAGTGCTCGACAGTAGACAAGGTGTTATGATGACGCAGCCAATGGCTGTAGCGTCTGTACCCAATATCTATGAGGTAGCCAAGCGCGCCGGAGTATCCACGGCGACGGTCTCGCGTGTACTAAGCCGGCCCGAAGTCGTTGCACCGAGCACGCGCCGAAAAGTAATGCGCGCGGTCGAGTTTCTCGGTTATGCGCCGCATGCGGCTGCCAAGAATCTGCGTACTCTGCGGTCGCGCAAAGTTCTCGTGACGGTTCCTGATATCTCGAATCCATTTTTCTCTTTAATTCTCCAGGGCATCGAGGATACGGCGCTCAGTCAGGGATATTCGGTACTGGTGGGGGACACGCAAGACGACCTCAAACGCGAAGAGCGTTATGCGCAGATGCTCAAGCGGCGCGAGGCGGACGGCCTGATCTTTCTCGGTCATCGGCTCCCGAGGGAGGCGGCCAGCCTCATCAAGGGCATGGCGCGGGGATGTGCGCCAATCGTCAATGGGTGCGAATTCAGTCCGCGATTGGGCGTGCCGAGCGTACATATCGATAATGCAAAAGCGGCCGCTGAGGCCATGGATCATCTTTATGAGCTCGGACACCGCCGTGTAGGCATCATTACAGGACCTCTCGTCAGTCCCCTAAGTCGCGATCGGCTCAGCGGCGCTCTCTCGAGCGCGAGGAATCACGAAGCCGAGGACGACTGCATCGTCGTGAACGGTGATTTCTCGATCGAATCGGGCAGCACGGCTGCCGATCAGTTGCTCGGTGGGTCGGGACCGCCGACGGCCATCTTCTGTTTCAATGACGAAATGGCGATCGGTGTGATCGATACCGCGAAACGCCGCAGGCTGCGCATTCCTCGTGACCTTTCTGTCGCCGGTTTCGACGATATCCGCTTCGCGAGGTACACCGATCCGCCGCTCACCACTGTGGCTCAGCCCATGCGGGAAATTGGCGAAGGAACCGTCCGATTGCTATTGCAAATCCTGCATGGTGAAACCACGCCGCCGGAATCGATCACGCTGCCGCACAAACTGATTGTCCGCTCCAGCACGGGAACTGCAGCACAACGGTAGGTGTGGGTTCCACTCCTCGCAGAGGGGAAATGTCACGATTCCAGTATCTTCTTTATATAGTCCATCTGCCATTTGGTTTCCTCGACAGGGCTGCCCGGCCCTCGGTATTCCCGCTCGAGGAGGCAAATAATCGGATAGCGGTTGTCTCTGATTAGCGTCAGGCATTCCTTAATTGGCGTGTCGCCCGTTCCCAATTGAACGTTCGGGCCGTGGTCTCGCTTTCGGTCTTTGATATGAATGTGTGTGATACGGTCGTGGCGCTTTCGAAGGAAAGCGACGGCGTCGTTGTTGCCGGCCGTGTAATGACCAATGTCGAGATTGACGACGAACAGCCTGGACATGCCGAGCAATTTTTCCAGGCTTTCAGCTGTTGCGACCTCATTGGGATCTTCCACCTTATCGTGCGGATGCCATGAAGGTCGGATCTTATATTTCTCCGCAAAGGGTGCAATGCGCGGCCCCATCCCGACTCTCGTCTGATTCGTCGTAAACAGATTGATTTTGAGCGCCTGCATCTGCTTGAAGACCGCCTCGATTTCGGGATCGGTAAAGTCATCCCCGATCGTCATCACATAGGAAAACAGATTGAGCCCAGCCGCTTCGAATTTCTTCCGCACTTCTCTGAAACGATCCAGAGGAAGCGCCAGCCGCCATTGCCGCAGCTTCTCACGCGAATCCAGAAATTCTGGAGTCATCTTGTCTGGTGGTTGGCCGAAACGTCCGCCGTTGACGACCTGCGGTTCATTCAGCCCCATCACGTTCACAAGTTCAATGTTCGCGGCACCCAGCTGAATGCACTGCTGGATGATGACGTCGATCGGATCTTTAGCGGGAATGTCTGGAAGAGGGTTTAGTGAGCCCGTAATCAGGCCCACCTTCACGCCCCGCACCGTAGAATCAACTGCTGCACCCAATAGCCCGGCTGTTGGGACTGCTGAAAAGGCCAGCGCAGCGAGCGCTTTTTTTCCGAATTCACGTCGCGAATGCATGTCGTCCTACCTTTCCAATAAGACTTTTGTTCGCTCCGCATCATTAGGATTGCAGTTGTAGACACGGGGTTCGCTAATCTGCCGGATTTTGTAATACCGGAACTCATATGTATGCGGTTTTTGAAAAACGAGCGGGTCGTCCCACGTGAAAGTGACCGACAATCGTTGACCCCATCCAACAATCGGTAGCGCTCCGTCAGGTGCGAATTTGAGGTTCTCACACCTCCCCCCGGAATACTTCGCACACCGCGGTCATTGAATCCGACGGTATCGACGACCAACGTGTCGCCTTCCCAGTGTCCAATGGAATGTCCATTGGTGGTGGGATCGGCCTCGTCTTTCTCAGGATGCATGCGTCCATCGGTATAGATGTACCTGACCGAGGACGGCGATTTGGCAACAATGCCGATGACAGTGGGACTCTGTCGAATGTCGAGCGCCGCCCGGTCCTCCATTAGTGCCGGGACGCCCACATTAATGCACGACCGGACTGCCTGGATGTCCCCGCGCCTTTGATTCGGCTGGTCAGCGGCGGCCTTTGCCGTCAAAGATGGGGCGGGGACACTCAAGCTGTCGTAACGAAGTTCCCAGTAACCAGACACGTCGGGGTGAACTGAAGCTGTTGGCGCGCCGGTCTGGCCGCCAGTCAACGCAACGGACAAAGCCATAAATGCGGCGACGAACTGCATATCTCCTCACTTCTGCGGCGGCGGGATCACAGATTGAAGTAGCCTCTGCTGGTAGGCCGGATCGCTCGGGTCGTCGTTGTTCTCGATCGGGGTGGCTCCAGCGAGTCGCTTATATTTGTACGAATACGTATGCGGCGCCAGAAGGACCGTCGGGTCTTCCCACGTGAATGTTATCGACAGCATCTCGCCATCGTCGCTGAGACGAAAACGCTCGATAAGATGCGTGGTTTCCTTGGCCCTTCCTCCTCCCGGAGTGACCATCACAGGGCGGCGGCTGTCGCATACTCTGGCGGGGAATCCGATTGTATCGACCACAAGCGTATCGCCTTCCCAACGCCCGATCGAGTGCCCGAAGCCCGTCGCAACGTAATCGGCACTCCTGATATCAGGATGGCTGCGGCCATCCGTGTAGATGAAGAGGCCGCGGTTCGCTTCGGCGCCGATCAGGACCTCGTCTCTCGACTGAACGATATTGAGCGGTGGTGAGGACGCCATCATCATGGGGAGATTGCCGAACGGACAGCTTGCCAGACGTTCCGCGCGGTTGATGACTCCTCCCGCATCTTCGCGCGCCGCGAGGGCTTCATTGTCCTTGACGATCTCGGGCCGGAGCGCCGGCTTTGGCACGTTGTTATACCAATCGGTGAAATTTCCCGAGCCTGGATCCTGTACGAGCCACATCCCTGAAATATCGTGCTCTGCTGAGCGGGCCGTCAACACACAGCCGAACAGGATGATAACGGCCGTCGCAACGATCCTTTCAATAGAGAGTGAAGGCATAAAGCGTGTCTCCCGCCGCCACCAATATGTATTGGCGGCCGTCGATCATGTAAGTTTCGGGGGCATTTGTCACCTGACCGGTGTAGCTATGCCAAAGGATCTTCCCGTTCGCAGGATCGAACGCAATCAAATTCCCTGAAACATCACCGGCAAAAAGCAAACCGCCCGCTGTTGTCAGCAGTCCCGGTGTTCGAGCGTCATTTCCCAAAGTCCGATACTTATGACGCCAGGCAATCTTCCCGCTTTTGTAATCGATCGCTGTCAAATAGCTGCCGGCTGTTGTCACATTCAGCTCTTCCTTGCCTCCGAGTCCCATCGCACCTCGCGGGTCGGTTTCCGTCAGGTAGTACATTGCATAAGTATCGGCGGCAGGAACGTAGAATAATCCCGTTTGCGGACTGAACGCCGGCGGCGGCCAGTTGGTCGCGCCCTGATTGGCCGGTGATACCAGGGAACCACCAATGTGAAAGTCCTTCTCCGCATTCCGAACGGGTTGGCCTTTCGCGTTCAGATCGCTTGCCCAGTTTGCGGTGTCGGAGAACTTTCCGGTCACCAGGTGTTCACCCGTGAGACGATCCAGCGTGAAGTAATATCCGTTTCGACTCGCGGTGAGAACGAGTTTGCGTGGCCTCCCGTTGAATTCGCCGTCCACCAACACTGGCGTTTGCGCAGAGTCCCAGTCGTGCGTGTCGTGCGGCGACGTCTGGTAGTACCAGGCCATTTTTCCGGTGTCGACATTAATGGCGACAATGGCGCACGTGAACAGATTGTCGCCTTCACCACGCGTTTGCGATGTATATGCTGGGGACGGATTCCCGGTCCCGAAGATATAGAGGTTGGTTTCGGGATCGTAGGACCCGGGCACCCATGGTTGACCTCCACCGTGCCGGGCGGCATCCAGATCCTTCCAAGTTTCCAGACCTGGATCTCCAGCATTCATCGGCACTGCATAGAATTTCCATTGAAGGTCACCGGTCTCGGGATCGAACGACTGAATGAATCCCGGCTCGTCCAGATCATTGCTCGATCCAAGCAGCACGTGGTTTCGAATGACGATCGGCGCCATCGTCGCGAAGTATTGCTGGTTGAAGCTCAGGATCTCTTTGTGCCAGCGTTCTTTGCCGGTGCGGGCATCAAGAGAGACCAGGTAATCATCGGGCGTGACGAAGAACAGGTAATTTCCCCACATTCCCACACCACGATTGCCGATGTGTGTGCCGCCCCTCGTCTTCCAGAAGTAATGCCAGAGTTCGTGCCCGTCGTGTGCATCCAGCGCCCATGTATTGTCGGGGGTCGTGACGTAGAGGACACCATTCACCTGCAGGACGGCGCCTTTTATCTGCGTGGCGCCGGCAGCAACGATGTTGCCCGAACCTTCGCCGCCGATGACGACTGCCGCAGCGCCTGGAGTTGGACCGTTCGTCAGGCGCCGTGTCCACGCCAGCGTGAGGTTCTTCACGTTGGATTGGTTGATCTGATTCAGCGAACTGTACCGCCGGCCGCTGTAATCACCGGAGTACGTGGGCCACGAATCGGAAAGCGGTTTGAAGATCGCTGCGGGATCGAGTCCCTGTGCGGCAAGGAGCGCCGGCGAGATCAATAGGACACTGGTGACGAGGAGTATTCCGAGTTCCCGTCCTCCGCGATGAGGGGAGTCTGTCCGCTTCTTCATCTGCATCTCATTTCAACGTCACGAGGTAAGCCGTTACATTGTGAATGTCGGCGTCTGAATACGTACGCAGCAGATTCTTATGGGCCTCGAGCGGATCGCGAATCTGCACGGCAGGCGTATTGCCTTCTGTCTGAAACGACCGGTGCGTGCCGTCGGCGAGCGTCAGGGAAATCACGAAGTCGTCCATACGGTCGATCTTACCTTCGACTTTCTCGCCCGAAGATAATGTAATCACGGCAGTCATGGGCGGTGCGCTCCTGAAGGGACTCGCGCCGCCCTGGCGGCCGCCGCTTCCAGGCAAGATCCAGGTCTGCTGGAGCGCCCTGGGGTCGGAGTACCTTGACGCCACTCCTTTCAAATCTCCCGTAATGGAATGGCAGGCCGCACATTTCGCCTTGAAGAATTCTTCCCCTGACTTCGCATTGCCGACCACTATATTAATATCCGCCGGACCCGTGCGGCTGCTGACAAGGAAGCTGTGGAGAAACGCGGCAACGTCCGATATCTGATCGGCGGTGAATGTAAATTTCGGCATACCCCGCTCGCGGCCGTTCTGCAAGACGGGACCGATACGTTCACCTTTTTGATCTTCCAGAACCAGCTCCGACCGAAGCAGGTTGGGGCCGTCATCCCCACCGCGGGCATCCGCCCCATGGCAAAAGCTGCAGTTGACGTCAAACAGAACTTTTCCCCGCGAAACCGCGGCCGGATCGGTCACGAGTCTTTGCGGATATGCGATGAAACCGCCGCCGCCAGGCGTCGCAACCGGTGCTTGGGGATTCTGTGCGGCAGCCGCGACGGCAACAATGCAGGCAGCAATGCTGAAGAAGACGTTTCGTGTGTCCACGTTTCTTCCGCCTACTGCTGGTCTGATTTGGGTCGGGCAATGTCCTGATACAGGCGTTTGCCGTCCGGCAGGATGACGTAAAACATCGATGCACCCTTGGAGCCATCCTTTAATGGATGTCCGACAACGGTGATCTTGTCGCCAGCCTTGAACGTTGCTTTTGTCCAACCTTGCCTGGCCATAATGTTCGTGCTCGCGCCCTCGATGTCCCATGTCCCCACTGTCGAGGGATCGCCGGAGTCCGCATCGACCTGAAGGGTCAGGTGCACATGCGGATTGACCCACTTATATTCGAGCACTGTGCCTTTATATGGGACATCTTTCGTCATCTCGAACATGGAAAAAGAATGGTGCGCGAATACGGGCGCGGCTGCAAACAAAACCAAGCCCATCAAACCAATCGATAATGCAATTCTCAGTTTCATCTTTGTACTCCAGATTCTTACTTCGCTGGTGATTCAGTCAGAAACTTCGCGCGGCTTTCATCGAAAGGATCGCAAGACCAATTACGCGCATTCGTGTCTTTGGGCGCTCGATAGTATCTGAATTCGTACGTATGAGGTTTGGCGAAGACGTTCGGGTCTTCCCACGTGAAGGTCACCGACAGCTGTTTACCGCTGTTCAGCAGCCGGTAGCGTTCGGTCAGGTGCGAATCGCCCGTCCTGTATCCTCCGCCGGGAATGCTCGTGATTCCGCGATCGGGCGCAATTCCAATCGTGTCGACAACGAATGTGTCGCCTTCCCACCGGCCGATGGAATTGCCGTTCGTTGTCGGGTCGAAAATGTCCGGATTAACGTGGCCGCGTCCATCTGTATAGATGTGCCGCGCCGTCGAGACGGCCTGAGCCACGATTACTGTTTCAATCCGCCCCTGCCGTATGTCGAGGGGCGATTCTTCCATCACCCTCGGCACACCCAGGAAATTACACCATCGGATGGCCATCCGGTCTTTCTCGCGGTGCGCTTCGATGTCTTTCGGCGTGACTTTCGGGGCAAGCGATGCCTGCGGAATATTTTTGCTGTCGAACCTCAATTCCCAGAAACCAGACAGGTCGGGTCCCGATGTGTTCGTTTGTGCCAGCAAAGCGCCGAAGAGGATTGCGAGCAATTTCATCGTCGTTGCTCCGGCGGGACGATCGACTGGCGCTGTAAGGGATCGCTCGAATCACACCACTCTTCCAAAGCGTAAGTGTCGGCAGGATCCTTGTAATAGATGTACTCGTATGTGTGCGGCTTCACGTAAATCTTCGGATCCTGCCATGTGAACGTCACCGACATGCGCTTTCCGCCATCGACGAGCCGAAAACGCTCGATGAGATGTGTCTCCGGGCTCCGGCGGCCTCCGCCGGGAATTCCGGCGCCTGCAACCAATCCAACCGTATCGACGACTAGCGTGTCGCCTTCCCATCGACCGGTCGAGTGCCCCACGTTTGACGGTTCTAATGCATTTAACGGCGGGTGGGATCTCCCATCCATATAGACATGCCTCGTGCCCGGCATTTCAGGAATGATCAAGATTTCCTCGGTCGTCTGCACGATGTCGATCGCGGCAGAGTGTCCCATCATGAAAGGCATGCCGCCGCCGCACCGTCCGGTCGTGACAACATAAGGTTCTCCCGCTTTGTGGGGAGCCTCACCTGCGGGCGCCGCATTCGGCGGCGGTTCGGCCGGCGCGGCCTGCACGGCGGGCACGAGAACGGCTTTCGGGATCCTGGCGTCGATACCGCCGAAACTGCCTGAGCCGGACACGTCCCTGCGTTCCCAGAAACCCGTCAGATCCGGTCGTGATTGGGCGCAGGCCAGGCCGCTCGAGACGATAAATGCCACAATTGCCAGAGTTGCTCTTCGCATGGCTCGATTTTAGAAGATTAACTTCAGCGCAAACTGGATATCGCGGGGCGTGTAGAACGCATTTGTCGTTGTAATGCGGCCGAAGTTTCCGGCACTCGTTGGAGCACCGTTACTGTCGAGGCCGCTGATGACATTGCCCGGCATTCCAAACAGCGGCGTATTCGTGATGTTGAACGTTTCAGCACGGAACTGCAGCCTCACTGCTTCAGTGATTCCGAAGTTCTTGAACACCGACAAATCCAGCCGTTTGTTGTTCGGCATGTTGAACGCATTATGTCCCTCGTTGCCTGCCGTGCCAAAAGCCTGGCGCCGGAATTGGGTGATGTCGATCCATTGATCGTTACTTCGCGTGAACGACTGCGCAGCGATCCGGTCGGGTCGATCCTGCGTAATGCCGATCGTATTCTGTTGAGCGGTGCCGTCCAGTACCGTGAACGGCTGTCCGGTACCATATGCATAGATCGCATTAATCTGCCAGCCCTTGATCACCTGACCAAGGACGCCAGTCAGCGATTTCCCGAAAGGCAGTTCGTAATTCGCGGTGAACGTGAAGCGGTGTTTCACCATGTAATCGCTCGGACCGTAGTCGCGCCCAAAATTATTCAATACCTGAGCACAGCCGACGCACGCGCCGCCGGGGCCTCCCACATCAGATAGCGCGCTGGAGAACGTGTAATTGGAAGCGACTGTTAGGCCGGCGCTGGTGCGCCGCTGGAATGTGACTTGAAGAGCATTGTAGTTGCTGACGCCGTCGGTAGCCAGCAACTGAATCGAATTCACAAACGGTATTTGCGCATTGTACGGCTGGCATGGGCTCGGAAATGCCACAGCCGTCGTCACGCCGCAACCACCGGGTTCCAAGCGGGGGCAGATTCGTATTCGCGTTCGGAATAGTCCTGCCGAGATGACGCACGGGCTCGCCGACATAACCAATCCCGATGACGTTGCGCTCGAATTCTTTTTCGAGCATCAAGTTGAACATGTAAGCGAGCGTGTAGTGATAATCGAGTTTCGTTCCTGCGTTTACAGAGAACCCGCCGACGGGCTGTGTGGCACCACAGGCTGCAACCATACAAGTTGAATTTGGTGTCGGATTGGGAACAGCACCACTCAACTTAGGGGTCGGTGTATTCGGCGTCTGATTGATCGTGTATGTGGCAACGAGCGGCGCGTTCTTCAAGTTTGCTGGAGAAGCAACATTGTTGGGCCAATAACTAGTCCCGAAACCCCCGCGCAATATCGTGCCGTGGCCAAGCGTCGCAGCAAAGCCAACCCGCGGCTGCACGTTACCATACTGAGTCTTGATGTTAACGCTATCGCTCACACCATTCACACCCGCCACTTGAATTTGGCCGCTGGCAAGCGTTGTGGGATCGGTCGGATCGAAGTTCGAGAGCGCATTGTGCTTCTCAGTAAAAGGGGTGAAGATGTCGTACCGCAGCCCCAGATTGAGCGTCAACCAACGACTCACGCGCCAGTTATCCTGGATAAATTCGCCGATCTCGGAGCTGCGGTATTGAGGCGCTACCAGTGCCATGTTACGCGTGGCCTGGTTGTAATAGCCTGTCAGCAGTGAAGCAAAAGGATTCCCTCCAGCCCCCTGCGCGGTACCGGTCGAGTTGGTTTGCAGCGCGTTGATGTTGAAGTTGCCCTTGAACAGAACCTGGAAGGTGCTCCAGTTTCGGCGGAGCAGGTTGGCCCCAAACTTCACATTATGTGCCCCCTTGGTCCAGCTGACGGATCCAGCGTACTGGTAGTTCGTATCCCAATATGCCGTCGGTAGCGCAAAGCCGTCGCCCAATGCAGCGTAGCCACCGCTCTGGAATTGGACGAGGGCGAGACCCGTGGTGCCGGGCAGACCTGTGTTGATACCGGCTGGACCGCCGAATGCGGTGTTCGCGTTGATGCCGATGTTCGCGCTTTCCGAATCGGTGACGTAGCGCGAAACCTGGGCATTGAGCTGCAGAAGCAGCGTGGGCCTGAAGATGTGGACATGGCTCAGAGCCAGGCTCTGCTGCCGCTGATACGCCGTGCCCGGGAAATTCTGTGTGTCGCGCGAGCTTGGCGCCGGGATCGTCACGTTGCCAACGGTCACGGGCGGAAGAAATCCGGGCGAGTTCGTGTCCGTGTTGTTGATGGAATACCTTGCAAAGAAGTTGTTCCTGTCGTCGAAATGGTGATCGATCCGCAAATCGGCCGTGTGTGCAAATTGGGTCTGCGTGGGACTGGAAATGAACTGACACGACACCGTGCAAGCCGAGGCCGGCAGAGTTGGAAAAAGCGATGCGTAATTGCGGCCGACCGGATCGATGTCGGCAAGTGAAATGATGTTGTTCGGATAAGGCTGATGAGTAATCGGATTGTAAATCTGTGTCGCTGTGTCCGAAAAGTTTCCGATCTGCTGTACCCCATTACACACGACGCGGCCCAATTGACACGCAGTTGGAATCGTGGCCGAGAAGGTGTTGCCCTTGATTTTGCGGAACGCCTCGTAGTCGGTGAAGAAGAACGTTTTGTCTTTCTGGATCGGACCACCGATGCTTCCGCCAAACTGATTCTGCCGGAACTTCGGCTTTACTCCGGCCAAAGGATTTCCAGGCTGTGGGACGTTGAAAACATCTTTCGCATCGAATTTGTCGTTGCGCAAAAACTCAAACAACGTTCCATGAAACGCGTTCGTTCCCGATTTGGTGATCAGGTTGATGACAGCGCCACCCGCCCGCCCTACATCCGCCGAGTACATATTGCTGTCGACTTTGATTTCCTGTAGCGCGTCGATGGAAGGCTTGACGATGATCGTGGCTATAGCGCGCTCATTATTATCCATGCCGTCCAGCAAGAAATTGTTCGCGGAATCCGTCTGACCATTTGCCGAAACGGTTGATGTCTGGCGCCGGTCGTCAGGTCGAGTGCCTCCGCCGAGCGAACTCTGAACTGACGGAGTCGCGCCTGGCGCGAATTGCACGAGTGTAACGAAGTTGCGGCCGTTGACGGGCAAATCTGCCACAGCCTGGATAGTCACCCCAATCGTCGAGCTGTCGGTCTGCAGCGGAGTGGCCTCGGCGGCAACTTCGATCGCCTGCGAGATCTCTCCAACCTGCATTTGCGTATCGACACGCGCGCGGTCGCCGGTTGCGAGCGTGATGCGTGTCGTGTAGGTCCGAAAACCTGCCAATTCGATCTTCACTGTATAAGCACCGATCGGCAGCAGGTTTAAAGTGTAGTCGCCCGTCTCGCTCGTGATCGTGGTACGGTCAACGTTCGTTGCAACGTTCTCCGCCGTAACCATCACGCCGGGCAAAACGGCGCCACTCGTGTCGGTGACGCGGCCCACTAGATCGGCTGTTCCCTGTGCCAGTGCAGGCTGCGCAGACAAGATCAGAACGAAGGAAATCACCGCCAATGCACAACGTTCAAAATATCTCATTCGCCACCCCTTTTACGCATTCGTGACTCGCTCTGTAATCGTTTACATTAAATTTGCGGGCGAATTTAACACAAGACGCAAAGCGCGAGCAACAGTTGCTGTTTTCTCCATCGCAACGAAGGAAAACTTCGCCAGCTACAATTTCCTTTTCGGTTGTTATCACCAACGACGTCAAGTAGAGTGCAAACGATTACAAGTGTGAGCTCCGGAGCCGACTCCGGAGGACGCTTACAACACACGATTGCGCCAACGCGCTAACCTACGGACCTCCGTTGACGCTTTCCGACGTATGACCCGTTCCGGAATCTGCCGACGGCGGGATTCGTAGTGAAAGGACGTCTGATCATGTCGATATGCCGTCTCTCGGCCGCCTCTGTGACGGTCCTGGCGCTGCTTACCGCCGCCGTCGCACAGGAATTGAACCATCCCACCGGAACCACAGGTCTGCTGCTCATCGACAAGGTCGGCGCCCACGTCCGGTTCTTCGATCCGCGCACGTTCACAGAGCGCAGCAACATCAAGGTGCCGGCCAACCCCCACGATTTCGCGCTTTCCCCAGACCACCGA
>Ga0209382_10007785_pt1 | contig 13565 bp, 12 predicted proteins | sample SoiMetdeltSBSDD5_FD_187599 | JGI IMG/M metagenome (GOLD analysis project Ga0209382, IMG submission 187599) | Bulk soil microbial communities from a Populus tree surrounding site in Tennessee, USA - Soil MetaG P. deltoides SBSDD5 (SPAdes) (version 2) | ecosystem: Environmental > Terrestrial >... | reverse complement strand
ACCGGCACTCGCGAGCCCGCCGCAAGCGCAGGCGGCGCCGCAAACCGGCGGCACTAGTAGCGGATGGGGCGGCTTTCTCGGCAACGCCGCGACAACGGCAGCCGGCGTCGCCGGCGGCGCTTTCCTGTTTCAAGGCCTGGAAGACCTGTTTGGACATCGTGGCGGCGGCTTCGTGGGCGGGAGCGCACCGACCGAAACAGTGGAGAACGTCACCGTCAACGACTACTCGGACGACGCCTATTCGTCGCGATTCGAATCGACTGAAGACTCGAACCGCAGTGAAACTCGTGACGACGGCGAGCTGTCGGAAGCCGCCCCAGTCGACGACTCGGACACCGGCCTCGACGGAGACGACGACTTCGGCGACGATTCGTCCTGGAGCTGAAGAGTATCGCGATCAGCGGGTCTCCGCGTCGAATCACTGGCGATGAGCGAATCTGCGGGTCGCCTTCAATCCGAAGCGTCGGACCCCCGAGGTCGCTCGAGTCGACACGTCTCCCACTTCAGGCGGACCTTGGCATCAATTCGGGCAAGCGGATCACATCGAACACGGCACTAGCGAAAACAAACAGACGCGCGTAATGGCTCGTGGCGTATCCATCGTGACGCGTGGTACGCCCGCTTCGCGTTCGGCGTAGCCATCGGCCCGCGTCGCCTGCGCGTCGTGATCTAGGGCTCGGCGCCGCCGTCGCGCGCCGCGACCTTGTCGCGCTGCGTCGAACGAAGGCTTTGGCCAGCAACGACGTCGCGCGACGCATCACGCGCGGGAGCCTGTGCCGCAGGATGCAACGTCTTGAGAAACGCGACGAGCGCCGTCGTTTCCGCCGGACTCAGGTTCTTGCCATACGCAGGCATGTTGCCGCCGCCCTGGATCACCTGTCGAATCAGCTGATCCTCGGTGAGGCGTACAGCCACGCTGTCCAGACTCGGGCCCCGCTCACCGCCACTCTCTCCAAGTGCATGGCAGTTGCGGCACTGCTTGCCCTGAAAGACGAGCGCGCCCTGCCGCTCGAGCGCCGTCGTGCCCTTCAGCATCTGATCGGGCACGGGATCGCCGCTCCACGCGCTCATGTGCGGGCTCCAGGGTGCGTAACCCGCGAGATGCGTAAAGGTCCCGAGCGTGATCGCAATCAGCAACACGGTCAGGACCGCAATCGGGCGCCGCTTCCAGCTCTTTTCTCCCTCTCCAGAGAGAAACGGCAGCAGGAGCAACGCGACGATCGCGACGACCGGACCGATGAGGAGCGCCGGAGTCTCAAGCGACGGCGGCAGCAGCGAGAGCAGCGCGTACATCCAGAGAAAGAAGTAATCGGGCTTCGGCGCGGTCTGGATGATCGTGGGATCGGGCTGCCCCGTCGGCCCGAACGGGCCGAAGTACCACGCGCATCCGGCCGCGGCAAGGATGATGAACGCCGCGAAGAACATGTCTTTCCAGATCGCATAGGGAACGAATGGCGCGCCATCGCTCTTGGTCAGCGCGTGGTATTCACGCTCGTAGGTCGCTCGCCTCACCAGCCGTCCGGGCATTGGCCACTCGTTGATGCCGAGCTTCAGCACCATGAGCACATGCAGGCAGACCAACACGATCAGGGTGCCCGGAACCACGAACACATGCAGCGTGAAGAATCGCGAGAGCGTCGCACCGGCGATGATCGGACCGCCCAGCATCATCGAAACGATCATCGGACCGGCGACAGGAACGCGGCTGGCAATTGACGCGCCGATGCCGAGCCCCCAATAGGCGTCCTGATCGAACCGCATGATCTGGCCCGTAAACGCCATCCCGAGCGTCGTCAGCAACAGGAACACCCCGACGATCCAGGTCAACTCTCGCGGAAACTTGTAGGCACCGAAGAGGAACACCTGCACCATGTGGAGGAGCACGACCGCCACCATGAAGTTGGAGCCCCATCCATGCAAAGCGCGGATGAACCATCCGAACGCAACCTGATGATTCAACGCCTGCAGACTGCTCCACGCCTCGTCGGCCGATGGCACATACACCATGGCCAGGAGGATGCCGGTCGCAAGCTGAAGGAGAAAGATCGTGAGTGCGGCGCTGCCGAAGACATAGAACCAGCTCGCCGTGTTGCGCGGCACCGGGTGTTCTGCCGCATCACGAATCGGGGCCGCCAACCCCAAGCGATGGTCGAACCATTCAGCGACGGCTGCAATCAGGCGCATGGCGGCCTGTGTCCTTTCGTCGCTGCTGTGAGGGCTGCGGCCGGCCCCTTGAAGAACGTGGCGGGCGTGCCCGGCGCAGCGTTGGCGGAGGACGGGGCACTCGTTCCTGGCGTGGGCAGCTCACCAGCCTGAATCCTGAGGACGCCGTTTTCGACTTTGAACGGATACTCGAACAACCCCCGCTCGGGCGGCCCCGAGGCACGTGAACCGTCGCGGTAGTAGGCTCCGCCATGGCACGGACACATGAACAGACCCGCCTGCGGAAACCAGCGAACCGGGCACCCGAGGTGCGCGCAGTTCACCGCGAACACCTGGAACTGCTCGCCGTCGATACGCCGGACCCAGCAGGCCGTGTCCGCCGTCTTACCGTCGGTCGGCATCACAATCGGATTCCGGAAGGTCGCGAGCCGCGTCTCACCTTCCGGGAACTGATTGACACCCCCCAGCTGCACCCACGGGAGCGCCTGGCTCGCGCGCGTGGCCGATGCAAACAGATAGCGCACGAAGGGAACGGCGAGCGCGACGCCTACGAGACCGTTCAAGAGAACCCCGAGCTTCATGAACAGCCCGCGGCGGGTCAGCAGAATTTCGTTCGACACGTCACACTCCTCTCGCAGGGCTCCGCTTTGAAACGTTATTCGTCGCGCGCCGTGACATAGGGCCTTCCTGGCGTTGCGATCCGGTGCGAGCCGAGCCAGGTCACCACGTCGGTGATTTCCTGTTCCGACATCGGCCGCCCGGCAGCATTTCCCCGCCAGTCAGGAGCGCCCAGCTCGGGACGGCCGGCGATCACGATCGTTCGCAGCCCCTGATCGCTTGCGAGCGCCAGGAAGGAATCGTTCGTGATGGCGCTCCCCTTTGGTCCGCCCTGACCTCCTGGCCCGTGGCACGATTCGCAATAGGTCTGGTATGCGGCCTCGCCGCGCCGAGCATCGCCTGCCGATCGCGACGCATACGATGGCGGGTTGGCGTGGTCGAGAATTCCGGGACGACTCCAGTGCGATCGAATCCCGTTGACGAGCGCACTGACCTGTTGCTCGGTGAGAATGCCGCCGGCGCGTTGCGCGAAGGCGGGCATCGACGTGCCGCTCACGCCGTTGGCGATTCGGTCGCGCATGGCGCTCTCGTCGACGATGCCGAGATACACCGGATCGGCAAGCGCGATCGCCGCTCCCCCTCGACCGTTGGTGCCATGACAGCCCGCACAGTTGTCGCCGTACAGCGCGGCGAATTCGACGACCTCACCCGGCGCCAGCGGCTCGGAACCGGCGCGTGGCTGACCGGAAGGAACGCCGCAGCCGGCGACAACCGCAGCGCTGAGCGCGATCGCACCGGCGAGATGCCGATTTCGAAATGCGGTGCGGCCTTGACAATTCCTTGACTGCTTCACGAGCGTGTCTCCCCGCGTGTTGGAATCGTTCCAGGCGCCTCGACCCCCGCGCGCAAGGCGAACGACACGTTCTCGAGCGTTGGCATCGGCGAGTGCCGAAGGACGACCGCGCCTGCAACGAGGCCGAAGGCCACCTGAGAAGCGCCGAACCAGAACCAGTCGATGCGGCTCGCGAGCAACGGGTTGACGAGGCCAAGAAACGAGTACAGCAGCCCCGACCACAGCACGGGGGCGATCACGCCTCCGAGAAGAATCGGCCGCCGCGGCAGCATTGGCAACATCGCGCCATAGAGCAGGCCGACGAGTGTCGACACGAGACCATGCACTCCCACTGCGATGGCCAAGCTGTCGAGATGAAAGGCATTCAACTGCGTGGGATCCAGCTTCAGCGACTGTGCATAGACCACGGCCGCGAGAAGATTGATCGGATACCAGATACTTCCCGCCTTCAGCAGGCCATAGCCGCAGGCCAGAATGGCCATCGCGACACTTCCGGCCCAGCCACCCCTCACCCCCGCCCACACCGGGTACGTGTGGAGCGGTAGCCAGGCTCGCAACTGTTCCGGGGCGACCGGAAGGCGTTCGACGACCCGACGCTCGGTCGTGACCTGACGATCCTCCGGGACGAGCGGCACCACTTCCTCGTGCTCATGGGGGAAGACCTCCCGGAACCAGCCGACACAACCGGCCACGGCCAGCACGGCGCCGAGCACGCTGACTGACACACTCGTGAGCAGCCCCGCGAACAGCGAGGTGAATCCGACCGCCAGGACGAGCGGCCATGCTGTCGGCGCCGGTACTTCAATAGTTGCCACGTCTGCTCCTTACCGACCGATCACGTACACAACGGTGAACACGACGACCCACACGACATCCACGAAATGCCAGTACATGGAGAGCACGTCCACGCGCGCCGATTGCGCGACGCGTACGCGGCCAGTCAGACCAAGCAACAGGACGACGGCCAGCATCACCAGACCGACGGTGACGTGAAAGGCGTGCAGGCCGACCAGGGAGTAATAGGTTGTCCCGAACAGATTGGTGGAGATCGTCAGCCCGTGTTCGTAAATGAGCCGGCGCCACTCTTGGGCGGTGCCGTACATGAACAGGCCGCCAAGCACGATCGTCAGCAGCCACAACGCCAGGAAACTCAATGACGCATCGCGTTTGAGCCGCGTCACGGCAAGATGAATCGTCACACTGCTGGAGAGCAGGCAGATGGTGTAGAAGATCGGCGTCTCGAGCACGTCGCGCGGTGTCGGTCCGGACAGGCTCTTTCCGAGATAGAACAGATAGGCGACAACGACGATCGTGAAGATGGCCGACTCGGCGATGATGAAACACATCATGCCGACCTTCCCGCGATCGGGCAGGCTCCAGGCTGGCGACGCGTTGTCGGCCGGAGTGACTGGGACGCTCAGTGCAGGGGCAGCTGTCATCGTTCGGGCTCTCTACTCGTAGCGGCTGTCCGGATCGTCCGGATGCTTGACGTCCCACAGCGGACGGCGGCTGGCGACGGTCGGGATGGACGCAAAGTTGTAGGCTGGAGGCGGCGAGCTGACGGACCATTCGAGCGTCCAGGCGTCCCACGGATCCTTTCCAGCCCTCGCGCCTTTCCAGTACGACAGGATCAGGTTGACCACGAACACCAGGATGGCAACGGCCTGGATGACTGCTCCGATGGAAACGATCAGGTTGATCGCGTCCCACCCGCGGCCCGGCTCGTAGGTGTAGATCCGGCGCGGCATGCCGAGCAGACCCGCGAAATGCATCGGGTCGAACGTGATGTGGAAGCCCAGCACGAACAGCCAGAAATGCAGCTGGCCGAGCCGCTCGCTGAGCATCCTGCCGGTGACTTTCGGGTACCAGTAATAGAACGCCGCGAACAGCGCGAAGAGAATGCCGCCGACGATGACGTAGTGGAAGTGCGCCACCACGAAATACGAGAGGCTCAATTGCCAGTCGAACGGGGCGGCCGCCATCATGATTCCGGTCAGCCCGGCGATCAGGAACTGGAACAGGAATGCGATGGCGAACAGCATCGGCGTCTTGAACTGGATCCGCCCGCCCCACATCGTTCCAAGCCAGTTGAAGATCTTGATCCCAGTGGGGACGCCGACAGCCATCGTGGTAATCATGAAGAAGGTGTTGGCGTACGAGTTCATGCCCACCGTGAACATGTGGTGCGCCCATACGCTCATGCTGACGAAGGCGATGCAGACGGTCGCCGCGACCATCACCGGATAGCCGAAGATCGGTTTTCGCGAGAAGACGGGAATGATCTCGGACATGAAGGCAAAGCACGGGATGATCAGGATGTAGACTTCCGGGTGGCCGAAGATCCAGAAGAAGTGCATCCACAGCGTGGCCGACCCTCCCGCCTGTGTATCGAAGAAATGGGCGCCCAGGTAGCGATCCGCCAGCAGCATCAGCTGCGCCGCTGACAGCGGCGTCAACCCGATCAGGACCATCAGCGACATGGTCAGATAGAGCCAGGCCAGCAGCGGCATGCGGCCGAGCGTCATGCCGGGGCATCGCATGCAAACAATCGTGGCGATCAGGTTGACGGCCGCGGCCACGCTGCCGAAGCCGGAGACCAGAACGGCGATCGTCCAGTAATCGGAACTCGACCCCGGAGAGAACGCGCGCGCCGTCAGCGGCGCATAGGCCCACCAGCCGACATCCGGCGCGGTGCCGGCGCCGTACAAGCCGCTGCCACCGAGAAAGCTGAAATACAGCACGAACCCGCTGACCGCGCTCAACCAGAAGCTGAAGGCATTCAGCCGCGGAAACGCCATGTCGCGCGCGCCGATCATCAGCGGCACCAGGTAGTTCCCGAACCCGAACAGAATCGGCATGGCGACGAAGAAAATCATCGTCGTGCCATGCATCGTGAACATCTGATTGAACACCTGCGGCGACACGAAGTCGTTGTGCGCCGACAGCAGCTGAATGCGCATGACGAGCGCCTCGATGCCCGCGATGACGAGAAAGAGCAGCGCGTACAGGATGTACAGCAGCCCGATCCGTTTGTGATCGACCGTGGTGACCCAGGCGTGGAGCGTCTCAACCCACGTGGGTCGATCAGTCTGCGCACCGTGCATCGCCATCACATCCGACGCCATTGCTGTCTCCTGACTCGTTCGACTAACGAAGCGACTGCATATACCGCACGAGCGCGTCGAGCTCGGCGTCGCTGAGTTTCATCGCCGGCATGAGCGAGCCGGGCTTGATCGCATCAGGATCCCGGAGCCACACGCGGAGGCTCTCCGGCGTGTTGTCGGCGCCACCCGACGCGATCGTGGCGCGGCTCATCAGATGTGTGAGATCCGGACCGAAACGCCCGTTCGCCGCAGTGCCGCGGACGGTGTGACAGTTGATGCAGGCGGCTGTTTCGAATACTCGTCTACCGTCGACGACAGCGGAGCTGTCCGCAGCGGCCTGTTGCTGCGACTTGCTCCACGCGTCGAAGTCTTCGGCGCTGTCGACCGACACGCGCAGCAGCATCTTGGCGTGCTGGGTTCCGCAGTATTGCGCGCATTGCCCGACGAAGACGCCGGCGCGATCCGGATCGATCCACATCCTGTTGATGCGGTTGGGAATCAGATCGGTCTTGCCAGCCAGCTGCGGAATCCAGAAGCTGTGGTCAGTGTCGGCTGAGAGCAGCGTGAGGACCGTCGGTCGCGGACGGGCGGGATCATTCACTGGAACGTGCAGCTCATTGGCGGTGACGATGCCGAGCTGTGGATAGCGGAACTCCCACCAGAACTGATGCCCGATGACCGTGACCTCGAGTGCCGATGGCGGCTGTGGAGCATCCTGGATGGCGTGAATCACGCGGGCAGTCGCGGCCACCAGAATGACCACGATCAGGATCGGAACGACCGTCCATGCCAGCTCGATCTGTGTGCTCCCGTAGACCTGCGGCGGCTCACTGCCGGCATCCGATGCCCTGCCGCGAAACTTCACGATCGCGTACACCAGAAGCGCCGCGACCACGACAAAGATGATGCCGGTGATCGTCAGCACGAAGAATGACAGGTCGACGATCGACCTCGCCGGTGTCGATGCGGGAGCAAAGATGCTCGTCAGCTCTGGAATCATCACAGCGTGTTACCGAAAGAGATGGTCTTGGTCATGAATGCGGCACGGGTGTCGGCGCCGGTTCCTTGTCATCGGGAATGAACTCCGGGGGGCGTGGGATCCTGACGTGCAGCCGCGAGTCTCCGGAAATGAGCCTGGCATCGCGCACGTTCAGCAGCCAGTTCCAGCACCACGCCAGCAGGACCTGCAACCGGTTCCGGAAACCGACCAGGAAAAGGATGTGAATTCCGCCCCACATCAGCCATGCCGGGAACCCACCTAACTTCAGGCGACCGATCTCCGCGACCGCCTTGGCTTTGCCGATGACGGCCATCGATCCTTTGTCCCAATAGGCAAACGCAGGGCGGGTCTGCGGCGAGCGCCCTTCCTTCACCTCGCGGGCTATGAGCTTGCCGACATAGCGCCCCATCTGCAGACCGCCCTGCGCCACGCCTGGAACCGGTTTTCCTGTGTCCGCGGATTTGGCCGCCGCCAGATCGCCGGCGACGAAGACTTCGGGGTGGCCGGGGATGGTCAGATCCGGACCCACGATGACGCGCCCGGCGCGATCGAGCGGCACGCCGAGCGTCTTGCCGATCGGGCTCGCCTTGACTCCTGCGGCCCAGAACACGTTACGCAGCGGAGTGAAGTCGTTGCCAAGGTAGACGCCGTCGGGCGTGATGTTGGTCACCATCGCTTTCAGGCGAACCTCCACACCCATGCGCTCCAGCTGGCGCTTCGCTCGGGCGCTGATCGATGGATCGAATGGGGGCAGTAACCGGTCGCTCCCTTCGAACAGGATCACACGCGTGGTACGTGTGTCGATGTGCTTGTAGTCGGCGGGGATAGTCTGTCCGGCGATCTCCATGATCGCGCCGGCGAGCTCCACGCCGGTCGGACCGCCGCCGACAATGCCAAAGGTCAGTTCCGCACGGCGCGCCGCTTCGCTGCCCTCCTGTTCCGCTGCCTCGAAGGCGAGGAGGATTCGTCTGCGAAGTTCGACCGCATCTTCGAGGGTCTTCAGCCCCGGTGCGACCGACGCCCACTCGTCGTGGCCGAAATACGCATGCGTCGCGCCCGCCGCGAGGATCAGATAGTCGTATGTGACGTACCCCCCTCCCAGCATCAGACGCCGTCGCTCCACATCGACGCCGGTGACTTCAGCGAGCACCACCTCACAGTTGTCCTGACCGCGCAGCACAGTCCGGATCGGTGCGCTGATATCAGCGGGCGACAGCGAGGCCGTCGCCACCTGATACAGGAGCGGCTGAAACACATGATGGTTGCGCCGATCAACGACGGTGATTGCGACCGGGGCGCCGGCAAGCGCGCGGGCGGCAGCAATGCCGGCGAAACCGCCACCGACAATGAACACATGTGGAGTAGATCGCGAGGACATAGTCATGGCCTTATCTGGTCATCCTTCCGATTCGCTCGGGCAAGGACCGGGCCATCGCTGGCGCTCGTGTTACTGACAGGAACATGCGGTCGATGCGCACCAGCGAGCACGTGTGTACTTCCACACGTGCGCTTCAACAGAGTGTCGTGCTCATCAGGTTCGCGTTTGATGGAGGAAACGCAGGCGGCATCGCCTTTGCCCGGTGACTCCCGTCCGCGCAGCACGGTGATGCGCGATCGGTTACAGACTCTAGAGGAGAAGCCATGTCACGCAGGATTGCAGCGTTCATCGTCATCGGGATTACGTGCAGCATCGGAAGCGCGTACGCGCAGGAACCGGGGTCTGGGCCCGGTCTCGTGGAAGTGACGTACATGCCAGCTGGTGCTGCGTACTTCACGTCGAAAAACAATTCGCCGAGCTTCGGCAACTACGGATTCGGCACCGCCGCGGTCGTCAACCTCAACAAGATCGTCGGGATCGAAGGCGAAGTTGGCGCGATGATCGCGACCTCGTCGGACCTGCAGTTTGGCGATCTGCCCAGCAACATCAAGGCGCCGAACGCCCTCAGTTACACTGCCAACGTGATCGTGTCGGCGCGGAGCGGCCACGCCGTTGTGCCCTACGCCGCGGGCGGCATCGGCGGGCTGACGATGTTCGCGCGTCCTGGGCTCGCGCTGACCAACGACGAGACCTTCCTGGCCGGCAACGCCGGCGGCGGTGTCAAGTGGTATGCGCCGAACAACCGTTGGGGCATCCGCGGCGACTATCGCTTCGTCGCGACGCGATCCAAAGACGACGCGCCGGAGTTCTTCGGCCACGAAACGCGCTACATTCATCGCGCCTACGCCGGCGTGATCATCAACACGAAGCGGTAACGCTTCGTTCGCCCACGCGCAGGCGGGGTCAAGGGAGGAACCCTTGACGCCGCCGACCACTCTCGAGCCCTCGTGAAGCGGGTGTGTCTATGAGTAGCCTTTCGTCTGATGCGCGTCGGGAGACGCGGGACCGCAAGGTCTCGCTTCTGGAGCTCGGGCGGATGAAACAGCGTGGCGAGAAGATCGCCGCGGTCACCGCTTACGACGCCCCCAGCGGGCGTCTTGCCGATCTCGCAGGCGTCGACTGGGTCCTGGTCGGCGACTCCGCGGCGATGACGCTGTTCGGCTCCGACACGACGGCGTCAGCGACGATGGACGAAATGCTGCTGCTCACGCGCGCGGTCGTTCGCGGCGTGCGTCACGCGTTTGTCGTCGCCGACATGCCGTTCGGGTCGTATCAGGTGTCGGATGGCGACGCCGTCGAGAACGCGATTCGCTTCGTCAAAGAAGCTGGAGCCGACGCCGTCAAACTCGAGGGTGGGGGCACCTCGATCCGTCGGGCAGATGCCATCGTCGCGGCCGGCATCCCTGTCGTCGGCCACCTCGGGTTGACGCCGCAGTCGGCCACGATGCTCGGCGGCTTCAAGGTACAAGGGCACACGGCTGATCAGGCGCAACGAATCTATCAGGACGCGCTCGCTCTCGAGCAGTCAGGTTGCTGCGCGATCGTGCTTGAAGCTGTTCCCACAGTCGTCGCCCGTCAGATCACTGACTCGATTCGGATACCGACGATCGGCATTGGCGCCGGCGCGTCGTGCGATGGGCAGATTCTCGTCTGGCACGACATGCTCGGTCTCACGGAGGGGCACGTGGCGCGATTCGTGAAGCGGTACGCGGAGCTGGGCGAGGCGATCCGCTCGGCACTGGCCACGTATGTGGCCGAAGTCCGCACGTCTCAGTTTCCGGAACCGCGCCATACCTACACGATGACGACGCTCGAGCGAGAACGCTTCGAGCTGCACCAGGCACGGCTGAAACAGACCTTAGTCCGACTCACTGATTGAGCCGGGACTACACATTGCGCATGCACCTCGTCGCCTTCGTTGTCGGCGGTGGGATCGTAGGGACCGTCTTGTGGGACGCATTCGAGACGCTGGTGCTGCCACGAACGCCACGGCGGCGGCTGCGTTTGACACGGCTCTTTTACCGCGCCAGTTGGACCTGGTGGAGGGATTGCGCCCACCGCCTCCGATCGCACGATCGACGTGAACGATTCCTGGCGCTCTACGGCCCTGCCTCAGTGTTCGCCCTGCTCACATTCTGGGTATTCGCACTCGTGGTTGGTTTCGCGCTGCTGCAATGGTCGCAGCGCGAGCATCTCGCGCACGTGAGCGGAGCGCCGACCTTCACGGACGACCTTTACGTGAGCGCGACAGCTCTTTTCGCACTCGGCTTGTCAGATGTGACGCCGAGCGAGCGCGCCGGACGGCTGCTCATCGTGGCAGAAACGGCCTCGAGCCTGTTGTTACTCTCAATGCTGTTTTCCTACATCCCGATCGTGTATCAGTCGTTCGCCCGCCGGGAAGTGCGCATCACGATGCTCGACACGTGGGCCGGCTCGCCGCCCTCGGCAACGGAGATCCTGTCCCGGGCTGCCGCATCAGGCAGTCTTTCGGAACTCGATACCTTTTTCGCCGACTGGGAATATTGGTGCTCGGATGTGCTCGAGAGCCACCTCTCCTACTCTGCGATCGGGTACTTTCGTTCGCAGCATCCCCGCCAGTCTTGGGTGTCGGCGCTCGCGACAGTGCTCGACGTCGCGACGCTCGTGAAGGTAGGAATCGCGGGAGTACCGTCGTGGCGGGCGCATCTGACGTTCGCCGCCGCGCGTCACGCGGCAGTGGACCTTGCGCACGTGCTCGGAGCGCCTCCGCGACAGCTCAGCGACCGTCTGCCGCCGCACGCGCTCACGCTCGTCCGCAGCGAGCTCGAACGAGCCGGTCTCCGCCCTGATCGGTCGCGCGCGGCGGACGAGGAACTGACCAAGCTCCGCGCGTCTTACGAGCCGTACGTCGCCGCTCTGGCAAGTCGACTCGTCATGCCGCTTCCATCATGGCACGCGGTCTCTCGCGACCGTGATAATTGGGAGACCAACCACCAGATTACCGATGGGCAGCGGCGCCTCTCAAAGCCGCGGTTCATCCGATCCCGTCGCGCGATACCGGAATAAAGACAGACCAGCCCGGTGGCATTGAGTGAAATCGCGCACACACGTCTGCGTTGATTCGAACACGTACCTGGCTCACGCTCGGCAAACCGGCGATGTGCACGTCCGCGCCCCCGGCATCTCTCTTGCGAATGTGTTGTGAGGAGTCGAGATGCTTCGATCCTTTCTTGTATTTCCGGCGTTTCTGACCGCTCTGCTGGCCGTCGCCGAGCCTGCGAGTGCTGGTTCCGGCGCCGATCTCAGTGGTGCATATGCCTGCAGCGGGATCAACCCGGACGGCAGCAGCTATGAGGGTGTCGTCGTCGAAGTTGTCAAGGTGAACGACGCGTACCAGCTTCGCTGGTTAGCGGATTCAGAAGTGATCGCCGTGGGCATGGGCATCCAGACAGGCGATGTGCTTGCCGTCGCTTATCTCTCCGGCACGCCTGGCGTCGTGGCCTATCGAATCGAACAGGGCGACCGCCTGGTCGGCGAATGGACAGTTGCCGGTGCCGACGGTGAGCTGTTTTCCGAAACGTTGACCAAAGTGTCATCGGAGTCGCCGCAGCCGCCTCGTCGTGAAAAGAAGAGGCCTGTCGTGAATACGCGAGAGCTGTGATCGCGCCACCGATTACGGACCCGTACCGAATCGCACCGCCTGACTCCGCACGAGCATCCCGCAGACATCAGGCCTTCTCCATGTCGCCCCGCGGAATCGGAGTGAACCGATAGCCGATCCACGGTTCCGTCAACAGATATCGCGGCGCCGACGGGTTCTCTTCCAGCTTCTCGCGGAGCTGTCGCATAACCACCCGTAAGTACTCACGATGGTCGGAATACGTCACTCCCCAGACCGCCGCCAGCAGACGTGCGTGCGGAACGACATGGTTGGAGTGCCGGACGAGGTACACGAACAAGTCGAATTCCTTCGGCGTCAGCCGTACCTCGCTTGCACGGACGTACACGCGGCGCGCGTCGAGATCGATAAGAAAATCGCCAGCGTCGAGCGAACCGGTGGAATCGGACGCCGTGCCGGCTTCTCGCCTCAGCACCGCCCGGACCCGCGCGAGCAGCTCGCCGGGGTCGAACGGCTTTACGACGTAGTCGTCCGCACCCGCATCGAGCGTTTCGATCTTGGACGCTTCACAGTCATCACCGGACACCACGATGATTGGCACGTTGGACCCCGCCCGAATCTGCCGACAGAGCTCAGTGCCGTTCATCGGCGTCATGCGCAGGTCCGTGATGATGAGCCGCGGGCGCCATTCGTGAATGCTGGCGAGCGCGTTCCGTCCCTCGGCTGCCGTGCGCACGTGATACCCCTCCGACAACAACAGTTGGCGCAACGCGTTCCTAACGGTCGGTTCGTCGTCGACGACGAGAACCCGCGATTTGTCGACTTCGGTCGCCATAACCCCAAAGGGATCGACGGGGCAAACGACAGACCAGACCTCGGCCCGACACTGGTTCACTTTCGCAGCTCGCAAT
>Ga0209382_10007784_pt1 | contig 13566 bp, 6 predicted proteins | sample SoiMetdeltSBSDD5_FD_187599 | JGI IMG/M metagenome (GOLD analysis project Ga0209382, IMG submission 187599) | Bulk soil microbial communities from a Populus tree surrounding site in Tennessee, USA - Soil MetaG P. deltoides SBSDD5 (SPAdes) (version 2) | ecosystem: Environmental > Terrestrial >... | reverse complement strand
TTGCTCGCAATAAGTTAGCTCGCCAGTCCTGCCCGCGAGGACGCGGGCGCGCCACAGACCAATCGCTTATCCTGGCGCATATGGTACTGGGAGCGGTAGCGACCGGGCGCCATTGACCCGGTCGCTACCGCTCCCGGTACCGTACCGTAGCGCTCCTTCCCGTACATCCAATTGAAAACCGCTCTAGAAGTCGAAATGAGGCGCAAGACTTTGCGGCTGCGATCATCGTTTCGACCACTACCTGGCCCTGACCGGATTACCCAGGACAGGACTGCATAAACCGTGACGGACTTATCGCAAGGGGTTGCTATGGATAAGTGGCGGAAACCGGCAGAACCATGACACAGAAATTTTGCGGGCGTTGATTATCGTTTTAATGAAGATGGCTGGTTAATGAAGATGGGCTGATCTTTACCGACATTGCCGTGGAAAGCATGAAAACCGGACAAAAGAACGTCGGACAGAAAAAGGGAGAGACAAGGCGCCGGAAGGGGCAGGGGGACAAGGAGAAGAAAATCTCCCTGTCCCCCCTTCGCTTTATCTCCTTGTCTCCTTTGTCCCTACTTCCCTACTCCTGCGGAAGCCAGCGAGCTGCTGCAGACGAAGGATGTAAAGGTCAGCGAGAACGCGCGCACGTTGCCGCCGTCGAGCGGAACCAGGTCGGAAACAGTCAATGTCCACGTGCCGTTCCCGTCCTGTCCGCTGAACGCCGAGAGCGGACTGGCCGGCTTGAACGATCCCGTCCAGGGCGCGCCGAGAGGCGTGATCCCCTGGATCAATGCAGTGGCGCTATCATCAAGCAAAGTGTTGCAGAAGTTGTTGCCACTGTTTAAAGGGCCACCTGGCTGGTCCATCAGCGTGACGGTGGTCCCCTGCGGCGAGGTCAGCGTGATTCTAAGATCACCAACCCAGCTGTGGTCGAGGCCGACTGTCGTCGCGCCAACGGCGCTCGTGCAGCTACTCCCGTCAAAGCTGAAATTGAGGTCGCCGACAGGCCCCGAAAGGCCGCTGACCACAATCGGGATGGTGACGGTCGAGGCGATATTGGGGTCAATCGCCACCGGCGGCCCGGTGTAACTGGCGACGGTAATGTTCGGCTGTCCCGTCTGAACACTGAAGGTGGACGTCTGCGGCCCATCGTTGCTGTTCGAGACGTTGACGGTCAGCGTGAAATTGACTACCGTGCCGCAGGGCACAGAGTTGGCGAGAGTGAAAGCGAACGGAGTGATATTGTTCGCGCTCTGGCCGTTGGAGCCTATGTTCGGATAATTCGACGTCGCGGACGTGACCGTGACGCCCGGAGTCGAAGTCATAAGCGTCGCGCTGACGCCGAGCGCCGTCGCGCCACCGACGTTGGTCAACGCGACTGTGATCGTGCCTCCCTCGCCCGGTTCGATGAAGGCGTCGCCGTCACCGCCGACCGCCGTCGTCATCGCGGCTCCGATCACCACGACCGGCGACGGCGCGGCGCCGACATCCTGCAGCGCGGCGAACGCGTCCACGATACCGACTCCGGAGTCGCGGTCAACGCCGACCGCTTCGATGTCGAGGGCCGTCCTGGTCAGCGCACGTCGAATTCTGTTCGGCGCCAGTCTAGGCTTGGCGGATTTGACCAACGCGGCGATTGCGGCGGCGTGCGGAGCGGCGGCCGAAGTGCCGAAGAACGTCCCAAACCCGGGCACGCTGGTCGAGACGCCGTCGGCCGCGGTCAACTCGGGTTTCTTGCGGACCTCGCCGCCATTGTTGCTGAATAACAGCTTGCCCGGCGTGATAGGCGAACCGTCGGATTTATAAAAGATGCGACGGTTGCCGTCGGCGCTGAAGAGCTCGACGGGATTGGCCGGGCCGCCAGTGAACGATCCGCCGCCCGCGAGCGCCGCGTCAACCGCCGCGACGGCGAAGGCGTTGGCGGCGGCGGCGTGGCCGCGAATCGTGCCGGTAGTCGCGAGCCCCAACTCGCCACGGAAATTGTTCAGATGTATGGCGCGCCGCTGCGCGCTATCCGCTTTGAAAATGAGAATCCGCGAGCCGAAAGGCGCGCCGAAGGTTATTTCGAACGGATCATCGTCGCCGTCCTGCACTTCGGTCGAGGCGTCCAGCACCGCGGTCAGGTTGTTGTTCAAGATGAAAAAGTCGTAGTCGTTGCCCGACGCGCCGAGCGGATCGGACCAGTGCAGCGTGGTCACAAGTCCGCCGATCTCGACGAAGTTCGAGATCACCCCGTCGCCGAAGTCGTGCAGCGTGCCGCCAGGGATCCCAGGGAACGTGGTGCGGGAATTTTTGAAGTCGCCTTCCCAGGTCCCGGACGTCCCGTCGTTTAAGTTGCCTTCGTTGCCGGCTGACGAGAAATAGAGCGCGCCGTCCGCGGTCACTTCATTTACCGCGGTCGAAACGATGTCGTCGTGGAACGGCGACTCGACGAAGTAGATGATGTCATCGACGATAATGTCGCAGCCCGCTGCGCGCAGCGCGCGGATGTTATCGGCGAAACTCTCAATGCTGGTGAAGGCGGTGGCGAAGAAGAGCTTCGCGCCGGGCGCCACGTCGTGGACGATCTCGAGCATCGCCGTCCCCTCGCCGGAGCCTGGCACGCCGCTCTGTCCCGGCAATACCGTCACGTCCGCAGGCAAATTGCCTGAAGCTATCGATTGCGCCAGGAAGTCAACGCTGTCTGAGAGAACGCCGATCTTGACCCCCGTTCCGCTGACGCCGAAGAAATTGCGAGCCGCCGCCGCGTTATGAGCTGTGTCGCCCTGTGAAGTGACGCTCCCGGCGTTGGTCGTCGGGTCTTGCGCTTGCGCGCGGAGTCCGGCTTTCGCCATAGCCGCTTTAAGGTTCGCGCGAACGTTCATCGCGCGTTGATTGAAATCGGGGCGTACGCCGCTCATTCCGAAAGGCGTCGCCATTCCAGTCAGGCCGGTCCCGCCGGAGCCCGTCAATTGACGGCGCGTCGCCTTCTCCAAATTGGCCGGTCTGATGGACGTGACAGTCGAGATGCTCGCCAGATCTTCCAACGCAGTGATCGGTACGCGAGCGCGAATCACCCCGGCCGTTACCGAAGCGTTTATGACCTCTCCGCGAAGCTTCTCGATAGTCATGGCCAATTCCTTGGTGACGGCGCCTTTGATATTAACGAGCACCTGGCCCTCGTTATCAGGTTTGGCCATGGTCATTGCCGAATTCAATGCCATGCCTGCGCCACCCAGAATCGTAGCCTCGCCACGCTGCACTCTCATCGCATTGAGGAGATGCGAGCTGATCTTTCTCTGCTCCGGCGTGCGCGACCGTTTTTCTGCGAGCAGGGCGCTGATCTGCTCTTGCGCTTGGATGCTCAACGTCGTAGCGCCCCCCTCCTTCTTCGGGCCGCCCTTCTGCGCGTTGCCTTTCTGCGCGCTGGCTTGACGTAAGAAAATGGTTGAACCGCCGGCCGCCAAAGCCAGGGCGGCCAGTATTACGGGGAAAAATCTCAAATATCGTTTCATTACTTAACCTCCTAGTGCAAACCCATGTCCGGAGAGGTTGAGTTTCGACTCCGGATTTGGGGGCGTGTTTAAGGAAATGTGTACAGCTTTACCTACGAGTGAGAGCGCAAACAGCTTTGCGCCCTTGTCATTGTGAGTTATCACGCAAACAGCGATGCGTTATTGTTTATAGAACGCGAAAGAGAAAAGAGTGGGAGCGACGCTCGCCGGCGTTCTAACGGCGACGCAAGAGAGGCATTCGGTATAACGCCTGGCAACCGGCTTCAAAACGGAAAACCCCGAAGGTTGTTGTGGTAAAAGTCGAAATGGGGCGCAAGATCTGGCTGACAGCGCAAAATTGGGCTGACAATCGCTAACTGCGCCCTTCACCTGTACCGAAGAGCGATCATCGGATTCAATTTTGTCGCCTGTCGCGCGGGCAGATAATAAGCCGACACCGCCACAACGATCAATAAGAAAGAGACGGTGGCGACTTTCAAAGCAGGAGGATGTAGAGCGTCTGTCCCCCAGCTCGACGAGCAGCGCGATCCGCGCCAGCGCGTCTGCCCGATACCCGAGAAGTGCTTGAGAGGATGCTGGCCTAGCTACATCCTGATATCGAGCATGCCCGCGAGCAGTACGAGGAAATTCGACGGAAGTTGGTGAAATTGTTCGAGCGGCGCGATTGCGCCCATGCCGAATAATGCGCGGACGAAACATTCAACCGGATGGCCCAGAAGATTTGTGAAGGAGCCTCGATTTGGGCCGATGAGCCTTATTCATACTTCCACGGCGTCGCGCTCAACGTCTGGAGAGAATATTTGATCTGCACCTCTTCCCCGCTACCATCTTTTTCAAGAAACCATCACGCTCACGGGCAAGGCCTCACGATCGCCAGGTTAACCGAGGGAGGGCTTGCCCGCTCTCTTTCCTTTTCCGCAGTGGTCGTGGAAAATGCGCCGATGCCCCACTATAATTCCCGCCGGCCCTGTGGGAAACTTTCAAGCTGCGATTTTCGTAACACAATCAAAATCCCCAATTGACTTTCTTAATAGTTGGCCTGCCTGGCCATTTGAAAATCCCATAGAGAGATGAGGAGGATAAATGCGCCGTCTGGTAATCGCCGCCCTATCCGCTTCGATATTGCTGTGCGTGCCCCTTTCACCCCCCCCAGGGTCGCGGGTTGCATTCAATCCGCTGGACTCCTTCCATGGTCAAACTGTTAGGCATCGAGGTGCCGGCTGCCGCAAGCCTGAAGCAAGGTGCGCCGCCTGCGCAAGCGCCCGCTAGTAAGAGCGGCGCAGCGCCGAGCGCTCAGGAGAGTATTCCGCTGGAACCCGGCAAGCCGATCGATCGAGAGCTCTCCGGCGGCCAATCGCATTCCTATAAGGTTACGACGATCTCCGGTCAGTACTTGCAGGTGGTGGTCGCCCAACGAGGGATAGATGTGGCAGTGGTTCTGTCCACGCCTGATGGTAATAAGATCAGCGAGGCCAACAGCGAGCAAGTGATCGAGAGAACGGAGACTGTGTCGACGATCGCAGAGGCGCCGGGCGCATATCTGATCGAGGTGCGCTCCCCTGATAAAACCGCCAGGACAGGACGTTATGAAATTAAAGTAGAAGAACTGAGAGCCGCGACCGCCGAGGATAAGTATCGTGTTGCAGCGGATGCGATCTCTCGAGAGGCGAAGCGGCTAGAAAAAGGAACGCTGGAGGCCAAAAGAAAGAGCATCGAAAAGTATCATGAAGCGTTAGATCTGTACCAAAGAGCAGGCGACCGCAACAGGGAAGCTATCACGCTCAACAGCATCGGCCAGATCTACTGGATGCTAGGGGATAGGCAGAAGCCGCTGGAGAAGTTGAATGAGGCTCTGCTGATTCAGCGGGACACAGGCGACCGCCGCGGGGAAGCTACTACGCTTAATGACATCGGCGTGGTTTATGGGTCACTGGGAGCGTTGCAAAAGGCATTGGAGATGTCCAACGCGGCGCTGACGATCTTCCGGGCGATAGGCGACCGCAGCGGGGAGGCTGCCGCACTCACCACCCTCGGCTCATTCTATCGGTCACTGGAAGATATGCAGAAGGCTCTGGAGAAGGCCAACGAGGCGCTGACGATCTACCGGGCGATAGGCGACCGCAATGGGGAGGCCTATACGCTAAACAACATCGGAACGGTTTACCGATCACTGGGAGAGCTGCGGAAGGCGCTGGAGAAATTCAATGAAGCTCTGCCGATCTTCCAGGCAATAAGTGACCGCGAGAGCGAGTCTACTGTAGTCAACAACATCGGTGTGATCTATGACAATATGGGAGAGAGGCAAAAGGCGCTGGAGAAATATAACGAGGCTCTGTCGCTCTTCCAGGCAGTAGTTAACCGCTCCGGAGAAGCTACTGCCCTGCGGGGGATTGCCCGTGTCGAACAAAAACTCGGCAATCTGACTCAGGCTCGCCAGGCCATTGAACGGGCTGTCAGCATGATCGAATCTCTGCGCACGAACGTCGTCAGCCAGGAGCTTCGCGCTTCTTATTTTGCCTACCGGCAGCCATTCTTCGAAACTTACATTGACGTGCTGATGCAAATGCAAAAGCAGAACCCGGCCGCCGCATTCGACGCCTTAGCGCTGGAGGTTAGCGAGCGCGCCAGAGCCAGATCCCTGCTGGAACTATTGACGGAATCGCGCGCTGATATCCATCAGGGCGTTGATGGCTCGCTGCTGGAGCGCGAACGCTCCTTGCAACAACGGCTCAATGCGAAGGCCGCGGCGCAAGCTAGCTTATTAAATCGTAAGCACACTCCCGAACAAGCCGACGCCGCCGCCAAAGAGATCGCCGCTATCACCACCGAATATGAAGAGGTCCAGGCCCGGATTCGGGCTCGCAGCCCGCGATACGCGGCTCTAACCCAGCCTCAGCCACTGGGTCTGACGGAGATTCAACAACAGGCGCTTGATGAAGATACACTCCTACTCGAATACGCGCTCGGCGAAAAGCGCAGTTACCTTTGGCTCGTTTCGCATCGCTCCATCGACAGCTACGAGCTTCCTCCGCGCGCTGAGATCGAAGCCGCCGCCCGCCGGGTTTACGAACTGCTCACCGCGCGCCCGAAACGCTGGACTCCGCCCGATCCGCAATTTATCGCTCAGGCCAAGACTCTCAGCAGGATGTTGCTCGGCCCGGTGGCGCCGCGACTCGGCGGCAAACGGCTGGTCGTTGTGGCGCCGGGCGCGCTGTCTTATCTGCCTTTCGCTGCTCTGCCCGCGCCGGAAGATGAGAAGCGACCTGCCGGAAATTACGAGCCCTTGATCGCGAAGCATGAGGTAGTGAGCGTTCCTTCAGCTTCGGTCTTATCGATCATTCGCCGTGAAACGGCGGGACGGCAGCGGGCGGCCAAATCGGTCGCCGTCCTGGCGGATCCCGTCTTCGAAGAAAGCGACCCACGCCTGGATGAGGCTAAAAAGGGAAAATCCTCCGGAGAGAAGCCGGCCACGCGGGCGGCTGATGCGGAACATTCGGAGTTGGCGCGCGCAATCAGAACTATGAATTTTCCCGACGCCCGCACAGGTTTCACGCGGCTTCCCTTCTCGCGCTTTGAAGCCAATAGCATCATTGAGCTGACTCTACGGGGAACAGGTCTCAAAGCGACCGACTTCAACGCCAGTCGCGCCCTGGCTCTGAGCCGAGAATTGAATCAGTACCGCATCGTGCATTTTGCGACCCACGGTCTGCTCAACAGCGAGCGCCCCGAACTTTCCGGTCTGGTCTTCTCGCTTATTGACCGGGAGGGGAAGCAGCAGGACGGATTTCTACGACTGCATGAGATCTTCAACCTCCAGCTCAACGCCGATCTGGTCGTGCTCAGCGCGTGCGAGTCGGGATTGGGCAAAGAGATCAAGGGCGAGGGGCTAATCGGGCTGACGCGCGGATTTATGTACTCCGGCGCGCCGCGCGTGGTCGCGAGTCTGTGGAATGTTGACGATTTTGCGACGGCGGAACTGATGAAGCTTTTTTATCAGCGCATGCTCAAAGACGGACAGCCGGCGGGGGCGGCCCTGCGAGCGGCTCAGCTTGAATTGTCCGGACAGAAACGCTGGGCGTCTCCCTACTACTGGGCCGGGTTCGTAATGCAGGGAGAGTGGAAATAATTGACCGCTTAGATCGACCACAACTGGTTTCAAACGTATGAAGACTGTTAGCCACCGCAGCACACAGAGGACACGGAGGGAGCGGCGCTCGCCGGCGTCCTAACGGCGATGCGAGCACAGCAATCGGTATAATGCCTGGCAACCAGCTTCAAAACGGAAAAACCCGAAGGTTGTTGCGGTAAAAGTCGAAACGGGGCGCAAGATCTGGCTGACAGCGCAAAATTGGGCTGACAATCGCTAACCGCGCCCCTCACCTATACCGAAGAGCGATCATCGGATTCAATTTTGTCGCCTGTCGCGCGGGCAGATAATAAGCTAGCAGCCTCATGACGATCAACCTCGCCAAGCGCCAATCAGACCAAGTCGGAATTTTTGTCACTGAGTAACATCAGTGACGAACACTCCGCTGCCGAGCGCCGCGGCGCCGGTCTCCCACAGGACCTTCATGATTTCAAGCTCCAGTGGCGTCAGGCGCTCGGTTTTGCGTTGTGCCATAAGTTGTCTCCTAAATATTTAGTAGCATAAGGCGAGTGGCGGGCGGGTGTCAACTAAATATTTAGGAGTCAGGCGGAATGCTTCCGGCGGAAGCTGATGGGATTGTTCGACCTTGTCATTATCAAGCGCTATGGCAGTCGTTTGAGCGCGCGCAGCCGGTTGTGCAAGTAGGCGATCCGCCCGTCCGTCCCCCGGACTATCTTCATTCGCAGCGGCGATGAAAATCCGGGGAGTTTGACGGTGAAGAGATCATTCCCGATCTTGGTCAGTGGAAACAGCGCTTGCCCTTGCTTGAGAGCGAGGCCTTCGCCATTTCGCGCCAACTCAAGCGTAGGCCGGCTATTCGGGTCTTGCGAGTAGCGGCCCACATACTCTTCGATCTCGCGTTCAGTGAATTTCAGAGGTTCCTGCTCCGGCGGCTTCGGAGCGAGCGGCAGCATGGCCTCCAAAGCCTTCTCCACCGTTTTCATCAAATGCGCGTTCCGATTGGCAAGCACGATTACCGCCACGCGCTGCGCCGGGGCCATGACAAAGTCGCTGGCGAAACCGGCGGTCGTCCCCCCATGCTCCACCAAACGAACGCCCCGATATTCACGCATGATCAATCCGTAGCCGTAAGCTCCGTCTACCTGGCTCTGCACCGGCGCGTTGGGAGTCGAAAGCCGCTCAATCAGTTTAGCGGACAGCGCCGGCTTGCCGTCTATCTGTCCGCCGTTCATAAAGGTAATGGCGAAGCGAGCCAGATCTTGACCGTTGGAGAAAAGAAAGCCGGTTGGCCATATCCGTGAGTTGTCTTCCATCGGTCGCAGCACCCTGGCCGTCTTTCCCGGCTCCCCCACGTGTCCGACGGAAAACGGATAAGTCATCGCCACGGTCGGCTGAAAGGTCGAGCGCGCCATCTTGAGTGGATCAAGAACACGCTTCTGGATGGCTCTGCTGTAGGGCTCGCCGGAGAGCCGTTCGACCAGATAACCCGCGATCACAAATCCGGGGTTGGCATACGAGAAGACCGCGCCGGGGTCGGCGAAGAACATCGAGTCCTTATACCCCCGAACCTCTTCGGCGATAGCGCTTTCATCATGTTTTCCGAACATATTGGCGCCGTCGGCCAGCCCCGCCGTATGGCTCATCAATTGATGAGCGGTCACGGACGCGAGCCGGGGCGGCAACCCTTCCAGATATTTTCCGATCGGCGCGTTGAGGTCTATCTTTCCTTCCTCCGCAAGCGAAACGAGCGCGGCTGCGGTGTACATCTTGGTCATCGAGCCGATGCGAAAGAGCATCTCCGGCGCGACCGGTTGCGCTGTTTCCATATTCGAGACGCCGAAGCCTTTCTGATAGACGATTGTCTCGCCTTGTACGATTGCGACAATCGCGCCCGGTGTTTTGGTCTCCTCCAACTCGGCCAGAACCATGCGCTCCAACTCCGCGAACCGCTCTTGTTGCGCAGCAATCGGCAATGTGGAAAAGAAAAAAAGGATGAGGGCTAAGCCCAGCAGGCGGGCGACAAATTGCGGCATAGTAGATTACCTCCTATGAATTTGGTTCTTCCTGCCATACTGTGAGCGCGCCTACCGCTCCCCGTTATACGGCCCCTGACTATCGCCTAAAAGTCACTTAAAAGACCAGTCCATTTACAATAACGCCGCAAATTGCTGGGAATTACACACGGAGAGATTATACGACTCGCGCCGCGCTTTCATAAATCGCACGTTGAGAGTCTATCGTTTTCGGCGCCGAGGATGGGCACAGCCCAATGAGGTTAAGTCAGGCATTTGGCGCGATTAGTGGCGTGGACTTTAGTCCGCGCTAACGGCTGGCGCGCGGACTAAAGTCCACGCCACTAATCGCTAACTTACCTCATCGGGCCATAGCCGCTTTCACTCACACCGTAGCGCGACCATCGGGTCAACCTTCGTCGCCCGCCGCGCCGGCAGATAACAAGCCAGCAACGCCACCAACAGGAGCAGCGATGCGACAGCCACGAACGTCAACGAATCGGCCGCGCGAACGCCGTAGAGGAAACCGGAGATGAAACGCGTCAGATCATAGGCCGCGTTGGAAGTGATCAGGCGCGCCAAGGCGAAGGCCGCCGCGGAGCCGATGGCGACGCCGGCGCCCGCAAGCAGCATTCCCTGCCCGATGACGCGCCGGAGGATGTTCTCTTGCGTCGCCCCTATCGCCATGCGAACTCCGATTTCATGCGTGCGCTGAGCGACCGCGTAGGACATCACACCGTACAACCCGATGCCCGCCAGCAGCAGGGCCAGCAGCCCGAAGAAGCTGGTCAGTTTTGGGAAGAAGCGTTCCTGCGCCAGCGATTGATCCATCTGTTCGGTTTGGGTTTTGACGCCGAAGAGCGGCAGGTCTTTATCCACCTCGCGCATTGCGGCGCGGATTGCGGCCGTCATTCGCGTCGGATCGCCGGCGGTCCTCACGGTGAAAGTCGTCATGCCGAGCGGGAACTGCGGAGAAGGAAGATAGGCGATGGGCGGAATATCGCGTCGCGGCCTCAGGTATCGAGAGTCCCTGGCCACGCCGACGATCTCGATTTGATTACTGTTTTCGGCTCTGCCGAAGCCGAAGCGTTTGCCGAGCGGATTTTCGTCGCCGAAGAAGCGGCGAGCCATAGTCTGGTTGATGACCGCCACTTTCGCGGCGCGTTCGTCGTCCTGCGGAGTGAAGCCGCGCCCCGCGAGCAGCGTGATCTCCATCGTCTGAAGATAATTCCAGCGGACCCGCTGCTGAAAGACGTTGTTTTCATTCCGCGGCAATGTGGCGCGCCCTTCGATGTACGCCGGGCCGTTCCTGCCGCTCCCGCTCAGCGCAGCAAACTCCGAGATCGTCGCCGAGCGCACGCCTGGAACCGCCTCGAGGCGCTCGCAGATTCGCTGGTAAAGCGGCGCCGTCTGTTCGGCGCCGTATCCTTTCGCGCGCGGGTCGATGCGGAAGATCAAAAGATTCTCCGCGTTGAATCCGAGAGGAACGTTTTGCAGGTTGTGGAGCGTGCGAATGAACAGTCCGGCGCCGATCAGCAACACCAGCGACACGGCCACCTGCGCGATGACGAGCGATTTGCCCAGGGCAGAGAGCGCTCCTTTCGAGCCCCGCGCGTTCTCCTTGAGCGCCGAATTCAGATCGACGCGCGTCGCCCGCAGCGCCGGCGCCAGTCCGAAGAGCAGGCCGGTCGATACCGCGACCGCCGCCGTAAAGCCGAAGACGCGCCAATCCATAGGGAGTTCCGCGTCAAGTTGGCTGCCTCTTCCGGGACTCCACATCAATAACGGGCCTCTCGACAACCAGGCCAGCAGCCAGCCAAGCGCGCTGCCCGCGAAGGCCAGCAGCAGGCTCTCGGTCAACAATTGCCGGACGATACGAAAACGCCCCGCTCCCAGCGCGAGCCGCACCGCCATCTCCTGCCGCCGCGTGACCGCCCGCGCCAACAGAAGGTTAGCGATGTTCGCGCAGGCGACGAGCAGCGTCAGCCCGACGACAATCAACATGACTCGCAGCGGCTGCTCGTAAGATTTGCGCAGATAGATTTCACCCTGCCCGCCCGGCAGCGCGCGCAGGCGGGGCAATTCGCGCGGCGCGAAATCCGGCGGGAGGCGATCCGCCGGCGCGGCCTCCCAGCCCGCCATCGCGCTCTGTTGAAAAATCCCTTCGAGTTCGGCGCGCGCCTGTTCAAGATTCCCCCCCGGCTTCATCCGTCCCATTATCCGCAGCCACCAGTACCAGGCTTGAGCCAATTCCGATTTGCTCTGACTATTCGGTTCGAGCAGCCGCGCCAGCCCCAACGGGAGCGTCAGATCGGGGGAATCGCCAACTTCCATCCCGGAGTAAAACTGTGGCGGGGTCACGCCGACAATGGTGAAGGACGCGCCATTGATGTTGATTGTTTTCCCGACGACCGCCGGGTCAAGCCCGAACCGGCGCCGCCAGTAGCGAAAACTGATTACCGCGACGGGATTGGCCGAAATCTGGTCGTCATCATTGTTGATCATTCGTCCCAGCGCGGGTCGCACGCCCAGCGCGGAGTGAAAATTGCCCGAGACCAGTTGCCCGCCGGCCACCTCCGCCTGCCCGTCCACACTCACATTGAGTTCGCCCCGCGGCGCGAAGGCGAAGAGGTCGGAAAGCGTCTGCGTGCGAGCGCGCATTTGCTCGAAGGCCGGAAGCGAAAAGGATGTCGAAAGGCCCAGTCCGGTCCCAGGCTCCCGATCTCTCGTTCCGTTGTGCGAGACAACAGGCGCTCTCTCCCCGCTCGCCCATTTGAAGAGCGCCAGTTCCTCCGGCTTCCTGACCGGCAGCGTCTTCAACAATACAGCGTCAACCAGGCTGAAGAGCGCCGTGTTCGCGCCGATGCCGAGCGCCAGCGAAAGAACGGCCACTGCGGTGAAGCCAGGGCTTTTCAGCAATCGCCGAATTCCGTAGCGCAGGTCTTGCAGAAGTGTTTGCATAATTTCTCTCGTTTTTACTCAACAACGCTCCGGCGCCTGTAACGCGGTAATTGGCGCTAACCTGGGTACGCGCCTCCCGATTTATGCGCAGTCTTTAATTACTTCAATATCTGTTCCAGGAGCTTGATCGCTTCGGGGTCTTTGCTTCCCGCCAGGTAGTAGATGGCTCTTTCTCTGAGGTTCCGGGACGAATCGTTTTTAGCGACGGTGAGAAGTTTTTGCAGCCCCGCCTTCCCCCCGCGCTGGCCCAACCAGTAAAGAATGCGTTCTTTGGTCTGTTCTTCTTTCTGTTCGTCGTACAAACTGACGAGGACAGCGGTCGTTTCCGGGCCGTTGCGATGCGCGACCCAGTAAATCGCCCGCTCACGCAGCTCGGGACTTGCGTCGGCGCGCGCTATTTCATTCACTTTGGCGGGCGCGCGCGAGTCGCCAGAATGAGCGAACCAGTAAAGGATGCGTTCCTTGATCGCGCGGTCTTCTTCCGCGCCGTAAAGCTCGTTCAACGCGCTGAAAGCCTGCTCGCCGCTGCGATGCGCGATCCAATAGATAGCCCTTTCGCGCAACTGGGAGCTATTGTCGCCGCGCGCGACCTCGACGACCTTCGCTCCGGCGCGTCCGTTGTCTGAATGAGCCAGCCAGTAAAGCAGCCGTTCCTTGAGTTCGGCGGTCTTTTCTCCATCGTACAACTGGATCAAAGCATCGATCGCCTGCTCGCGGTTCTGATGAGCGATCCAGTAGATCGCCTGCTCGCGCACGCCCCCGGCAATGGATTGATTACGCGCAGTGTCTAACAGCAAAGGCCACGCCTTTTCGCCGCCGTGGCGTGCGATCAGACCGAGCGCGGCTTCCTGGATTGTCGCGCTCGCCTTCGAGCCCTGGCTCAAAAAATCCGCCGCCACGCCCATTGCGCGCTCCGTGTCGGCTTGAAAGAGGCTCTGCAAAGCGATAAGCCTGAGCGATTCATCCGGATCGTCTCTTTCGCGCCTTCCCCGCCGCTCCTCCA
>Ga0209382_10007783_pt1 | contig 13567 bp, 16 predicted proteins | sample SoiMetdeltSBSDD5_FD_187599 | JGI IMG/M metagenome (GOLD analysis project Ga0209382, IMG submission 187599) | Bulk soil microbial communities from a Populus tree surrounding site in Tennessee, USA - Soil MetaG P. deltoides SBSDD5 (SPAdes) (version 2) | ecosystem: Environmental > Terrestrial >... | reverse complement strand
CTACTGCCTGTCGCCCATCTTCTTCATTCCTACTTGTGAGAACGACATGGCAACCAGCCCCAGATAGTTCCTTACATATCTCATATCCAATCCCACGATTTCCTCCAGTTACAATTGCTACATGACCCGATTGTTCCAATTTTGGATTATTTGCATAATGCTTACATCGTTATTATCAATTTTGTCATGCAATATTGACTCGTATGCCGATGATCCTATTGTATTTTTAAGTTATTCAGACTTAGTTGATAATTCATTCGGATTTATTTTCCATATGGAACCTACATTTAAAATATGACAGTTATCCTTACTATTTTATTAATGCATATCTACGATTAGCCAGAATGTACAGCAAGATATGGCTTGATCACGGGGCTCTGGAATTTCGGGAGTGCGTAGGTGACGATCTTCAGATAAAGATGGGAGTGCCATTTCCGAAAATGATCAAGACCAAACCCAAAGAAACTGTCGTTTTTTCATGGATTACGTACAAATCTCGAGCTCATAGAGATAGCGTTAATTCCAAAGTCATGAAGGATTCGCGGATGGAAAATATGGATCCAAAATCCATGCCCTTCGATTCTAAGCGCATGGTATATGGTGGTTTCAAGATCTTAGTAAATGCCTCATAAACTTTCGCATTTAAACTTGAGTTATCAGTTCCCAGTCGCCAAATATCAACAATATTTCTAATATCTGGCATGTTTTTGCAATATTCAAAGACGATGTATTATTACATTGATTACTAATTTACTAGAATAGATAATCAAAAAGGAAATATCAGTCTAATATAGGTGAACCATGAATAGTAAATAATATTACGAATCTATGCAAATCATTTGGGATTGAACCGAAAAAAAAGTAATAATTTAGAATCTTAATTACATTACCTGGCCACTATTGAACTAAGCCTATTAATTGTAATTTTTTTATGTCTTTGATTCCAGTGTTTTGAAAAATCTGAGATCAAGGGTCCGAAGTTATCATATGATTTCTTATCCTTAGCTATTTTGCTAAAATTTTGTCCATATCTGATACAAGTCCAGCAACCAATAATGGGAATCAATGGGGCAATATAATAGCCTGTTTGCTTTCCTGTAAATCCCCAAGCTTCACCTACCACACAATACTTGGAATCCTTCACTAAAATCATTCGATCTATTTCATCTATTCCATTTCTAAATTTTTTGGACCAACTAGGACAAATTTCGTCAAATGACAAATCAGATTCTAATGCCTGCGATTCAGACTGAGTTCCTCTGAGAAACTCTAACTTTACCATGATAATATATGCACGAACTAATCTATAACCTTAACCATAAAATTCTTGTTTCCATCATCTTGGAGATTAGCATAGAGTTAGGACAGGTTAAAAAGTTGTCATATATCTTGGATTAGAAAAGTGGAGAAGATCAATTTCTGCATATGGAAGTCATCTTGTAAATCATTCAACTAGATCTTACTCAAATCATCTTCATCACTGTATGCTCTTTCGGCATGTTCTTCAATATCCAATCCAGACTCTTCTACCTTTGAGGAGACTCGCACACCTATCAACACATCTATCACCTTCATTATTATATATGTGCCACCGAATCCAAGGGTTGCGGCAACACCAACCCCTATTGCTTGTATCAGCAACTGACTTGGATTACCATACAAAAGACCATTAACACCAGCAGGATTTATTGCAGTAGAAGCAAATATTCCTATGGATAACGCACCTATTATTCCTGCGATCCCGTGGACGGAACTAACATCAAGCGCATCATCAATTTTGAGTCTGTCTTTGAGCAAAAGTACTCCAAGATAAGATGCTATACCTATCGCTATGCCAATAACAAATGCGTGTTCAACGCTCACATATCCAGATGCTGGAGTTATTCCTGCAAGACCAGCTATTGCCCCATTAATTGCAGCTATTACACTCGGTTTTCCTGTTTTCATCCATGAAAGTCCTACCCATATTAGCGCAGATACCGCCGATGCCATGTGAGTATTAATCACAGTGTTGCCAGCAACCCCTCCTGATGCAAGAGCACTCCCAGCATTGAATCCAAACCACCCCAACCAAAGGAGGGATGATCCTAGAACTGCAAGGGGAATACTATGAGGAACCATAATTGAAGGTCCAAAATCCTTTCTTCTACCCAAAACTAGAGCAGCAGCAAGAGCACCCATTCCTGCGCTGGTGTGGATAACTATACCTCCAGCAAAATCTTTTACTCCCAAATTGTTAAGCCATCCCCCAACGCCCCAAATCCAATGCACCAAGGGATAGTAAATAAGCAGGCTCCAAGCCACTATAAACAAGACAAAAGCACTAAATTTCATTCTCTCTGCAACAGCTCCTGTTAGGAGCAATGGAGTAATTACAGCAAACATCATTTCAAATTTTACAAACAAGACGCCTGGGATACTCGGAGCATATTGTGTTAAGGCGGCATCCCATGGGATGCCTTTAAGAAAAGTCCAATCCAAATTTCCCGCAAGTCCCGATGTGTCAGGACCAAATGATAGACTAAAACCAAAAATAAACCACATAACACTAAGAAGAGCCATCCCAAAGAATATCTGCATAAAAATTGAAACTGTATTTTTCTTCCTAAGTAATCCAGCTTCAAATAATCCCAATGAAGGTATCATCAACAAAACAAGACTCGATGCAATTAACATCCAAGCTGTATCTCCGGTGTCTATAGCCAAATCGTATTCATTCAATCAAATATGTATAAAAAAGTTACTTCTATTCCAGAGATAATTATTTTAATAGCGGTTCACTAAGGAAATTGATTGATACGAATAGAAGTGATTATGGCTGAAAATGACATTACAAAAGTAAGCGAGGGACTAAAGAAGACAGGAGTTGGTGGTTTAACTGTCTTTAAAGTGAAAGGGCGAGGAAAAACCATTCCTGCGGGTATTCATGCCTCAAAGGGAACAAAGATTTTCACACCTGAATTTGGTGATAAATATGTAGTAGTAGCTGTTTTGCCTGACAGCGGAATGGATGATGCTATCAAAATAATAAGAGAGAATTCCAAAATAGGCAAGATCTTTATTACTCCCGTATCTCATGCAATAGATCTTGCAACAGGAGTTGAAGATGAACAAGCAATCTAACGGGATTGTTAAAGATATATTCTACAGCACTAACCTTTAGTTTCCGTAATCCATAGATAGTAATAATCAAGCAAATCCACAAGATATCAAGCAAGAGACACTGTCTCGTCGCGTCTTACAGTTCTTCTAGAATAATTTTGATCTTTTAACTTTGTTTATTTTAAAATAGACCTGATTAATTACGTTTCATTGCGACACTCTGCTGAGTTAACACCGTCTGAGCCACGAATAATTTCCATCACTCGACTTTTCTGGATCTTGTCCAATAGTAAAGAAACATCATAGTCTTCATCATTTGTTATATACTTATTCGGCTGGATACCTATACTACCAACGACAGATTTTGATGACGGAAGGACATCTGATATGCTCAGATTTCCAATAATTCTTTGTAGATCGGTTTTAGTAATATTTGCGGTAACAACGCTTCCATTGATATTCGGAAAATATATCACTTTTTGATTCGAGGTTACAGCAAGATCATATCTATTTATGAAATTTTTAGTTTCAGAATCTTTTCCGTTGAAGATTATTGGTATGATTGCATTTTGGGGTTCTATTTTACTTAGCTGGAGTAACATTTTTCCTATTTTCATTTCTGCAGTTAAATTCGTAATTTTTTGATGAGCCATACCTACTAACTCATAGCACTTGCCATCAATACTTACATTTTCATGCTTTTCTGGATAAAAAGAATATACAATGAAAAAACTGATTACTCCCCCAATAACGAGTATTGCTATGAGCGATATCGCAAGTAAGCCGTAATTTATCATCTTATATTATTTCCATCTTATTCAATTGTTTATTAGCCAAGATAATCAAAGTAATATAATTGTCAAAACTAATTGTAATTGTAATTAACATAGTATTGAAAACGTCTCTCTACTTCTTTGTTATTTCCCCTTCTAATTAGTAAGATTTGTGAATGCAAAAGTTTCTTTACGTAGTCCAGACAGGAAGTACCTTGTTCGCCAGCTGGTAATTGAACGGATAAGATTGCTTCGAATTGTTTCATGAATTCCACTACCTTTTCTCTATATTCCTCTGTCGACGGTCTCTTGTTGTTTGTGACTTTAAACCACGTTGTGGTACATGGAGCTGCATAGTTTTTTGCCAGTTCCTCCACTACGCGCTCTATTTCAAAAAAGTCTATTTTCATATCCTTGTTTAGGTAAAATAATGTTATATGTACTACGGAAAAAAATTATTATCATGATTTCCGATTAGGCAATACTACAACGAATATACCATAGGAAAAGTGGGTTTATCTTTTAAATAATTTCCTAATTGGCAATACATAAAAATAATGTTAAATGTCATTAACTTATGGTAGATGAAATCGACAGATTTTTGTTGTCACAGCTTGGGAAAAATTCACGTACATCTTCATACGAAATGTCAAGATACTTACAAGAAATGGGCTACAAAATCACCGATAGAACTGTGCGACATAGACTAAAGAGATTGGAGAAGTCTAACATCATATTAGCATATTCTCTTCTCCTAAATCCAGCTTTACTATCAGAAAAAATAAATCGTACAATTCTTCTAAAATTCAAATTTCGAGCTGATACGTCTGTTATGATCTCTCGTCTTGAGAAATACTGTGGAGAATCATATTTTTGTGTTTATTCTGCAAGGATGACGGGGGACTTTGACTGGATATGTCATTTTGTTTTTGATTCAGTGGAACAATTTGAATTTGAGAGTTCCAACTTCTTGAACAGGTTTATAGATCTTATCGATGATTTCCGGTCTTACGAATCCAGCATGGTTAAGGTTACCCCTTATACTTTTTTTGATGATCATGAAATAAGAGACCAAAAATGGCGTGCTTACAAGATCTTGAACTCCTTGAAAAAGTACCACAATTTAAACGAAAAGCTACAGTTTATCGTTGAAAGTTTAGTAAAATACTTCGGAGCAAAGTTCGCGCGAATATGGTTACTTGATAGAGAACGTAAAAATCTTGTTCTAAAATTTAGCGCCGGAAAGTACAAAAATATAGATGGAGAGTTTTCAAAGGTTCGAGCTGACTCAAATAAGATTGGGAATATAGTAATAACTCGTAAACCATCTATTACAAATGATGTTGTTAATGACAAGAGAATCAGATATCCTGAGTGGGCTAAAAAGGAAAAACTTCAATCATTTGCTGGTTATCCTCTTACTCACGGTAATAAAGTGATTGGAGTTTTAGCAATGTTTAGCACTAAAAGAATGCAGGCAGCTGACTTTGAAGTACTAGGAGTATTTTCAGATCAGATATCCAAGGAACTTGAAGGATTATTTAAAGCGGTTGATTTCTTGATACCTGACGGGTTAAAACAATAAGCAAGTAGTTTTTTTAACGAAGCTCGGATGCAAACGAATTCATCAAATTTTTATACATATTATGAATCAAAAGATCTATAAATAATTGAATGAATATCCTAAGTCATAGGTATATGAATATGCATAACCGCTTATGAATAAGACCATTACTTTATTCATAGCTTCAGGCTTGGTAGTATTGATAGGAACGATCGTAATGTACAATATAGAATCGCAGGTACCTAATTCAAAATAAAAACTCTTCTTGATGCACTTTGGTGGTGTGTTTCAGCAGTTACCACTGTAGGATATCGAGATATAGTTCCGATCAGTGATATAGGGCGAATCGTAGCGTTATTCTACATGTTTTTTAATATATCAATGATAGCAATACTGTTATGCGTCATCACCAACACTTTCTACAAAAAAAGATTTGAGAAAGAAGAAAGGGAAAAGAGAGAACACGAATTAAACAATCTCAAAAATGAATTAATTCAAAGACTTTCACACATTGAGGAAAAACAGTCAAGATGTATTGACTTGGTCACAAAATTGCGGTGATTTCAATACTGCAATACCTATCTCTGAAACCATAGCGATTTGTACTCGAAATTTCTAGTTTAATTGATGCCTGAGAGCGACGCAGGTGCTAAGATTAAAATAAAATAAAAAAATTGGGAAATACTAGATTATCCCATCGCTTTTTGGCAGCTTAAGTTACAGTTCGTCCTTAGCTCGTTTAAATGAGTCAGGCATCACTTGTGTGCCTGTAGCGCCAGCTGTTATCATTTGTATTCCTGCTATCAATAGTCCTATTGCTATAACAAACCCTGCAAAGACCATACCAAACAAAGGAGACACTAGGACTATGATTCCTATAATTATTAACAATGCCCCTACTCCAATTAAGAATGCTCTCCTCCAGCCAGATTGGCCCCCTGAGAATCCCTGTGCTATACTTGCACCACCAAGAAAGAGAAGCGCTACGCCGATGAAGATCGATATAATCCAACTAGCAAATCCTGGATATGCCATCACAAGCACAGAAAATATGAGAGCAAGTATTCCTAGTCCTATCATAGTCCATCTTCCGGCCCGCCGAAGGAAAATTCCAGAAATAATTCTCTCGATACCTACAACAAACAAAATTATCGCAAGTATAAAGACTACAGCTACAAATGTGACCGCTGGGAATGCGAGTGCGTAAATAGAAAGAATGACAGTAATAATCCCAAGACCGATTTCTACTCCTCGAAGCCATCCAGGAGACTTGTCCATTGACGTTGTCATTGATTAGACACGCCATACAAAGTATTTAAAGTCTTGTAAATAAAACAAAAAAATACTCAATTTTACAAATTTATAGCCCATAAAACATATATTTTATAACTAATTTAAAACTGAAATCTCGTCAGCACGACTGAATTGGGAACTGGAATTAAGAGCGAATAAATTTCTTTTGTAACAGTCCGTTTCACCTATAGTAATCTATTCTAAAAATATATGAGAATCTGAATTTTATTCTACTGATTTTGTTGCAAATAACTAGGCTCAAAGTACATGTTGGATGTTTTTGAATTATGTGCGAATTAAAGTAGGTTCAATTTGTCTGCATGAAAACCATTTGAAATCAACGTCTCCTCGGTACCACTTGTAAACCATACGTGGCGCTCCCCAGGCTCCAACTTCGTAGTCTTCGCCTTCACAAATTGCCTTTGGTCCCCATTTATAGGATCTAGTATCAATAACCTCATTTACCTTTATCCAGGTTTTGCCATCGCCACTAAAATTCATCCATTGTTCCAATTTTACTTTTGGATTGTTCATATCCCGAGATAGAATTATGTGAATATACTTTATCCCAAACCAACCATGACCAGCCAAAACGATACGTGGAACAATGGCTTTAACACCGGCTGGGTCGTTATGGTACTTGTTTGGGCTTTGTTTGGTGAATTTAACTGTTGATCTTGTAATCGTAGAATTGCAATTTGTTTCGCAATCATAGTTGAATTCCTCACAGCAAAGATGATCGGCCTCATCATGGTGATTACAAGGACCCCTAAGGTAGACACCATCATTTTCTGTAGGTTTGTGGACATTAAAGAAACCTGTCAATTCAACATCATCAAGATCGCTTTTATCGTATGTATAGCCTCGGGCCATAGAGTCCTTAAAACTCATCTTGCAACCGCCTATCGCATCCTCATAGTCAGGATCTACATTCAGGTTAAACTTGACTCTCTTATTGTCGTCAGCTGTCCAGGAATCATCATCATTCTTTACTAATTTGTCATAAGTAGAACCACCGCCTCTTTCAAAATGCGAATCAAATGGTTCATCGTGATTCATATACCAAACAAAGCCCTTTTGTTTAGTAGGATACAAAAAGGCCACACCATCAGTTCCAACTTTGTTAAGCCGCTTGATTATTACAGGTTTACTAGCTGCAGTAACATTAGTGCCTACGACCTTTCCAAACGGAACTAATGGCAATAACATAAATGCAGTGCCTGCAGTTCCCACCATTTTCAAAAAATCAAGACGTGAGAATGAACGCTCTCTTGGCATTTCACATAATAATCCAGCTTTAGAATATATAAAACATAGTGATACAAAAAAATTAATTCAAAATATTTACCTGGCTTTATTTACTTGGTATCTGAAATCTTGGTTCGTATAAATTCTCTTAAATCACTAGCTTCCTCTTTATAAGCTCGGATCTTGTGAATTTGCCCGTCAGGACATTTTACCTCAACTGTTACTATGTTAACTTCTGCATCTGAACCAAGTACACTTGGATATATTTTTTCTATCTTACAGCCATTATTTAGCAGATCTTGTAGCTTCAATATAGATTCACTCAATATCTATTGATGTTAATATCATGATGTATTATTTAAAAAATTGAATATTGATATTTAGCGAAACGTATGATGAATACAGTCAATTACCGTATCTGTTAAAGCAGCGGTTCCTGATGTGACAAGGATATCCGTAATAAAGGATTAAGGACAGTCTAATATTGAGTCAAATGCAGGAATCAGAAATCGAGCTAACAAGAAGAGCTACTCATCCAATTAATCCTCTCATTCTTAATAGATGGTCCCCAAGATCCATGACAGGGGAAGAGCTTAAGAACGAAGACATTATGTCGCTTTTTGAAGCTGCCCGATGGGCTCCTTCTTCGTTTAACAATCAACCTTGGAGATTTATTTATGCCAGGAGAAATACAGAACATTGGGACAGATTGTTTAACTTATTGGCTGAAGGTAACAAGACTTGGGCGAAAAATTCTGCGTTACTAGTTGTAGTAATATCTAGGAAAAACTTTGAATACAATGAAGAGCCAGCAAGAACACATCAATTTGACGCAGGATTCGCCTGGGGGAATCTGGCATTAGAAGCATATTCTAGAGGTATTGTTACTCATGCTATGCAGGGTTTTGATTATGAAAAAGCTAGAGCGGACTTGGAAATCCCTACTGATTTTGAAGTAATGGCAATGATTGCAATTGGCAAAAAAGGGCCGAAGGAAATTCTTCCTCCCGAACTTCAAGAAAAGGAAAAACTCTCTGATAGAAAACCGCTGAAGGACATTATTATGGAAGGAATTTATCGAAAGTGATATAACTAAATTTGATTATTTTCCAGTCTTTTCTTTCCCTTATCCGTTATTCGGATTTCTGAATCTTCAACTTCGTTATTTACCACAAAGCCGTCGCCATGTAAAATTTTAGCAATCCGATCTACTTCGGTTTGATCGAATAGTCCTATTTCTTTGCCAATTTCATATTTGCTGAAATAACTTTTTTGGCCTCTGTCTGCAGTTTTTTCGTAAAGTTTCAAGAGAAACCTGTCAAAAGCCTCATTAGACATGATTATTCAAAAATTAGGGTTGGGAATAACGGAGTCCAAAATTTCGTTTTTCACCAAATGTGTTACTCAAATTGTATTCAGACCTATACACGAAGAATGTATCAAACACTTGCCATATCCAATATGCAACCATAATTATCCAATTTAGGGGGAATGCGAATAAAAATGCTAGAGTAATAGACAATGCTAAGGCGCCTATTAGAATGGTCAATCCTCGCTTCTTATGATTAAGATAGATTTGACCGAGTCCTGGTAAAATAATGCTAAAGAAATAGGCATAGAACGAACTTTTTTCAGACATAGTCTTAATCGTTTTCCATTAAATACTAGGCGCAGGAATTTGAATTGTACTGACTAATTCATGATAGCATTTACCACAAACCATCTTGCCTAGGAATTGATTCAGAGAGTAGGTCCTTTTTCTACAACTATCACATATCATTTCAGATTCCATGTCATAACATAATCATCATGACTTAAATCAGTTGCATACTAAAATGTGTATGATTTCTGTAGAGATTTTGCTTCAATGAATACCTCATGATTAGATATTTAATCAACTCAATGACAAATGAATATGTGATGATATAATCGCCATTTTAGTAACTTGGAATTCTTTGATGTCCGTCTAAATTCGACTTGCGTGGAATTCAGTATCTATTTGAATATTTGCAAACTAGAATAAAAGATCAGATAATTAGCCGTAATAAATAGAAATTAGGAATAATCCCTATGGACATAGCACCATCTCCATTGTTTGTTAGGTAAAGCCACCATCACAGGGTGATTGGTTTCATTATAGTGCTTAGTTGCATGAAGACCAACAGAAGAATCACAACAACCTACGTGACCACAAACTAAGCACATGCGAAGTGCAACCCAATCAGTTCCTTCTACTTGACATTCTTCACATCCAGAGGTTTTTGGAACTTGGTTTTCATCTGCACCAACAAAATGTTCACATCTATTTTCCCTACTCATATTGGTAAATGGAAGCATATGCTATAAAAAGTGTCGATTCTCTTTCGGCATCTCAACAGCCAGCCAGAAATTGTAATATAAAAAAATTGATGTAGGTTTAAATAATTTCTCAACGAATAAATAAAAAATTAGAATTCATAAAATTTTCACATTTTTTACGCATCCAGTTAAACTGTCGGTAACGTCATTAATGACGTATAATCGTTTACAGTTATCTCAATCATACATTCAGATCATCTTTACCTCTCTTGTTCAGTACAGAAGCCAAATTTCTTATACGCAATTTATGCTCTAAATAGGGTATTACCTCAATGAATTTAACTCACTAATACTTTGCACAATTATTTACTACTTAAAAAAAATAGGGTAAATAAAAATCAAGTAGGGAGAATTGAAGTTGCATATTTTACAACCAAGTCGTGCTCTAACGTTACTGGTAGAATGAATATTGCATTGAAGAGGAACCTGAGCAGGACCACAATAACGATGATCACGATTATGATCAATGCGATATAGACTAGTGTACTTAAGACCATATCAGCTTAAGAGCATAAAAGTATAAATAACTGTAATAACCACTATCGATGTTCGTTTTGCAATGTAACTGATTTAAAGAATATTGCGCAATGATAGGGTGACATGGGCGACGAAAAAAAGAAAGAAACTTATGAAGAAAAAAGAGACGAATTTGGTAACGTAACTGAAAAGAAAACGATAGAAGAAAAAGAAGAAGAGGACTAAATTTTTTTTTCTCGAATTAACTGTATATTCAATTTTGCATAATCTTTCAAGTACCCGCTCATATCACTTCGTAAAAATTCTTTTGTTACCCTCTTATGACACTCAATGCATAGAGTTCTCAAATTATTATGATTATGCAGAAATTCAGTAATCATCTTTATCTTATTCTCAAGCGAATCGAATCTGTAACCTAATTTCTTATAAAGTGACCTTGGAATTATATGATCGCATTCTAGTCCACATGATCTTGCAAATTTTTTTCTATATGAATAGGGATATTTTTTTCTACAGATTTGACATGTGTAGTTATCTCGTTTGAATATATCAGAACGAACTCTGTCCCAATAAAAATTATGGTAGTACCATTTCTCAAATTGTTTATTGCATTCTCTTGAACAATATTTCCTAAATGGATATTTAATCAAATTTTGACATCCAGTATTTCTGCAAATGGTATTTCCTATGTTGTCAAATCTATCAAATTCTCTTATGTATACAATATTCCTAGACGACATACAAGAATGACAGAGTCAGATTACTTTATTTTCCAATTGAAGAAAAAAAATTCACATAGGAATTAATTTGGTTGGCCTTAATTGGTCGCCGGAACATCAAATTTTCGCCTCAAAGCTGAGACTAATTGGGCCTATCTAAATCAGCTCATGGCACAGCTCATGGCATATGCTCTCATTCAGGTAATACTCTATTCCTTTGTCTAAATCAGAGCACCCTGAAAGTAAGTTCTGGATAAATCAATATGATCTGATTTGGTCGATATGAAAAGTAGAAATGGGTGTTTTTCATTCCAGAAAATCTCTTCAATTTGAACCCAAAAACTAAAGCAGAGGGTATATAGAATTGAGATTCTAACATAGTCTAGTGTATACAATATGGAGGGTATAGGTAACATACTTTATTCCGTTATAAGTGAGATTGGTAAGGAAAAAATTCAAAGTGATATTATTTTGAATATAGATCAATCAAGACGATATATCCTGATGATATTGGATAGATGTAAAGAGATTGTAAATCTTGGTAATGAAGAGTATATTGGATCCCTCTGTGAGGCCCTACTGCATTTCATGTTAACTGCATGTACTTTGCCTTCTGGTAGAAAAGTTAGAATTGATAACATCAATCTAGACATAGTAATTCCCAGTCTCCACACGCTTAGAAATTATCCTGAAAAGGCAATTGTCATACAGATAGTAAAAGACTCCAGGAGCATAACAGGAGCTCGGCAAAAAAATATAACAAAAATTCAACCAAATGCGAACAATATATGGATAGTTACTAGAGAACCTCTTTTAGGAGATTACGTAAATTATACAGTTGAATCTGGAAATAATAAAAATACATCATTCTTAAGGCGAAATTTTCATGATATTATTATAGATATTGATGCATTTTTGGAACAGACAAAAGATAGGAGCCTTAGGTTTTTCCACTAATTGAATAATGGAATAATGTTTACTCTATTTGAGAAATCAGAGATAAACTTTCTAATGATAAATCTAAGTAAGCCTCTTACTTGGAAGTAATATTTCCAATTTGCAAGAATCTTAAAGTATGTATTAACTTACAAGTTGTATGACTCAAGAGGCTGTCCCGAAAATTGTGGTAATATTTCCAACCAAAATCAAAATGAAAAATCTCAATAAAGAATAACTAAATTTCATTTTAGGCGAATCTCTATTTTAAAGAGACATAGTAGGAGACTCACAGTAGCCAGCAAGTTTATCCAATGCTTCTGTCCAACCTTGAGTATGGCTTTCAACTGAAAAGTTTCCCTTTTCTTTTCCAGAAAATCCTACATGGGATAGCTTTACGAGTGTCTTATTAGGATTAACCTGCTCCAATTCCCACGTCACTAGAGTTTCAGGAAAATTTGGTATATCTTTAAATTTCCAACTATAAGAAAATCTTTTATTAGGAACAAGTTCCATAATAGTTCCCTCCATATAGTAATTCCTCTCCAAATTCCACTCGGGATGTTTATCTTTAAGAGTAACTAATCTGATCTGTCCTCCAACTCTGACATCCAAATCTACTTCATCTTGAAACCATTTAGCCAATTCTTCTGGTTCAGTTAAAGCGCTGAAAATAACTTTTGGCGACCCCTCAATAATCTTTGTTTTTCTTACTTCGATATCATGTTTTGTTTCCATCTTGACAACAATTAACCTTCATTAATCTATTTAAGGATCGGAAAAGGGAGAAATCGAACCACAACTAGGCATATAAGAATTTAATCTTGGCGCATTTAATAGATATTAATATTTAAGAGATTCTAAATGCATATTAACGATTAAGTCCTATTAACTATATGGCATATCGTAGTAGAGAAGAAATTTTTGCATCTATTCTTGATACCTCCGGGTCTGGAGCAGGAATCACTCGAAGTAAAATAATGTTTGGATCTTACCTCACATATGCCCAGGTTGTAGAATATTCAAAGATCTTGATTCAACGTGGATTGCTTGAATATGACCCTATTGATAGGACATATAAGACAACTCCTAGCGGA